>Ga0210399_10002102_pt1 | contig 15480 bp, 8 predicted proteins | sample IncBWC14MmetaG_FD_150865 | JGI IMG/M metagenome (GOLD analysis project Ga0210399, IMG submission 150865) | Forest soil microbial communities from Barre Woods Harvard Forest LTER site, Petersham, Massachusetts, United States - Inc-BW-C-14-M | ecosystem: Environmental > Terrestrial > Soil >...
CAGCGTCTGACCGATCACCCGGCACTTGACTATGACCCCGCATGGTCTCCCGATGGTCGCTATATCGTTTTTACCTCTGAGCGATCCGGTGTGCCGAATCTCTTCGTGATCGATACATTGAAGAAGGCACCGGAACGGCCACTGGTTACCGGCCACGGCATGAAGGATCAAGCCGCCCTCGCACCGGACGGCCATACATTGATCTTTGTATCGACCCGCGACGGCAAGGCTGATCTGTACACGCTTCCGTTTCATCCAACTCGCACCACGGACGTCGGATTGGCCCACCGTCTGACTGGCGGCAACGGAGCCAATCTGCGTCCGACTTTCTCCCCCGACGGTCGACGCATCATCTTCACTAGCACCCGCGATGCAATTGAACACGGCGATAAGCGCTTTCCATTCGCCATTCAGACGTCCGGCAACCTTTACGCGATGGAGCTCGCATCGGGCGAAGTAGTCCGCCTCACCCACACCGACGGTTGGGACGGTTCCGCGATCTACTCTCCTGACGGGAAGTTGATCTACTTCTACTCAGACCGCACCGAACCGCACGAACCGCGCCTCTTCTCGATGAAATCCGATGGCTCGGACCAGCATCCGATTGGTCCCCCACAGCGGGCAATTAGTCCTGCCTTACTCTCAGACGGACGAATCGCTTTTGAGACTTGGGACGTGCGCGATGACGGGGGGCCAACGAACTGGCGACTTCGGGCGCAATCGGGAGACGCAATCTCCGAAATAGCGATGGGCACGGATGATCTTTATTGCCACCGGCCGGTCCCGCAACCAAAGGGACAAGGCATTCTATGCCATGGTCTGAGTCGTGCCTCTTATGACGCGGGAAGCCATACGCAGGGATTTCCCGGACCCGCGATCGCGTCCGGCTACCCGCAGCGACGTGTGCTTGATGGACGGCCGGTCGCGCTATATGCCATCCGAAATGCCTTCGACGCGCCGCCCAATCCAGTAGCAGATGAGTTCGCATTTCGCACGAGTGCCAGCACGGCGGATGCGATCTCCTCTGATGGAGCGGCATTGAGACAGCTACTGAACCTTGACGGAGAATCTCTCCAGGCAGATCGTCGCGCCATCATGGGCATGGTCTGGTCGCCCGATGGTCAGAACTTGGCCTTTGCGGTGAAGCGCTTTCGCAACACGGCCGCGCGGGGAGAAATCTGGCGGGTGCGCGCCGACGGTTCCGGCGCAACCGCAATAACCGGCGCCGACGTCACCGCGGCGAGCATGCCTGACTTTGGGGCCGGCGGAAAAAAGATCGTGTTTGCCGCCAAGGTAGGCACCGTGACCAATATTATGATGATGAACGCGGACGGAACCAGCACCCAGAATCTCACCCATAGCTCGGAGCGCGAGAATTTTCCAGCTCTGTCACCCGACGGTGAAATGCTCGCTTATGCCTCGGACCGGGAGGGCTTACTCGATGCATCCACGGGCGAGCGACGCATGGCGTTGTACATTGCGGAGCTGACTGCCGATGGTTCATTGGAAAATGTGCGCAGATTTACTGATCCCAACACGCAGTCTGGTCACCCCCGATTTTCGCCGGACGGGCGCTGGCTGGTTTACACATCCGGCGTAAGCGGCATTAACGACGAACAACCACTGCTGTCTTCGCTAGTCTTCTCGCCGCAGCCGTACGGCGAGATTTGGGCCTATCGGATTTCCGACGGAGTCCACGTACGATTGACGGATGATAAATGGGAGGACGGCGCTCCGTTCTGGGCGCCGGCATTGAATCGAGCGGGTCGCAATCCCAAATGAACGCGCCTGCCATCCTCCCCTCTTTGTATGAGCGTGTCTGGCGGAAAACGTTTTAGAGATGCCATTTAGTTTGCATCGAGACGCGTGCCCCACATACCGCGAAAATTCACACGCCAATCACACTTGGAATCCGCAATCACACCAAACCGCTTGTTTTCTAGTCCGGCAGCACTTTCCCCGTGGGTTCGATTCCCATCGCAGTTCGCAAGATACCCCCGACTTACATCACCCGTGCGCGACTCAATGCGATCGCTGCCAAGCGCAACAACTCTGCACGGTGTCGCCCGAATCGTTCCGAGGCAGCCCCTTGTTGTGATTTTCCCGTTTGATCTGTAAACCAATTTGATGCTCTGAGCATCCAAGAGGGGAATGATCGGAATCAAGCTTGGGCTACCGAAGGCTGAAGGTGTCGATGTGAACGGCCGTTCGCATCATGATACTGGTGGGTTCTGGCTGCCGTCCTTGCTTTTTGTCCTAGGGCTTGCGGTCAATTTTGCGACCGAGGCCGCACCGGCGACGGAGGCAGGCTCGCAGACTGTCCGGCCGACGCTGGCAGCGGAGGATCTTCAAGTCTTCGTCGACAGCTTTGTTGCGAAACAATTGGCCAGCTCCGGAATTCCCGGTGCCGTGGTGGTCGTAGTCAAGGATGGTCGCGTGATTTTGTCCGAGGGCTATGGCCTTGCTGACGTCGGATTGCACCGGCCGATGACCGCCGATCACTCGCTGATGAACATCGCCTCGATCAAGAAACTGTTCGAAGGCATCGCGATCATGCAACTGGTCGAGCAGGGCCGACTCGATCTGGACCGGGACGTCAGCGCCTATCTTGATTTCTCCATCCCGACGCCGGCGGGCGGTGTGCCGGTCACGCTGCGCCGGCTCATGACTCATCGAGCGGGGTTCGAAGACCGGTTCAAGAACAGCAACCGCTCTTTCGCAGAACTTTTGCCCCTGCGGCTGTTCCCCTATGGCGACGTTCCGGCCTATTCCAACTACGGCGCCTCGCTGAGCGGTTATATCCTCGCACGCATGTCCGGTAAAGCAACGTCGGATGAGGTAACCGATCAAGTCCTCACACCGCTTGGCATGATGTCTTCAAGTTTCGCCGTACAATTGCCGCCGGCGCTAGCGCCCTTCATGGCGAAGGGCTACCGGGTCAAGCCCGGATCGCCGCCGGCCCGGTTGGACGAGTACTTCACCGACCTGCAGCTGAATACGACCGGGGATGACATGGGGCGCTTCATTTGCGCCGTGCTCAATGGGGGAGAACTCGACGGCCAGCACATTCTGCGTCCTGAGACCCTGGCGACGATGATGGCTCCCCAGGTTGCCGAGCCCCTCAGCGTCATGGGTCTGTATTTTTATCAGCGCGAGGTTGCCGGTGTCCGCTTCATGGGCCACCGCGGCGACACCAGCACTTTTCAGAGCGATTTGATGTTTCAGCCGCAGGCGGGATTCGGTCTCTACATCGCATACAATGCCGAGGGTGACGGCAGTCCTCGCGACGACCTGGAGCAAGCGTTAGTTGAGCGCTATTTTACGGCGCCTAGGCATACAGAGCCCGACTTTTCACCTCGGCCAACCGACGCCGCGGCGGTGGCGGGATGGTATGAGCGAACGCGCCGTGCGGACTCGAACCTGTTCAGCGTCGAAGAGTTGTTCAACCAGCGCAGAATCAAGGCAAATTCGGACGGGTCGATCACGACGGGCAATGCCGGATGGTCCCTCAAGGCCACTACATCGGTGAAGCGCCGCGAGATCGCTCCCTTTATTTTCGAAGAACCCAGTGGCGATAGATGGGCCTTCGAGACCAAGCATGGCGGCTTGGAAATCCTGGAGAACACCGACGGAACGGCCGGCCGGGAACGTGTCCCCTGGTACCGGACGGCCGATTTCGTACAACCGCTCATCGCGGCCACCTTCGCGATTTTAGCGCTGGTCCTGCTATCCTGGCCTGGCGCTGTGCTGTTGCAGATAGCTGGCGTAATACGCCTGTCCGACCATCAGGGCATTCGCCATCGCGCAGTTTTAGTCCGGCTGGTGCTTTGCATCGATATGGCGGTAGCAGCGGCAGTCATCTTCCTGGTGCAGGCCGATTGGGACAAGCGCCAGATCTTCGTTGACGCACTCGATCCCTGGCTTATCGCACTTCACGTTGGTGCGTGGCTGGGTGTGCTGGCGACACCGATGGTTGTTTGGATTGCGTATAGCTTATGGAAAGAATCGGCCACTCCACTCTGGACACGCATTCACTACACCCTGGTCGCCACTGCAATGATGACCGCCGCATGGATCGCCATCGAGTGGCGCATCGCTGGTACTACGCTGAATTATTGACGGTCCACTGCTCAGACTCCCTTCCGCAGTTCGCGCTCCGCGCGCTCCAGCACCAAGTCATGCCCGGCGCGAATATCGTGCAATGTCGGAATAATCTCAATATCTGGCTCTACACCAACTCCCTCGCCCAGGATTGAACGCGCCGGGAGCAGGCGGCTCAGCAGTCGACGCACCTGAGCTGCGAGGCCACCGGTGTTGCCGCGCAGATCGAGAATGAGTCCGTGGCGATTCGCGTTGGCGACAGCCGCCAGCACATTATCGATTATCGCGGGCTCCTTAAAAGTGTCGAACCGAATATAGAGAACGCCGCCATCCAATAGTTGTATCAGCGGTTGTCGCCTTGGTGTCGACGGGGCTGCGACGTCAAAACTCACAGAGACCGTATGGGTAGCCAAGTACCTGTCGGCATCTGCTGCCGTCAGTCCGGGGGCGGAAAACGATGCGTGCTGCTCAAACGAGACCTTCTGCTCCATTGATTCCAATCGCAAGAACTCTCCCGAGTAGTGCGCGGCTCCACTGCCGGACAATGTCAGGTTTTGGTTTAGCAAATCCCATCCAGGCTCAATGCCGGCCCTGTCCGCGGAAGAGCCCATGGATACGTCACCTACGAGCCAGGTTCGAATATTTCCGCGTTGCACGGGTACTGGTTCAAATCCTAGATCGTCTTGCAGGATCTCAGCTAAATTCTTCGAGAACAGTACTTTGTTGCCCTGCTTGGCTGCGCCGTCGCTGGTCGAATCTGGCGCTAGAAAGGACGGTGGAACGGTAATAGCGACATGCGAACTGGGGAACCGAACCGCAACTTGAAGCATCACACTATTATAAAGATCAAGGTCATCAGAGGCGTCGGCGGCCTTTTCGCGCCATTCGCGTCGGATTGTTTTCCAATCGAAGCCCGTGAATCGCTGATCGTAGTAATGCGCGGAAATCTGATTCCAAAAGGCATCGTAGATTGCCAATCGGTGGTCGCGAGGAGCAAGTTTGGCGAACTCATCCTTGGCACGCCTATCTTTGTCTCGAACGATGAGCATACTCACTGCGATCAAACCGCAAAGCACAACGCCGAGCAAAGTAGTCCAGCCAACAATGCGCAATCCCACGGTTAGACGTCGGTGCCGTTTAATTCCATCTGCGCTTGTTTCAGCCTGCTTCATCATATTGTTACGAAGTTCTCTCAATGCGTGCCAGTGCCCGCAACCCGCCGTGGGCGAGTCCTCCGGCTATTTAGGGGTCAAGCCAGTTCGGCCACGCACTGCGAAAGCGACATCACTTCAACGTTAGGACGGAGCGTATAGCGCACCGCGCCTGGGTAAATCACCAACAACCGGTGTAATTCCAGGTCTTCAAGTGCTGAACCCATCGACGGAGTCATCTTTGGTGCATCAGCCCGTTTGATCTCAATTCCAATGCTCCGTCCTTTCAGAAACAACAGCAAATCGAGTTCTGCGCCGGCCTGCGTCCGCCAGTAATAGGCATTGGCCTTGGGCAAATGAGCAAGTAGTTGCTCGATGACGAACCCTTCCCATGATCCACCGACCACAGGATGCCCCTCAAGTTGCCGGCGTTCGCCAATTCCGAGCAACGTATGTAGGAGTCCTGAATCCCGAATGTAAACCTTCGGAGACTTGACCAACCGCTTACCGACATTGGCGTACCAAGGCTCGAGCACACGCACGACGAGCGCGCCGGATAGAGCATCAAGATGGCGCTTGACAGTGGTGTGCGCTTCGCCCAGGGATCGCCCAATCTCCGAGCTGTTCCAGATACCGCCCGAATAATGCGCCGTCATGGTCCAGAATCTGCGCATCGTTCCTGACGGCACTTGCACGCCGAGCTGAGCCAAGTCTCGTTCTAGGAAGGTCCGAATAAAATCTTCGCGCCAAGCGGTGCTCGCAGCTTCCGTGGGGGCCAGAAACGACCGCGGAAAACCGCCGCGCAACCATAAGCGATTTAGATCCGGGCTCTTAAGCTCCTCAAGCGTGAAACCGCCCATCTCGACGATTGCTATCCGGCCCGCCAACGTTTCAGAGCTCTGCCGCAGTAACTCCGGCGAGGCGCTACCCAAGATCAGAAATCGCGCCCGAACCGGCTTGCGATCCAACAATACCCTCAGAATCGGAAAAAGATCGGGATGACGCTGCACCTCATCGATCACGATCAGCCCGCGCAATGATTCGAGCGCAGTCATGGGTTGGGACAGGCGCGCCAGATCAATGGGATTTTCCAGATCGAAGTAAGTGCTGTTCGACCCCTCTGCCAGCTGCCGCGCGAGAGTAGTCTTGCCGCACTGGCGAGGACCCAGCAACGCCACCGCAGGACCCATCTTTAGGCCTGAGCGCAGCCTGGCTAAGAGCTGAATCCGTTTCAACATACATTGAATATTGAGCGATCTCCACTCAATATTCAAGGTCAATTAACGGCCAACGCCGGTTGACGTAACTGTCTGACCATACACGACAATGAGTTCGGGCCGACCTGACTGGCGTGGCGAGCCGTATCTCTGAACGAGGGTCGTGCCCACCTAGGCAGGTGTAATTCGAGCCAGTTATGTCATGTCCAGCGCCATACACGCCGCAGTTGGACAGCGGCGATTGGAAGTCTGAGAATAGGCCATGCGCCGATGCGCACCATGAATATAATTAGAGGGGAGACAGCGGATGTCGATGATCGGGCGCGCGTTATTCATAGCTTCGACCTTAATCATCTTGTCTGCCTGCGGAGGCGGCGGCGGGGGCGGTGGCGGTGGCGGCTCGAACAACAACACATTCACCGTGCACGCCGACCGCACATTCGTTTCGTTCGAGTACGTGCAAGGTACGACGCCTGCCACGCAGTCGGTCAGCGCCACGTGGACCGGGGTTCCACCCTCGCCGCTGTATGTCGGTGCAAAACTCGTCGGTACCGGGCTTGATAGCGCCATTCCATTGGCCATCAACAACGAAAGTGCGTCGGTGACGCTGCAGCCCATGAGTGGATTGAGTGCGGGCACCTATTCCGGTCAAGTCTTGTTCTCTTTATGCACGGACTCGGCTTGCACGCAGGTTGTGGGCAATACGCCCATCACCATCACCTACACGATCAAAGTCGATGCGCCGGTATTCACCGGGCCGCCGGACATCGCGTTCCTGTACGTGCGCTGGATCAGCGGCCCGGGTGCGGATGTCGCCTTGAATGTGGGCGCCGGCGCGGGTGCCTGGACTGCGACGGCGAGCGATCCGTGGATTTCGTTGTCGCAGACAAGTGGCAATGGTGCCGGCACCGTGCTGGTCAACATAAACACCTTGGCTGCGCCGGCCACAACCGGTGACTACACCGGGACTGTGACCATCACCGGAGCCTCGGCTACGCAGAGCGCCAATGTGACCTTGACGCTGCGTGTGCCGGAGGTAACCACGAACGCTCCGGTTGCCTTTGCGGGCATCAACGGCGCGACGCAAAGCGCACAGACGCTAGTCTTAGGTGTGGGGGGCGTGCCTTCGGACGCCGTCTTGGCAATGACCGCCACCAGCAGCGTGCCGTGGCTGATCATCAGCAACGCCTCGCCCGGAATCTCGTTCACGTCGGGGGGTAGCGTCACGCTCAATGTCGATCCCAGTCAGAGGTCGCTGGCCAGTGGATCGTACAACGCGGTCGTGCACCTACATCTTGGGACCGCGACCGACAATACCAACATGGATGTTCCGGTGACTTTGAATTTAACCAAGGCGACCCTGTCGCTGACCCCGTCCAGTATCGTGCTCGGTGGCACGCAGGGCCGCACTTTCACCAGCTCACCCGTGAGCTTATCGTTGAACACCGATACTCACGCGTATAACTGGACCGCCGGCTCGGCACCTACCTGGGCGACACTGGACAAGGGGACCGGCAGCACGGGCTCCACTGGCCAGTCAATCGTCCTCACGCCGCATCGACTGCAGTCGACGCCCGGAACAGCCACAACCACCGTGAGGTTCAGCGCCGTGGTGAATGGCGACACCGTCACGGCGGACCTGCCTGTCTCCTTCAACCTGGATACGCATCGATTGGTTGCTTCCGAGAACGGTGTGGCCTTCGTCAAAACACCCACTGCCGCCTGGAATAGTTTGACGCGGACGGTGACGGTCACCGACAACTTCGCCTTCAATACCTCTTGGACGGCATCGTCAAATCAGTCTTGGCTGACGGTGACCCCTTCGGGCAGCAGCGGTGAATCGCTGACACTGACCGCCAATCCCACCGGTCTGACTGTGGATCAATATTACGCAGCCACAATCAGCATCGATACCGGCGATACCAGCGTGTCCGGACCGGAACAGATCCGCGTGGGATTCTGGGTGGGATCCACCACGCCCTCGGTGCCATTGGTATTGGGAGGCTCGGCAGCGAACTTCGATTCGGTTGTAGGTGATCCGATTAGGCCGTATCTATACGCGCATGAACAGAATGCCACGCAGCTGCGCGTCTTCAACACGTATACGGGCGCCGAACTTGCGCCCATTTCCGGTGTGCCCGCCCAATCGCGCGATATGGTGGCCAGCTCCAATGGCGACACGCTGTTCGTGTCCGTCTGGCTACAGCGGCAATTGATCCCCGTCAGCCTGCTCAGCTACTCGATTGGAACGACGATGCAGAGTCCGCAACTCTATCCGGACCTGCCCTTGGATCATTTCCGGTACGTGCGCCCCAACGGCGTCGGGATCATCATGAGCAGCATCGGCGATGCGTTTCTGGAGAGCAACGGTAGCGTGTTGGGAAGCGGCTTTCTGTTCGGCCATTTCGGCACCAGCGGCAACAGTCAGCTGGCGTTTTCCATCTCGCAGCTCAGCCAGCTCGATTTCAGCAGCGCCGGCGGCGGCACCTTAACCAGCACGATTGTCGGCACCATTCCCGGTTTCTCCGGAGAACCTTCGGCGGTCAACTTCGACGGTTCGGCTATCTATGGTTTGCAGATGGACCTCGGTATGGTGCCGAACCCACAAGACAAGATGCTTGCGGCCAACGGCCTGACCATGACCTCGAGCGGCACCGTGACAACGGGTTTGCTCTTGGATGAGGTACTGGTGACCCGACCGGGAAAAATCTTCGTCCGCGAGCAGGGCACCAACGGCGAGACTTATTTCCATGCCTATCGAGCTGATTTCAGCGAAGTGCAGCCGCGCTACGACTACGGCTACAAGCCGGAAAACTACATGGGCGCGTTTTCCGCTTCGGGCGACGGCAACTTTGGCATTGTGGTGGCCGATGCGCCCACGGCCAATGTCATTATCGTGCCAGTTGCGCCATGATGCGTACTCCACATCAGACCAGTCGCCATTGGCTACTCGTAGCGCAGAGCGGCGGCAGGTCTTGCTCGAGCGACGGGCCAGCAATGCGCACTCACCGTGAGCAGCGCAACGATGAGCGTCAATGCCGTCGTTGCAATGAACAGCCATGGGCCAAGCAGCACGTGATAGGCAAACCCTTGCAACCAGCGATTCATGATATAGGCGGCGACCGGCCACGCGATCACGCTTGCGTAGAGCACCGGCTTACTGAATTGCCACAGCAGCATGCGCAAGATGTCGCGGGTTTCCGCCCCCATTACCTTGCGTATGCCGATCTCCTTGGTGCGGCGTTCAGAACTGAATGCCGCGATGCCAAAGAGTCCGAGGCAGGCAATGAACAGCGCCACCGTTTCTAGGCCGGTCATCAACCGCTGTTGGCGGATCATGTCCTGGTAGGTATTTTCCATCTGCTGATCGAAGAAAAACCGCGTGATCGGGCGGGGACTGCCCAACCTCTTCCAGAGCAGGTCGATTGCTGCGAGAGTTTCAGGTATCTCACGCCCGCTCAGCTTCACGCTCAGCAGCTGATACAACTTGGGTTCGACGTAGAACACCGTGGGCCCGATCGGGTCGCGGATGGATCCCATGGGAAAATCGTTCACGACGCCGATGATTTCAGCCGGGACGAGAGCGGTGGTGTACTCATCAAGCGAGCGCAGCAAGACCAATGGAACGGTCTGACCTATGGCGCCATCGGGGGTTGCATACCCGAGCAGGCGCTGCGCTGTTTCATTGATGACGACGCGCAGCCGGAGCGGCGCCTTCAGATCCTCGGGAAGGGCGTCCTCCTCATGAGCCGTTGAAAAGAAACGCCCCGCCAACGGCTTGAATCCGTAGAGTTCGAGAAAGCCGATATCGATGGAGCTCTCATGAATCGAAAGTTGCTGCCCATTGTGCAACTGAGTCGGAATGACAACCGCATTGTAGAATGGCGCCACGAATGAGCAAGACGCGGCTCGTACGCCCGAAAGCGCTCTGACTTCATCTTTGAACGCCTTGGCGCAAGCTCCGCGGATCAGCAGCACCTGATCCTTGTCGAGCCGCAAGCTGTCGCGGGTCGCGAAGTTGGTCTGTCGATACAAAATTCCAGTCGAAACCGTCAAGCCAATCAGGATCGCGAACTGCAGGGTAACGAGAGCCTCCCGCAACCACTGGGAACCGCTGGGAGCGCCGGAACGACTCCGGAGCACCCACGCCGGTGGAAGAGCCGACAGCACCAGGGCCGGATAGGCACCGGCCAGTGCCCCGACCAACAATGCGGCCCCCGCGATGCTTGCCGCCAGATCGGGGCTGCGCCAATAGTCGAACAGGATGGTCCGGCCGAGAAACGCGTTGAAACGCGGCATCAGGACCTCGACCAGCGCGAGCGCCAACACCATGCTGAGCGCGACGTAGATTAGCGACTCACCGATGAACTGAATGACAAGATCCGTGCGGCTGGCACCGGAGGCCTTTCGGATGCCCACCTCGACGGCACGCCGTGTGCCCCGCGCCGTCGTCAAATTCACGAAATTGAGGCTCGCCAGCAGCACTGTCAGGGCGCCAATGGCGGCCAATGCGTAGTCCGCCGTGGCGGACCCAAGGCCATAGAGGTGAATGGCAGCGATCGGAACGAGCGTCAGTTGGATCGCCGCGCTCATCTTTGCGACGGCGGGCAGTTGCATGTGTCTATCGACAAACTCGGGCAGCGCAGCAGCCAATTTGTCCATCGACGCCCCGGGGGACAAGCGGATGTACGTAAAGGTATCCCAAGGCTTTTCGACGGCCGGTCGCGACATGGCGTCGAGTACCGCAAGGCGGGAGTAGACGGCGCGCCCGGAGGCAAATATTCGAGCGCCGAGGTGGGTGTTGGACGGCAAATCCATGAGCACCGCAGTCACCTGCAGCGAATGCTGGCGGTTGATTTCGATCGTTTCGCCGATCGGATTGTCTCGGCCGAAATATTTGCGCGCCATTTGCCTGGTCAGCACGATCGAATCCGGCTGCTGCAAGGCGGTCCGTAGATTCCCCGCAAATACCTTGAGCGGCAGGACTTCAAAAATATTGGGATCGACCCAGGCGACGTCGTCGCTCGCCTCGAAATCGCCGTGGCGCAATCCGGCCTGTTCGCTTGAAAGTCGCGCGGCGCTTTGCACCTCTGGAAAGTCGAGCTTCAGCCACGCGGCCACATCGGGCGCGCTGACCTCAATGAACATCGGACTTCTGCCCGGCACGATGCGAGTCGTCGAGACTCGATACACGTGCCGGTATCCGGGAATGAAACTGTCGAAGCTGAACTCGTCGCGCACGAAGAGACCGATCAAAATCGCTGCGGCGAATCCCACCGCGAGGCCGCCGATGTTGATGCCGGCGTAGAGCCGATTGCGCGCGAGGTTGCGCAGCGCCGTCATTAAATAGTTGCGGAACATCTTACGCCGCCAACAATGTTTCGTTGACCACGTGACCGTCCAAGAGCTTGACCGTCCGCTGTGCGCGTCCGGCGTGGACCAGCGAATGGGTCACCATAATGACGGTGGTGCCCGATTTGGACACGCCGGCGAGCAGGTCCATCACCGTTTCCCCGTTGGCGGTATCAAGATTGCCCGTGGGCTCGTCGGCGAGAATCAGTTTCGGGTTGGAGACGAGTGCCCTGGCTATCGCCACCCGTTGCTGCTGCCCGCCGGAGAGTTGTTGCGGCAGATGGCCCGAGCGATGGGCAATCCCGACGCGTTCGAGCGCTTCGGCGACCCGGCGCTTCCGTTCACTGCCCGAGACCCCGCGATAGATCAGCGCGACCTCGACATTCTCGGCGACATTGAGATCATCGATTAGATTGAAGCTCTGGAAGACAAAGCCGACCGTAGCTCGACGTAGAATCGTCAGGTACCGCTCGGAAGCGCGAGCGACATCCTCACCGAAGAACGAGTAGACGCCGCTCGTCGGACTGTCGAGGAGCCCCAGGATATTGAGCAAGGTCGATTTTCCACACCCCGAAGGCCCCATGATGGCCAGAAACTCCCCGGCTCCGACCTCAAACGATACCCCGTCGAGCGCGTGGGTCTCGACCTCGGTGGTGCGGTAAATCTTGCTGATATTCTCCAATTTCAACATCGCGAGGCTCCTATTGCTTCAGATCAATACGATCGATGCGTTCAAGTCCCGTGTAATCCGAAATGATGGCCCGCTCGCCGGCGGCGAGGCCGCTCAAGACTTCCACCTGCTCGTCATTGCGGCGGCCGATCTTGATGGTGCGGCGGAGCGCCGATTGGCCGTCCTTCGCCAGTACGAAGACCCAGTCGCCCCCTGTCCGCTCCAGAAAAGCGCCTGCCGGAAGGATCGTCGCCGTTCGATCGGCGCCGAGTGCCAATTTACCCTGCAAAGCCTGGCCGGGGAGTAGACCCGCGGGGGTGGTGTCCCGGAAGGCCAAATCGACGGTGAAAGTGCCGTTCGTCACCTTCGGGTATACACGCACGACTTGAAGCACCCAGGTCTTATCGCCAACCTCGATGGCTGCGGTCTGTCCATTCTGCACGCGCCCCAGGTAGTATTCGTCCACTTCCGCAGCGAGCTTGTCGCCGGTGTCCGCGGTGATCTCTCCGAAGCGCTCGCCGCGGTTGCGGTTCTCGCCGACTTTGAGATCCATGGCCGTGAGTCTTCCCCCCACTGGTGAGCGCACGGTCAGATTGTCGAGCTTCCCATGCGTGATCGTGAGGTCCTGCTGAAGTTTCAGCAATTGGCTATGAATTTGCGGCAGCTGTTGCAGCCGGAGCTGTTCCTGCTTGCGGTTGCTTTCGTCCTGCATCGGCCGCACTTTGACGTCATAATCCAGCTCGTCCTGCACCTGCTCTTTGACCTCGAGAGGTTCGGCATCGTCCGCTGCGAGAACATTTCGCCTAGCAGCTGAGCGTTGAAGCCGAATGACGTCGTAGTCGATTTGCGCGAGCGCCTTCTGGTTCGCGACACGGTTCTGTTCGAGCTGCGTTTCGTAGGCCTGAAGTTGGGTAATCGACTCCACCAAGCGCCCTTCGCGATCGAGCACGTCGAGCTCGAGCTCGGTGTTGCTCAGCTCGACCAACGGCTGTCCCGCCGTCACCGTATCGCCCGCTTGGACCAGGAGGCGATCGACGCGCCCGCCCTCGAGCGCATCGAGGTAGACTGTATTCAGCGGCACCACTTTCCCGCGCAGCGGGATGAAATCATGAAATACACCCGGCGAAACGCGTGCGACAGTGACCCCGGCGGCTGCAACGCGGATGCTGCGTTCCGCGGTTCCCAGGAAAATCGCGGCAGTGGCGGCGATGAGCACGGCGGCAGTAGCGGCCGCAGCCAATCGCAACCAGAGCTTCCTGCGCCACCAGGGCAGCCGGATGGGCCGGTCCATGCTCACGGAGTCTCTTCCTGCCAGCCGCCGCCGAGGGCTTTGTACAAGGTCACCCGATTGCTCTGCTCGGCAAGGCGCGTCGTGATGAGACCCTGCCGCGCGGCGTAGTCGCTGCGCTGGGAATCGAGTACCTCGAGATAGCTGTCGCGGCCCACCTGGTAGCGTCGCAGGGAAAGCTTGTAAGCCCGGTGAGTCGCTTCGGCCAGGGTCTCCTGGGCCATGCGCCGGCGATTTGAGGTGGCGGTCAACGCCAGCGCATCGGCCACTTCACGGAAACCGGACTGAATGGTCTTCTCATACTGCGCCAGCGCGATCTTTTCGTCGGCGTGCGCCATATCCAGGCTCCCCATCAGTGCGCCGCCATGGAAGATAGGCAAGGACAGCAGCGGCGCGAAGGTCCAGGCGCCCGTGCCCGATTTGAAGAGGCTCGACAGTTGATTGCTCGCCGAGTCGAGATTCGCGGTCAGAGTAATGTTGGGGAAGAACGCCGCCCGCGCGGCACCGATGTCGGCGTTAGCCGCTCGCAGTGTGTGCTCGGCCGCGAGGACATCGGGTCGGCGCAGCAGCACGGTTGACGGCACGCCGGCCGGCAACGGCCCGAGTCCCATGGTCTTGGAATCGAGTTGTGCGGGCAGCAAAGCCGCATCGACGCGGGTCCCGACCAGCAGCGTCAGTGCGTCGATATCCTGAGCGACATTTCCCTCGAAACGCGCGGCATCGGCGCGCGCCTGCAGGGCCGTGGTCTGCGACTGCGCAAGCTCCAGGCCGGATACCGTGCCGGTCTCGTGCCGCCGTTGTACCAGCGTTAAGGAATGCTCCTGACTCTCCAGTGTTTGCTGTGCCAGATGCTCAAGCTCGCGATCCGAGGCGAGTGTCAGATAAGCGTTGGCTACTTCGGCGATGAGGCTCAATTGCGCGCTGCGCCGTGCCTCAAGCTGCGCAATAAATTTTTCCAGTGCGGCGTGCGTCAGGCTGCGCACGCTGCCGAACAAGTCCACTTCGTAGGAGGTCGAGAGGCCGGCGTCGAAGGTGCCGCTGGCCGGCGTAGGAACGCCGTAGGTTGAGGATGCCGGCAGCTTTTCTCGGATGAAGCTCGCCGAGGCATCGAGCGACGGCAGCAGAGCGGCGCGCTGGATTCGATACTGGGCGCGCGCCTGCTCGATGTTTAGCACCGCCACTCGCAGATCACGATTGTTCGCAAGTGCCAGGCCGATCAGCTGCCCGAGTTGCGCATCGATGAAAAAGTCGCGCCAGCCGATGTCACGGGCCGGCGCATTCACAGCGGGCCGCTCGGGCGTCGTCGCGGGCAGTGGCCACTGGTCAGGGACCGGCAACACCGGGGTCCGGTAGCGCGGTTCGAGCGTGCAGGCGCAGGCCGCGCAGAGCCATGCCGTGGCACATAACCATGCCGCGGCGTGCACAGCGTGCTCCCCTTTTCGCCGCATGTGATTTTTCCCTATGTCCATCGATACAAAGTGTACGGCGGTCGGTGCTTGACAAAAACCATCTATGAATCAACTAGTTGTACCGCATCACCAGATTCTCGGCGCATGCGGCTGTCCGGAAACGGACACTCGCGCTGGCGCAACCTTGAACGGCGCCGCAACCGCGATCCAGCGACCGCACTCGCGAATCCGCGAAAGCTCTGCGCTTGTGAATTTACCAGCCGGACGCGTAGGCTCTTGAGCATGAGCGGGC
>Ga0210399_10002103_pt1 | contig 15471 bp, 13 predicted proteins | sample IncBWC14MmetaG_FD_150865 | JGI IMG/M metagenome (GOLD analysis project Ga0210399, IMG submission 150865) | Forest soil microbial communities from Barre Woods Harvard Forest LTER site, Petersham, Massachusetts, United States - Inc-BW-C-14-M | ecosystem: Environmental > Terrestrial > Soil >...
GACGAGGCGGGTTGACTCGCCTTCGGCCCTGCCACGCGGCGTCAAGATCAGGGAGACCACGGTCTGGGTTCCAATCCGTTGGGCCTCGGCTAGCAACTCCTCGAGCTCCGCCAGTTGGGCCAAGAGGCGGGCGAAGTCGTCGGCCGACCTGTTCGTCCGCACCCCTTGCATCCGCCGCATGAGGAAGATCCAGAACCCGAGACTGAGGATAAAGGGGGCCCAGGAGAACAGTATGTTGGGCCAAATTGGGGTTTTGTCGGGCCGGTAGTTGACCGCAACCTTCTTGGCGAGCAGGGTGTCGACGAGCTTGTCGTACCCGATGGGAGCGAAGGTCTTGAGGGGCTGCCAGCTGGTGCTGTGGCCTTTGATCTCGTTGCCCGTTATGGTCACGTCCGCCACGTGGCCGGACTCCACCTGGGCCATGAAATCGCTGAACTTGATTGGCGTCTCTGTCTGGATCTGTTCGAAGTGCCAGGCCAGGAAGCCAACGACCAGCAACGTCATCCACAGCGTAACGGTTCGGAAGGTCGCGCCACAAAGCTGATCCTTACGCATCGATTCCCGAGGACGCTCGCCGCGAGGTGGTCAAGACTGTCGCCTTACCGGTACAAGGGGAGTCTACTCTTCTCGCGCCGCCCTGCGTAGCCGTATGACCCCGGGCTAGAGCGACGCCGACGCGCGCACATGGGCCTCGTGGAGGATCAGGGAAGGCCACGAGGGGTAGAATGACGCGATTCGCTGAAGAGCAGAAGAACGCTGAGAGCGTGTTCACAGCTCAGACCCGTTTGGGCCGGCCCGTCCAGAGTCCACGGAGGTAACCATGCCACCAGATCCGGGCACTCTCAGAGGTCATGCGCCCGGCGCGGATAGCGTCCTGAGCCGACTCTTGGGAGGACTGTCTGTCTTCACCATGCTCATGACGGTGCCTCAGGTCCTGACCATATGGATTGGCCATCAAGCGGCCGGGGTCTCAACCCTATCGTGGAGCGCATACTTGCTCTCTGCGGTCTTGTGGCTGTGGTACGGACTCCAGAAGCGCGACAGGAACATCTACCTGCCCTGCGTAGGCTGGATCATGCTGGATGGCGCCGTTATCGCGGGCGCCGTCCTCTATGGATAGATGGCGCTCTGAGGTGAAGGGGGTTGGGCCGGCGTCGGATTGTTTCAAGCCGTGGATGGATCGATACGGGAGCTTCCATTGAGCAACCTCGCGCCGTCGACCACGGCCGAGTCCTATGTGTGCGACCCGTCCCCGGGGGCAACGATCGAAGCCCTGCCCGGCAACCTTGTTGACCTCGGCGGAATCGCGATCCGTCGTCTGTTGCCGCGCAGCAAGCGCCGCCTCGTCGGGGCCTGGTGTTTTTTCGACTCCTTCGGACCGCTGCGCTTCGAACAAGGGAAGGCGATGGACGTCGCGCCCCATCCACACATCGGCATCCAGACCGTTACGTGGCTGCTCGCGGGCGAGGTGCTCCACAAAGACAGTCTCGGGTCCGAGGGACTCGCTCGCCCGGGTGTACTTAACTTGATGACCGCCGGCCGAGGAATCGCCCACGCCGAGGAGACCCCTCCACAGAACAGCGGTCATCTGCGGGGCGCGCAGCTTTGGGTGGCGCTCCCGGAGTCCAGCCGCAATGCGGCGCCGGCCTTCGAGCAAGAGGCGGCGCTCCCCGTCCTTTCCTTGGCCGGTGGCCAAGCAACGCTGATCCTCGGCGAGCTCGGCGGCCTGAGGTCGCCCGCGCGGGTCTTTTCGCCCATCGTCGGGGCGGAGCTAGCCGTGGCCATCGACCAACAGCTCGTCGTCCCGCTCGACCGCGAGTTCGAGCATGCGATCGTGCCGCTCGAGGGCGAATGCCAGTTGGAGGGGCAGCCTCTGGCGATCGACACGCTCTACTATCTGGGGACCGCTCGCCGGGAGCTCCGGCTCGAGACTGGGGCGGTGGCGCCCCGCGCCCTCCTCCTGGGCGGCGCTCCCTTCGGCGAGACCGTGCTCATGTGGTGGAACTTCGTGGCGCGCACGACAGAGGAAATCATCGCGGCACGGACTGAATGGACAACGGGCCATCGCTTCGGAGAGGTTCGTGCGTACGCCGGAGAGCGTTTGGCCGCGCCACCGTTTCTGGCCCGCCCCGTGCCGCGCCCTTGATCGCTCACCCACGCATTTTCTCGGACGTCGGTCGGCTCCCGGACACGCCCTGTACCATGGCTTGCCGGGTGTACGATGGAGGGACGAACGGGAGACGATCATCGTGACGAATCGACGGAGGACCGGCAGGCTCGTGGCTGCGGGCGGTGCGTTGCTCATGGGTTGCGGGGGCAGCGCGTCATCGCCCACTCCGCCGCCGAGGTGACCGGGACGTAGTCCGGGCCCTTCTCCTTCACGGCCATATATGTGGGCTCCAACCCTGTGGCGCAAGGCGGCTGCGTGGGTTCGTTGCGGCTAGATACACAGGGGGCGGGGCTGAGCGGGTACTACCAAGTGAACCCGCCTTGCACAGGTGAGGGCGTCGTCACCGGCACGGTGGCCGCCGGCGAGAGGATCAACATCTCCCTCCCCGGGAACGGAGCGACCAACGAGGACCTGAAAGGCTACCTCTACGCTTGCGCGCAGGTGGCCGATACTGGCGGCTGGGTGGGGAGCATGAGCACGGTCAGTGTGATTGATCTCACCCGCACCTCGGGCTCAACTGTCCGACGAGTGGGCGGGTAACAACCATGGTCGAGGAATTCCACGGGACGCGGGTATGGCTTCCGCTCTGCGGCCCAAAAGTGCCGATCGACTCGTAGGGAAGAACGTGCAATTTATCCTGAGCTCAACTTAACCGAGGGTGGCCCCGCTGCGACGCTGGGCTAATCGGGGCCTGGGCGTACATACGCGGGTCCTGGTTTCGCTCTGGGATCGTTGTGGGGGGGCCGACGGCAACGCCGGTCGCGTTGCCTGCGGGTTTCGGCTCAATCATCAGACCGCGCATCAGGCGGTGCTGACGGACGCCTCGCAGAGGCCTCAACTCAGGGAGGCGATGAGCGCCGCGAGTGCCCCGCGTTCGATTCCCGAGTGCGTCCATTCGAGCTCGCACTCGGGCACCGCCCCCGACGACCGGACCGAGAGTACACGGGCGACCGTTCCCAACGTGGGCGAGTCCCGGCTCACCGCGATGCGTACGGACACGTCGTCGCCCGCGGCAACCAAAGCTGGCCCCGTCAGCTGGATGGAAGCCCCGTCTTCCGAAAGCACCCCCACCAGACCCCGAGTGATCGAGCCGTCACCGCGCTCGATCCAGACCCTAATCGGCTCTTCAGGTTCCGTCCCACCGTAACCACCCAGCCCCGTCTCTAGAGCGAACATTTTGGCTCCTGCCCCAGCTGGTGTTACCCAGCTCGTGACAATGGAGTGCATCAGCCGTGCCGCCACGGGCGATCAAGGCACAATGCTCTATGGATCAACGATTTCCCATTTACCAGCCGTGTCGTTCGCAGCCACCAACCCCAGCAGAACGTCACCTTTCGGAACACTGATTTATCGAGAGGTGCCACTGCTCGAGCGGGCGTAGAATCGCTCCACACTAACGGTCGCACGTCGGACTGTTCATAAAGGAAGGGGTGGCCATGACGACCCTGACTCCGTTCCATCTAACGCCGCTGGGCCTCTTCCATACCCTGGTCAGCCTGGCCTGCGTCGTCTCGGCGTTCATGGCGCTCGCGCGTTACAAAGAGATCTCCCCGAAAACCCGACTCGGGCAGGTCTATCTCGGCACTCTGGTGATCACGACCCTGACCGGCTTCCCCATCTTCCGTCACGGAAAGGCGGGCCCTCCCCATGTTCTGGGCGTCATCACGCTCGTCGTGCTGACGATCGCCGCCTTCGCGGAAACGACACGCCTGTTCGGGGGCGCGTCGACGTACGTCAAGACGATCTCCTATTCCATGACTGTTTTCTTCCTCATGATTCCGACGGTGACGGAGACGCTCACCCGCGTGCCAGTCGGCGCCCCCATCGTGGCGTCTCCAGAATCGCCTGTCTTCGGGCCTCTGTACGCGGCGTTGCTGGTCATATTCCTGATCGGCGCCGGTCTTCAGGTACGCACGTTAAGGCGCCGTGGCAGGTAGAGCGAAAGCCCGATCACGTCGTTTAGACAAGGAGCACTCGATGGGCAGCAGCGCGAAGCAGACGGCCCGAGCAAGCGCGACGACGCGTGTGCGCAGGGCAGGGGAGCGGGGCCATACGGACTGGGGCTGGCTCGATAGTCGGCACACTTTCGCGTTCGGCGATTACCATGACCCTCTGAACATGGGCTTTCGAACGCTTCGCGTCCTCAACGACGACCGCGTGACCGCCGGTTCAGGGTTCGGGACACACGGGCACAGTGATATGGAGATCCTGTCCTACGTGCTCGAGGGAGCGCTCGAGCACAAGGACAGCATGGGCACCGGATCCGTGATCCGGCCCGGCGAGATCCAATTGATGCGGGCGGGCACCGGCGTCACCCACAGCGAATACAACGCCTCGAGAACCGAACCTCTGCATTTCCTACAGATCTGGATCCTGCCGGATCGACGAGGTCTGGCTCCCGAATACGACCAGAAGCCGGTCGATCACGAGGCAGCCCGGCGTGGCTTCGCGCTGCTTGCCTCCAAGGACGGCCGCCAGGGTAGCCTTCGTATCAGCCAGGACGTCGACCTGTGGCTTGCCCTGCTCGAGGAAGGCGAGCGCCGCGAGCTGAAGCTGAACCCTGGTCGCCACGCGTGGGTCCAGCTGGCCCGCGGATCGGTCGCGCTCGACGCGCACGAACTCGGTGAAGGCGATGGAGCGGCGCTCAGTGGCGCGGAAGCGGTCCGTCTTACCGGCAAAGGGCCCGCGGAGGTTCTCGTCTTCGATCTCGCCTGAGCCCGCGTATCCGAGGCCCCCTCGGTCTTCAAGCCCCCGCCGCGTGTCGGCGCTTGGACCACACTCGCCCTCACGGAGCTAGAGGGCCTATACAGGTCCGGGCCGATCGAAAGGGACCCTGCGGGGACGCGCGACCACTCTCCCAAGACCGCGTTGGGTGCACCCGGGCGGAAGGGAGGAAACCAAGCTGCGTAACGGAAGTCCTTCGAAGAGGGGGCTCCCGGCCTTCGCGTCTCGAGCGCAGAAGGCCCGCCTCCGCCATGGTGTAACCGTCTGCTCGAGCGGCTCAGAGGCGCAGGGCGGGTCAACGAATCAGAGTTACGTGAAGCCGTCTCCGCTCCACTCGTTGTGGAAGGGACTTGCCAAGACCAGCGAGTGATCACGTCGCCCAAGGAGCGTTGAACGGAATGGCATCGCATCGTGGAGCAGCGTCTCTGGTTAGCCCCAGTCTTGGACGACCCGATAGAGAATGAAGCGACTGACGTGAGTGGGAAGGGTCGCTGGGGTGGACATGTACCTCTACTGGTCGACGCCTTCATAGCTCGCCCCCCTTCAGAGCCTCAAGAGATAGTTCAACTTGACGGCAAATCCTCGGTCCACAAGCAAGGACGGCGCCGCTTCGGTTCCTCGCTCTTCGTTGAAGACGACAAACAGGTCGCTCCCGGGATGGTGGATGAAGTCAGCCCTGAAGTTCGCCACGAAGCGCCGGGTCAGGCTGTTGTATTGAAGGTAAGTCGCGGCGGTCAGGCGAGTGGTGGGTGTCCAGCCGAGGCGTAACGCCGTGACGCTCGCGATGAACGAGCCGCCGGGCATGCTCGCTTGGCTGCGGGCCTCGGAAAGACTGATCGACCAGTGGGTGTCCGCGCGCAGCTGCAAAGCGACGGAGACAGTCGACAGCCGGCCGCCCCAGTTGTCGAAGAGCGAGACTTGGGCAGACGCCGTGACGCTGCGCTTGGGGCTCGAACTCGCGGAGATCTCGGTGTCGCGGAGAACGTAGTAGCCAGGCGCGATCGGCACGCGGTCCGCTAGGGCGAAGCCGCCGTCGAGCACCGAGATGCCGCGGACATGGGTGACGCTGAGGCTTTCGCCGGAGTCCCAGGTGAGCGCAAACCCCGAATACCAGTTGGTGTCCTGCTTCTCGCCGTTCACGCGCGTCAGGTATTGCCCTCCGACGAACGGCGTGAAGCTCCTCAAGCCAAGGACGTGGGGCAAGAACGTGTACTGAGCCTTGCCGTCGGTCCGCCGGATGTCGGTTCGAGTTACGAACCCCATGCCCGTCGTGGCCCCCGGCCCGATCTTGAGAAACTCGCCGCTCAGGTAGACCGGGAAGCCCTGGTATTGAGCGGAGACTCTGTAGGCTGAATCTGGGAATGCCCCGCTCTTCGACGTGCGCGCGGCGAAGCCCTCTAGTTGCAGTACCGGTGTCGCCCAGATCGACGCGTCCACACCGAGGTCGGTCTCCGCATTCCCCGAGGCGTGCCGGTCTGTGACCATCACGCCGACGTAGCTTCGGTCCCCGAGGTCGCGCTTGTATCGCAGAGCGCCGAAGTTGGTGCGGGGCCCTCCGGAAGCAGAGTCGGTCACGACATCCACGAATCCAACGGTTTGACGTCCCGTTCTTCCCGAGACACGCACGCCTCCGAGGACTGGCACCTCGTCAGTGCCGGCGATTCCGATGCGGCGGGAGAAGAACATGAGAAAGGGGGGCGTCTCGTAGGAACCTCGGGTCCCAAAATCGAAGAAACCCGCGTTCTCGAGGAAGAACTCGCGCTTTTCGGGGCGATAGAGCTCGAAGCGCGTGAGGTTGACGACCTGGTCGTCGGCTTCCACCTGCGCGAAATCGGGCTTCACGGCCGCGTCCGCCACCAGGCCCGGCTGGATCTCCCATTTAGCGTCGGCGCCGAGGCGCCACTGTCCCTCGGAGGGCTGTGCCTGGCCGTCGGGCGAGGGTGGTTGCGTCACCCCCGCCAGCCCATAGGGCTTCACCTCGATGTTGAAGGTCGAGCGCGGCAGGCCACGGAGGCCCTCCAAGCGCCCAGCTTGGCTCACGCGATGAAGGCCGCCCTGTGCCCGGGACCAGCCGGCCCAGAGCGTGTCCTCGTTCTTTCGCCGAATCAGGCGCTCCACATTGAAACCCCAGGCGCGCCCGGAGGCGTCCTTGGGATAGCGGAGCGTCCGGAATGGGATCGCGAACTCGGCCGACCAGCCATCGCGCGTCCGCCTCGCCGCAACCCGCCAGATGCCGCGCCAATCGACGTTGAGCACAGGGCTCTCGTCCGTGACCAGGGCATCGAACTCAGCGCCGTTCGGGTTGGTCGCGAAGAGAAACGCGTTGCGATGGTCCTGGAACGGATCGAGGATGAGGGCGATGGTGTCGTCGCCGGCAAATTGGAACGAGTTGTCGCCGGCCTGCTGCATCAGGGTGTCGCGCTGCAGGATGCGAGAGATGACCCGCGCGGGCTCTCGGTCCAGCGCGAGCACGCCCACGTAGAGCGTGTCGTAGTCGTAGAGCACGCGGATGATCGTGTCCTCGGTCGCCGGAGCACCCTCGTCGGGCTCGCGTTGGCGGAGGCCCGAAGCCGGCGCGGCCGAGGCCCACGCGGCCTCGTCGAGCAGGCCGTCGATCTCGATGTGCTCCGTGACGCGGAACGCCTGCACGCTTACACCGCCGGAGCCTGAGGCAGGGGTGTCCTGGAGCGCCAGGGCCAGAATGAGCGGAATCACGCCGTTGCCACCTCCCTGCTCGCTCCCAAGATGGGGTGCTAGCCCGCCGAAGTGTTCAGGGAGAGTTGAAGAAAGTGTGATTCCTGCTACCGTTGCCCGCGATGGGGCTGCATTTCGCCGGCTTCCTCTTCGACCGGCAAGCGCGCGAGCTCCGGCGTGGCCGCGAAGCGGTGCCCTTGTCACCCAAGGCGTTCCAGCTCCTGGCCCTGCTCCTGGATAACCGACCCAACCCATTGTCCCAGCAGCGGCTTCGGGACGCCCTTTGGCCCGAGGCCCACGTGGGCTACACGAGCCTGGCCCAGCTCGTCGCCGAGTTGCGGAGGAGCCTGGGGGACCCCGCCCGGACACCCCGATTCGTGCGGACCGTGTCCCGTTTCGGCTATGCCTTCACCGGCGACGTCGTGGAGGAGGAGCGGAAGCGCTTTGAGCCGGCTTCGATCCGCGGGACGCTTCTGGCGGAAAAGCGTGAGTATCCCGTGCCCGGAGGCGAGACGCTGGTCGGCCGGGGCGAGGAGTGCGGGCTGCGGCTTCCGTCGACCGGGGTTTCTCGGATCCATGCCCGGATCCGCGCCGATGAGAACGGGGTCTGGGTCAGCGACGAGGGCAGCAAGAACGGAACCTGGGTGAACGGGGATAGACGGGAAGGTCCGACGCGGCTAAGCGACGGCGACGAGGTCATCTTCGGGACGTTTCGCACCGTCTTTCGGCCGGTGACGCCCACTGGATCCACGCGCACGGGAATTCCCACCGCGGCCTCGGGGACGCGACACTCACCGGCCCGATGACCACGCGGCTCGTGGCCCACTACCGCATCCTGGCCCCCCTGGGGGGCGGCGGCATGGGCGTCGTTTACGAAGCCGAGGACTCGCGGCTGGGCCGTCGCGTGGCCCTCAAGTTCCTGCCCCCCGAGGTCGCGCGCACGCCGGACGCGCTCGCGCGGTTCCAACGGGAGGCGCGCGCCGCATCGGCGTTGAACCACCCCAATATCTGCAGTGTCTTCGACGTCGGCGAGGAGGACGGCCAGCCGTTCATCGTCATGGAGCGGCTCGAGGGGCAGACCCTGAAGCACGCCATCGGGGGTAAGGCGCTGCCCGTAGAGATGGTGCTCGAGCTCGGAGCCCAGATGGCGGATGCGCTCGAGGCCGCCCACGCAAAGGGAATCGTCCATCGGGATATCAAGCCCAGCAACGTCTTCGTGACCCAGCGCGGCGACGTTAAGCTGCTCGACTTCGGCCTGGCCAAGCTCTCGGCCGAGGACTCCGGGGGGCTCGACGTAAATGAAGTCACGCGCACCGGGAAGCCCGATGTGGGCACCCGCCCCGGCGTCGCGTTGGGTACGGCGTCGTACATGTCGCCGGAGCAGGCGCGGGGCGAGGAGATCGACCGGCGCAGCGACCTCTTCTCCCTGGGTGCCGTGCTGTATGAGATGGCGACCGGCGCGCCGCCCTTTCCGGGCCCGAGCGCCGCCGAGATCTTCGAAGGCATCCTTGGGAAAGAGCCGCCCCCGCTCGACATCGTGCGGCCGGAGGCGGCCCTCCTGTGGCCCATCGTCGATAAGGCGCTGGCCAAGGACCGGACGCTCAGATACCAGACCGCGGCCGACCTCCGCGTCGACCTGACGCGCGCCCAACGCGCGCTAGGCCTCACCGGCCTGTCCAGCGGCGGAACGGAAGCACTAGCTCGCAGAGGAGGGCCACACCCTTGGCGTGCCCGCGGCCTGTGGGTCGCAGGGGTTGCCGTCGTGGCCGTGGCCAGCTGTCTCGCCGCCATTTGGTCGGCCCGGAGTTTGCGGCAGGCCCCGGATCAACTTCGGTTCACCCAGCTCACCCACCGCCGCGGCATCGTCACTGGCGCTCGATTCTCATCTGACGGCAGCACAGTGATCTACAGCGCGCTCTGGGACGGCCGCGCCCCCGAGATCTTCGTGAGACGGCTGGAGAGCTCGGCATCGACCTCGCTCGGCCTGCCCCCCGCTACGTTACTAAGCGTTTCTGCGAAAGGGGACCTCGCGATTCTCTTGGCTCCCGCGGGTGAGCGAGGCACCCTCTGGTTGGGGACGCTCGCGCGAGTTCCGCTCGCGGGCGGGCCGGTGAGGCCCCTGCTCGACGACGTCCTGGACGCGGACTGGTCTCCGGGTGGTCATGACCTGGCCGTGGTCCGCTGGAGGGAGGGCCAGTTCCAGCTTGAATACCCGATCGGCACGGTGATCCTTCGGCCTTGCCCCGCGGCCCGGCTCCGAGTGTCGCCTCAAGGAGACCGGCTCGCGCTTCTCGACAGCGCCCGCCTCATCCTGGTTGATCGAGCGGGGCACGCTGTTGAACTCCACATCCCTCCCGCCCACCAGGGGCTTGCCTGGGCTCCCGACGGCCGTTCGCTGCTGGTCGACGCGGGTGACACGGACGTGAAGCGAACGGTACGGCGTGTGGCCCTTGAGGGCAGCGAGCAGGTAGTGTGCGCCCTGGCCGGCACGCTGGTCGTTCACGACGTGTCGCGTGATGGGAGAGTCCTCATCCACCACGGCCTCGAGCACTGGGGCGTGCGGGCGCGCGCGCCGGCGAGGCGGCCGAGCACGATGCCTCCGTTTTTGCGGACGCGGGGGTCGTGGGCCTCTCCGGAGACGGCAACCAGATCCTGCTTTGGGACGGGAGTGAGGCGCTCCCGGGCTCGGCGCTGCTCCTACCGACTCGGGGAGGGCAGGCGCTACGGCTCGGGGACGGCCGCGCGCACGGGCTATCCGAAGATGGCAGGTGGGTTGCCCTCGAGAGTCTCGACAACGGGAAATGGCGGTTGCTCCTCGTCCCCACGGGCCCCGGGGAGTTAGTTCCTCTGGCCGGCGGGCGTTTCGAGCCCGTGTCCGGCGTCTGGATGGTCGAGAGCGGCAGAATCGGTTTCAATGGAGCGGAGCCGGGGCGGCCGCCTCGCTCGTTGGTGGTGGAAGCATCGAGTGCTGCAGTCCGCCCCATCACCCCGGAGGGAACGATTGCGATCCCGGGTATGCTGCCGACGGTGAGCATCTTGGGGAGGGCGCCAGATGGTAGCCTGGCGACGTATTCGTTGGCCGGCGAACGCACGCAGACCCTTCGGTGGAAGCTATCGCCGCTGCCGCTCCCTTACGTGGAGCCGGTGCGCACCAGCGGCGATGGCCGCTTCGTTTACGTGCGGACGGGAAGCGTGCCCGCGCGGATCAGCCGGATCGAGATCGAGACGGGCCGTGCCGCTCCCTGGAACACTCTCGGGCCGAGCGACCCGACGGGGACCGGTCACATCTGGTCGATCTACATCACTCCAAATGGGCGAGGGTACGCGTACACGCATGGCTTCTTCCTGCAGGACCTGTTCCTCATCAGCGGCCTGCAGCTGTCGACCAACCCCTAAGGCCTGAGCGAACGGTAAGGGTTTATGGCGTCGGGGGCCGAACCGATTAGCGATCGTGCCAAGCCCGTAGCCAGCGGAGGAGGTGCCGGGCAGCTTCGGGAGTGAACTGGATCTGCCCCTGCCGAATGATCGCCTCATCAGATGCGGCCGATGTCGTGAGCAGCCAGGCCTTGAAGGCGGCGAATGCCGCCTGAAATGGCTGGCCGGAGTAGGCAATGTCCCTGGTGACCATTCGCGTGATTTTGCCGTCGTGGATTGAGTACACCACGGTCTGGACGCACTCACCAGAGCGGAGAAGGTCATAGAGGTCGTTTGCTTCTACGAGGCGGACCGTTACGTCAGAGGTACCCACCTCCGTGAGAGTCCACGACCACTTCGTATGCATGCCCCGCTCGAAACCCCGCATGGCACGCATTCGCTCGCGATCGATCGCGCGCGGTTCGGAGCTCGTGCCCGGCGTTTCGGTGACGGCATCGTCGGCCCAAAACTGGCTCATGCCGCGATGGTCGAAGACCCTAAGGGCGGAGAGGTAGGACTCCACGGTGCTGGCGGGACTAAGAATCGCGGGAGCGGCTGCGAGACGCAAGCTCGTGAGCAAGATCAAGAATCGCATGGACGATATCCTACCCTTTAAGAATGAGCTAAGGATCTGTCATCGAATGAGGGGGAGGCGCCGAATGACCGGAATCGGCCAGGGTCTCGTATCGCGTTCCATATGCTCTGCCCTGTCGCTCATCGCGGGAGTAGCGTGGGCGTGCGTGGTGGGCGCGGAGCCGGCGCGATTCGTCCTGGAGCGAGATGGCAGCGTTATCGTTCTCGAGCCCTACGCCCCGAACATCGTCAGGGTCAGCTTGAGCCTGGATCGGGCCGAGGCTCTGGCACCGCCAGGCTATGGCTTCGTCGCCGCCCCATCGGCTGAGGGCTGGGCACATGAGCGGAGCGAGGAGGGCGACGTCTATCGCTCCCCGCGGCTGGCGATCGTTGTCGCGGCCCACCGTCCCCACACGCCCGTGGCGACGCAGATCGATATCGCCCGGTTCTTCAGCGGCTCCGCTCCCCCCGCCGCCATCACGATCGGCACTCCCCAGGGCAAGCGTTTAGCGAAGATGCTGGGCTGGTCGATGTCCGTGCCCAATCACAAGGACGGCAACGCTGGGATCTTGAACGACAGGCGATCTGGAGATGCTCCCTTCTATCAGGTGGGGGCGGTGTTCGCTTCCCCCGATGACGAGCACTACTACGGCTTTGGGCAGCAACAGGAAGGGTTTCTGGACCACCGCGGGCACACGGTCCCGTGCTGGCACGACTACAACGCAACCGGGGGTCCTACGATCTGCGTACCTTTCGTGGTCACCAACTACGGCTACGGAATGATCTGGGACAACCCCTCGAAGACGACCATCGAACCGGGTTTTAACGAGCAGACGCGCTGGACGTCGGAGGTCGGCAATCGAGTCTCCTTTTTCGTGATCGCGGGCGGCACGAGCGATGAGATCTACTCCGGCTACCGCCTGCTCACAGGGGTGACGCCCATGCTGCCGAGGGCGGCCTACGGCTACATCCAATGCAAGCAGCGCTACTCCAGCCAAGACGAGGTGCTGGCCGTGGCCAAGGGCTATCGCGAGCGGCACCTCCCTGTGGACGTCCTCGTGGTCGATTGGTTCTACTTCACCAAGATGGGCCAGATGGACTTCGACCCCGGCAAGTGGCCCGATCCGCCGGCGATGAATCGCCAGCTCCACGAGCTCGGCTTCGAGACCATGATCAGCGTCTGGCCGCGGTTCACGAAGGACTCGCGCTTCTACGATCTGCTGGCCAAGAAGGGCTGGTTCCTGCACCTCGCCGACGGCACGCCGACGGACGGCCTCCCCTACGACCGGGCCGGCTCTGACATCGACACCACCGACCCTGAGGCGGCCCGGTGGTACTGGGACACCATCCGCGACAACATCCTCAGCAAGGGATTCGACTCGCTCTGGGCCGACGAGACCGAGCCGGACCTGCCCCCCAACGGCAGCTTCTTCCACATCGGCCCCGGCACGCGCTATTTCAACGTCTATCCCCTCTTCCATACGGCGGCCCTCTACGACGGGTTCCGCCGCGACAGCGGCCACCGCGCGCTCATCCTCTCGCGCGACGCCTATCTCGGCGCCCAGCGCAACGGCACGATGTTCTGGTCTTCGGACATCCATCCCACCTGGGACACTCTGAAGCGGCAGATTCCCACCGGGCTCGGCTTCGCCGCCTCGGGCATGGCCTATTGGTCGAACGACATCGGTGGCTGGCAGTACTTGCCCGCCCAGCACCGACCCGCGCGCAAGCCGCTTCTGGACCCATCGGATGCGCGCGACAACGTCGGAGGTTATGACGATTACCCCGAGCTCTACACCCGTTGGTTCCAGTACGCGGCGTTTCTCCCGATCTTCCGCGCCCACGGCAGCCGTTTGTACAACGAGGTTTGGTCTTACGGGAGGGAAGCGGAGCCCATCCTCGTGAAGTACCTCAAGCTCCGCTATCAATTGCAGCCCTACATCTACTCATTGGGTTACAAGACGTACCAGACGGGGGCTCCGTACATGCGGGCGCTTTTCATGGACTTTCCCGAAGACGCGAAAGCCGCCGGTATCACCGACGAGTACATGTTTGGCCCGGCGTTCCTCGTGGCGCCGGTTACCGAGCAGGGCGCGACCCGCCGCTCGGTTTACCTGCCTCAGGGTGCGAATTGGTACAACTACTGGACGAGGGAAAGAGTTCGCGGAGGACAGACGATCGAGGTTCCGGCGCCCGTCGACACGCTGCCGCTCTTCGTCCGCGCAGGATCGATCGTACCTCTGGGCGAGCCCGTCGAGAGCACCCACCAGACCCAAAAGCTCACGAAGGTGCGGGTCTATTCCGGCGCGGACGGCGACTTCACGCTGTATCGGGATGATGGACAGACCTACGCCTACGAGAGGGGCGACAGCAGCATCACCCACCTGCACTGGGACGACGCCGCTCGTAGGCTCAGTCACCAGGGCGCACCGGCGTGGACCGACTCCGACGCGGCTCTTCTCGAGGTCGTGGGCCCCTAGGCGGCCGTCGCTTGATGCCGAGCGAGGGATCAGGGGCGGCCTGCCCTTGACCGCACCTGAATCGTACCCAGCGGCTACTTACGGAAGAAGAACAACCTTGCCGTACGCGCCTGGTTGGACTATCTCCTTGTGAGCGCGGGCGGCCTCGGCGAGTGGCAGCTCCTTCCCGACCACGGGCCGGAGGGTGTTGTTCTCCAGCCCGGCGATCAAGCCGGCGTGAATCTCCTTCTCTTCGGGTTCGGTGACTGCCCACAGCGTAAAGGCGTGAATCGAGCCACGACGGGTCATGAGGTCGCGCGGCGTGATGCTGACGTCACCCCGGCTGCCAATGACCACCACACGGCCCTGAGGAGCGAGCAGCTTCAGGTCGTGTCCCAAGTTCACATTGGCAAGCATTTCCAGGATGAGGTCGACGCCCAGGCCGCCCGTCGCCTTAAGAATCTGATCTCGGTAGGTCGGGTTGGTGTGATCGAAAGCATGCTGGGCGCCTTCGCGCTTGCACAGTGTTAGTCCTTTCTCGGTCCCGGCTGTACCGAGGACGGTCATGCCCAGGGCCCGTCCGATCTGGACGGCAGCGACCCCTACCCCGCCGCTGGCGCCGTGAACCAGGAGTGTTTCTCCGGCGCGTGCCCTGGCGACCTGACGCAACGCATGAAATGCCGTGCCATACGGCACCCAAATGCCCGCGCCCTGGGCGTAGTTGATGTTCGAGGGAAGGGAATGAACCTGGCTTTCCAAGGTCAGCGCATACTCGGCGTAGGCACCGGTTAACGTCTTCGCGGTGTAAACGCGGTCACCCGGTTTTACCCGGCTCACGTTGTCGCCCACCGCCTCGATGTCGCCAGCCCCATCGGAGCCCGGCGTGTAGGGCAATGGTGGCTTGACGGCGTATGTTCCGCTGCGCATCAGCGTGTCGTACGGGTTTACGCCAGCCGCGCGAATACGGACGAGCACTTGTCCCCCCGCGGGGCGGGGTGTGGGCACGTCTTCGAGCTTGAGTACCTCAGGCCCGCCGAACTCGTGGACGACGACAGCTTTCATGGTCTAACCTCGCTTGGCTTCGTTTCTTCCGCTCCTTCTCCCCTGGAAACAGGCCACCGCCGATCGTGTGTTCGAGTTGGTGCTCGTCGTGGAGAAGGCGCAGGCGCGTGCGGCCCTTTGGGTCCGGCACCGGCAGGCCCTCATCGAGCCTCCATTGCGGAAAGGTCAAGCCTACAATATTCTCCGCCGCTTCCCACACGCCAGGAGGATGACCATGCTTGACAGAGTTGCCTTGTTGGTCGTTTGTACGGGTGGGTTGGCCGGGCCGGTGGCTGCGGGGGAGCAGGCGTCGTATCTGGACCCCGATCGACCGATCGAGGTCCGGATCAAGGACCTTGTCGCCCGGATGACGCTCGAGGAGAAGATCGGGCAGCT
>Ga0210399_10002104_pt1 | contig 15471 bp, 13 predicted proteins | sample IncBWC14MmetaG_FD_150865 | JGI IMG/M metagenome (GOLD analysis project Ga0210399, IMG submission 150865) | Forest soil microbial communities from Barre Woods Harvard Forest LTER site, Petersham, Massachusetts, United States - Inc-BW-C-14-M | ecosystem: Environmental > Terrestrial > Soil >...
GTCGAACTCGAACGCTTCCACCGTGGTGGCGGCTACGGCGCCGAACGCCCACTTGTACGGCGGGAACATCCACGACCAGCCCAGTAGTTCGCCCATTCCGATGGTCTCGATGACCACCGGACCCTCGCCCGGGACATGCAGGTCCAGCGACACGTGACCGCACTGGATCAGCCAGAAGCGGGCGGCGTTGCCGCCGTCCTCGAGGAGCCGGTGCCGGGCCGGGAACCTGACGTCACAGGCGGCCTCGGCAAGCATGCCTAGCTGATCAGCTGACATGCCGTGCAGGAACGGATGGGTGGCCAGAGCGGCCGCGTTGACCTCGATCATGGGACATCACCGCCCAGCGTTTGTATCGGTCGGCTCAGCCTGGGCGGTACCGCGCGTTCCCGGCCAGGGCCAAAGGTCACCCGTAGGCCGGGACCATTGGCCGCGGAACGATGCGACGGAGCACGGGCGTGGTCGATGGACCAACGTCCCGGCCGGACATGGCGGAGGCCACTCGCCACCGGGCTGCTGGGTGGCGGAGCCCAGGCGCCACCCGGATACGGCCGCCTGGCCGGGCCGCCCGTCGTCACCAAGCTCCTGCCGGCCGAGTGCCGGCGGCTGATCGCGGCGGGCGGCATCGGGCGGATCGCGTTCGGGACGACCTCGGGTCCGGTCGTGTTCCCGGTCAACTTCGCCGTGGTGGCGGGCACGATCGTCATCAGGACCGGCGAGGGTACCGCGATCGACGGGCACGCCGGCGAGCAGGTCGCGTTCGAGGTCGACCACGTCGATGAGGCACTCAGCCAGGGCTGGAGCGTCCTGGTGCGCGGCCGAGCGCACTGCGTCACGAATCCCGCCGAGCTCCAGATCGTCCGGCGCGACGCCTCCATTTGGCCGTGGCCCGGCGGCGACCGCGACGTCTACGTGCGCGTCATGCCGGACGCCATCACCGGCCGCCGGATCGAGAGCCGCTGACCCCAGGGTCACGACTAGCGGGGCCGCCCCGACGGGCGGCCCCGCTAGTTACCGGTTTACTGCTGCTCGCCGACGAGAGCGGCCAGATCGGCCAGCCGGCAGGTGTAACCCCACTCGTTGTCGTACCAGCCGAACACCTTGGCCAGCCGCCCGGAGGCCTGGGTCAGCGGCGAATCGAACACGCAGGACGCGGGGTCGCCGATGATGTCGCGGGAGACGATGGGATCGGTGCTGTACCGCAGCACGTGGCCCAGCGAGCTCTTCGGGTCGAACGCCGCGGCGGCGAACGCCCCGTTCACCTCCTCGGCGGTGACGTCCTGGCTGAGCACGACCGCGAGGTCGGTCAGCGAGCCGTCCTCCACCGGGACCCGGAGGGCCACGCCGTCCAGCTTCCCGGCCAGGGCCGGGATGACCTCGCCGGTGGCCCGGGCCGCGCCGGTCGTGGTTGGCACGATGCTGACCGCGGCTGACCGGGCCCGCCGCAGGTCCTTGTGCGGCCCGTCGATGAGCATCTGGTCCCCGGTGTAGGCGTGGATCGTGGTCATGAATCCCTGCACCACGCCGAACGCGTCGTTCAGCACCTTGACCATGGGAGCCACGCAGTTGGTCGTGCAGGACGCGTTGGAGATCACGTCATGCCGCTGCGGGTCATAAGCGTCCTCGTTGATGCCGATCACGACGGTAAGGTCCACGCCCTTACCCGGGGCGGAGATCAGTACCTTCCGCGCTCCGCCCTTCAGGTGCAGGGCCGCGCCGTCCCGGGTGCGGAACTTGCCGGTGGACTCGATCACCACGTCCGCGCCGAGCTTCGCCCAGTCGATCCCCGCGGGATCGCGCTCGGACAGCACCGGGATCGGATCCCCCGCCACGATCAGCGCGTCGTCGGTGTGCTCCACCGGACGGCCGAGCCGTCCGTAGGTGGAGTCGAAGGCCAGCAGATGCGCCATCGTCCTGGCGTCGGTGATGTCGTTGATCCCCACCACCTCCAGGTCGGTGCGCTCCAGCGCCAGGCGCGTGAACACGCGCCCGATGCGGCCGAAGCCGTTGATTCCCACTCTGACAGTCATGTGAGCTTCCTCCTTACGGGTGTTCTCACCGGCAGTCTGGGCGGCGCGGACAGACCTCGGGTAGCGCCAATAGGCACCTCATGACGGGACCATCGGCCCTTCGTCCCGCCGGCAGACGGGCACAAGGTCCCGGTCAAAGCCGGGAAGTCCGCCTCTGGCTGAGCGAACCGCGACAGCACAAGGTGAACATCAGACGTACCGCGCCGCTGGAGGAAGAAGTGAGACCGATGCAACTGGGACACAGGACCACGAGGTGCTCGCCGGACCGGACCGAGAACGCTATGTTCACCGGGCTGATGGGAGCGTTCCTGGCCGGATCCCCGTTCGTCGCGTACGCGGCCGGCCGCTGGGCCGACGCCGCGCTTTCCCGCCAGGCACGGCTTCAACGGAACGTGTTGTTCCAGGTCCCGGCCACTCTGCTAGGCGAGGCTCCGCTCCGGACCGGGCCCGGAACACGCGCTGCCCGGCCCGCCCTGGCCCAGTGGCGGGCGCCGGACGGTCAGCTCCGTACCGGGCCGGTCTCCGCGCCTAGCGGGGCGGCCGCGGGCAGCACCGTCACGGTGTGGGTCAACCAGGCCGGCGACCTGGCCGATCCGCCGATGCGGCAGCCCGAGATCGCCGGCCGCACCGAGCTGGCCCAGGGTCTCGCCGCCGCCGGCTTCGCCGTCGCGCTGGCCGCGATCGGCGGGCTCGCCCGCAAGAGCCTGGACAAGCGGGCGGCCGCCTGACCGGGCGCTCCGACACCAAGGGCCGCGCATGTGCGCGGCCCTTTTTGCTGTGCGGGAATCAGGGACTGAGGTCCTGGCGGGATGGTGACGTCTGGCCGTGACGCCACCCCCGGGTGCGGCGCAACACTACTGGTTGAAAGGTCAATAACGCGGGACGGCAAGCCCGGGCCCGCTCTTTAGGAGGCATTACGATGCGCCGCAACTCTCATCTCACCCTCGCCATCGCGGGCTTCGCGACCGCGGTGCTGCTGGCCGTGGCTGGCGGGCTGCTGCTGTGGGGATCGGCTTACGTGCACAACACCGTGCACAACCAGCTGGCCGCCCAGCAGATCTACTTCCCGCCGCAGGCCGCATTCGCGCACGCCAAGGCGGGCACCGAGATCACCCCGAACATGATCCCGTCGGTGTCCCAGTACGCCGGGCAGCAGATGCTGACCGGGCAGCAGGCCGAGGCCTACGCTGACCACTTCATCGCCCAGCACATCGCCGACCTGTCCGGCGGCAAGACCTACTCCCAGCTGTCGGCCCTGTCCCAGGCCCAGCCGACCAACACCAAGCTGGCCGGCGAGGTCGCCACCGTGTTCAAGGGCGAGACCCTGCGCTCCATGCTGCTGAACGCCTACGGCTGGTGGAAGGTCTCCCAGATCACCTACATCGCCTCCCTGGCCGCCTTCGGCCTGGCCGGCCTGACCGTCCTCGCCTCGCTGGCCGGGCTAACCCTGGGCCGCAAGCCCGAGGTCACCCACGAAGCGATCACGCCCACCGGGGACTCCGTCAAGACCGCATGACCCTGGACTCAGTTACCAGAGGCAAACCACAACGCAACGAACACCACCTCCGGCCCGCGCTCCCACTGGGAGGCGGGCCGGAGGACATGACAGAGATCTGAAATCCGCCTGACCGCAGGTCGGGGCCCGATCATACGACTGTCAGGCGGGCCTGATACGGCGGCCGGTGACGTGGTGCGGGACGATCCGCAGGAACAGTTCCCGCTCGCCGACGGGCCACGGCTCGACGCCCGCCTGCTCGGCGGCCAGGCGCTCAGCATCGGCTTCCACGTGGTGCGCAGGTCCCTGGATCAGCACGCTCCAGCCCTGGCGCCCGGACTCGTCGATCTGGTCGATCTCGAACGCCACCATATAGTCCCCGCCCGCGATGCCGGTCTGCAGGTCCTCGTCCAGCGCGCTGTGCCGGGTGGTCCGGAACACGATCGCGCCGTCGTGCCACTTGTAGTTCACCGGCAGCACAGCCGGGCCGAACCGGCTGGCGTACGCGATGCGGCCGATGCCGCCCGCCGCTATCAGCCGCAGGCTCTCGGCCTCGTCCAGCTCCTCAATGACGCGATCGGCCATGCCTGGTCCTTCCCGGGTGCGGCTCTCAGTCCGACCTTAGCGCCATGTACCGCGGGCATGACTTTCAACCCGGCAGGAACGGACCTTTGGCCCTGCCCGTCGCCGACCCCGATGACGAGGCTGGTACCAGAAGCAAATGAGCCATGGAGGCAGTCATGCGAGCCGTCGTTTATCACGGCCCCGGTCAGAAGGCCTGGGAAGAGGTACCGGACCCAGAGATCATCGACGATGACGATGTCATCGTGCGGGTCGACGCGACCACCATCTGCGGTACCGACCTGCACATTCTCAAGGGCGACGTTCCCGCGGTGCGCAAGGGCCGGATCCTCGGCCACGAGGCCATCGGGACCGTCGTCCGGGTCGCCGACGGCGTGCAGACGCTGACGGAAGGCGACCGCGTGCTGGTCTCCTGCATCAGCGCCTGCGGTACCTGCCGGTTCTGCCGCGAAGGCCGCTACGGGCAGTGCCTGGGCACCGGCGGCTGGATCCTCGGCCACAAGATCGATGGCACCCAGGCCGAGTACGTCCGCGTCCCGTTCGCCGACACCTCCACCTACCGCGTACCGGGCAGCCTCAGCGACGAGGAGACCCTCATGCTGGCCGACATCCTGCCCACCGGCTACGAGGTCGGCGTGCTCAACGGCAACGTCCGCCCGGGTGATCTCGTCGCCGTCGTCGGCGCCGGCCCGGTCGGCCTGGCCGCGATCGCCGGCGCGCAGCTGTTCAGCCCGAGCCACATCGTCGCGATCGACCTGTCCGACGCCCGGCTGGAAGCGGCCAAGCACTTCGGCGCCGACGTGATCGTGAACAACTCCCGCGAGGACCCGCTGCAGGTCATCAGGGACCTGACCGGGGACCTGGCCGGGCGGCTCGGCGCGGACGTGTCCATCGAGGCCGTCGGCGTCCCGGATACCTTCGAGCTGGCGGTCAAGCTAGTCCGGCCCGGCGGCCGGATCGCGAACGTCGGCGTGCACGGCGCGCCGGTCACGCTGGACCTGGAAAACCAGTGGATGAGGGACATCACGATCACCACCGGCCTGGTCGACACCTACTCCACCCCCACCCTGCTGCAACTGGTCGCCAGCGGCCAGCTCGACGCCAAGCGGTTCATCACCCACCACTTCGGTCTGGACGAGTGGGACGAGGCGTACGACGTCTTCTCCCGGTCCGCCGACACCCACGCCCTGAAGGTCGTCCTCAGCCGCGGCGACGACGAGTAACGAAGGGGTGCTGATAATGGAGCCGACCGTCAAGGACGTCATGACCACCCGCGTCGTCTCGATCAAGAAGGACGCGTCGTTCCGGGAGATGGCCGCCGCCCTGAGCGAGCACCGGGTCAGTGCCTTCCCCGTCGTCAACGCCGACGGGGAAGTGATCGGCGTGGTCTCCGAAGCCGACATGCTGACCAAGGAAGCCTTGGGCATCGAGCCCCAAGGGATGCCGGGAATGATCACAGGTCTGCTACGCCACAAGGAACACGCGAAGGCGCGCGGGATAACGGCCGGAGACGTGATGAGCAGTCCCGCGGTGACCGTCGCCCCCGAGGACACGGTCGAGCGCGCGGCCAAGCTGATGTACACCCGGAAGGTCAAGCGGCTGCCCGTGGTGGACGCCGGCGCTCACCTGGTCGGCATCATCAGCCGCGCCGACGTACTGGTCATCTTCGACCGGTCGGACGAGGAACTCCGCACGGAAATCCGCGACCAGATAATCCGCGATGCGTTCCTCATCGATCCGGTCGCATACGGGGTGACCGTCAAGGACGGGGTCGTAACCCTGGCCGGGAAGCCTGAGTCCAACGACGTCGGACACGACATCGTGCAGCGGGTCCGGCACGTTCCGGGTGTCGTGGCCGTCCGCGACCGCCTCAGCTACCCGCCTCGCCAGGCCTCCGACGCGACCTTCGATGTCCTGGCTCGCTTCCCCGCTGACTGACGCCAGGTCCGACGCGAGAAGGGACGAACCTCCTCGCCGTCAGCGACCGCACCCGGTCCGCATAACCCGAATCCAGTCCCCAGGGAAGAGATCTTCACGATGAACGCCACCGTCAATGACGTCATGACCACTACGGTCGTGGCGGTCAAGCAGGGCGCGTCATACAAGGAAATGGCGGCTGCCCGAGCGGTCGATCGCAGGCGTTTACTTCTGATCCGCCAGTTAACCGGGGACCACCGGAGGCACAGATGAGCATGACCCAAGCCGCCGGGCAGGCGTACGCGCTGCTGGCCGACGGCACCACGGTCGAGATCCGCCTGGCCGACCCGGCCGACTTCGATGCGGTCAAGGCCATGCACGAGGCGATGTCCACGGACAACACTTACCTGCGGTTCTTCAACCTCAGCCGGCTGGCGGCCGAGACCGAGGCCAAGCGGATCTGCCGGGACTCCCAGCCGGGTCGCGTGGCGCTGCTGGCGCTGGCCGCGGGCAAGGTCGTGGGCTGCGCCAGCTACGACGCCCTCAGCGGTCCCGTCGGCCCCGGTACCACGGCCGAGGTCGCGTTCGCGGTGGCGGACCGTATGCACCACCGCGGCATCGCCACCCTGCTGCTCGAGCACCTGGTCTCGTTCGCCCGGGTTCACCAGATCACCGCGTTCACCGCGCAGACCCTGTCCGAGAACACCCCGATGCTCAAGGTATTCGCTGACGCCGGCCTGCCGGTCCAGCGTCACTACGACGACGGGGTGGTGGAGATGACCTTTCCCCTGCCCAGTCAGGGCAGCGGGATCGCCCTGGACAGCTACCTGAACGCCGTGGCCGAGCGGGAACGCCGCGCGGATACGGCCAGCCTGCGGCACGTGCTCGCGCCCGAATCGGTCGTGGTCATCGGCGCCAGCCGGGAACGGGGCACGGTAGGCCGGGCGATCCTGGACAACATCCGCACCGCCGGGTACGCCGGCCGGCTCTACGTGGTCAACCCGCGTGCCCGGCAGGTCAGCGGCGAGCACTGCCTGGCCTCGGTCCTCGACCTGCCCGAGCCGGCCGACCTGGCCGTGATCGCGGTCCCGGCCGCGGCGGTCCTGGACGTCGCGGAGCAGTGCGGTCAGCGCGGCGTGCGGTCCCTGGTGGTGATCACGGCCGGGCTTGACGCCGCCGCCTGCGCCGACCTGCTCGCCGCGTGCCGGAGGCACGGCATGCGGCTGGTCGGCCCGGACTGTTTCGGGGTGGCCGTGCCCGCGATCGGGCTGGACGCCACCTTCGCCGCCCGGCACCCGCAGCCCGGCTCCGTGGGGCTGGTCATGCAGTCCGGCGGCCTGGGCATCGCCCTGGTCGATCAGCTGTCCCGGCTCGGCATCGGCATCTCCTCGTTCGCGTCGGTGGGTACCAAGCTCGACGTGTCGAGCAACGACATGCTGACGTGGTGGGAAAACGACGGCGTCACCAAGCTCGCCGTGCTGTACATCGAGTCGTTCGGCAACCCGCGCAAGTTCGCCCGGACGGCGCGCCGGGTCGGCGCCACCATACCCGTCCTGGCCGTCGAAGCCGGGCGGCCGGAAGCCGGCCGGGAAGCGCTGTTCGAGCAGGCCGGCGTCATCACCACACGCACCTTCGGCAACCTGGTCGAGACCACCGCGCTGCTCGCCAGCCAGCCGGTCCCGGCGGGCCGTACGGTCGCCATCGTGTCCAACGTGGGCAGTGCTGGACTGCTCGCCGCGGGCGCCTGCGCCGGCCTCGGCCTGACCGTGCACCGTCCGCACGGCCTGACCAGCCGGCGGCTCCGCGCTCTGGTGCCGGATACCGGCGCGGCCGACGGCCCGGTCGACACCACGGTGGCGATCCCGGCCGAGACCTTCCGGCAGTGCCTGGAGCTGCTCGCGGCCGACGACGAGGTGGACGCGATGATCGCGCTGGTGCTGCCGACGGCCGCGACCGGCGATCTGGTCGCGGCTATCCAGCAGGCCGATATCCGCATCCCGCTGGCCGCTGTCGTCCTCGACCAGCCCGAATCCGTCCGTCTGCTGCCGCGCACCGACGGCGAGGGCCAGATCCCCGCCTACGGGTACCCGGAGGCGGCCGCGACCGCGATGGCCCGCGCCGCCCGGTACGGGGCCTGGCGCACCGAGCCGCGGGGCCAGGTACCTAGCTTCCCCGACGTCAGCACTGAAGAGGCACGCACGCTGGTACGCGGGTTCCTGCGCGCCACCCCCGGCGGCGGCTGGATGCCACCGGACCAGACCGCTGAGCTGCTGCGCTGCTACGGCGTCCCGCTGGTCGAGCTGACCAGTTCGGGCAACGAAGACGAGGCGGTCGAGGCCTTCCGGGCCGCGGCCGGACCGGTCGTGCTCAAAGCCGACGTGCCCGGGCTCATCCACAAGGCCGAGGCGGGCGGAGTCGAGCTCGACCTGCGCACCGAGGCCGAGGTGCGGGCCGCCTACCGCAGGCTGACCGAGCGCTTCGGTCGGCGACAGCGCCAGACCCTGGTTCAGCCGATGATCGCGGGCGGCATCGAGGTGATCGTCGGGGTGACCGACGATCACGTGTTCGGCCCGCTCGTGGTGTTCGGGCTCGGCGGCGTAACTACCGAAGTGCCCGCCGACCACGCGGCCCGGCTCACGCCCCTGACCGACATCGACGCGGACCAGCTCATCGGATCGATCCGCTCCGCGCCGCTGCTCCGCGGCTACCGCGGCTCTGCTGACCCGGGGGGCCGACCCCCCCAGGCCCCCCCGCGAGGCCACGCGGGCGACCTCGGCGCCCTGCGCGACCTGCTGCTCCGGGTGTCGCGGCTGGCCGACGACCTGCCCGAGATCACCGAACTCGACCTGAAACCGGTCATCGCCCGGCCGGACGGGGTCTTCGTAGTCGATGCGCGGGTCAAGGTGACGGCATACCGGGCCCAGGACCCGTTCCTGCGCAAGCTGCGCTGAGCGTCCGGCCGTTCCGGGGCCGGAGCACATTGGTCCGTTCGGAAGAATTGGTTCAAAAGTAGGGACTAAGGTCCCGAAACCGGGTGACCCATTTCACTACAGAGGCTTTCGGCGGACGGCCAAGCTGGTGACCTCCATTATTGCCGGTCCGAACCTGGAGGCCCCGTTGACCGCCACCGCCTTGGCGGGACAAGTTCCCGCGGCCATCGATCTGAACCATCCCGGTACCTACCTGAACTGGAACATCTTCACGATCTCGGTGGCGAATCTGGTGCTGATCGCCGTCATGGTCGCCATCTTCGGCGCCGCGCTACTACTGCCCTTCCCCGGCCACCGCCGCCCAGGCGAGGCGGCGCAGGATGCGACCGCACCGGAGGAGTCCGCCGACCCGTACGCGGCAGCTCCCGGGGATGAGCGGATGTGGACGGCGCGGCTGCGCCGACGCGGCATGTCCGCACTGCCGCCGAACAAGCTGCTGCCCGACCGCCAGCCGGCATACGTCGCCTCCTGGGTGTACGTGTTCGGCGTCGGGTCTTTGGCCGCACTCGCCGTAGTGATCGTCAGCGGCTTCGCCATCGCGCTCGGCGGTCCCGACTGGTGGCACTATAACCCGGTCGGGCACTTCTTCAACAGCTTGCACCTGTGGAGCGTGGAGCTGTTCATGGCGCTGCTGGTCATTCACCTGTGGGGCAAGTTCTGGATGGCGGCCTGGCGCGGCCGCCGGGCCCTGACCTGGATCACCGGCGTGGTCGCCTTCCTCGCGTCCGTCGTGGAGTGCTTCACCGGATACCTGTCCCAGCAGAACTTCGACGCGCAGTGGATCGCCACCAACGGCAAGGACGCGTTCAACGAGGTCGGGGTCGGCGCGTTCTTCAACCTGATGAACTTCGGCCAGATGCTGATGTGGCACATCGTGCTTCTCCCGATCATCCTGATCGCGATCGTCGGCGCGCACGTGCTGCTCGTCCGCATCCGCGGCGTCAGCCACCCGCTGCCGGTCAGCAGGCCCCGCGGGCTGGCCGCCAGAAAGGCCGCCTGGGCCGCCGACCGGGCGGCGTGGCGCGGCCCGACCAAGCGGTACGACATCCTCAAGGAAGGCACCATCGCGACCGTGGTGATCCTGGTGCTCACCGTTGGCCTGGCCAGCCTGCTGTCCTCTCCCAACGTGCCGCCGGTCACGGTCCGCAGCTGGACCCAGGTCGCCCCCGCCGACTTCCTGGCCACGGCCGCCAGCGAACTGAACGGCACGAGCCTGACCGCGAGCTACGGCCCTCCGTACAACACCAACGGAACCCCGCAAAGCGAATGGTTCGCCCCGGCGAACGTGGCCGGCGTCCGGCAGCCCATCGACCCGGCGCAGACCTTCGTGCTGGGACCGCTGGCCAAGACGGCTCCCACTGACCCGGCCCTGGCCGCGGCCCTGGCCAGCTACAACGCCGCGTCTCCCACCCAGCAGAACAAGTGGGCGACCAGCTACCTGAACGCGTTGCCCAAGGTCACGTTCGTCAACGGAACGCCGGTGCTTCCCGCGGGCAACTACGGTCCCGTCCCGGCCATGCTGGCCACCGAGCTAACCCTGGCCCGCAGCGGCGCCATCGACGCCGACCTGAGTGGCGCCCAGCCGTTCTACGGCACCGACTTCACCAAGCCGCTGCTGTTCCTCGAAGACGGCGCATACTACGCCAATCAGGCGACCGCCGAGCACCTCACCGGAGACCAGTGGGGCGTGATGAACGAGACCGGCAGTTACCCCGGCCAGCCCTGGCTGTGGCTGTACCAGATGTGGTACCACGTGCCCGGCTGGCGTAACTCCGCCAACATCGACCTGATCGCCATCTACATGACCGGCGCGGCCACCATCTTGCTGCTGTGCATCCCGTTCATCCCCGGCTTGCGCGACATCCCGAGGTGGATCCCGGTGCACCGGCTCGTCTGGCGGGACTGGAACCGGCAGACCGCGAGCAAGCCCGAGCCGGGCACCCAGCCCCCGCCGGACACCCAGCCCCAGCCGAGACCTAAGCCCGAACCTACCCCGGCCGGTCAGAAGTAACGCCGCCGGTACAGCCGGATAGCGGTCAGTGACCGATCAGGCCCGGGTGCCAGGAGCAACGACGCTCTCGCGCACCCGGGCCACATCCTTGCGCTGACCGCGCTGTTCCTGGGCGTCCTGCTGGCCGGCTGAGCAGCCGCTCGACCGCCAACGCTGGCCGCTAGCTGCCCCGGCCGGCATACTGGGCTTCACGTCGAGCTCGACCTGACAGGAAGCCGCCGCCATGCCAGATGACCAGTTCCCGGTGCAGTGGATGGGCCAGCGGGCGATCGTCGCGTTTCCGGGGCAGGTCGATGTGTCCAACGTGGATCAGCTCCGCGACCGGCTCCTGTCGGTCATCGACCGCGGGGCCGGCGTGGTGGTCGCCGACATGACCGGCACGCTTTCGTGTGATCACGCCGCGGTGGACGCCATCGCGCGAGCGTGCCAGCGGGCGGCGGTCAGCGGGACGCAGTTCAGGCTGGTGGTCACTGCTCCCTCCATCAGGCGCGTGCTCGGCATCGAAGGGCTGGATCGGCTGGTCTCGATCTATCCCTCACTGGAGGCGGCGACCGCCGGATTGCCGGGAAGCGGCAGCTCGGCCCGGCCGCTGACCTTGCCGCCGCGACAGGGCGGCAAGCCCCCAAGGAACTTTGCCGACGTTTCCCCGGCGGCAGGCATCACCCCGGCCGTGCTCTGGCAGCTGATCGATGCCCTGGGTGACGGCCTGGTCCTGACCGGCCACGACGGGAAGATCGCCCTGGTCAACCGGCGATGTGCGGAGATGTTCGGCTACAAGCGCGAGGAAATGATCGGCCTGCCGGTTGACTCGCTCGTTCCCTCTGACGTGCGGGCCGCCCACGTGGGCTACCGGGCCGGCTACAGCCAGGCTCCGCAGGCACGGCCGATGGGCGAACGTATCCGCCTGGCCGGGCTGCGGAAGGACGGAGCCACGCTCCCGGTCGAGATAAGCCTGAGCCCGGTGCCCACCGCGACAGAAGACTTCGTGCTCGCCGTGATACGCGACGCGACCGAGGCCAGGCGGGGCGGTGATCTCGCCGACCTGGCCAGGAGCGCCGTCGCCGGTCAGTCACACCGCACCAAGGACCTGCTCGATCGTGTCGTCCATCACTTGTTCCAGGTCGGGCTGAGCCTGCAGGCCGCCTCCGGCCTGCCCGGCGACGTAGCCCGCGAGCGTCTCACCGAAGCGTTGGAGCAGCTAGATGACACAATCCACCAGATCCGCGACTACGCCTTCACCTCAGGCGACGAAGGACCGCGGTCCTAACCGGGACCACCCGCCGGTGCCGTATAGCCCGGCAGGACGCAACCTAGAAGAAACCGGGGACATCTGGCGGCGAAGCCCCGGCACCATTAGAGGCCGTTGCCTCCGCTGCGCCAGGCCGGCCCGTGATCTGGGCCGCTATCCGGACTGCGAAGTTACGGATCGTCGCGTTGGCGACCTGATGCAAGATCACCCGGTCCAGCGCCTCACCCAGGGGACCGAGCGGGGGCCGGTATACGCCCGCCACGGTCAGCAAGGTGACCTGATCGCGGGCCGAAGCGAGCCGAAGATCGGCGTCCAGGACCGGGAACAGTCGAGCGCCCGGCCCGGTGGCTTCCCACCGGATGGCCAGTCCGACCGACTGGTCGGTCCAGGCCAGCTCGCGGACCTGCACCCGGACCAGCTTCCAGAGCCCGGGAACCCCGACCCGCTCGAGACCGGTGGTCCCGTGGTCGTACGCATCTTCCGACATGCCGAGCAGTGCCCCGCCCTCGGCCAGGTGCCTGAGCCTTTCCCGGGCGACGGAAAAGCAGACCTCCAGCTGCACCTCATCACCAACGAACACCCCTGTATTTCACCGGGCCGCTGGTGAGAAGGCACAGGGACCTTGGTCCCGACTTGCCAGACCGAGGACCTACTCAGCTGGCGAGCGGCAGCCCGGCCCGCGGGGCCATGTCCCAGTCGTCGTCGACGTGGACGACCGTCCGCCCGGCTCGGTCGAGGATGGACGCGCCGATGGAGGCGCGGAAGCCGCTGGCGCAGTGCACCCAGACCTCGCCGGCCGGAACCTCGCCGGCGCGGCGCTCGACCTCCCAGAACGGGATGTGCACCGCTCGCGGGAGATGGCTGGCCTGCCATTCGTCCGGACGGCGGACGTCCAGGATCACCAGGCCCGGCCGGCCCCATTCGGCGGCGAGCCCGCCGAAATCGGTGACCCGGTAGCCGGAGACGTGCCCGAGGGCGAGGGTCTCGGTCGGGCCGGCGGCGGCGCTGGCGATGTGGTCGATGCCGATCCGGGTCAGTTGCAGCTGCGCCTGTGCGACCTGCTCTGGGTGCTCGCCGATGAGGGTGAGCGGGGCGCCCCACGGGATGGTCCAGCCGAGATAGGTACTGAACGGGTCGCCGAGCTCGACGGAGATGGTCCCGGTGACGTGCACCCGCGCGAACGCCCGGCGCTCGCGCAGGTCGACCACCCACTCTCCGGCCTGGATGCGCCGTCGCAGCTCGGCCGGGTCGGCGCGGGAGGGCTGCACCAGGCCGGGGGCTTGCGGGCCGAGGCGGTTCGCGGGACCCATGTGCGCGTAGTACCGCGGGTAGGCGTTCAGGCCGGCGATCAACTCGGTGACGAAGGCGCCTTCGTCGCTCTGTAGCGCCACGTTGACCTGCCGCTCGTGGGCGATGGTGGAGGAGGTACCGGACGTCGGCGTCGCGGAGCAGAAGCTGCCGAAGCCGTGCGTGGGGTATACGGCCGCCTCGTCCGGCAGTACCTCGGCCAGGCGCCGGACCGAGCGGTACTGGGCCCGGGTCAGCTGCTCGGTGTGCTCCGGGCTGATCAGGTCGGTGCGGCCGACCGCGCCGTACAGCATGGATCCGCCGGTGAACACCGCGACCGGGTCGTGCCCGTCCTGGCTCAGCACGAAGGACAGGTGGCCAGGCGTGTGCCCCGGCGTGTGCATGACCGCCACGGTCAGCGACCCCGAAGTGATCTGGTCCTGGTCCCGGATGGCCAGGCGCTGGAAGCTGACCTCCTCGGATGCCGCGACGACGTACTCGGCGCCGACCTGGCTGGCCAGCGCGAAGCCGCCGGTCACGTAGTCGTTGTGGATGTGGGTTTCGAGCACGTGCGTGATCTGCACGTGCCGGGCCTGCGCGGCGGCCAGGACCCGGTCGATGTCACGCTGCGGGTCCACGACCATGGCCTGCGTTCCGTCGTGGATCAGGTAGCTGCGATCACCGAGGGCAGGCGTCTCGATGGTCACGATCTCGGGCATCCGGGGTCCCCCCTGTCCGTCTCAGTCGAGGCTGAGAGTCGAAATGAGCAAGCGGGCCGGGGCACCGCCCGTCTCGATGGCCACGTCGAGCGCGCCGGGGACGTCCAGGTCGGCCGCCAGCAGGCGACGAATCTCAGCGGCACCGTGGTGGCTCGCTTCGTGCGTGCGTCCGGCGGAGTGATAGAGGTCCGCCAGCCGGGCCGCGGCGGCTTCGAGCGACGCGGCGCTGAAGTCCCAGCCGTCGGCCCAGGGCCGGTCCAGGATCATCATCCGGACCGTGGCCGCCGTGTGATCGGCGAGAAGATCACTTACGAGCACCAGGTTGCCAGCCGACTTGGCCATCTTCACGCCGCCGACGGTCACCACGCCGACGTGCAACCACGCTCGTGCGTAGGGACTGACCCCGGTGAATGCTTCGGCCATGGCCGCATGGTAGGCGTGGTGCGGGAAGCGGAGGTCGCTTCCGCCGGCATGGACGTCCACTCCGACGCCGAACGCCGACAGCGCCATGGCCGCGCATTCGGCATGCCACCCCGGCCGGCCCGGCCCCCAGGGCGAGTCCCAGGCCGGATGCCCCGGCTCGGCCGCCTGCCAGACCGCGGTATCCAGCGGGTCATCCTTCGCGGGGTCATAGGGGCGGCCTCCGTACTCGGCGGCGAGCCGAAGCGCATCGGCATGGTCCAGGCCCGCGCGGGCGGCCACGTCCGGGCCGCGGAAGTAGACGCTGCCGCCCCGCTCGTACGCTGAGCCGATCGCCACCAGGCCCGAGGCCAGCCGGGTGACGTGCTCTACATACCGGTGCGCGCGTGGCTCGTGCTGAACCGGCCGCACGCTGAGCGCGGTCAGGTCGTGCTCGAAGTGATACTGCTGGATGGCGGCGAAGGCATCGTAGGGCGTGCTGGCCCGGGAAGCCGCCGCGTCGAGTACGTCATCGACATCGGTGACGTTGCGGCAGACCTCCGGTTCGACTCTCAGCAGGCGCAGCACCCGGCTCAGCGCGTCGACCCAGACGAACGTGGCGGCATGCCCGAGGTGGGTGACGTCGTACGGGGTGATCCCGCAGGCGTAAATCCGGGCGTTGTCCAGCATCGGCACCCGGCGGCCGGCGAGGACGAGCTCGGCGCGGCCCGGCTCCAGGTCATCGGTCATGTTCACAGTGTCCGCCCTGTCCGCGGTCACTGCGCCGAAACGCAG
>Ga0210399_10002105_pt1 | contig 15469 bp, 12 predicted proteins | sample IncBWC14MmetaG_FD_150865 | JGI IMG/M metagenome (GOLD analysis project Ga0210399, IMG submission 150865) | Forest soil microbial communities from Barre Woods Harvard Forest LTER site, Petersham, Massachusetts, United States - Inc-BW-C-14-M | ecosystem: Environmental > Terrestrial > Soil >...
GAATTGTCCGTTTTCACAACGTCTACGGGCCGCTGGGTACCTACGAAGGCGGCAAGGAAAAGGCGCCAGCCGCCATCTGTCGCAAGCTGGCTCTCGCTGAAGACGACGGCGAGATCGAAGTGTGGGGGGATGGCGAGCAGACACGCTCCTTTATGTATGTGGATGATTGTGTGGAAGGACTCGTGCGCATCATGACTTCTGACCACCGCGATCCGATTAATTTGGGAACGGATGAACTCGTGACGATTAACGGGCTGGTCGACATGGTCGCGAGGATCGCCGGCAAGCAGATCACGAAGCGACATAACCGTAGTGGACCTCAGGGCGTGCGTGGTCGGAACAGCGACAATACTCGTCTGCGTGAAGTGCTGGGTTGGGAACCATCCATACGATTGGAGCAAGGGCTGTCAGTGACCTTTCAGTGGATCGCAGCTCAGGTACTGTCCAAGCCTCCTATGTTCGTCGCGGCTTCCACTGCCGCGGACTGAGGTGGGTGAGGTTATCAACGGAGTCTATCGTAGAGCCCGCTCCAACATGGCCTTTTGACCTGCGGGTCGAGGGACGCAGGCACGTCTCGAATAGTTTTAGAACCTAATTTCTGTTGTGAATTGTAAGGGAAAACAAATTGAGCACTAAGGTTCGGAGTTTAGTCACCGGCGCGGGCGGGTTCATAGGTCGTCATCTCGTTTCTTTTCTTCGGGCGCGAGGACACTGGGTCAGGGGAGTTGACCTGAAGCATCCGGAGTTTTGTGGCAGCGATGCCAACGAATTTGAGTTGCTAGATCTACGGAGGTCTGAGGACTGCCTACGGGCAAACGGCAGAGATCGACGAGATGTACGCATTAGCCGCAGGCGTGGGTGGGACGGGCTGCGGCACCCGTGATTACACCCAGATCTTCCATAATAACCGTCTCATCAATCTCCATTGCATAGAAGCAGCCAGAAAGAATCGTGTCACTCGATACTTGTACGCGTCGTCGACATGCGTTTACCCAGAGCTCTGCGAAAACATAACGAATCATATTCCCCGGGACGAAGAAGATGCCTATCAAGGAACACCTCAAGACGTTTACGGATGGGCCCATCTCATCACCGAACGCCTTTGCATTCATTGTCGGCAGGCTTACGGGCTTGAAGCCCAAATTTTGAGACTTCCTAACGTCTTCGGCCCGCTCGGACCTTGGCTCGGTGGACGAGAGAGCGCACCCTCCGAGTTATGTCGCAAAATTGCGGCAGCCCATCTTGAAGGTCTCAATGAAATTGAAATTTCAGGCGACGGCGAGCAAACAGTGTCTCTCTGCTATATCGATGATTGCGTTACGGGGATGTACAAGGTAATGAGATCTGATTGTTTCGAGCCTTCGAACCTGAACATGGATCGAATGGTGTCCATCAACGAGCTTGTGGGGTGACCCCCTAAGCTGGCACAGTTTTTTTGGACACAGCTTCCACTTTCCTAAAAGCGTTCTTGCATCTCCTAGCAGGAGAAGGGGTCTGGGGAAGGGGACGGCATTTGAGTCTCCTTCCCCAGCAGCCTTGTCGAACCCCTCTCGTCGTGCTGTTTGTTCTCAAAGAACACTATCGTTGCGCTTCGAGATTCGGCCGAACCTGACGCTTTGATCTGTTGCTCGAACTCTTCGGGAGATCGATAGCCCAGCGCCGAGTGTAAGCGCAGCCGATTGTAATACTGCTCGATGAACTCTTCGATGTTCGCTCGTAAATTTTCTAGACCATCGTACTTGTTGGCGTAGATTTCTTCCCGCTTCAGCGTCTTCATGAAGCTTTCACAGCTTGCGTTATCATACGGGTTCGCTGGACGGCTCATGCTCGGAATCACGCGATTGTTCTCGAGAACTTTCACGTATTCTTCTGAAGCGTATTGCAATCCTCGATCCGAGTGATGCACCAGGCCAGGTTCCGGCTGTCGTCTCTCAATGGCTTGCTCCAGCGCACCGATCGTCAGTCGAATTGCCAAAGTCCGATCCAATGCCCAACCCACCACCTTCCGAGAGAACCCATCGAGGATCACCGCTAAATAGACAAACTCAGCTTTCAGCCGGATGTACGTGATGTCGGCCACCCAGAGCTGATTGATCCCGGTCAGCTTCATCCGAGCAGCTAAGTTCAGATAAACCTCGAACTTGTGGTTCGAGTTCGTGGTGACCTTGAACCGCCTCGGTTGTAGGCCCAGCAGGTTATCTTCCCGCATGATCCGTGCCACCCTCTTGTGGTTCACTTGCATGCCCCGGCGGTGTAGCTCCGCCGTAATCCGTCGATAGCCGTAACGGCGGCGATGCTCCACGGCAATTTGTTGGATCGCAGATCGCACTTCCATTTCTTCCTCAACAGGTTGCTGTTCCTTCAGCGACCGGTAAAAGCCCCGGCGGCTGACCGGCACCATCTGACACATGCGCTCGATACTCAGGCTGCCTTGCAATGACATCACTTCTCGGATCTGGTCGTAGATGCCATTTCGCCAGAGCCGCTGTTGCGCTGGCGTCGAGCCTCGATTTTTTGCAAGGCACCTTTGAAAAAATCCACCTCCAGGGTCTTCTCTGCCAAAAGCTGCTTCAAGCGATGGATCTCCTTGCGGTGAGCAGATGCGTGCGTGCTGGGCCGCGACGCCTCTTGTCCTGGTTCAACCATCTCCAGCTTCCTGCGCCACTTGTACAGGCACCTCGGTCGTACCCCGAGTTCTCGCGCTAACTCACCGACATCTTCACAGGTCTCCATGCGTTCGACAGCCATTCGTTGAAATTTCCGAGAGTATCGCTTTCTCTTCACTGTGGTTCCTTTCCCGGAAACTGTGCCCTATTTTTGTGTGTCAGTTCAAGGGTTCACTCCACTTGTTGACATGTCGCAAGTATTGCTGGTGTTCGCGTGAACAAGAGGCAGGTTCCAGGCTCTCAAGTTGTACGGGGACGCCATTCAGATAACACCCGTCTCAAAGCAGTATTGCGGTGGACGCCAGAGACATCGTTGGAGGAAGGGCTCAGGCGCACCTATTTGTGGGTCGAGAAACAAGTCCGGGAACTCGCTTCGGAATACAGTTTTGGGATAGCGACCTTTCCCCTCCGGCCAAACAAGGACTCTTAGTGTAGTTCGGCTACAAATATTACGACCCAAGAACACAGTCTGCAGCGGGTCACTCCCCTTGCCGAAAATGGGCACGGGAACCAGACAAAGTGCGTAGACGTCGTGGGTCTTCACCCTCGCACTGAATCTGAACGTACCTGCAGCGCCTTAACTAATCGTTCATAACCTTTTTGGTCGTATAGATTGACCCATTGCCATCGCGCCAGCCTTTCGGGAACCTCACACTGTTCGATTCGTACAGGGATAATGAAAATCGAACCTTCGGGCTGTTCTTCTGCCACATCGAGCGCGTATTGTAATTCCTTGTTCAAGAAACCCGCTTTTGCGACAGCTCCTTTTGAAAGGCAGACGATCACCGCCTTGGTTTCGCGCACTGCTTTCCTGATCTCTTCGTGCCAATTCTGCCCAGGCAACAAATCTTCTTCGTCCAGCCAGGGCTGAAAGTGGTCTCCAACCAACCTCCTATACAACGTTCTGACCGCAGGTTTGTCAGCTGAGGAGTGACAAAGAAAGACCTTCAATGGATCTGACGCCGCAGAAGGATGTCTGACAGACAATGCATCATTGCCTTCTTCCTTCATACTGATTATGTGGTACATCTTGTACGGAATGCCAACCTGTTGGTCAGGTTTGCGCAATTCGAACGTTGTGGGACCGCTCATTTCTTCAACAAGACTTTGGACTGCTGCCCACGTGGCCTGGTTGACAAGGACACGCTTGCCGCCCCGTGCCTGCTTTTCAAATGCGGCAGCTAAATTCACCGCAGGTCCTATCGCCGTGAAATCACGAACTCGGCCTAAACCAACCGCGCCGAGCATCACCTTGTCGGTTACGATTCCGAAACCTATGTCCAGAAAGGAGAGGTCCTGGTTGTGTTCTCTGTCCCACTCATTCCTAAGGGTCATGAATTTCTGAATCATCTCGAAGGCACTCTTCACAGCCCTACCTGCTCCGTCGCCTTGCCTAAAAAACGCCAGGACACCATCACCAAGCAATTTGTTAACAACACCACCATGCTGCAGAATTTGTTCCGTTAACATTGTCAAGAATGAGCTGAGTAGTCTCTGCACCTGTTCAGGGTCGTTGAGCACCTGACAAAGCTGCGTGAAACCTCTCATGTCACCGAAGAGGAGTGTTAATGTCTCGGAGTGAGCGGGCGCGTTGAGTTGATCCATTAGATCCTTAACCCCACGAGAGCTATACAGTCCCATGTGGGCAAGGAGATCCCTGAAAACGCTCGCGTTTTGGATTGCTACCCCCGCTTGATCAGCGAAGTATTCGAGCAATACCCGGTCTCGCTCTGTGAAGTTCCCCCTTCGCTTATTCAGGAGTTGAATCGCCCCGATGCGTCGGACTTCGCCGACGGTCGGATCCGCAACAGATAGTGGAACGCACACCATGGACTCGGTCTTCTTGGCTGTCCGCTCGTCCACGCCCTTGTAATGTTCCGGATCATTGTCCAACGAATCTACAATGATGGATTTGCCAGTACTAAAAACGATTCCGGCTTTGCTCTCTAGCGGGACCCTACGCGCGGAGAATTCGCCAAAGTCGCGCATTAGCATCGGTCCTTTTTCGCCCGTTGCGGCAGCAAAGTAGAGGCCGTCGCGCTTGGTGTCATACAGGAAGATAGACGCATCGGGAGAATCTGTGAGCTTTTGTGCGCCAAGTAAGATGGCATCGAGCAGTTCAGGAAAGTTGACTTCGGACGCGAGTTGCTTCCCTGTTTTCAAGAGCTCCAATAGATCTTCGAAGGTGAGAATGTCCGCCGCAGGGCTCATCTCAGACTGCCTCCCCAGAAACTCAGCATAAAACTGTACTCCACGGAGCTACGTTGTTCTAGATTCTTGTAGACGATCGTCGGCAAACAGGAGAGCGCCGGGCTAAACCGGCATGTTGTAGGGGATGAAAGAGCCCCACAGGAAAGGAAACAGCGAATCCATCCTGGCCTCGAGTAGTGTCAATCTACCGAGTAGCCTAATAGTTTTGCTGTCATTCCTTCAAACAGCTGAGATGCTGAGCTCCCATTGGGCATAGGCTTCGCTAAAGGCTCAATCTTCTATCGTTTCCGACTGTAGCGATTCTCTAGATACTGTTGCCATTCGCTCTCAGACGCTGAAAGCGCCCGGAGCGCCGCTGCTTTCTCCTCCGCTGCGACATACCCGATGTGTTCAATCTCGAATATGCGATTCAGATCACCTGCATTAAAGGTTCCTATTTTTGGGCGGATCAGGACATCCGCTTTTTTCAGCTCTGCTGAATCGTTTCTCTCCCTCGCAACTTCCAGGCTACGCTCCATTTGTTCCGTCAGGGAAGCGAAGTCTGAGTCTCCGCCTGCCGTCGGGAAACTCCGGGGAGAAATATACGAGACGATCACGACGTCAGCTCCTCTCTGTCTAATCGTATCGACAGGAATGCTGTTGATGATGGAACCGCTGACCAGGATCTTCTCTCCCAATCGAACGGGGGTGGAAACTCCAATGAATGTGACGCAGGCACGGAGCACGTCCGGTAAAGAGCCAGTAGCAAACTCAACCAGTTCACCGCTGCGCAGATCTGTAGTCAAACAGCGAAACGGTGTTGGCAAGTCGTCGAAATTCACAGGTGCGCGGTAAGCATTGCCAATTCCGGGCAGCAGCGGAACAATCATGTCCGGAATCTTTGTGGGCACGAATGCATCGAGCTCCAAACCTGGTATTCCGGGGATGCCCGGAAGTTTCATCAACTGCGGTTTACCCCACTTTCCTTTGTCCTGATACGGAGCATCTCCCAGAAACAGCGCCGTTGAAAAATCGATCTGCTCGATGAATTGACGAATATCGGCCGGCGACTTTCCCGCCGCATAGCCGCCGCCGATCAAACTACCCACACCCGTTCCGGCGATGTAATCAACCGGGATACGGTGTTCTTCTAACCATTGCAGAACGCCGATTTGTGCGAAACCCACCGCCCCATCGCCATTCATTACCAACCCGACTCTTGGGCGTCCACTCCTGCGTTGCGGGTGCGTCGCGGAAGAAACGAGAACCGCCACAACTCCCAACAAGACCGCCGCAAGAATTCTTAATAAGAACGGGACGCCCGATGATCGTTTCGCGCCAAAGTACATATCTATCTCCCATAGTCTGTCGTCGCCCACACGACGCGGAATCCGGCATTATTCGTCGCGACCGACGGGTGGTAGTTGTACCGGTATGCAGCTCTCAAGAATTCAGCACGGTCGTGGTAAGAGCCACCACGCAACACACGGACATATCCCTCCGTAGGTCCAGCAGGATCCTGCTGCTCAGATGCAGGATATGGACCGTAAACGTCGCGGCACCACTGCCAGACCCTTCCGGAAAGATCCCATATTCCCGCGGCACTCGGCCGTTTCGGATGTTCTGTTTCTGTCATTACACTCGATGTCTCACGGGGCTCTTCATTGCCCCAAGGATACTTGCGTCCGTCGGTACCACGTGCCGCAAATTCCCATTGGGCCTCGGTTGGCAAGTTTCCGCCGATCCAGACCGTATACATCAGCGCGTCATACCACGTAACGTTCACCGCCGGGCTCTCCGGATCCCGTGAGCGGTACTTGGGATCGAAACGGGCATACTCGCGATTGCTAACCAGGTGCTGCTGCATCAAAAACGGCCTCAGCCTCACCCAATGAATCGGCATCTCATCCCCGCAGGCCTTGCATCCACTGGCATCTCGACTGCCCATTCGAAATCGTGCTGCTTTCAATGAGATGCGCTTGTTGATGCTTTCGTCCGCCGCTCCCGTTGGTGGAGGCGCAATTTTCCTTGCAAGACTCATTCGTTTGCCCAAAGACGCTCTCACTTGCCGCGCCCAGCGGCCCCTGCTTTCATCGTGGCCGGCTGCTTCCACCCCGGTCAGAAGCGCCAGAAAAAAGGCATTCGATTTAAACCGGTCATCTGGAATTAGATCCAGCACGTCATCAGGCGAGCGCTGATGTATCGACATCAGTTGTTCCATGGCCAAGCTAACCTGGGTTGGATCGTTGCTGGCAACTTGCACTTCAAGGCGTCGTACCACTTCATTCAAAGCTTCGACTGCCCGCTTTTCCTGGGCGAGAGCCGTTGCCCGTTCTCTCTGTGCGTAAAAAGCAAAACGCGTAGCGGCTATTGCGAGGGACAACAATAGAAATGCGACTACCGACATCAATCCTAGCGCTCGACGGCGCTGGCGACGCTCCTCACCACGGAGCTGTCCCCAGTCCCGTTCGGGATAAAGGCAAAGGATAACCTGCTTGAGGTCTTCTATCAGGTGGCTTCGTGTGTCGTGACTGCTTCGCTTGGCAAGGATTTGGTTGCGACGGTGTTGAAGCGGAATCCAAAGTGGTTCACTGAGGAGTCCGTTCCGCACCGTAGGCGGGAGCAGTTCTTTGCGTATCGAGTCCCAATCGGAGAATCCACCAGATGTCACCACAATGAGGACTTGACCTTCTCGCGGCACGCTAAACCAGTGACGAGCTTCAATTTCCATTCCGCGGCTGAGGGCTGCTTCCGGCGATGCGAGGACAATGAAATGCATAGACCGGTCCAGTCGATCAAACAACTCTCGCTCGAGGCTCGAACCAGCTGGAAGACACGACAGATCACGAAATATTGTCTTGGCACGCAGTTTGTACCAGGGACACAGGAATCTTTGTAGTGCCGATTGAATGATGGGAGCAAGTTCACTGTCAGACTTCCAGCTATACGATAGAAAAGCGTCATACTTTCTGGCTGAATCGACCCAAATCAACGAACGCAGCCAAGAAGGGAAAAACCGCTTCCATCGTCTCGGCGGACTCAGATCAAGCTGTGAAGATCTAAGAGTGTCGACCATGACAATACAAGCGAATACTTACCACAAAAGTGAGGTTTTGAATATGAATCAACGAACCCTGCGAGAAGTTGAAATATATGCAGGCCATACCTCGCCTGCTGTGGCATGAAAGCGCGGTTATCGGGACTTGACGTTTGCAAGGTGCAGCAACGATAATTTTCTTACAGCTTTAAGATTGCGTTCTTTGGACGTCGCAATCTAGTAAATGGCCCTCAGGTGCACGAATGCCTGAGGCCATTTGCTTTTTAGGCATCCGTGCAGTAGAGCGCAGTTCTTGGCAACCTGGACCGTGGTAAGCCAAGAGAAAAAATCATAGAGAAGCATCATCCATGCGATGAGCCGACTCCAGAACCTTGCGGAAATCCTCCGGTGTCCCGTAGCTGGGTGGACCGAGTCGTAGTCCGCGATAGCTGAGTAGTCCGTTCTCTCCGGTCCGATTTGATTGGGGATCATCAGATTGCCGAGAAAGAACATTGCGGCTCTGGGTCAAGAGTTGCTATAGTTATCGCCTTAAACCGCTTCGCGAAAAAGGCTTTGGTCTGTGCAGTTGTGCTCGAGCGAGATGTCTGCTTCGGTGGAGGAATCAGTTCGTATGCCGATGTAACCTCTCGATGCGGAGAGTCCAGTTGACCCCATTTTATCTGATCATTTTTGCAGTATCGTTGATTTCCTCCTTCGTCCTCACCTGGGCAGTGCGTAATCTCGCAATGGGCCGCGGCTGGGCAGCGCCCCCGATTCAGGATCGCGACCTACATGAAACTCCGTTGCCACGGTTGGGTGGAGTTCCCGTATTCCTGTCCTTTTTGATTGCCATTGCAATTACATGGTTGGCCAGTCTGCGCTTTCCGGCATTGGCTGATGGCTTTTCAATTCGGAGCCTTCTGATAGTTCTTGTGCCTGCCACTCTTATTTTCCTTCTTGGCCTCTACGACGACATCCATTCCGTTGGCCCATACACAAAGTTCGCTGTTCAAGGTGTCGCTGCCATCCTGCTTTTTGCAGGTGGTTTGAGGATTCTCGACTTGCCCGTGCTGTTTGGTGCTCGGCACTTGGGTTGGTATATCGGGCTTCCGATTACAGTTCTGTGGGTCATTGGGATTACGAATGCATTCAACCTAATCGACGGTCTGGACGGCTTGGCCGCTGGTTCTGCACTATTTTCCACCTTCGTTGTTTTTGTGGTGGCACTCTCTAATGGCTCGTCCCAGGTGTCGCTGCTGACAATCGCTTTGGCTGGAGCCATCCTTGGGTTTCTACGGTTTAATTTCAATCCGGCGACGATCTTTCTCGGTGACTCCGGGAGTCTGTTCATTGGATTCATGCTGAGTGCTCTAGCCTTGCAAGGTGCCGAGAAGGCGCCCACCGTCGTTGCTGTCGCCATTCCAGTCGTCTCATTCGGCCTCCCGATTCTTGAGACCGTTTTGTCCGTGCTGCGGCGCCTAATCAGCGGTCAACCCCTATTCCAGGCCGATCGTGGCCACATTCATCACAAGTTGCTGCAACAAGGCATGTCGCCCCGGCAGGTCGTAATCGCGCTCTATGCAGTGTCAGCTCTTTTCGCCTTGCTCAGTTTATTTCTGCTCTGGCCCGCGGGACCGACCCTGGGCTTGGTGCTGTTGGTTATAGGCACGGTTATTTGGTTTGGCGTCCAGCATTTGGGATACCTGGAATTTGGGGAGATCCGTCGTGTCGCGCAACGGACAGTGGCACAGAGAAACATATTTATCAACAATCTTGCAATTCGGCGGGCTACCGAGGAATTGAAAAGCGCTAGGGACTACGCTCAGGTGTGTGACATCCTGAGGTCCGCATTTTCTACTAACGATTTTGATGGGTTCGAATTGAGAATCAAGGCTCGGGCCGGCAAGCCTCCTGCCGCTGGCGAAAGATGGCTCCATCTGGGACGAGAAGAGAACTTGCATTTCGAATGGAGTAAGCTTGGCACTCCCGAGATTCGTACTGGTTGGGGAGCTTGGGATCTTACATTGGACTTGTCCACGAGCGCCCATCGATGGTTAGGCTCGATGAAAATCTATCGCCTTTATTCTGACCGCGATCTACTCGTGGATACCAATCTACTGACCATGGTCTTCCCGGTTGTCCTTGCTGATGCCCTGGATCGCGCTCTCCTCTCTAAGGAGGGTAGCGATGCCGAGGTGCCGCCGAGTACGGAGTTTACGGCAGCCGAAGCCAGTTAACGCTCTACGCATTCCGCTGCGCCATCGCGGCCACATCCACCAACGCATTACCGCAGATGAAGACCCGGAGTAGTTCTTGCCAACCTGTTGGCCAGCATTCTGCGGTGAACTGTGTGCGGTCTCGGTGGCGAGCACAACCTGCGATATTTCAGTGCGAAGACGGCTAAGCCGTTGCAGCAGGGACGCCAGCGTGAGTTAGTCCCCTTGGCGTTTCCGTTGCGCCGCATTGCAGAATTCGACAGGTTTTCGAGAAGGACTCTTGTCTCGAGCTTGCGGATCCCGATCTCGCTAACAACGACAGGAAGTTGGACAACCCAGAACGTCGTGCGCTATCCTCGCGAAGATGCTCAAGCTTTTTGGTGTTGTCTGCGTGTGGTTCTCCGTCCTGGCCGCTGTAGCAGCGCCGCAGTCTGCTCCAAGTCCTGCCGACCGAAGCGCCATTGCCCGCGCACGAAACATGTACTACAGCTTGCAGCGCCAAAGCGTGCGAGAACTGCGGTGCAATGCCCACCCCGACTGGGCGCAGATTCTTGACAGCATGTTGGGAACGAATGCAGATGCCAGAGCACGCGCTTTGCCCTATCTGTCAAAAACTAAATTCAGCGTCGTGATGACGGAGTCGGGCACAGATGTTACGGTTGAGCGGATGGACGAACAACCTCCGGAGGGTCTCGCCAAACTCGGGAAGTTGGTCGAATTGGTACGGGTTAGTATCCAGCAGCCCCTTGACGACTGGAGGATGTTTACATTCAAGCCACTGATTCCGGAGTCAGAAGGAGACTACCGTCTTGAGCATCGGAGTGGTACATACAAGATTACGCCGAATCGCGGCAACGACGGGCAAATTGAATTGGACGAGAATTGGATCATCCGGGAGATCAGAGTGACGGAGCCGGTGAACGTCACGATATCGATGCAACCGCATTATGCCAAGAATCCTGACGGGCTGTTGCTGGCCAGCCTCGACGAACGGAATATGGATGAACCTGCGCAGCAGATACAGATGACGTTTGAGTATCTTGAACAGGAAGGTGTGCATTTGCCGGCAGCGTTCGGTTCCCAAAGCCAGGATCCTGGCGGCGCCGTCAGCATCCCCGTAAAGTTCGATCACTATCAAATAGGAAAGCCCTAAACAGGTTCAGCTTTCTTTCAGCCAATCGTTCTTTTCTTGTCCAGCGCACTCCGACGTTCAGCCAGATCGACGAGCAGCAATGCAACCGAGACACTCAAGAGGGGGCCGGCTATGCTGAAAATCGGCCTTGCCGCTGCGGGTCCCGCTTCGCGGGCGCTATTGTGATACACCGTGAAACCCATCGCGACTAGCGCCGTTATGAAGGATGAGATAACCCATTCGCGCGGCAGATGTTTCAGCCGGCACAACCCAACAGGCAGTAACCAGGCGAGGACGTACCAGAAGTTGAGGTCTTTCAGAGCTGCCGCTGCAGTCGCGGGGCTTGCGAGGCTCGATTTCAACATGCCGGCATACGTCCAAGGAAAAAGCAGATATCCATTTGCGTGAGTCAACACAGCCGATAAGGATGCGATGCCTGCCAATCCAGTTGCCACAAGCCACATGATCGCCTTCCCTAGCGGTCTCTGCTGCCTGTTCATCACCATCCAAGTTGCAGCAAATACCAGTGCAAAGGGAAGGTATGTTTCTTTTGCGAGCGACCCCAATACGGCTGCGAGAGGGAGGAGAAAGAACCACTCGGCGGACAATATCCCCACCATAGCCATCAAGAAAAATGCTTCTCCTGAGTCCACAAGACCCGCTAGCAGGAGATTCGGAACAGCGAAATTTAGCAAGTATATTGCTGAGCTGAGCAAGGCAATGGTCGGGCTTCCCATATTCCGAGACACCACCAGAAATAGCAGGAAGGCCGTCCCAGAAACAAACCAGCTATTCACGAGCAATAGCGCAAAATAGGCGGGGTTCCATGAGCCCACGCGGCCGATGGCAGCACGGAAAACGGGGCGGGCGAGGTAGGGAATCAATATGCGATGCCGGAAATGAGGCGCAACGCCCTCCTCATTTCTCACCATTTTCGAGTACTCGGAGGCGTCGGGGTTAAGCATGCCGGGGTTATAACGATTCAGGGTGGGGTAACCGAGCCCGACGCAGATGGCGAAGAAGAGTGTCCACAACATCGTTGCATTTGCGATTGCCGAAAGCGGTTTGTTGAACATCTGAACACAGTCTACCTTGGAGTCGGATTGCTTCTTGTTGCCATTCCATCCACTGCTTCGACGGGCAGCCGGGGGGTGTCCGATTTTGCTGTCGGTTCGCGCGCTCGGGACGAGCATGAGCTGTTTGCGCCTGCCGATAAGGCTGTGAGAACTTGTTCACGACTCGAGAGGACGAATGAGGTGGCCTCGTCCCCCGTTCGATACAGGAGATCGCTGAGCGAAGCAGTGAGCTACTACAAAGCATCCTCGACGGCCGACCGGTAAAACTGTAGGCTTGTGACTGACGTAATCTAGCGGGTAATTGTGTCTCCCGAAGATCATCAGAGAAGCAGTAGGAGACACAATGCAAATTCTGCGTTTGGTTCGTTTCTTCTCTTTTGTCCTGCTGATGCTGGTTTTAACGGCCCCATCCTTCGCGGGAGTTTCGGTCTCCGTCACGATCGCCCCACCGGTGCTGCCTGCTTATGAGCAGCCGCCTTGTCCCGGCGACGGTTATATCTGGACACCCGGCTACTGGGCGTACGGCCCAGATGGCTACTACTGGGTGCCCGGTACTTGGGCGACGCCGCCTACCGTTGGCCTACTCTGGACGCCTGGCTATTGGGGTTGGCATGAAGGTGTTTATGTCTGGAATGCAGGATATTGGGGACCCCACGTCGGTTTCTACGGCGGCGTGAATTATGGATTCGGCTACGTTGGCACGGGCTATGCGGGCGGATACTGGAGAGGTCGGAACTTCTTCTACAACCGCACCGTCAACAACGTCAGGATCACCAACGTGCATATCTACAACAGAACTGTGATCAATAACGTCACGGTGAATCGTGTCAGCTATAACGGAGGCCATGGAGGAATCAGTGCTCGTCCAACTCGGGAACAAGAGAGATGGACTCGGGAACGCCACTACGAACCCACAGGTATGCAAACGCGCCATGAGCATGCGGCGGGTAGGGATCGGGCCTTCCTGGCTTCCGAGAACCATGGGCGGCCGGCAATCGCCGCCACCGCGCGGCCCGGAGAATTTCACGACCGGGAAGGCGGAGCCGCACGCTCGGGCGATGCGCATGATCGTCGTGTTGAAAACCACCCGGGGTCGCGTCATGAGAACTCTTCTCGTGACATAGGCCGCCCCGTAGCGCGCCAAGAAGCCCATGGACACCCAGTTGCGCAACCAGCACACGATTCCCGCAGGCCCGAAAATCGGGGCGGCTCGCAACCGAGCGCCTATCATCCAGAGAGCGCTCGTCCACAAAAGAACACACCTCACCAGGAGGCTCATTCTGGTAGAGGTCACGACCAAAGGCCTCACTAATCACGAATCGCGACAAGCAAGAACCGAAGGACCTGACTTCGGCTACACTGAGCTTCTCTACACCTGAATATGTGAAGAGGTTTGCAAAGGCATTACGACTTGGGCTGCATTTGTGTTTTTCGCTGACGCGGTTCTGTCATTGTGGGCAGATGGACTTCACAGGTTCGAGTGGATGCCGATGACATGTTTCGGTTTGTTTTGGCTGATCTTTTCGGACAGATTCAAGAGAGAAAAGGGACACGTCTGCCGCGCGGAAAGGTTGAATCAACCTGCCTGCCTGCACGGCGGCCCGAATCAATTTGATTGTTGATCCTTTCTGCATGGTGCGAGAGTCGGTTGAGAGGGGCCGCTTGAGTGCGGGTGGGTTCTCACACCTCGTTATCGTTTGCTCGTCGTCTAGGCTCCGGCAAGGGTCTCCCCTCGACCAACAACCTCGTTGCACTCTCCCTCATGTGCTCAATCGTTCCCCGCAGGAGTTGTGATAGCTCTTGCAAAGCCGGTTCCAGATCACCATCAGCAGCGGTAACTGCGTTCGCACAAAGTTCGCGTATTCGGTCTTCAATTCTGCGCTGCGGGGGAGACATTGAGTCGTAATGTAAGCATTACACGGACGGTGACATTTGTAGGATGCCGCACAAACTGTAGTGGTTCTACAGCGTTTACCCGACAAAGACTTCTTCACTCTCTTTGAATGTTGTGAAACAAGAGGTTAGGTCTCCGTGTTTTCATAGGACACGACTCCCTGATGGGGTGGCGTAAGTGCAAGGAATGAAATCTATGGCGTCAATGACTGAGCACGAACGTGAGATGGTGACAGCTTTGTGCGCTCGAATTGTCGATGCGAAGAACCCTTTTGTTTTCCGGCAACTCTTAATCGAGTTGGACGCGTTGTTGGAAAAGTTGAAGAATCGTCAGCCAAAGCACTCAGGGTTTGAAGGCGAGAATATGGCAACTTAAACCCCCATCAAACTCAACCTTCCCGCGCTGCGACCCAATGCTCTTTATTCTTCCTTCCGACCAGCAACTGGCGATGGGGGCTTTTTGTGTTCTTCGCATTTGTGTTCCTTGAAGGCGAGAATATGGCAACTTAAACCCCCATCAAACTCAACCTTCCCGCGCTGCGACCCAATGCTCTTTATTCTTCCTTCCGACCAGCAACTGGCGATGGGGGCTTTTTGTGTTCTTCGCATTGTGTTCCTTGAAGGCCGCTCGTGCCTGTCTTTCGGCCTCGGCAGGAATCGCGTTGAAGGGGACTTCAGCCATTCGAAAAGCGTGGCAGGCGTATAGAGTACAGAATTTTCCTAACGGTTCAGAACCCACCGTGGAACTTGTGCATCGGCGCATTATAGAAAGTTCGCCTTTTATTCGATACCCCTATCTTTCGGATTTGTGGCATGATCTTCTTAGGCGGCGGACGCTACGGGAATAGCGTTCGATTCGCTTACGATTCCCACGTTTCGCGAAGGCCCCGGTTTTTTTCAACCGGGGTTTTAATCTTGTGAGGTGCTGATGATCGTTCCCACACTCCAGCCATTGACGCACGGGAGGGCCTGGAGGAGTGCAAATGCTTGCAAATTCGTGCCGCACCTCCCCAACTACCGTAGCGTACTGGACGATCATCTCGATATTCGCTTGGTTGGGACTCAGTGTGATAGGTCTCATCTGGTACCCGTTACACGCAACCTCTGCAACAACAATACTGCTCGCGATGTCGGTTGGTTGCGTGGCAAATTGGGTTCGGAATCGTACCTTTTCACTGCTACTTCGATGGTCCGCTGTTGTTTGTGAGTGCCGCAGCGTTTCTTTTGCGACAAATTGGTATAGTGCGGTCCCCCCCTTT
>Ga0210399_10002110_pt1 | contig 15443 bp, 12 predicted proteins | sample IncBWC14MmetaG_FD_150865 | JGI IMG/M metagenome (GOLD analysis project Ga0210399, IMG submission 150865) | Forest soil microbial communities from Barre Woods Harvard Forest LTER site, Petersham, Massachusetts, United States - Inc-BW-C-14-M | ecosystem: Environmental > Terrestrial > Soil >...
GCGACATCATGGGCATGATCGGGGGCGGGGGCGGAGGCGGCGACATGATGGGCATGATCGGGCCGCTGATGAAGATGGCGAATGTTGGCGGCGGCCACCGGCGTCACCGTAAGCGCTGACGCGCTCTCGCCCGCCGTTGCGAGGAGCGCTATTGCGCTCGTCGGGGGAGCGCATTCGCGCTAGCCGTTGGCTCCCAATGACGATCTAAGTATCTTGTCGGTCGCTTTGGCCCGCGACAAGACGGGACGAATTTCGGGAACGGGACCATCCCTCGGTCCCCACCGCGTCAGGATGACGCTCAGGCACGCGAGCACACCGAGCACCACCATCGATGAGGCGGCGAGCGCGAAGAAGTTCGCAGCGCTCGCGTCGTGCGTCGACAGCCACCAGCCGCCGAGCGCGATGAACAGCAGCCGCGCGCTTTGTGCGAGCACCGGCCCCAACATTTTCGCAGCCCCTTGCGAGGAGAAATACATCGACATCGCAAGCCCGATGAAGGCGTACATCGGCGCCGCGGTGGCGAGATATTGCCGGCTCGCCGCGCGCACGCTGGCATCGCCGGTGAAGATATTGACCCAGAGGTCGGGGAAGACGGCGATGATGCTCGCGATCGCACCGACCGAGACGAATGAGATCAGCCCCGCGGTCCAGGCGATGCGCCGGGCGCGCGCGATCCGCCCCGCCCCGATCGCCATGCCGATCATCGGCACCGAGGCGATGCCGACGGAGAACGAGATCGACGTCAGCATGAACTCAAGCCGCGCGCCGATGCCGTAGCCGGCGAGGATCGCCGTGCCGAAGCCTGCCAATAGGTGGGTGAAGATCGAGATGGTCAGCACCGACTGCAGCGGCGACAGGCAGGAGACCGCGCCGACCTTCAAGATGTCGATGAACATCGCCCCTTGAATGCGAAGTCCCTTGATTTTTGGAGTGACGCGCGCGCGGCCGGAAAACAGGTACCAGCCCATCACGGAAATGCTGATCAGGTAAGCCGTCAGCGAGCCGGCGGCAACGCCGCGCATGCCGAATTGCGGGATCGGGCCGAGGCCTAAGCCCAGCGTGCCGCCCAGAATGATCTGGCACACTGCGGAAGACAGCATCATCAGCGACGGCAATTTCATGTTGCCGGTGCCGCGCAGAACTCCGGCCATCGTGTTCATCAGCCAGGGCACCACGGCGCCGCCAAAGAAGATCTGCATATAGGCGATCGCCTGCGCCAGCACGTTGCCGCGGCCGCCGAGCAATTGCAAAAGTCCGGGCCCAAAGATCAGCATGCCCAGCATGAACGTCAGCCCGAAAGAGATGCCGATCAACAGTGCATGCGCGGCCAACGTCGAGGCGCGGTCGATATCGCCGGCGCCGAGAGCCCGCGCGATGGCCGAGGCAACGCCGCCGCCCATCGCCCCACCCGACATGGTCATGGTCAGGATCACGCAGGGAAAAAGCAGCGCCATCGCCGCCAGCGATTCCACGCCCAAGCGGCCGATATAGGAGGTTTCGGCGATGACGACGCAGGTGCCGGCTGAGAGCGCGATCACGTTGGGCCATGCCAACCGCAGCAATGTCGGCAGGATCGCACCCTCGACCAGAGCATTGCGCAGGGGCGGCGCAGGCTGCGGAAGCGGACGTTCCTCTTCGTCGATAGGTATTTCGGCGACCGCGATGTCGGGCAAATATCTCTCCCTCGGCCCGATCCGCTTGCCGCGCCGCGATGCTTGGTAGCACGGCCGCGGCAGATTCCCCGTGCGCAAGACGCATTGGGGGCCTGCGCGATTGCAGGTTAAGAGTTGGCGCTAGCCGATCGACCAGACGAACGGCGCTTTGCCGCCCGCGGCCGACTTCAGCCGGACAGGGATGTGGCGGCCGCAGCCGGCGGCCAACCCCTCGAACAATCCTTCAAGCACCTTCGCGCAGGCGGAATGATAATCGCCGACATCGGCCGTCAGTTTCCACGTCTGCTGGACGATTTCGAATTGGCCTTCGGAAGAGCTGATGACCGCGGCATCGCCCTCGGCATCGAACAGCGCGCCGAGGAAGCTTGCGAAATCCTTTGCCGCGCCGCGCCGCTCTGCCAGGGCCTGTGCGACCTCGTCAAAATACTGCATGCCGATCAGTTTTCCCGTGAGATGCAGGAGATAGCCAGCATCCTCGGGCCCGAACAATTGCACCATCACGAGGGCTGCGGTCTTCACATATTCCATCGCGTAGTTGCGATAGGCTTTTTCCAGCCGCGGTTTCGGCCAGCTTGCAACCGGCAAGGCCGGTGCGTTTTTTGGATCGAAGCGCGGCGCCTCGAGATGACGCGCGAACACCAGCCGCTGATCAAGCTCGAGCTCGGAATCGTATTCGCAGTAATAGCCTTCGAGCCCGTCCTGGCCGTCGACGCTCTGCTTGGTGCAGACGAAGCCGAGTTTCAAATTGCCGAGGGCTGCACCGTTATTGGCGTGCCAGCCGCGCAGCATCGCGCGCGACACCTCGCCGGGTACACCGCAGATCGCCGTGCCCTTCCAGATCCAGCGCGGCGGCGGATAGCGGATCCAGGCCTTGCGATCGGTCTCGTACATGTATTCGACATGGACGCCGCCGATCCAGTTGGAGAGATAATGATATTGGGCGGCGGCCACCGCCGGCGGCAGATGGCTCAAGCCCAGTTTTTCAAGACCTGGAAGAAAGCGTTCATGCTGCTGGCGGCGAAACACCCGAAACACGAATTCGGCGGCATCCGCCGTGCCGCGCCGCGTCACCACCAACAGGATGAGCCCGGTGAAATAGGCATGGTAGAGGTTGGCGACAGCTCGCCACTTGAGCCATTTTGTCTCCTGCGCACCGTCGGTCACCTCTTTCACCCGACGTTCCACCGTTGTGTCAGTCGTCATACTCCCTCGAAATATCCTGGCCGGTATAGTCAGGCATGAACGACGCCGCCACAAGGCTTATGACCGCGCACGCGGCGATATAGACAGAAATCGCGTAGCCGGAGTGATAAGTGGCGAACAGGGCTGTCGCGATAAGGGGCGCCGGACCGCCGGCAATCACCGACGCGAGTTGATAGCCCAGTGAAGCACCGCTGTAGCGCAATCGTGGCGTAAAGGCCTCGGCGATCAAAGCGGCCTGAGGCCCATACTGCATGTCATGAGGGATCAGCGACAGCACGATTGCGATAAACACTGCTGACGGAATTGCGGTGTCCACCATTCCGAAATACAGAAAGCCGAACAGGCCCACCGTCGCCGCGCCGATCAAATACATCTTCCTGCGCCCGATGCGGTCGGAGATGTGGCCCGACAGCGGGATGGTGATGAACGAGACGCAAGAGGCAGCCAGCACCGCCATCAGGATCAGATCGCGTGACATGTGCAGGGTTCCGACGGCGTAAGCGAAGATGAACGCGGTGAAGATATAGAACGGCGCTTGCTCGGACAATCGCAGCAAGGCCGACAGCAATATCTCCTTCGGATGCTTCTTGAAGACCTCGATGATCGGGGCCTTCTCGATCTTTTTGTTATCCAGGAGCTGCTGGAAAACCGGCGTCTCGAGGATGCCAAGGCGGATCCATAGTCCGACGCCAACGAGAACGATCGAGAGCGCGAAAGGAAGCCGCCAGCCCCAGGTGACGAACTGATCACCCGTCAATTGGCTGAATGCGAGGACGGCAAGGTTTGACAAAAACAGGCCGCACGGCACGCCGAACTGCGGCCAGGATGCCACCAGGCCGCGCTGACCGTGGGTGCGCGACCATTCCATCGCCAGCAGCACCGATCCGCCCCATTCGCCACCGACGCCGATACCTTGAAGCATCCGCAATACCGTAAGGATGACCGCGCCCCAGATGCCGATTGACGCGTACGTAGGCACGAATGCAATGAGGAAGGTCGCGATGCCCATGCACAGAAGCGTGGCGATGAGTGTCGCTTTGCGGCCGATGCGATCACCGTAGTGACCAAATATCGCGGCACCGATCGGGCGCCCGACAAAGCCGATGAAATAGGTGCCAAAGGCCGCGAGCGTCCCGGTCAACGCATCTTCGTTGGGAAAGTAGAGCTTACCAAAAATAAGCCCCGCAGCCGTGCCGTAAAGGAAGAAGTCGTACCACTCGATAGCGGTGCCGATGGTCGATGCGATGACCGCCTTGCGCAGCTGCGCGCTGTGATCGGATTCGGACAACGTCCCATGTGTGATCGCGATAGCCATTGAATCGTCCCCTCGTTGATTGTTTCCTCGCCCCGTGTGAGCCGGTTCTCAGCGGCTCATTGGAGGCGATGCTACAATCAGCTCGCGGCGACCGAAAGATACATCTCGCAGGGGGCATTCATATTGCTGCAGCGCAGGAGAATTGCACCAAGGCCCGGTGATGGCGTTTAGGTGACGTCGGTGCTTTGGAAAAGCAAACCGACGCACGAAGACTTGATTGCTTGGTCGCTGACGCTTCGCAACGACGGCTGCCTACACCCGAAAATGCTTGCTGAGCTTCAAGCCTTGCGCCTGGTAGTTCGAGCCGATGCGCTGGCCGTACAGCGCGGCGGGGCGCGCCAGCATTTTCTCATAGACCAGGCGGCCGACGATCTGGCCGTGCCCGAGGATGAACGGCACTTCGCGCGAGCGCACCTCCAAGACGGCACGGGAACCTTGCCCGCCGGCCCCGGCATAGCCAAAACCGGGATCGAAGAAGCCGGCATAATGCACGCGGAATTCGCCGACCAGCGGATCGAACGGCACCATCTCGGCGGCGTAATCGGGCGGTACTTGCACCGCCTCTTTGGACGCGAGAATGTAAAACTCGCCGGGATCGAGGATGAGGCTGCCGTCGCCCCGCGCCGGGATCGCCTCCCAGAATTCGTCGGCCGCATAGCCGCCACGGCGATCGATGTCGACCACGCCGGTGTGCCGCTTGGCACGGTAGCCGACAAAGCCTTGTGCGTTTTCGCCGGAAAGATCGACGGACAGCGCCACCCCTCCGTTCAAATCTGCCTTGTCGCTATCGACCAGGCCCTCCGCAGCATGCAGGGCCTCGAGTTCATCAACATCGAGAATAGCATCACCGGTGCGGAAGCGGACTTGTGAGAGCCGCGATCCCTCGCGCAGCAGCACCGGAAAAGTCTTGGGGCTGATCTCGGCGTAGAGCGGGCCGTGGTAGCCGGCGCCGATCATGTCGAAGCGGCGGGTGCCATCGGCGATCACGCGGGTGAATACGTCGAGCCGCCCGGTCGAGCTTTTCGGATTTGCCGACGCGACAATCTTCGGCGGCAGCGCAAGGCTTTCCAGGAGCGGCACGATGTAGACGCAGTTGGTTTCCAGCACCGCGCCGTCGGCAAGGCCGATCTCGTGCAGCTTCAATTCGTCGATGCGCTCCGCCACCGTCGCGCCGGGGCCCGGCAGGAAGCTCGCGCGGACCCGATAGGCGATATCGCCGAGGCGCAGATCGAGGCTCGCGGGCTGGATCTGGCTTTCGACGAACGGATAGGCCGGCAATATAAGGCCGGCGTCCGCCATCGCCGCTATCATGCGATCCGGCAAAATGCCGTTGGCGTGGGTAGGAAGCGAAAACGACACGATATGGTCCTTAGCATGCTCCTTGGGCGGTAGCCCCGATGTCATCCAAACCCCGAAAACAAGCCTTTTACCGGTTATCCGATGCCCGCCTTGACGGAAAGGGCGCGGCAGAATAAGAGCATGACTTATCCCGTGGTGATTTGAGCCGGCCGGCTTGCAGCCACGTTAAATAAGTCGCTAAACAGGCCGGGGACCATTGTGATCCCGGCCTGTGGAATTTTTCCAGGCCGGTTTTTTGTGACCATTTGAAGGTGGTCACGACGGAGGTCACATGTCCGAGTCACCCGCGTCCAACTCTACCGCGTCCAAGTCACCCGCGTCCAAGTCTACGTCCGCTTCGCCCACTGCCCGCTATCGTCCCGAAACCAGGCTGGTCCATTCCGGGACCATACGCTCGGAATTCGGCGAAACGTCCGAGGCGCTGTTCCTCACGCAAGGCTATGTCTACGACAGCGCAGAGCAATGCGAGGCGCGCTTCAAGGGCGAGGACCCCGGCTACATCTATTCGCGCTATTCCAATCCGACGATTGCGATGTTCGAGCGGCGGATGATCGAGCTCGAAGGCGCCGAAGCGGCGCGCGCCACCGCGACCGGCATGGCCGCGGTGACGACCGCCGTGCTGGCGCCGCTGAGAGCCGGCGATCACGTCGTGGCGTCAAGGGCGATGTTCGGATCGTGCCGCTACGTGGTGGAGGATCTGCTGCCGCGTTACGGCATCGCCTCCACGCTGGTCGACGGGCTCGATCTCGACCAGTGGAGACGCGCCATGCGGCCGAACACCAGGAGCTTGTTTCTGGAGAGCCCGACCAATCCGACGCTCGACGTGCTCGACATCCCGGCGATCGCGGAGATCGCGCATGCCGGCGGCGCGCGGCTGATCGTCGATAATGTGTTCGCGACCCCGATCTGGCAAAGTCCGCTCGCGCTCGGCGCCGACGTCGTGGTCTATTCCGCGACCAAGCATATCGACGGCCAGGGCCGCTGTCTCGGCGGCGTCATCCTCTCCTCGGAAGCCTTCATCGCCGAGCACATCCACAATTTCATGCGCCAGACCGGCCCGTCGATGTCACCGTTCAACGCCTGGGTGCTGTTGAAGGGGCTGGAGACGCTCTCCGTGCGCGTGCGCGCGCAGACCGAGACCGCCGCCAAGGTGGCGGACGCGCTCGCGACCCACCCGAAAATTTCGCGCCTGCTCTATCCCGGCCGCGAAGATCATCCGCAAGCCGATCTGGTGAAGAGGCAGATGCGCGCGGGCTCGACGCTGGTCGGGTTTGAGGTCAAGGGCGGCAAGGCCGGCGCATTCCGCTGCCTCAACGGCTTGAGGATCTCGCGGATCTCCAACAATCTCGGCGACGCCAAGAGCCTCGTCACCCATCCCGCCACCACGACGCATCAGCGGCTAAAGCCGGAGGCGCGCGCCGAGCTCGGCATCAGCGAAGGTTTTATTCGCTTCTCGGCGGGGCTCGAGCATGCCGATGATCTGATCGAAGATCTTGGCGCGGCGCTGGAGCGGGTGTGATTTAGAGGGCGAATAGCGCGTGGCGAATAGCGAATGGAAATCTTCGCTATTCGCTACTCCCTATTCGCCCACGTCACATCGGCCTGTAGGTCTGCACGTTGGAGGGCACGTTGACGCCGAGCTTGATCTGGCCGACCGACTTGATGATGTCGTCGCCGAGCAGCTGGGCGAAGCAGGCATAGCCCCAATCGTTCATATGCAGCCCGTCGGCAATGACAAAGCTGTCGATCGGGATCGCCTGCTTCTCATGCCAGTCGCGCATCACCTCGAAGCGCGGGAAAATACCGACGTGACGGAGAGCGGCGATCCGGCCGAGCAGCGTCACGATCCGGCTTGCACTCTCGGCGCGTTCGGTGATCCGCGGCGAATATTGCGGATCGACCAGCACGACGTCGGCGCCTGAAGCCTGGATGCGCGCGACGCCTTCTTCCACGAGCTTGGCGGTCTCGGCGGGATCGAGGTTGCGCAGCACGGCATTGGTGCCGACCTGCCAGATCACGAGATCCGGATGCACGTCGATGACCTCCGCCTGCAGCCGCTTCATCATTTCCGGCGCGTCATCGCCGCCCTTGCCGCGCGTGACGACGGTGATGTCGGCGGTCGGATATTGCCGGCGCAGTTGCGCCGCCAAGCGATTGGGATAGGTGAATTCAGGGGAGCTCGTGCCGTAGCCCACGGTCGACGACGAACCGAACGCGACGATCACGACCGGTTGACCCGCGGCGAGCTTGCTCGCGACATGGGGCAGCGATCCCAACGATTGGGCGCCGCCCTTCGGCGGCAAACAAGGCACCCGGCTAAAGATGTCGTTGGCCGATCTCGCGACCTGCTTGACCGTGTCGATCGCTTTCGCGGTGAGGCTCTTTTGCTCCGGTGGTTTGGTCTGGTCGGCGGACGCTGTGCCCGTCGTAACCGATGACTGCGGCGCGGCCGTCTTGGTGTCGGATGGCGCGGCTGTTGGCGCGGCCTGAGCCGCGGATTGCGCGCGCGCCGGCGAGATCGAGGCTGGCGCGAGCAGCGCGAGCGCCGCGACCGCGGATGCAGCCAGCGGCGTGACACGCGCAAAAGAGCTTTGAGACCGCAACGGCGTCATTAACGCAAAATCCTAGTTCTGCTGGGTCGGGCCGATATGAGCGGCGTCGATGATAAATTTCGCCAGCGCGCGGCCGAGGCAATCGTGAACGCGTTTGGCCAGCTCGATGCCGTGCGACGTGCTGAACAGATCGAAATCCCCCTGATCGTTCCATTCATGCATGATGGCGAAGCGGTCGAACACCGGAATGTCGTGCTCCTGCGCCACCACGCGCAAATTATCCAGGTAAGGCGGCACGGAAATCATCGTCTCCGTCCGCGGACTATATTGCAGATTCATCAAGACCACGTCGGCTCCCGCCGTTTGCAACGCAGCAACACCTTCGCCGACAGCGCGGCGAAAATCGTCTGGATCGATCGATCGGATAGCATCGACGGTGCCGGTCTGCCAGATAACCAAAGTAGGCTTTTTTTCTTCCAAAAGCTTAACGAAACCGCTCGCGACCTCCTCGGCGGTCTTCTTGACCAGTAATTCCACGGACACGTTGACGGTCGTCGACGGCAGTTTCTCCCTCAGCATCGCCTGCAGCCGGGCTGGATAGGCACTTGCTTCCGATGCGTTGATGGTCGACGACCGGCTGCCCACCACCAGGATGTTCAATGCGCGGCCGCTCTTGAAGGCGTCCGCCACCTTGGGCAACGGGCTCTCGGTCGACAAGAGATAAGCCGGCACCTCGCAAGCCGGGGGATCGTCCTCGGCGTAGAGGGGCGTCGCGGCCAAACAGCCGGTCAGCACCATCAGGCCCAGGAAGCCCGGCGACCTCATAAACTCCCTCCCGCCATATCGGCGTTGCCGATGGTACCCTTTCGCGAAGCACTCTTGTCGGCAACTTGCTTGTACCATGAAATCACCCAGGCCATCGTGGACATGATGAGGATTCCGGATACGCTGACGAGAGCGTGCAGCGCAGCACCGCCGGAGATCTCGGCCAGCACGAAGTGCCCCGCGAATGCCAGGAACACGCCGAGGCAGAAAATCTCCAGGGAATGCTGCCCACACAGGATCAACGGCCGCAGCCAGGGCGACTTCAAGCCTGGCCAGCTCTTGGGGAGAAAACGCACGGTGATCGCCGCCAGCGCCAGGAAATGCGCAAAGCGCAGCACGTCAAGATCGGTCTTGTCGATCGGATACATCCACTGCTCGAGCCGGCGCGGCATCAAATGATTGAGCTGCGGGAAATACCAGGTCATGGTCACGCAGAACGCCGCGAACAGATAGACGCCCGAAATCCATAGCGTGACCGGCGAGGAGAGAATCCGCGTCATGCGCCGGGCGCCGCCGAACGCGCACCACGCCCCGAACACGAACAGCAATTGCCAGGCGAGTGGATTGAAGGCCCAGTAGCCGTTCGGATAGGCCGACAGGTAGAGATCGTATTCCCAGGTGATGGCGTAGAGCAGAACCGACAGCGCCAGCGTGAGGTCGGCTTTCCATCGCATCAGCCACAGGATGACGGGGAGAAAAAGCATCAGCACGATATAGAGCGGCAGCACGTCCATGTTGACGGGACGGAATCGGAGCAGCAGCGCCTGGATGATGGTGACGTCGGGCTGCTTGAGGAAATCCATGATGCCCATCTCTTCGGTATAGAGCGGGTTCTCGAAGCTGGTCGCGACATAGGAGATTTCCGCGAGGAAGATCGTGAACAGAAAGACGTGGGCGACGTAGATCTGCCAGACCCGTCGCAGGATGCGTGCGGTCGCGACCACGACGCCGGATTCGACCATGGCGCGGCCGTACACGAACGCCGCGGTGTAGCCCGAGATGAAAATGAAGATTTCGGTGGCGTCGGAAAATCCGTAATTGCGGATCGTGAACCAGGTCAGGATATTGGGCGGCAAATGATCGATGAAGATCAGCCACAGCGCGAGCCCGCGAAACAGATCGAGCCGAAGCTCGCGCTCGCTGACCGCGGGAAACGAGATGGCGGGCGCAGCAGCGACCGGCGTCGCAGCCTCGGCACGCCCGATCGCGTCCGCTGCTTCGACAGGCCCCGCAACTCGATCGGCAATGGACGTCATCTGGCACCGGTGTTGAGCACTGACCGAATCATAGTATCGACCCACGGCTTGCAAGCAAAGTTACGAAGGGCGAGGTGGGCGGTTTGCGTCCTAAATGGGAACTGTGTCGAAACGATTGAATTCGAGCGGCGTCCGACCTCGCCAAGGCCCGCGCCAGCGACTAGACGGCCCGCGCCAGCGATTAGACGGCCCGCGCCCGCGATTGGTTCCGGCCGCACTTTTCGATATGATAGCTGCATGTACCGCGCCGTCACCCGCCAGATCGAAGTCACCGTCGAGCCGAACTTCATGCCCGACCGCTCGTCGGCGGAAAACTCCCGGTATTTCTGGTCCTACACCATCGTCATCACCAATTCCGGCGATGAGACCGTGCAACTGCGGACGCGGCACTGGATCATCACCGATGCTTCGGGAAAGCGGCAGGAAGTGCGCGGCGAAGGCGTGGTCGGCGAACAGCCCGTGCTCGCGCCGGGCGAGCGCTTCGAATATACCTCGGGCGTGCCGCTTACGACCGCGTCTGGCTTCATGACCGGGCGCTACCAGATGATCAGCGAAAGCGGCGAAAACTTCGAGATCGACGTGCCGACATTCTCGCTCGACAGCCCCGAGGCCAAGCGGGTGTTGAATTGATGCGCGCCTTCGCGTCGTCAGCGGGCTTGACCCGGTGATCCATGTTCTTCGCGAGGGTCTTTCTGAAGATTGCGTAGGGTGGGCAAAGCGCAAGCGCGCCCACCATTTTCATTTGGAGCGACATGGTGGGCACGGCGCGAGACGCGCCTTTGCCCACGAATTCGATTTTCGAACAGCCCCATTATGTGCAGTCACAGCTTCGCGATCTCGCCGCGCGTTTCGCGCGAGTTTTGCTTTCAATTCCTGCCCCTGAGAGATCAGAGGGCGCAGGGAATACCGGGCGCTCGATGCACCCGCAGCCTCGCGTGCGAAAGTAAAAAAGCACACGAGTTAGTCACCACGGTCACACCGGAATCACCCGGCATTCCCCGCGCAATGGTTTTAACGCCTATAGCGCGCTCTCCCCGGTGACCGGCTCTTTTGCCACCGTCGCCTGCGCTTCTTATCGCAGACTTAACTCCAGCACCGCGAAGTCAGGACCACACGCCTTGGCCGTCCGCAGGATAGCGCCTTCGTCTTTGGCGCCGCCCGCGTCCACCGCATCCCGCCCCGCGTTTCGTGACGATCGCGAGCCGCCCCTCGAGTGGGACGGGACCAAATCGCTATAGTGCTGATTTGGCCCCGTCGTCAAGCGAAATTTCTGAAATACAGAAATTGATTAAAGTGCCGTCTTTTGTCCAATCGTGGCCGGACATAGTCCTCACGGGTAGCCCGGATGGAGCCAACGGGTCGCGCGAATGCGCGCCCGATGACAGGCTCCGCGAAATCCGGGATTTCAATTCGATCGGCTGGCCCCGGATTTCGCTTCGCTCCATCCGGGCTACGGCAATGAGCCCCGCCCGCCTACGCCACGCCCGCCTCATCCGGCGTGAACTGATAGACCGATGAGCAGAACTCGCAGGTCACCACCACCCTACCGTCCTTGACCATTTCGGCGCGGTCTTGGGCTGCGAAGCTGTTGAGCATCGCGGAGACCGCCTCGCGCGAGCACGAACATTGCGCCTTGAGCGGCAGCGGCCGAAACACCCGCACGCCGCGCTCGTGAAACAAGCGGTACAACAGCCGCTCGCCGGACAAGCCCGGATCAATCAGCTCGACATCTTCGACGGTTCCGATCAAGGACTGGCCCTCGACCCAGGCGTCGTCCTCCGCAACAATATGCGTCACCGCGCCCTCGGGCGCATCGCCTGGATGCAGGTCGGCCTGCCGCGCCCGCTCCGGCGCCTTGGGCAAAAACTGCATCAGCATGCCGCCGGCGCGCCAGCGATGCTTTGGGCCATCGCCGCCGCGCCATTCCTCGCCGACCGCAAGCCGCACCCTTGTCGGGATCTGCTCGGAGCGCAGAAAATATTCATGCGCGGCGTCTTCAAGGCTGCCGCCGTCGAGCGCCACCAGGCCCTGATAACGGCTCATATCCGCGCCCTGGTCGATGGTCATGGCGAGATGACCCTTGCCGAGCAGCGTGCCGGAATCCTGTCCCTCCTCGAGCCGCCGCTTGTCGAAGCGCGCGTAGGCGCGCAGCCGATCCGGCGCCTGAAAGTCGACAATCAGGAAAGACACCGGGCCATCGGTCTGGGTCTGCAGGATGAAGCGGCCCTCGAATTTCAAGGACGAGCCAAGCAAGGTCGTGAGCACGATCGCTTCGCCAAGCAGCTTGCCGACGGCGGGCGGATAATCGTGCTTGGTCAGGATATCGTCGAGCGCAGGGCCGAGCCGGGTCAGCCGTCCGCGCAGATCGAGCGCGTCGACCTCGAACGGCAGCACGGCGTCGTCGACCGGAACCGCTGACGGTGCGCGGATCGGGCTCTTGACGGAGATTTTCGGCTCAGGGGATTGTGAGACCATGGCGCCTTATCTGGGGTCACTCGATCAGAATCGAAACCCCCTCCGTTCTGCGTCATGGCCGGACTTGTTCCGGCCATCCACGTCTTGCTTGCTGATAGTCCTTCAGACGTGGATGCCCGGGACAAGCCCGGGCATGACGAAAATGCGAATTTCGCGTGCAGCCCCCTACCCCACCGCGTCGAAGCACCAGGCCAAGATGCCCTTCTGCGCGTGCAGGCGATTTTCGGCCTCGTCGAACACCACCGATTGCGGGCCGTCGATCACCTCGTCGGTGACTTCCTCGCCGCGATGGGCGGGCAGGCAGTGCATGAACAGCGCGTCCGGCTTTGCCAGCGACATCAGCTTGGCGTTGACCTGATAGGGTTTTAGGAGATTGTGGCGGTGTTCGCCGTCCTTGTCGCCCATCGACACCCAGGTATCGGTGACGACGCAATCGGCGCCGCGCACGGCCGCCTCCGGATCGTTGCCGAGCACGATCGGCGCCTGCGTCGCCTTGATCCAGTCCTTCATCGTCTTGTTCGGTCCGAGCTGCGGCGGGGTTGCGACGTTCAGCTTGAACTTGAAACGCTCGGCGGCATGCGCCCACGACGCCAGCACGTTATTGTCGTCACCGCTCCAGGCCACGGTCTTGCCCTCGATCGGCCCGCGATGCTCCTCGAAGGTCATCAGGTCGGCCATCACCTGGCAAGGATGCGAACGCCGCGTCAGCCCGTTGATGACAGGGACGGTGGCGGCCGCGGCGAGCTCGAGCAGCGCCTCGTGATTGAGGATGCGGATCATGATGGCGTCGACATAGCGCGACAGCACGCGCGCGGTGTCGGCAATGGTCTCGCCGCGGCCGAGCTGCATCTCGGCACCCGTCAGCATGATCGATTCACCGCCGAGCTGGCGCATGCCGACGTCGAACGAAACCCGCGTCCTGGTCGACGGCCGCTCGAAGATCATCGCCAGCGTCTTGCCGTCGAGCGGCTTGTCGCCCTTTTCATGCGCCTTCAGCTTCGCCTTCATGTCGACGCTCAAGGCGAGCATGTTGCGCAGCTCCTGGAGGGGAAGCTCGCTGATGTCGAGAAAGTGACGCGGCGTGCTCATTGCCCCGCCGCCTGCTTCAGCTGAGCGCCCGACAGCGACGCGCAGGCGTGCTCCAGGCGTTTCACGGATTCCTCGATCTCGACTTCGGTCACAATCAAGGGCGGCAGGAAGCGCACGACGTTTTCGCCGGCGCCGACCGTGAGCAGCTTTTGCCCGCGCAGCGCCGTCACCAGGTCGCCGGACGGCACCACGGCCTTGACGCCGACCAACAGCCCCTCGCCGCGCACTTCGGCAAGCACGCCCGGGTAGCGATCGACCACTGACGCGAGCTTTTGTTTCAGCAGCAGCGACATCCTCTGCACGTGATCGAAGAAGCCGGGCTTCAGCATGATGTCGAGCACGGCATTGGCGGCGGCGATCGCCAGCGGATTGCCGCCGAAGGTCGACCCGTGCGAGCCCGGCGTCATGCCGGATGCACCTTCCGCCGTGGCGAGACACGCGCCGATCGGGAAGCCGCCGCCGAGCGCTTTCGCCAGCGGCATGATGTCCGGCGTCACGCCGATGCGCCGATATGCAAACAGATCGCCGGTGCGGCCCATACCGGTCTGCACCTCATCGAAAACCAGCAGCAGGCCGTTGTCGTCGCAGAGCTGGCGCAGCGCCTTGAAGAATGCGGGCGGCGCCGAGCGCACGCCGCCCTCGCCCTGCACCGGCTCGATCAGGATGCCGGCGGTCTGCGGCCCAATCGCCTTCTTCACTGCTTCCAGATCGCCATGCGGTACCTGGTCGAAACCATCCAGCGGTGGGCCGAAACCTTCCAGATATTTGGCCGATCCGGTCGCAGCCAGTGTTCCCAATGTACGACCGTGGAACGCGCCCTCGAAGGTGACGAGGCGATAGCGCTCGGGACGGCCCTTGGCGGCGTGATATCGGCGCGCGACCTTGATCGCGCATTCCATCGCTTCCGCGCCTGAATTGCAGAAGAACACGAGATCGGCAAAGCTCTGCTCGCAAAGCCGCGCCGCAAGCTTGTCGCCGTCCGGGCTCTTGAACAGGTTCGACATGTGCCACAGTTTTGTGGCCTGCTCCTGCAGCGCCTTGACCAGATGCGGATGGCAATGGCCGAGCGCATTAACCGCGACGCCGGAGGTGAAATCGAGATAGCGCTCGCCATCGGTCGCGATCAGCCAACTGCCCTCGCCGCGCTCGAAGCCGAGATCGACCCTGGCGAATACGGGAAGCAGATGCGACGTGGCGCTGTTGGTCATAGAGGTCACTCGGTGTTCACTCGGTGTTCACTTGGCGATCACTTGAGGGTTAAGATCGGCCATCATGCGCGCAAGGGCGCGATCGCATCAACGGCCTATCTTTCGCGAAAACAAAACGTGCCGCCTTTTCGGGGCGGCACGTGGCAACCATTTTAGGCGCGCGCCAATAACTGTCAATGCCGTCGGACAAGCCTCTGGCGCCGCTCATCCAGCCCGTACGATTGCGGTGTGGTGGAAAAATCGATTGCAAGGCTTAAATGACGGAACATGTGGACGCACGCCAGCGGACTCTTGCGCGGGAGTCACGCCATATTGTAGCGTTTGGACTGTCGGGTACGACATCTCGTGCGGCAGTTCTGATCCCCGGAGTTCTGGTGATTAGCGTACACGTTCGGGCGCGCCAATCGCGGTCGGCGAGGGTTAAGGGATTCTGCGTACAGGGATTTTTTTGAGATTTGGCATCGCAGCACCGCCCGAGAACCGGCCGG
>Ga0210399_10002112_pt1 | contig 15440 bp, 12 predicted proteins | sample IncBWC14MmetaG_FD_150865 | JGI IMG/M metagenome (GOLD analysis project Ga0210399, IMG submission 150865) | Forest soil microbial communities from Barre Woods Harvard Forest LTER site, Petersham, Massachusetts, United States - Inc-BW-C-14-M | ecosystem: Environmental > Terrestrial > Soil >...
GATCGCCAGCGTCAGAATGGGCGCGTCCGCCGGATTGACTTTGCTGTAAATCGGAGGATTCGGAAGCCCGGTCGGCAACAGATTGGAGGCGCCATTGATCTCCGCCTGCACTTCCTGCTCAGCCACGTCAATATTCAAGTCCAGATTGAATTGCAGGGTGATGACGGAGCTTCCAAACGAACTCGTCGATGTCATCTGCAGCAAGCCGGGGATTTGGCCGAAGTTGCGTTCGAGCGGCGCCGTGACCGACGACGCCATTACATCCGGGCTGGCGCCGGGATAAAACGTCTGGACCTGAATGGTTGGATAATCAACCTGCGGCAGCGCGGAAACGGGCAACTGGCGATACGCCACCAGCCCCACCAGAATCACGCCCACCATCAGCAGCGTGGTTGCAACGGGCCGCAAAATAAACGGCCGCGAGGGATTCATCGCGCAGGTCCCCCGGCGGGCGAGGCGAATGGAGAGTTGGCGCTAGTGGTGGCGCTTTTGCCAGCAGGCCCGGAGGGAACGCTCGATTGCCGCGGCTCAACCTTGCTGCCGTCCTGCAGTTTGTCCTGGCCGTCGGTGACCACGGCGTCGCCGGGATTCAAGCCGGAGGAAATCCCTGTGATGTTCCCGTTCGCCTCGGCGAGCGTGACGACGTGAATTTTCACCTTATTATCCGTTCCCACCGCGAAAACGTAAGTTCCCTGCGGGCCGCGCAAAATCGCAGTTGTCGGCACCAGCACCACGTTTTTCTTCGTGTCCACCAGCAAGTGCACATTCACAAATTGGTTGGGAAACAGTTCGTTCTTCGTATTGTCAAAAACCGCTTTCAGCTTGTACGTTCCCGTGGTCGTATCGATCTGGTTGTCAATGGTCAGCAATTTCCCCGTGGCCAGCTTGGTGGTGTTATCGCGGTCGTACGCCTCTACGGAAATGGGCGCACCCTTTTTCATGCGGGCCATCACTTGCGGCAACTGGTCTTGCGGCAGGCTGAAAAGAGTCGCAATCGGCTGCAACTGGGTGATCACCAGCAAGCCGTTCGTGTCAGTGGCGTGCACCATGTTCCCCATGTCTACGAGCCGCAGCCCCACGCGCCCGCTGATGGGCGCGGTGATGTGTGAATACATAATCTGGAGCTTGGCGTTATCAATCGTCGCGTTGTCCGCTTTGATTGCGCCTTCGAACGTGCCCACCTGGGCCTGCTGCGTATCCAACTGCTGCTTGGGGATCACGCCTTCCTGGAATAGGAGCTTGAAGCGTTCGTAGTCCACCTGAACGTCCCGCAATTGCGCTTGATCCTTGGCCAGCTGCCCTTCGGCCTGCTCGAGTTGAACTTGAAAGGGCCGCGGGTCGATCTCCACCAGAGCTTGCCCGGCAGTCACATTCTGCCCTTCCACGAAGTTGATTTTGACGATTTGCCCGTCCACGCGAGAGCGAACGGTGACCGTGTTAAACGCAGTCACATTCCCTAATCCATTCAGGAAAACCGGAAGGTCGCCCTTCGTCGCTGTCGCCACCACCACCGGCACAACAAAACTTCCAGCTGCTCCCATTGCCGCACCACCAGGTCCTTTCCCTCCGGCACCTGCGGCATCGGCCTGAGAGTTCCGGCCCCGGTAATACCAATATCCGCCGGCCACAATCACCAGCAATAACAGCCAAACCCACCAGCGGCTCTTCGCCCCAGCCTGTGAGCCAGGAGTAAAAGATGTGGTGGAGGAAGGCGTGCCGGGATCGCGCACACCGACCGATTCAGTTGAAGCCATTCCGTGATACTCCTGTTCGCAGTCTCAAATTGAGCTATACGGTGACGTCTTGCTGCGGGCTCGCCTGGGACTTCAGAAGACGCGTTCCTTAGCCATAAGCGTATAGGAATCCTTAGTTCTCTGCTACATAGGACGCACGGGCCCCCAATTTAGTTACTCAATTACCCGTCTTGCGGCTCGACTTTCGGTGGCTCGGCAACCTCTGAAGGCTTGAGGAAAGATAAGTGCACAAAATGGGAGGTCGTCGTACACTAGGCGCACATTTTTCGACCGGGGACGTGCCAGGCAACCTATCCACTGGAGGAGCAAAACTTACTTATGCTTAAGGGAATCCTGCTGGGAATTGTCTTGGGGTTCGTTTTGGTATTTGTTGGGGCGTATATGTATTTCGCTAGCGGGCAAGCGCCGGTTACCACCAACTCCCCCGAAATGCCGTTCGAGCGCAAGTTAGCAAAGCTCGCGTTGCATGCCTATCTTGGCAAAGTGCCCCACCCGAATCCACCGGTGCCTCCCGATGAGGCGAATCTTCTGGCCGGAGCGAAAATTTATAAGGAACACTGTGCCGTGTGCCACGGCCTCCCCGGCGAGCCTCATAATGCCATCGGTGACGGCATGTTCCCCAAGCCGCCGCTCCTCTTCCGTGGTGTTGGCGTTACCGATGACGAGACTTGGGAGACGTACACCAAGGTTTCCGGGGGAATCCGCATGACAGGCATGCCCGGCTTCAAGGATCGTTTGAGCGACACGCAAATGTGGCAGGTGAGTGTGCTGCTGAAGAACGCGGATAAGCTTGCCGCTTCCATGAAGGCAGAGTTGGCTCCTCCTCCAGGGACGGTCGCTCCTGCAGCGGCGGGGCCCCCGTCGAAGGCGGGGGATGCGGACCACGATCACGTTCACTGATTCCGCGTGGAAGGTTTCTTTTCAACTTACGCGAGACGTTTGCTAGGGCCAGGCGGGCCTTGCCACATCCGAAGAGCCTGCCCGGCTGAGCGAATCGGCGCGCCGCAACTCAGGAAATATCCACGCCCACAGCACGGTCACAACGATTGCCCCGATGCCTCCGAGCACCACCGCTGGCACGGCGCCGAACCATTGCGCGGCCAGCCCCGACTCGAATTCACCCAGTTCGTTGGACGCGCCGATAAAAATCATATCCACGGCATTCACGCGCCCGCGCATTTGGTCGGGCGTCTCGATTTGGATGAGCACGCCGCGAACCACCACGCTGACCATGTCCGCCGCGCCGACAAAGAAGAGCGAAATCATCGAGAGCGCAATGTTGCGCGATAAGCCAAACACAATCGTGAATACGCCGAATCCTGCCACGCACCACAGCATCGTTGCACCGGCCCTGCGCCGGATCGGTTTGTAGGCGATCAGCAACGCCATCACCGCCGCGCCGATCCCCGGCGCACTTCGCAGCAATCCCAGTCCCCACGGACCGGTCACCAGAATTTCTTTCGCATAGACCGGGAGCAGCGCCACCGCGCCGCCGAGCAGCACCGCGAAAAGATCCAGCGAGATCGAGCCGAACACCAATTTGTGATCCCAGATGTAGCGGAATCCCGTGAAAACGGTTTTGAGGGAAAATGGTTCGCGCGCACGGGGCGGCGATTGCACTTTTATCCGGAGCGTCGTCAACACCGCGATAGTGCCTGCTGAAAGTGCCGTCGCATATACTGCGGCTGGACCGCGAAAAAACGCGTAGAGTATTCCTCCCATCGCGGGTCCCAGGATGGTGGCAAACTGAAAAATGCTGGAATTCCAGGCGACCGCGCTTTGGAATTGCTCTTCTGGCACCAGTTGCGGAAGCAACGCGCGGCTGGCCGGCATGCTGAAGCTGCGCACCGCGCCCACCAGACATAAAATCGCGAAGATCGGCGCCACCGATCCGGCGTGGTGCAAATATTCTACGTTCAAAGCCACCGCCAGCAACAATGCCGACGAAACCGCAAAGCCGACGTAGCAGAGCGTTAGCAGATTTTTGCGGTCGAAGCGATCCGCGACGTGTCCCGCCAGAAGAAACAGCACCACGCCCGGCAGAAATTGCGCCAGCCCGGTGAGCCCCAGGTCCAGCGGCCGGCGAGTGATTTCATAGACCTGCCAGCCCACGGCCACCGACTGCATTTCCGTACAGAACACGATGCAGAAGCGCGCAATCTGGTAGAGGCGGAATCCTGAGAACTGGAAGGCCGCAGTCCCTGCGGTCAAGCGATGGTCGCTGGTGGCCATGCACTAGTAGTCTGCCACAACATCTCTCCACTTCCGGGGTACAATCCCAGATAACTTCACAAATTCGCCGCGGCGTTGTAGAAGTAGAATGTCCTCATTGTTGCTGCTTCATCTGGGAGTCACTGCTTTTGTACTTTCGGCCTAATTCGCTTCAGGATGCCCTTAGCGTTCTTGCAGACACCCGCGCCACGATCCTTGCCGGCGGCACCGATGTCTTCCCTTCGCTTGGCGACCGGCCCTTGTCCGGACCGGTGCTGGACATTTCCGGGCTGGCCGAAATCAGGGGCATTCAATTCACCGCGGAGCATATTGTTTTCGGAGCTCGCACTACCTGGAGTGAAGTTCTCGCGGCTCCTCTTCCCTGCGGGTTCGACGGCTTGAAAGCTGCCGCGCGGGAAGTTGGCTCCGTGCAAATTCAGAACGCGGCCACGATCGCCGGTAATCTGTGCAATGCCTCTCCGGCCGCGGATGGCGTCGCCGCGCTTCTGGCCCTCGACGCTGAGCTTGTTCTTGGCTCTCGCAGCGCTTCCCGCACGCTTCCTCTCTCGCAATTCATCCTTGGGAACCGCAAGACCGCGCGACGACCCGACGAATTGCTCACATCCATTCGCGTTCCCCGGCGTGTTGAGAATGCCGTCTCCGTCTTTCTCAAACTGGGAGCTCGGCGATATCTGGTCATTTCCATCGTCATGGTCGCCGCCAATCTCGTCGTTGACCTAGCCGGCAATATTGGTGAAGCGCTGGTTTGTGTGGGCTCCTGCTCTGCCGCGGCGTCGCGGCTCCGCGAACTCGAGCGCGCGCTTATCGGCCTGCCCGCGCGTCCCGGTCTTCGCCAAATTGTGAAAGCCGAGCATCTCGCTCAACTTTCTCCCATTGATGATGTTCGGGCCACCGCGGAATATCGCCGCGATGCTGCACGCACTCTCGTCGAGCGCGTACTGGAAGCGTGCGCACAAAAGGCTTCTGCGACATGAGTAGTGAGACAAAAACCGAGACTACCGTGGAGATCTCTTTCACCCTCAACGGAGAAATCCGCGCGGTTCAGTCCGATCCGCGTTCGCGGCTGTCCCATGTGCTGCGCGAAGAGTTTCATCTCGTCGGCACAAAAGTCGGCTGCGATGCGGGCGACTGCGGCGCCTGCACCGTTCTCGTCAACGGGCAACCCGTCTGCTCCTGCCTGACTGCCGTCGGGCAGCTCAATGGCGCCAGGATTGAAACTATCGAAGGCTTGCGAGATTCTTCGGCCACCTTCGATCGCCTGCAAAAGTCTTTCCTGCAACACGGCGGCGCGCAATGCGGCATCTGTACCCCCGGCATGTTGGTTTCCTCGGTCGCGCTGCTCGAGGAAAATCCGAGTCCCGACGAAACACAGGTGATGGACGCGCTCGGCGGCGTTCTTTGCCGTTGCACCGGCTACCGGAAAATTGTTCGCGCGGTTCTGGAAGCGAATCATCCCTCGCCGGAATCGACGACGCGTGCCGAGAACGGCATCGTTGGAAAGCGCGTTGCGCGGCTCGACGGCCAGAAAAAAGTCCTGGGCCGGGATATTTTCGGCGCCGATGAATGGCCGGAGGATTCCCTGCTGCTCCGCGTCGTGCGCTCTCCGCATCATCGCGCGGAATTCACGTTTGGCGATCTAGAGGCTTTCCGGCTTGCGCATCCCGGCGTTCACGGAATTTTCACGGCGCGCGATGTTCCGGGCAAGAATTGCTTCGGTGTGATCCCGCAATTCTCCGATCAGCCCGTGTTTGCGGAGCACGAGGCGCGATTCCTCGGCGAGGCTGTCGCGGCTGTCGTCGGCGATCCCGCGGCCATTACGGATCTCGACCTGAAAAAATTCCCCGTCACCTGGAAACCTCTGGCCGCCTTTACGCAGCCCGAAGAAGCGTTGAAGCCCGGCGCTTCCGCCGTTCATGCATCACGGCCCGATAACATTCTCGTTGGGGGACGCGTGGTGCGGGGCGACGTCGAAGATGCCCTGCGCACAGCCGACGTCTGCGTCGAGGCCGAATATGAAACCGGATTCATCGAGCACGCCTACATCGAACCCGAAGCCGGGTTCGCACGCCGCGTCGGCGATCGCATCGAGGTGCAGGCCTGCACGCAAGCCCCATACAACGATTTGAAAGATATCGCCGCCATCCTCGGCATTCCCGAATCGGGCGTGCGTATTATCCCTACCGCCGTCGGCGGCGGCTTCGGCTCCAAGCTCGATCTTTCCCTGCAACCGTTTCTCGCCGTCGCCGCATGGCATTTGCGCAAACCCGTGCGCATGGTTTATTCGCGGACGGAGTCGATTCGCTCCACCACCAAGCGCCATCCTTCGAAAATCTTCTGCCGAGCGGGCGCTGCCTCGGACGGAAAACTCGTGGCCATGGATTTCACCGCCGACTTCAACACGGGTGCGTACGCTTCCTGGGGGCCTACCGTCACCGCGCGCGTTCCGATTCATGCTTCGGGCCCGTACAAAGTACCGCACTTCCGCGCAGTCACTCGCGCAATTCATACGTATTTGCTTCCCGCCGGCGCCTTCCGCGGCTTTGGCGTTCCCCAGGGGACCATCGCGCAAGAGCAACTATACGATTCGCTCGCCGAAAAGCTCGATATGGACAAACTCGAGTTCCGCTGGCTGAACGCGTTGGATAACGAAAGTCCCACGGTCACGGGACAGGTCATCGGCGGAGGCGTTGGTATTCGCGCCTGTTTCGAGGCGCTACGCCCGCGCTGGCTGCAAGCGCGCAAGGAAGCCGCCGCATTCAACGTCACTTCGCACAACTCGCTCCGTCGCGGAGTCGGCGTCGCCGGCATGTGGTACGGCTGCGGCAACACATCGCTTCCCAATCCCTCCACGATGCGCGTCGGACTAAAACGCGATGGCCGCATCGCTTTGCACCAGGGCGCCGTGGACATCGGGCAAGGCTCCGCGACGGTTGTCGCGCAAATCTGCGCCGAAGCCCTGGGTGCGCCTCTGGAGAAATTTGATCTCCTCTCGGGCGATACGGACATCACTCCCGATTGTGGGAAAACCTCTGCTTCGCGGCAAACTTTCGTCAGCGGCAAAGCCGCGTATCTCGCCGGCGAGCAGTTGAAAAAGAATATTCTGAAATTGGCCGGCGGCTGCGGCTGCGCGAAGATTCATTTTCTTGACCGCGCGTTGATCGTCGAAGACGCCGGCAAGAAAAAGTCCATCGACCTTCGTGATCTTCCTCTCGACGAACGCGGCTATGTTGTCAGCGCTGAGGCCACATTTGACCCCGCCACGTCGCCGCTGAACAACAACGGCCAGGGCATCCCTTACGCTGTCTATGGTTTTGGCGCGCACCTCGCCGAACTCGAAGTGGACACCGAACTCGGCACCATCAAAGTTCTGAAAATCACCGCCGCTCACGATGTCGGCCGCGCCATCAATCCCACGCTCGTCGAAGGGCAGATCGAAGGCGGCGCCGCGCAGGGCCTCGGCATGGCGCTGATGGAAGAATTCTTTCCCGGCAAGGGCGAAAATCTTCACGACTATTTGATTCCGACGATCGGCGACATGCCGCCGGTCGAATCCATCCTGATCGAAGACCCTTCACCCGCGGGGCCCTTCGGTGCGAAAGGCGTCGGTGAGCAAGCGCTCATTCCTACTGCGCCGGCGATTCTTAACGCGCTCTATGACGCTGTCGGCGTGCGCATCCGCAAGCTGCCCGCCACTCCCGACAAAGTACGCGCCGCCATCCTCGCAAAAGCTGCGGCCGGTTCCGGGAACACCCATGCCTGACGTTTTTCCTCCAGACACGGTTCGCTGCGACGCCTGCCCGGTTCTTTGCTACATCAAGCGCGGCCACGCCGGCGCTTGCGATCGCTACGCCAACGTAGAAGGCCAGCTCGTACGCGTCGATCCGCACATCCTGCTCGATCGCGCGAAATCGCAAGGCACGCCGCTGGTGCCGTTCCTCGAACGCGAAGGCGACTGGGACGGAAAGATCATGAAGGGCCAGGAAACGTTCGTCACCGCCATCGGCGCCGGCACCACATATCCCGACTACAAGCCCGCGCCGTTCATCGTTTCAAGCGAAGTGGAAGGCGTGGACATGGTCACCGTGGTGACAGAAGGAATCTTCAGCTACTGCGGCGTGAAATTGAAGATCGACACCGACCGCCACCTTGGCCCGGAGCGGAATCTTGTCCGCGCGCAAGGCGAACCCGTCGGCCATGTCACGACAGCCGAATACGGTTCGCAAATGCTTTCTCTCGGCGGGGTGCATCACCTCACGGGCGGAAGCAAAAGCGAAGGACGAGTCACCTGCGAAACGCTGCTCGATCTTTGCAACGGCAAGGAAGTCGAACTCACGATTGATGAGGGCGCCGGCGTTCGGGTCGCTGCTGGCAAGCCGCCGGTCGTTAACGGCCAGCAAGAGGAGCGCATGCGCGTCGGCTGCGGATCCGCCACCATCGGCATGTTCGCCAAGCAGTGGTTTGGCAAAGTGGACGACGTTGTGGTGGTGGATGACCACATCACCGGCGTGCTTTCCGAACATCAGGCGGGAAAACTTCTGGGCGTGCGCGAAACCGGAATCGCGATTCAGGGCCGCCGCTCGACTCCCGGCCGTTATTTTCAGGTGGCCGAGCCTGGCACCGGTTGGGGCGGCACGAATATTTCCGACCCACTCACCATTCTGAAACCGTTCAAAACGAAATTTGCGTGGCCGCGGCTCCGCCTGCTGATGGTCAGCACCACGGGCGAGCAGTTTGCGTATTACGAACTCGACGAAGCCCTGCGCCCCGTGGAAAAGGAACTTCCCGAGGCGTTAAGAGAATCCGTCGGACGCATCCGGGAAAATTGCGAGCCTGCTTTGACCACGGTGTTGTTCATGGGCGGAGCCGGTGGTTCGCTTCGAGCCGGTGTAACCGAAAACCCCGTGAAGCTCACGGATTCCGTAAAACGCAAACTCACGCGTGTCACCTGCGGCGGAGCGCCTGCCTACATCTGGCCGGGCGGCGGCATCACTTTTATGGTGGACGTGACGCGCATGCCCGAGAACGCTTTCGGATATGTGCCCACGCCCGCGCTCGTCGCACCTATCGAGTTCACGCTGAAAAACGATGACTACGCCGTGCTTGGCGGCCATGTGGATTACGTGCGTCCGCTGGGTGATGTGCTGAAAGAAAAGGAGCGCCAGCGGCAGCTCACGTCGCACGCGCAAAATCCGTGGCCCCTGAAGCCCCGCGTCGAGAGCACCGAATCATGAGAGAGCCCGCCCTCATCCGTATGCTGCCCGACGGACGGCGCCTTCACCTGCACGACGGCCCGATTGATTTGATCGTTGAAGCCGATGGTAACCCGCGAGCAATGTCAGCGGCGTATGAGTCTGCTGCACGCCGCTTTGTCTCCATCCTCGATGAACTCTGCGGCGAGCTGCCGCTGCTCCGCAGCCGAGTGCAAAGAAATTCCCAAAGCCCTCGCGGCCCAGTCGCTCAGCGCATGTTTGCCGCCGTTGAGCCTTATTGCGAACAGTGCTTCATCACGCCAATGGCCGGGGTCGCGGGTGCCGTTGCGGAAACCGTTCTCGAGTCTATGCTTGGCCCTGCCTCGCTCGATCGCGCCTATGTGAACAATGGCGGCGATATCGCCATTCATCTGGCCAATTCCGAGTCCTACAAGATCGGCATGGTCGAGCGGCCAGATCGTCCGTCGCTCTTTGGCTCTCTCGAAATCTCCGCGGAAAATCCCGTGCGTGGCATTGCGACCAGCGGGTGGCGCGGCCGTAGCTTCTCTCTCGGCATTGCCGACGCCGTCACAGTCCTCGCCGATTGCGCTTCTGCCGCCGACGCCGCCGCCACCGTGATTGCCAATGCTGTGAATCTCCCGAATCATCCCGGCATCACGCGCGTCCCTGCTCGGGACATTTCACCGGACTCCGATCTCGCCGATTTGCTCGTCACGCGCGGCGTAGAGCCGCTTTCGCAATTTGAAATTGACGCCGCACTGGAAAACGGCCTGCGCATCGCAACTTTGCTGCTCAAGAAAGGCCTGATCCATTCCGCAGCGCTCTGCCTGCAGAAATGCGTTCGTGTATTGCCGGACACGCCCACGCTCTCGGCCCGCTTTTGTAGGGACGGCCCGCCGCGGCGGGCCGTCCGCTCCGAGAATTCATCCGCAACTCGAACCCACCGGAAGGACGAACTCGCATGCCTGAAGTGCAACTCCGCAAGCGTGTCATCGTAGTTGAAGAAGTTTTCCACGAGGGTGGTCCGGTCGCCACCGTTCCGTTGCGGCGCGCCGCCGCGCTCGCGGTCATTCACAATCCCTTCGCCGGAAAATACGTGCAGGAAATTGCCGGGTTCATGGAAGACCTGAACCCTCTCGGGTTGGAAATGGCAAAAGCTCTTGTCGCCGCGCTCGGTGGCGATCCGAAAATCGTGGAAGGCTACGGCAAGGGCGCCATTGTCGGGCAGGCCGGAGAGTTGGAGCACGGCGCCCTGTGGCACGTCCCCGGCGGCTACGCGATGCGTGAAATTCTCGGCAACGCCAAGGCCATCGTGGCTTCTACCAAAAAGGTTGGTGGTCCTGGCACGCGCCTCGATGTACCCGTTACGCACATCAACGCTTCCTACGTCCGCAGCCATTTCGATTCGATGGAGGTCGGCATCGCGGACGCGCCGAAAGGCAACGAAATTCTGCTGGCGCTGGTGATGACGACGGGCCCTCGCGTCCACGCCCGCGTCGGTGGCCTGAAAGCCTCCGAAATTAAGGGGCAGGACGGTTTGCGATGAAAGCGAAAATCCGAAAAATTGTCACCTTCGTCGAAGAAACACGCACGGAGATGGGCAAGCCGGTAAATCCTCCCACACGCCGCGCTGCGGCGGCCGCCGTCATCGAAAATCCGTTCGCTGGGAATTACGTTGAAGACTTAACCGAACTTATGGAAATCGGAGAGCAGCTAGGCGCCCTGCTTACGGAACGTGCCATCGCGGCACTAGGAATTCCCGGCACCTCGGCCGAAAGCTACGGAAAGGCCGCAGCCGTTGGGGAAGATGGCGAACTCGAGCACGCTGCCGCCATCCTTCATCCCAAACTCGGCACGCCAGTCCGCAAAACTCTCGGCAAAGGTGCTGCGCTGATTCCCTCTTCCAAAAAACGCGGCGGCCCTGGAGTCGCCGTCGACATCCCACTTGGCCACAAAGACGCGGCCTTCGTCCGCAGCCATTTCGACGGGATGGAAATTCGCGTCAACGACGCGCCACGCGCCAACGAAATACTCGTGGCCATCGCGGTAACCGACAGCGGGCGCCCGCTTCCCCGCGTCGGCGGCCTGACCAAAGATCAAATCAAAGGCGAAGACGGCCTCCGATAGTAGAACGGGCTTAAGCCCGTTCTATCTCGTCTTCCACACCCCATACCTTCTTTACTTCACAATCTTTGGCACTCTCGTCGCAGGCGGCGTATTCCTGCTGCGCTCACTTCGCACTTCCCCATCAATCATTACCATGCCGATCCCCGGTAAATCGCCCAACCGCACGCTTTCGAGCAGCGCCTTCCCGGCCGAATGCTGAGCCGAATCCATAAACACAAAATCCGCCGCCCGCCCCACCTCGATCAATCCGCAATCCAGGTTTCTCATCCGCGCCGTATTCCCGGTCGCGAAACAAAACACAACTTCCGCAGGAATCTCACCGATCGACGAGAGGGCCGCAATCACACGGATAATTCCCAACGGTTGCACGCCCGATCCCGCCGGTGCATCCGTGCCCAAAATCACGCGGTGCAATTGCTTCGACTCTTTCGCCGTGCGCAGCGTAAATTGCGCTGCGCGCTCGTTTCCGTTATGCACGATTTCTAAAGCCCGTGGCGATTCCTCGCACAGAGAACGAATTTGCGCGTCCGGCAGCGCCGTATGCCCCCCATTGATGTGCCCAATCACGTCGGCATCGGCCGCCAACACCACATCCCTATCAATCAGGCTCGAGCCCGGAATCGAAGGCCCGCCGGTGTGAATCGTGCTCTGCATCCCATGCTTCCGTGCCCAGGCCACCATCTGCCGCGCTGTCGCTCCATCCTTCACGCTGCCGAGTCCCACTTCGCCCAATAAACGAACGCCTGCCTCCGCCAACGAACGAAAATCTTCCTCCACCATTCCGTGTTCAATCACCGGCGCGCCCGCCAGCACTTTCACGCCGCTTGGCCGCAACGCCGCAAACGCGCGTTGCGCCGTGATTGCCATCGCTTTCACGCCGACCACGTCTTTCGGACGCCCCGGCATGTGCACTTCGCCCGCGGAAATCATCGTGGTCACGCCACCGTGCAAGCAACTGTCAATCCAGCCGATCTGGTTCTGCCGCGGAGTCCAATCGCCCGCGACCGGATGCACGTGGCTGTCAATCAATCCCGGCGCTAGCGTCGTACCATTCGCGTCAATCACCCGCTCAGCGCCTTCCGTGTCCACGTCTTTTTCGCGCCCAATCGCGGCGATTCTTCCATCCTTCACCACCACGGTGTCCGCATCCAGAATGGGCCGCTGCAAATCTCCGCTCAACAGCAAGCCGATATTCCGGATCAGCAGCTTCACCCCGGCACCGGATTTCACCGCCTCCCCATGCGCCATCTTAGACACCTCCACGATCACTGGAATTTAGCGCAGCACCCCATGCGGCTCAGAGTTCGCCCTTTTTCATTTGCGAAACCGCGTAATCGCACGCTCGCGCGGTCAGCGCCATATACGTCAGCGAAGGATTCACGCAGGAAGAGGAAACCATGCACGCCCCATCGGGAAGGAACAGGTTCTTCACGTCGTGCGCCTGATTATGAGCATTCAGCACGGATTTTTTCGGGTCGGCTCCCATGCGCGCCGTTCCCATCTCGTGAATCGTCAATCCCGGCGGATTATTCTGCTTGTACGGACGGATCTCCGCCGCACCGGCCGCCGTCAACATCTCTGCCGCTTGGATCATCATGTCGTGCAGCAGCGCTTTCTCGTTATCTCTCCACTCGCAGTGAATCTTCAGCACCGGAATACCCCAGGCGTCAACACGCTCTTTATCAATTTCGACGAAGTTGGCAGGATTCGGCAAACACTCGCCAAAACCATGGAAAGTCATCTTCCAGGGGCCCGGCTTGCGCAGCGAGTTCTTGAAGCTCGCGCCGAATCCGCTCTCGTGAATTCCCCGCTCCCAGCCTTCGCGTTCGGCCTGCCCTTGATAGGCATAGCCACGCAGGAAATTTTTCTCCTTGCTCGAGATGTTGCGGAATCTGGGCACATAGATGCCATTCGGGCGCTTGCCGAATTGCACGCGATCCAGAAAACCGGGAATGATTCCCTCCGCGCCGCCGCCCATGATATGGTCCATTAGATTTTTTCCAAGTTCGCCGCTACTGTTGGCCAGTCCGTTGGAAAACTCAGGTGTTGCGGAGTTCAGAAGAATCCGCGTGGACTCCAGCGCCGAAGCGCAAAGAAAAATGATGCGCCCCTGGAATTCCATCGCTTTGTGTGTCTGTCCGTCAATCACCCGCACGCCGCTCAGGCGTCGCGTTTGCGGATCAAAAATCAGGCTGTGCACCACGCTGTACGGCCGCAGCGTCAGACGTCCCGTTTTCTCGGCAACCGGCAGCGTCGCATTCACGCTGCTGAAATAAGAGCGCGTGATGCACCCGCGATGGCACGGGCCGCAATAGTGGCACGCGGCACGCCCATTGTGCGTCTGCGTCAGAATCGCCGCGCGGCCAATCGTCATCACCCGCTCGCGCCCAAACTGCCGCGCAATCGCTTCTTTCACGGCAATCTCTGCGCAATTCATTTCCATCGGTGGCAGAAAGTGCCCATCCGGCAGTTGCGACAACCCCTCGGCCTGGCCTGTAATCCCGGCAAACTCTTCCACGTAGTTGTACCAGGGCTCGATATCGGCGTAGCGAATCGGCCAGTCCGCGCCTATTCCATCGCGCATGTTGGCTTCAAAGTCCAGATCGCTCCACCGGTAAGATTGCCGCGCCCACATGATGGATTTGCCGCCAACTTGCCGCCCGCGAATCCACGCAAATGGCTTGTCAGGATCTGTCGTGTACGGATGTTCCGCGTCTTTCACGAAAAATTTGCTGGCCCATTCATCGCACGCGTAACACGTTCGCTGGATCGGCTGCTCCTTCAGCGTCTCCTGGCGGTTCGCCATGCCGCGAAATTTCATCTCGGTAACCGGAACGTGCTCCACATAATCCCGATCCGGCTCAATCGGCCGCCCCGCTTCCAGGACCAGAACCTTCAAGCCTTTTTCCGTGAGCTCTTTGGCCGCCCAGCCGCCGGTCATCCCGGACCCGATGATGATCGCATCGTATTTCTCGGGTTTCTTCACCGTCCTCATTGCTTCACCTCGGGTTCCGCTGGCACGCAACCGTGCAGCGCCCCGGGGATGATTTCCACTTTGAGTTCCTGCTCCTGGCCAATCGGCGATGTGTAGTATCCAACCAGCGTGAGCTGCCGCATCTGCGAAAAAAACGGAAGCGCCAGCGTCAGCTCCCAGGAGCGAATCTGCTCGGGCAACTTTTCATTACGCAAGGTCGCCAGCTCTTCGTCGAACGCCTGCACAATCGCGGCCTGTTCTTTAGTCGATGCAGCGGCAAAGTCGTGGCCAAAGAGCGCATTCGTTTTGCGGTCAGCCTCGGCAAGCCCATCAAGAAAAATCTTCTTTTCGTCTTCAGTGGCCCATTCGGTCAAAATCAGATCGACGAATTCGTTCACTTTCGCGGCTTTTGCGCCTGGAGTATCGGTCGCGGGAATCATCACGTCGCTCATCGCCACAACGATTTCATTCTGCGCAGGGGAAAGCGTGCGCGGGGTGCCGGCTTTGGTCGCCGCAAGTTGCGCGCGCAGCGTTGCCGCAAACAGATCCGACGACAACACGGAAAAAACACTCGCTGCCCCCATCAGCCGCAGCGCTTCACGACGCTCCATGATCTCCTCCCAAGGTTCGGCCCATAATCGCTCGTTGAAAGTTACGCCTGTATCAAAGCCGCCGCAACCTGCATTATCCGGGCGCCGCCCGACAAATCAACCCAGCCGCAGGAATGGAATCGCCAAAAGCTAATTTTGTGCGAATGCGCAGGAATAAATTTCTGGAGGGTTAAGGAGGCAGGAAACACTAGCTGTGCAAAGGCAGCAGGCTAAAAATGGCGGATGAGCCTGTAAGCCGGGTTCTGTTCGGTGCACCACTTTGCAGCAGTGCGCCGCGACGATCATTCCTCTAGGCCGCACCTCGCGATGCGGCTCCAGCAACCTACCCGAGGGTTTTCAATTCAGTCCGGCTTGCCTGCCTATCGCAGGCAGGCGCCAATCTGAATGGAGCGCGTTCCTTCTCAGAAACGCAAACTCAGCGGGCCGGGCCAGCCCTCCCCTCCTATTTGGTCTTGCACCACGCGGGGTTTGCCATGCCAGCGCCATTACTGGCGCCGCGGTGGGCTCTTACCTCACCTTTTCACCCTTACCT
>Ga0210399_10002114_pt1 | contig 15437 bp, 15 predicted proteins | sample IncBWC14MmetaG_FD_150865 | JGI IMG/M metagenome (GOLD analysis project Ga0210399, IMG submission 150865) | Forest soil microbial communities from Barre Woods Harvard Forest LTER site, Petersham, Massachusetts, United States - Inc-BW-C-14-M | ecosystem: Environmental > Terrestrial > Soil >...
TCGAGCGCGAGGGGGAGTCCGACATGCCGCGCAGGAGACGCCCGAGCCGGCTTCGGCGGAGGCCGATGACGGCAAACGCACACAGGCCGGCCACGACGAGAGCAAGGAAGTAGTAGGCGCGGTCCGATGTGGCGTTGATCCCCAGCAATTCGGGCCTCGGGATGCTGACGAAGTCGGACTGGCCGAACATGAGGAACGTCGGATAGATCAGGTTCTGGAGCAGCAGCCCGAATCCGAATGTGGCGACGGCGAGGTACACACCGGACAGGCGAAACGAGGGGATGGCAGCGAGGCCCCCGGCGGCCACGGCGACCAGGACAGCGGCGGCCAGGGCCGCGAGCCAGGGCCACCCGGCCGCGGTGGCGTGGCCGAAGGTCGAGGCGCCGATGGCGGCGAAGGCCATTTGGCAGAGCGAGATCTGTCCCGACGTCCACAACAACAGCCCCAGCGAGATCAGTACGACCGCGAACCCGAGGCCGGTCGTGTACTGGTTCACGTAGGCCGGTTCCACGATGAACGGAATGGCGACGGCTAGACCGATGCCGGCCAGCGCACCCGTCAGAAGGACGGGCGTCGGGAAGGTGGTGGGCGGCCGCAGCTTGCGCACGGCGTCGGCGCCCCGGGTGATCAGCCTTGCCTTCGGCACGATCAGAAGCGCCGCCACCAACACGAGGAACGGGATCTGCGTGTAGAGCTCGGCGAGCACGTGGTTGGTCTGACCCGACAGCTTGTCGCTCATGACGTTCATGGTGATGCCGATGCCCATGGCGGCGGCGAGGGTGATGGGCAGGCTGCTGAACGCGCCGACTGCAGCTGCCCCGAAGGCGGCGATATAGACGAGGAGATAGATGTTGACGTCGATCCCGAGTGCGGGCGCCAGCAGCAGGCCGGAGATCGAGATGAAGCAGGATCCGATGCCCCAGGCGTACCGGCGGACCACCACAGGATTGGTGGCCTCCAACGCCAGGAGTGTGGGCGAGTCGACGACCGCGTGCATGGACACGCCGAGCCGAGTTCGCTTGAAGAAGAGGTACAGGCCGATCGTGGCGCCTACGGCCAACGCGAACACGATGATCTGGCTGCCCAGGATCGTGACACCGAAGAGGTGGATGCCCTTGTTCGGCAGGAAGGAAGTGAACTGAATGGTCGCGACGCCGTAGATGCCGGTCAACACCGACTCGAGCAGCACGACCAGCGCGATCGTGGCGACGACCTTCATCGCCGCGGATGCACCGGTCAACCAGAACGCGATGCGCTCCAGCAGCAGGGAGCCGACGAGGCCGACCAGGATCACGGCGAAGAGCGCGGCGACCGGCCACGGGAGCCCGACCGTGTCCCGGAAGGAGTAGAAGACGTATGCCGACGCGGCCGCTTGCGCACCGATGGCGAAGTTGAAGATGCCCGAGGTCTTGTAGGTCAGGACAAGGCCGAGTGCCGCAAGAGCGTAGATCGATCCGTCCGCGAGCCCGGTGACGACATAGGGGCCCACCGAGAAGGCCGCCGTCAGCAAGAGGCCGACGATGACCAAGGCCACGAGCCCGCCGACCCGCATCAACGCCCGACGCGACACGGTGAACGCGCCGTCAGCATCGCGGGACAGCAGCAGTGGGGACGAGCTGCTCACGGGCGGCACACCCCGCAGGGGCGTCTGCCGGCCTCTTCGTGCTCCTGGCGCGTCGCCGTCGTCCAGCCCGTTCGTCCGGCCGCCAGGGCGCACCCGGGCCTGTGGAAGCGCTCCATGCCCTCGCCGGCCAGGAACGCGTCGGCCACCGTTGCCGCGCTCGCAGCGGTCAGAGGCGTGCCGACAACGACGACGTGTGCGGCGGCGCTCGCGGTGGCGTCGGCGACGTCGGGCAGGAGGAGCCGGCGGCGTTCTCCAAGCGCCCGGCGCCCGTGGAGCAACCAGACGAGGTTGCCCACGCCAGAGAGCAACAGCCCGGCGAGTGCTGCGTCGAGCGGCCCGACCTGCTGGCCGAAGGTCGCCTCACCGGCCGCGATGTACCACGCCACGGCGATCACGATGCCGCCCAGACCGGTGGTGATCGCCCAGCGGAGCAGGTCCTCCGCGCCCCAGAGCAGCGGGCGCGCCGGCGCCACCTGACGCGGTGCGTCGATGGAGGAGTACCTCGTCCCGAGCCGACTGTGCGCGACCGCTTCGGCCATCAGCCGACGGCGACCTCGTCTGCCGCAGGACGTTCCTCCCGGAGTGCGTCCTCGATGCTGTCGAGCTTGCGCCATTCGTCGCGCAGGTCGGCGGAAAGCCACAGCGTCGCGCCGACACCCAGAAGGAAGATGCCGCCGATGCCACCGGAGATGATGTAGGGGAGCTGGCCCGCGGCGTACGCAGACCCGCTGACGCCCACCCAGCCGGCGATCAGCGCGATCGCCCCGGCGGCCACGAACATCCAGGCCAGAACGCGGTCCCACTGCAGGCGCAGCCACTTACCGATGTCCATTCGTTACCTCCTTCTGATTTGGTCGTTCCGTTCTTGCGAGTGCGTCCGTCACGACACGCACTGCGAGTTCCCGTTTTGCAGGTCCACGAACTGTCCGTTCTGCAGCGTCATGAGGAAGAAGCAGTTCGAAGGGGTCGCTGCCGCGTTCTGATTGAAGGTCAGCGGCGGAGCGAGGCCACCGAGGTTGTTGTCCTTGATGCTCCAGAGCCCCTGGAAGAATTCCGCCGACGTCGGCGTGGCGGTCAGGTCCTTGGCCGCCGCGACGGCCAGCATGCCTGCCGCCCATTCAGCGGCGGTCGTCGCCGACCCCGCGAGTTGGGGAGCGTATTGCTTGACCGCCTGCTGGTACGTCGCCTGCGCCGGCGTGAAGGCGTCCACCCACGGGAAGTTCGTCTGGCCTGCGAGCAAGCCGTTGAGGTTGGGATTCGAGGCGAGGTTGGCCGTGATGGCAATACTGTCGCCCACGTACAGGGGCTTGTAACCCTGCGCGGCGCAGTTGTTCGCCATCCGCATGAGGCTGTCCCCGTCACCGGCGAAGTAGATGAGAGTGGCACCGGCCTGCTGGGCATCCAGGCACTGTGCGGTGAAGTCGGGTTGGGTGATGCTGAACGACGACGAGTAGACGGTTGTGACACCGGCTTGCTGGCCACCGCCCGGCTGAATCAGGCTCTGGATGCCGTTGGAGCACGTCGGGTCCTCCACGCAGTAGAGGACGCCCATCTTCGTGTAGCCCTTTGCGGCGGCGGCCTTGATCGTGAACACCGCCTGGTCCGATCCCAGGTCACTCGAGCCCTGAGGGAACAGAACCGGGCTTTGCCACCACGTCGTGCTGCTCGCGTCACCGCCGATCACCGGAATGTCCTGCTGCTGGAGGTACGACACGCTCGCTTGCACCGTGAGGGGCATGAGGTTGCCGACGAAGGCGATGACGTGGTCCTGGGTGACCTCTTGTTCGACGTCGGAGACACTGGTCGAGGGATCGGCGCCGTCGTCTTCGATGTAGACGTGGACGGGGTGGCCGTTCAGCCCGCCATGCTGGTTGACGTAGGCCTGCCAGACCCCGATGGTCTGCTGCGCGCCGGAGAACACGGCGCCGATCACGCCGCTGTACGTGCCCACGTTGCCGAGCGCGATGGTCGAACCGTTCGAGGAGGCGGCACCGCCGCCCCCCGACGAAACGCTGGAGCTGACGGCCGTGCGTGCCCCCGGGTTGCTGGCGGTCGCACCTTGTGAGCCCGCACGGCCCGTGGGCCCGCTGGCGAGCGCGCCGGACGAGCATTGGGTGGTCGTGGTCGTGGTCGTGCTCGAAGAAGCGGCGGAACCGCCCGCGGCCTTGGTGGTCTTGGTACTGCCGCCCGCCGGTTTGGTCGTCGTCGTGGTCGTGGTCGACGACGACGAGCACGACGCGTTGCCTCCAAGGGCCTGGGGCCCGGTGCCGCCGACGACGCTCGAGCCGGCCCCGCCGGCCCCGCCCTGCAGGATCGGCTTATGTGCGGCTGCCTCGATGGCGGATTGCGAGAGCCGGCTGCCACACCCGGCGAAGAGCAGGGCGACGCACGCCAGCACGAGGCCGCCGACCCATGATCGTTGTCGCAGTTGGCGAATGCGGCCCTTCACGCCTGGGGTGCCCTTGGTGCGTACTGCGCCACGATGACTTGTCCTCAATTGCCCCCCTGCCAAGGCCCACCCGGGAAGAGAACTGTTCTTCTCTCAGTTAGAAAACACCCTTCTCCGACCGACCTTTCGGGTCGGGCCCACAACTGAGATGAACTGGGCTTTTACTCTGATGAAGGGAGGAGTGTGGTCGGCCCTGGGGGCATGTTCGTTGACGCTCTCAGCGACCGCGTGCTAAGCACTCGCACAGCATACGCGCTGAGCACCTGCCCAGCGCAAGTCGCCCGGGAGGGAGCTGCCATGCCGGACTACGAGTCGGTCGACTTCTTCACGGACGAGTCGCTGCTCGAAGACCCGTACCCGTATTTCGATCACCTGCGATCACGCTGCCCGATCCTTCCGACGGCGCACCACGGCGTCGTGGCGGTGTCCGGATACGAGGAGGCGTCGGAGATCTACCTGAACAACGAGGACTTCTCGTCTTGCAACTCGGTCGTGGGGCCTTTCGCCACGTTTCCGGTACCGCTCGAGGGCGACGACGTGAGCGACATCATCGACGGCAATCGAGAAGTGCTTCCGATGTACGAGCACATGGTCACCATGGATCCACCGCAACACACGCATGAGCGGGCGCTGATCATGCGGTTGCTGACGCCGAAGCGGCTCAAGGAGAACGAGGCATTCATGTGGCGGTTGGCCGACCGCCAGATCGACGAATTCGTCAGTGCTGGCCACTGCGAGTTCATCAAGGCCTACACGCAGCCCTTCGCCATGCTCGTGGTAGCCGACGTCCTCGGCGTTCCCGAGTCCGATCACGAGAGCTTCCGCGACGGCTTCGGGCTCAGCATGACGCCGGGGAAGCTCGGGAGCGAGAGAAAGGGGATGTCCAGCAACGCCCTCTTCTGGCTCGACGACTACTTCGCGCGGTACATCGAGGACAGGCGGAACAACCCTCGCGGCGACGTGCTCACGGACCTCGCCCTTGCGACCTACCCCGACGGGAGCACGCCCGACATCACGAACCTGGTGCGGACGGCGACGTTCCTCTTCGCCGCCGGCCAGGAGACGACGGCCCGGCTGCTAGCGGTGGGCCTGAAATACTTGTCCGAATATCCCGAGCTCCAGGACGAGCTGCGGGCGCACAAGGACCGCATCCCGGGTTTCATCGAAGAGGCGTTGCGCATCGAGAGCCCGGTGAAAGCGGACTTCCGCCTGGCGCGCCGGCACGTCGAGGTCGCCGGCGTCGACATCGCCCCGGGCACGCCGGTAATGCTGTTGAACGGCGCCGCTAACCGGGACCCACGGCTGTTCGAGTGCCCCGAAGAGTTCCGGATCGACAGGCCCAATGCCAAGGTGCACATTGCGTTCGGGCGTGGCGTCCACGCCTGCCCCGGCGGCCCGTTAGCACGGGCGGAAGGCCGGGTCAGCATCGAGCGCATCCTCGATCGGATGCACAACATCCGCCTTTCCGAGGAACATCACGGTCCGCCATCGGCTCGCCATTTCGTGTACGAGCCGACCTGGGTTCTGCGCGGCTTGCACGAGCTCCACATCGAGTTCACGCCGGCGGAGGTCTCCAAGTGAGCGCCCGGGTTGCGGTGGTTACCGGGGCCGCCTCGGGCATCGGCGAGGGCGTGGCCCGGCGCTTGGCGGCCGACGGGCACGCGGTTGCCCTGCTCGACTTCGACGGCGACGGCGTGCGCCGGGTCGCGGCCGTGCTCACGGGCCAGGGTCACACCGCGGCCGCCTACGAGGCCGACGTTGCTGATCGGGACGCGCTCGAGCGCGTGTACGACGCCGTCCGCCATGACCTCGGTCCCGTGACCGTCGTGGTGACGAGCGCCGGCATCGAGGCCTTCGATCCGATAGCGGCCGTTTCGGCAGAGAAGTGGGACCGCGTCCTGGCGGTCAACCTGACCGGGACGTTCACCTGCCTGCAGCTGGCCGTGCCCGACATGATCGAGGCAGGCTGGGGGCGAATCGTCACCATTTCCTCGTCGAGTGCCCAGTCCGGTGCACCGAACATGGCGCACTACGTCGCGTCGAAGGGAGGTGTCATCGGGCTGACCAAGGCCTTCGCCCGTGAGCTGGCCCATCACGGCATCACGGCGAACACGATTCCCCCGACCATCGTCGACACACCCATGGCCCGCAAGGGTGAGACCGAGGGGCACGTGCCCAGCGTCGAGGTCATGAGCAAGATGATCCCGCTCGGGCGGGCCGGCACTCCCGACGACATTGCGAGCGCCTGCTCGTACCTGTGCTCAGAGGAGGGTGGATACATCACCGGCCAGATCATCGGGGTCAACGGCGGCATGTACATCTGAGGGTCGTCCCGTGAGCACCTCCGCTCGACGAATCGGCGCCGAGACCTCAAAGACGCGCGGCCTTCTCCTCGATGCCGCCGAGAGGCTCATGTTGGAGGAGGGCTACGCCGCCGTCACGTCGCGCCGCATCGCGGCGCGCGCCGGCCTGAAGCCCCAGCTCGTTCACTACTACTTCAGGACGATGGACGACCTGTTTCTGGCGCTGTTCCGGCGCCGCGCGGACCAGGGCCTCGAGCGCCAGGCCCGCGCCGCCGACTCGGCGCAGCCGCTGTGGTCGCTCTGGGATCTCAGTCGCGATCCACGCGGGACCGCGTTGACGATGGAGTTCACCGCCCTGGCCAACCACCGCAAGGCCATTCAGGCCGAGCTCTCCGCTTCGGCCGAGCGGTACCGGGCCGGTCTGCTCGAGGCCTTTCGCTCAGTGCTGACTCGTTACGAGATCGACCAGGCGGAGTACCCGCCGATCGTCTGTGCGGTGCTGCTCACCAGCATCTCGACCTTTCTCGTCATCGAGGAGGCGATGCTCGGGATGTCCACCGGGCACGCCGAGACGGTCGTCTTCGTGGAAGACGTCATCCGCCGGCTCGAAGGGGAGCGCCACCCGGCGGACATAGCATCGGTGCTCCCGATCAATCCGGAAAGGCAGCACTGATGCGTGTAGTCGTCGATTTCGACCAGTGTGAGAGCAACGCCCTCTGCATGGGCATCCTCCCCGAGGTGTTCGAGGTGCGCGACGACGACTTCCTCTACGTCCTCGACGAGAACCCGTCCGAGGAGCTGCGCGACAAGCTGATGGAAGCTGTGCGGGCCTGCCCGAAGAACGCCATCTCCATCGAGGATTGACGTATCAAGAAGCGGTCGTCGTCCCCGGGATGTCCTTGCCGCAGAAGGGCGAGCTCGACGCCGGCACGAAGCCGTTGGTTCTGGCGATCATGTACCAGCCGCAGGCTTGCGGGAGGTCGTGTCCGAAGATCGTCGAGTAGTTCGTCGACTGTGCCAACAGCCCGTTGCCGTTGTAGCTCTTGATGCTGCGCAAGGCCTGGATGACGCCGGCCTGGGTCGGGTTCTTGCCCGCCTGCTTCAGTCCCTGGATCATCAGGTCGGCACCCAGCCAGGATTCGTACTGGCTGAAGTTGGGGAACTGGCTGCTCGAGAAGTGGGCGTACTTCTCGAGCGCGGACTGCATCTGGCGCGTCCCAGCGTTGGGGAGCTGGAACGGCCGGAACTCCGAGTCGAAGTAGCCGCCCTGCACAGCGCCCCACGAAGGCGAGTGGACCAGCTGCGACTCGAAGCCGGTCGGGAATACCATGACCTTCGGCTTGACGCCGGCCTCCTTGAGCGCCGCGGCCAGCGCGAAGTTGGAGTTGTCGTCGAGCCCCGCGTAGAAGGTGTCGCACCCCTTCTGTTTCGCGACGAGTGCCACTGTGGTCATGGCCACCGAGCCGAACGGGATTGAAGTGTCGAGCTGCCCGACCTTGCCGCCCGCGTGCACGAACGAGTCGGCCGTGCCGATGGCCGAGCGCGTCGACGAGGGCGAAATGCCGTAGCCGTAGGAGCACAGGACCGTGCCACCGTGCTGCTTGATGAAGTGACCGAAACCATCGTTGACCGGGTACTTGGGGTCTACGCTGCCCGCGTCCGAGGCGAACATGTTCGTGTAGGGCTGCGTGCCCCACTCGGGACCGTCGAAGAACCCGCCGGTCACGGGCACGCCCTGCTGTTGCGGGGTCTTGGCGGCCAGGAAGAAGAGGGGGCTGGTCGACACGATGCCGAACGCACCCTTGGACTGCGCATCCTGCACCGCCGTAGCGATCGCCGAGGGGCTGGTCTGGTCGTCGAGGACCAACCCGACCAGCTTGTGCCCGTTCACGCCGCCTTCTGCGTTCTGCAACGCGAGGCGCGCGTTGAACCCGGCCGCGGCCTGGCTGAACTCAGCGGACCCCGGTCCCGTGAGAGACGTGATCATCGCGAGGGTGATCGGCGTTCCCGAGGTCGCGGCGCCGGCTGTCCCGGAGAGCGCGCCGAGCGCGCCGGCTGTCATTCCGCCGGCCATCAACGCGGCCAGGCCAACCCGTGCCAGTCGCCGGTGTGGGCGTCCCGCTCGAGTTCCGTTGCGATCCGCTGTCTTCATTGAGTCAACCCCCTAAGCATCACTCGCTCCTGTAACCGTTCTGTAATACACGACTCGCAGCGTCCGCGCTGGTCAGGACGCTGCGACCTGGAGCAACGCCTCAGCCGTCTGCTCCGGCTCGATGATCATCAGGTCGTGCCCCGTGTCGATGTCCCAGAGGCGCCCCTCGGCCTTGGCTCGTGCCATCTGGTTCCGGTCTCTCGTTGGCAGGGTCGAGGTGCAGACGATGTGGAACTGCGGGATCGCCCAAAGCACGTCCTCGTTCCCGAGCGCCAGCGGCTGCTCGAAGCACTTCCATGGGTGGGGCGTGAGCCGTTCCGCCATCCAGGCGAGGTCGGCCGGGTCCGTGACGCCGTAGAGCAGGCCCGCGTCCGGGCCCGGCAGCAGGACGAGCTCGATCCCGTCCACGACCTCACCCATCGGCCGCACCGCGTTGATGACCGGTCCGGCCACGTCGACCAGCGACTGACCGTTGCTTGGCGTCGCTGCATCCAGGTAGACGAGACGGCCCACCCGGTCCGCCTCCCGGTCGGCCGCGCCGGTGATCACCATGCCCCCGTAGCTGTGTCCGACCAGGATCACGTCGCGCAGATCCTCGAAGCGCAGCACGGCGGCCACGTCGGTGACGTGCCGCTCCAGGTCGACCCCGTCGTCCAACAGGTGCGCCCGGTCCCCGAGCCCGGTGAGGGTCGGGGTGAGCACCTCGTGCCCCTCGGCGCGGAGGAGGCGGGCCACCCGCTGGTAGCACCAGCCACCGTGCCCACCACCGTGGACCAGCACATAGGTCGCCATTGATGCCTCCTCCCTCCCGCCGGTTTCTCCGGCCCGATGTCCTTGCCTGTACTCCCGGCCACCGAGTGGTCGCCCGGGACGGACCAGGGTATAATATTGACGTCGATGTTGAAAACCGGCCCAGGGCATCGCCTGGGCCGGCCGTGATCGCTGCTACGGAGGTGGCCATGTCAAAGGGAGTTGTCGACTTTCCGGTCTTCGACGCGGACAACCACATGTACGAGACGACCGACGCGTTCACCAAGTTCTTGCCGAAGGAGTACGAGGGGCTGGTCAAGTACGTCCAGGTGAACGGGCGCACGAAGATCGCGCTCCGTAACGTCATCTCCGAATACATCCCGAACCCGACCTTCGAAGTCGTGGGCCGGCCGGGCGCGCAGGAGGCTTACTTCAAGGAGGGCAACCCAGAGGGCAAGTCTCGGCGCGAAATGATCGGCGATACGATGCGCTCGCCCGAAGGCTTCTTCGCCCCCGAGCCGCGCCTCAAGATCATGGACGAGCTCGGCCTCGACCGGGCCCTCATGTGGCCGACACTGGCCAGCCTGCTCGAGGAGCGCCTGGCCGACGACCCGAAGGCCACCCATGTCGTCGTGCACGCGCTGAACGAGTGGATGCACGAGCACTGGTCCTTCAACTACGAAGGTCGCATCTTCCCGACTCCTGTCATCACGCTGCCGATCGTGAGCGAGGCCATCAAGGAGCTCGAGTGGGTGCTCGAGCGCGGCGCCAAGATCATCCTCATCCGGCCCGCGCCGGTGCCCGGTTACGAAGGTCGGCGCTCGTTCGCCCTACCCGAGTTCGACCCCTTCTGGGCGAAGGTCGCCGAGGCGGACATCGCGGTCGGCATGCACGCCTCCGACGACGGGATGACCCGCTACTACAACGACTGGAACGGGACGCATGGCGGCGAGCTGCTTCCGTTCGCGGGCGGCAAGTCGGCCTTCTCGGACATCGCGCACACCCAGAGCCGAGGGATCTTCGACACGGTCGCGTCGCTCATCGGGCACGGCCTGCTCACTCGCTTCCCGACGCTGCGCATCCTGCCCGTCGAGAACGGGTCGGCCTGGGTACGACCGATCGTCGAGGCCGTCACGCACTCTTACGAGCGCGAGCCCCACATTTACGACGAAGACCCGCTGATGGTGCTCAAGCGCAACATCTGGGTCCACCCGTTCCACGAGGACGACCCGATGGGGCTCATCGAGCTGATCGGCGCCGACAACGTGGTGTTCGGGTCCGACTACCCCCACATCGAGGGGATGGCCGAGCCGCTGACCTACGTCAAGGAGCTCGACGGCCTGCCCCACGACGACGTGGCCAAGGTGATGGGCGGCAACCTGGCCAAGGTGATGAAGCTGCCGTTTGCGGCTTGAGCCTGCGTCAGGTCGAGACGATCGCCACGCCGGCCGTGCCCGGCGCGCCGTACAGCTGGCTGTAGCCGACGCGGGGCGACTTCGCGACCTGGCGCTCGCCCGCCGTGCCGCGCAGCTGCAGCACCAGCTCGTGGATCTGTCGTAGGCCCGACGCGCCGATCGGCTCACCGTTGGCGATGAGGCCGCCGTCGGTGTTGACGGGGAGCGAACCGCCGATCTCGGTGGCGCCCTCGGCCAGGAGCGCCTCCTGCTCGCCGTCCTTGCAGAAGCCGTTCTCGGCCATGTGGATGACCTCTGCGCCCGCGTCGGTGTCCTGCAGCTGGACGACGTCGACGTCCTCGGGCCCGAGGCCTGCCATCTCGTAGGCGGCCTGCGACGCGTCGACGGTCGGCGCATCCGCGCGCTCGAGCGGGAGCCAGGGGCTGTGCACCTCGAAGGCACCCAGGCGGCGGGTGCGCACGACCGAGGCTCGCAGGTAGATCGGCGCCGACGTGTAGCGGTGCGCGACGTCCGCGCGGCATAGCACCACGGCCGCCGCGCCTTCGTCGGGTGAGCAGAACATGTATTGGGTCAACGGGTCGTTGACCATCGGCGAGGTGAGGATCTCCTCTTCGCTGAGCGGCTTGCGCCGGAATGCGTTCGGGTTCAACGCGCCGTTGCGGTAGTTCTTCGCCGCCACCTTCGCCAGGGTCTCGGGGCTGACGCCGAAGTCGTGCATGTAGCGCTGGATCTTCATGGCAAAGAACTTCGGAGTCAGGAACAGGCCGGTCTCGCCGTACCAACTCTGTGCGCCGTAGTCCACCGGGTCGGCGGCAAACGCACCCGGCAGGTGCTTGTCCATGCCGATCGCCATCCCGAGCTCGTAGTCGCCCAGGCGCAGCGTGTTGGCCGCCTGCGTGAGCGCGCTGGCCGCAGTGGCGCAGCCGTTGTAGACGTCGGTGAACGGCAGGCCGGTGAGCCCGAGGAAATTCACTACGGCGTCGGGGTTGTCGACCTCGTAGCTTCCCCCGAAGGCGAACTGCACCTCCTTCCACGTGATCCCCGCGTCGGCCAGGGCGAGCCGTGTCGCCTTGGCCGCCATCTCGATCGCGGACACCCCGGGGAACCGGCCGAAGGGATGCAGACCCACGCCGATGATGGCGACGTCGTCCATGGTCCTCAGTCCTCCTTCAGCGGGCGGAACGCGTAGGTGAGCACCTCGGTCCCGTCTTCGTCGGTGGCAAACGGCACCACCGTCAGCTCCATAGGCATCCCGATTCGCAGGTCCTGGTCGACGTCACCGGCCAGCCGCGCTTCGATGCGGCCCTCGGGCAGCTCGATGAAGCCGACTCCGAAGGGCACGAACTCGTCCGCCGGCTCCCGGCCCGCGTACGGCGGGTTCTTGGGCTGGAAGCGCTGGCGCGTCCATGTCCACAGCGTCCCGGTCCGCGACAGGAGGGTCGGGCTCACCGCATCGGTGCCGCAGCTGGGGCACGCGTCCTGGGCGGGGAACGTCACGAAGCCGCAGGCGTCGCACCGCGAGGCGCGCACCCTGGGCTCGTCCGAGGGCCACTCGAAGAGCCCCTCGGTCACGCATCGCTGGGCGGTCATAAGCGTTCTCCCATCACGAGAATGCCATTTCGTATCGGGGCGCCAGAGTAGCGCGGCCGGCAGCGGCGGCTGCCTACGGCTCGAAGGTCCGGGCCGTCGCCGCGACGCAGAGACGGTTCTCGTTCCCCTCGTCGCACACCTCGACGCGCCCGAGGCCGTGCCGCACCTCGGCCGTTGCGACCGCCGGGCCCACCCGCGCCGCCTGGAGATAGCGCAGGTCGAGCGACGCCAAGCTGGCGCCGGGCGGCGAGAGCGACAACACCGCCTCCTCCGCCGTGAGCGCGATGAGACCGCCGTTGATTGTGTTGGACGCGTTCAGCACTTCGTCGGAGTACGCGAGCGCCGCCACGCCCGGGGCGCGCCGCACGCAGCCGGCACGCTCGGCGAACGGCATGGCCAAGCGCGGACCGCTCGGTTGGGGAGCTCGGCCCGCGAGCGAATCAATCCGCAGGCGCTCGTCCGGCGAGGCCATGAACGACGCCGCCGCGAACCCGAATTGCTCGCCGTTCTCGTCGAGGAAGTCGACGCCCGCGACGAACACGGAACGACCTGACTTCATCACAGTGCCCTCGCCGCGCACCAGGCCCGCGCCCGGCGCGGGCCGGTACAGGTGCACGTCGAGCTCGAGCGTGACCGGGACCCGTGGGCCCACGGTCTCGACGGCGAGGTAACCGGCTACCACGTCGGCCCACGCCGCAAGGATGGAGATACGCAAGTGATCGGTGCCCGGCGCGTGCATCTGCGGGACGACGACGGCGGAGCCGAACATGCGCCCGTCTGCCTCCTCCGACGGCCCGACGTCCCAGCCGAGCTCCTGGAGCACGTGGCGACGCGCCGGCGCCACCTCTTCTCCTTCGACCGTCGACGTCATTGATCTCCTCGTGACCAGCGCTGCCCGCGCCGGCGCTTACATCCGGCCGAGCAGGAACCCCGCCGCGGCCGCTGCCGGCGGGTAGGACTCGGTGATGCCCGAGCTGATGTAGCCCACGTCGCTGATGAGGGTCTGACCCGAGATGGCTGCCGCCGCGTCGCTGCAGAGGAACACGAGGGGGTACGCCTGCTCGAGCGGCGTGGACGCCTCGATCCCGACGTCCTCGCGGTAGTCGGCGCCGAAGCCGAGCCACATCTCCGCGTTGGCCTGGGCCAGCGGCGTGTCGGTCGGGCCGGGGCAAATGGCATTGATCCGGATGCCCTGCTTGAGCATCGGGTAGGCCTCGCGGGCCACGTAGCCGCAGACCGCCTGCTTGGAGTGGAAGTAGTCGTTCCAGTTGTGCTCGATCGCCCACGCCGACGCTGATTCGAAGTCAGGCGTGTCGAGGTACTCCTTCACCTGGTCCCAGCTGGCCTCCCAGCCGAGGCCGGCCGCCGAGGAGATGAAGCCGATCGCCGATCCCTTGGGCAGCATCCCGCCTGCGAGCATCCGCTCGATCAGATGGCGGTGACCCGCGAAGTTGATCTTCTCGATATTCGGCGTCCCGTCGGCGACGCCTGCGCAGGCCATCAGCGCGTGCACCGGGCCGCCGCACTCGTCGACGGCGGCGTTGATGGAGTCCTTGTCGGCCAGGCTCATCTTGATGGCCTTGACTCCGGACAGCTTTACCTCGGCGTAGTCCATGACCACGACCTCGGCCCCGGCGTCGCGGGCGAGCTCGGCGGCGGCGGCGCCCATGCCGGTTGCGCCCCCGACAACCAGGGCCCGCTTGCCGTCGTAACGGAATGCATCGAACAGTGACATGTGTGTTCTCCTGACTGACGCGCGGGCGCGTCCTTACCCGACGACGGAGCGGACCTTGAGGTCCACGATGGTATCCCAGTCGATCCCGACTTCCTCGAGGAGGGCGTCGCCGTGCTCGTTGAATTCTGGCGCGCGGCCCGCCGGCGCCGGCGCGCCGCCGAACTGCACGGGCGCGGCCACCAATTGGAACGGCGTACCCGAAGCCGTCTGGCAGTCCTGCATGTAGCCGTTGGCGATGGTCTGGGGGTCGACGGCGCCCTCCAGCGTGTCCTGCACCACGCACCACTGGCCGGTGAAGTCGGCCAGCAGCTCCCGCCACTCGGCCACCGTGTGTTCGGCGAACGCGGCCTCCATCGCCTCTTGCGCCTCAATGGTGTGTTCGAGCAGCGCTTCGTGGTTGGCGAAGCGTGGGTCGGTGGCGAGCTCGGGCCGCCCCACCAGACCGCACAGCTCGGGCCAGTAGCGGCTCGCCTGCAGGCAGCAGATGGACAGGTAGCGCTCGTCCTTCGTCTGGAAGTTGCGCACCAGCGGGTTGAGCCGCGGCGCGTTCGAGGGCGGGCCGCCCCAGGGCACGTTCATCACGAGGGAGAGCGCATAGGCCTGGCCCATGGCCCACATCCCAGTGGCGAGCAACGAGACGTCGACGGTCGTCGCTTCGCCCGTGCGCTCGCGGTGGAACAGAGCGCCCATGATCCCGCCGGCGATCGTCATAGCCCCGATGGAGTCGCCGAAGCCTGGCGCGGGCGGGGTCGGGATGAGGTCGGAGTCGGCTGGCTTCACCCCGAGCGCCACGCCGGGCCGAAACCAGAAGGCCAGCGAGTCATAGGAGCCCTTGTCGGCGTCCGGTCCGCGCTCGCCCTGTCCCGTGCCGGCGACGTAGATGATGTTCGGGTTGTGGGCGCGGATGTCCTCGAGCTCGATCTTGAGCTTCTTGCGCACGCCCGGCAGCTTGTTGGTCAGGAAGACGTCGGCCGTGGCCGCCAGCTTGTAGAGGATCTCGAGCCCCTCGGGTGTTTTCAGGTCCAGCGCCACGCTGCGCTTGCCGCGGTTGGAGTGCTCGAGCAGCGCGTGCACGTCGCCACCGATGGAGATGACGCCGGTCGCCGCCAGGCCCCGCATGGCGTCGCCGCGCTCGGTTGGCTCGACCTTGATCACCTCGGCACCCCAGTCGGCCAGCAGCGCGGAGGCCGCGGGTACGAACGTGTGCTCGGCCACCTCCAGGATGCGGACGCCCTTCATGACTGCGGTCGCGCTCACGGCGCCCCTCCCTCTGCTTCTGACATCGACGTCGATATTAGGCGGGAGCCACCTGGAGCACCACTTTGCCCACGGCCTCCCCGTCGCCCACCACACGCAGGGCCTCCGCGGTTTCGGCCAGGTCGTAGGTGGCGCCGATGACGGGCCGGGCGCGCCCGCTGG
>Ga0210399_10002115_pt1 | contig 15435 bp, 15 predicted proteins | sample IncBWC14MmetaG_FD_150865 | JGI IMG/M metagenome (GOLD analysis project Ga0210399, IMG submission 150865) | Forest soil microbial communities from Barre Woods Harvard Forest LTER site, Petersham, Massachusetts, United States - Inc-BW-C-14-M | ecosystem: Environmental > Terrestrial > Soil >...
GCTTTGCGCAAAAGCCACTCAGGGAAGCGAGCCACTATTAAGGCGACGCTTCGCGAAGCCATCTTCCGCAATAACCCAGCCGCCGCTCAGCAGAGGCATCGACAGGGGCTTCTCACCGGAGCACACGCTCCGCCAAGAGTCCTAGGACCGGGAGAAGAGATCTACATAGCTTATCGACCAGCCACAGACGTGACGTTTTCGTGCTATCCGGAAATTGCTTCGCTCTCGGAGAAGTGGATACACGGTAACGTCGACAACAACGCTGGCGATCTGCCTCGATTATATTCTCTAGTCTTGAATACAAGGCAGATCATCCACGACTGTGTGCCGGGAGAAATGGCGGAGCTGGGGGTCTATCGTGGCAACTCGGCAGCGGTTCTCGCCTATTACGCTCGGTTATCTGGTAAGAGTCTCGTGCTCTTCGATACCTTTCAGGGTTTCGACAAGCGAGATCTTGTAGGCGTTGACCGATTACCGCACTCCCAATTCTCGGATACCTCCCTTGATCAGGTACGCGCTCTCGTCGGCGCCCGAGATGTGGCCTTTGTCCGAGGCCGGTTTCCCGAATCAATCTCGCCCGATCTCTACGCCACTCGGTTCTGTCTTGCCCATATTGATTGCGATCTTTACGAGCCGGCAAAAGCAGGCTTGGAGTTCTTTTATCCTCGTCTCTCACCAGGTGGCCTTCTTATAGTCCACGATTATGCTAATCCTTATTGGGAGGGTATCAAGCTTGCGATGGACGAATATTGTAGCCGTATACCGGAAAAGCCCCTGATTTTCGGGGACAGAGCCGGCACCGCGATGATCAGGAAATTCGCTTAACCTTGCTCAGATGCAAGATGCGACGACCACCGCGGCACTTCGATGAAAGCTCGCCCACCGCGTGAGGATCACCCTGTGAGCCAGCCGAGCCTCGCAGTCGATCGAAAAAAAACTGATTGCGGTCCCGCCGCCGTTCTACAAAAGCTAGCCCGTTTCGCGCGCAAGCCCACGTCGGACAAATGGGCCTTGATCACAGCGCGGCTACGCAACGTTATAGGAAAGGGTTCCGGGATAGAGTTAACCCAAAACATTCTTTCTGAAGTAAGAGAAATACAGATGATGGTAGAGCGTTCTGCCATCTTGGCGAAGGAGCAATATATTGCTCAGGCGCTCAGGGAGGAGCGCTACGCAGATCCTAAGCGACTTGAACGGCACGGCTTCAAAGTCTATTCTCAGTTCGATGAGGACGGGATTATTCAGGAAATTTTCCGGCGGATCGGAACCACCGATCGACGTTTCGTAGAATTCGGCGTTGAAAACGGATTAGAAAACAACACGCTTAAACTCCTCCTCGACGGCTGGCACGGGCTCTGGATCGAAGGCTCCGAGGGATGGGTCACGGCGATACGGACGCGATTTGCCGACGTGCTTTCTGCTGGAAGGCTTACGGTTCGTCCTGCGTTTATCACCGCCGAGAACATCAGCGATCTCGTCGCCCCATGGGCTACGGGCGAAATTGATCTCCTGTCGATCGATATCGACGGCAATGACTTTCATATTTGGGAAGCCTTGCGCGCTATCAGACCGCGGGTGGTTGTCATTGAATATAATGCAAAATTCCCACCCCCGATGTCGATTGTGCAGGAATATCGAGCCGAAAATATTTGGAAAGGAACTGATTACATGGGCGCTTCCCTTGAAGCGCTCGTTCGGTTAGGCGCGCGTCTGGGCTACTCCCTGGTCGGGACGAACTTTGTTGGTTTGAACGCATTTTTTGTGCGTGACGATCTGCTAAGCGGCAATTTTCAAGCCCCGTTCTCAGCAGGAAACCATTACAATAGGGCGAAGTATTTCTTGTGGAAGCTTTATGTCTCTGGTCATCCGCCGGATTGGGGACCTTATGTTCATGTGACCGATGCCGGCCTGTCTGTAGGGGAATGCAAAAAGACGTCATGTTGAGAATAAGATGTGCCAATCCCAGTAAGGCTCCGCTGCTGGTTTTTTAGGTCCCGATCTGTCTCGGAGCCGCGCGGCCTTGTGATGCATCTTGTTTCCTTATGATGTCTGGAAAATTAATTCCTGATATAAGACTCGTTCTGCGGGACGTCTTACCCTCGTCAGCCTATAACACCATACGCACACTTTGCCACGAATCACGATTTTACAAGTCTTGGATAACAGCATTTATCTTAGGGATGAAATTTATCTTCCAGCGCACGCGGTTACCCAGCATCCTGTTGTTTTCGGGATCCGCGGCTCCAGGCGATTCGCTCTTGTGCTCCGCCGTCTTACGTGAGTCAAGACGGCGCGGCGCTACTAACCTTGTGATGATATCAAATCATTCCGAGCTGTTTACTGGAAATGCTGACATAGAGTATATATGGTCTGCCGGCAAGGGTTACGATATCGATTATTCTATCGTCTCAGCTCATGTAAGGTTTGCGTGGCTATGCAGGAGTAAATTCCGCACTATGAAGTACGCTCCACTCATCGAAGCAGACCGGAGCGAATCGCCCTCTCGTCATATTGTGGCCGATATGTGCGCAAACGCCGGAATTAGAGGAGCTGTCTCTATTAGGACCTATTTATATTTGACAGAGCGAGAGAAAGAGGCCGCCAAATGGGCTGCTGGACAATTAATTATTCAAAGCAGTGGAATGGGTGGGCGATGGACAATGCAGAATAAGCAATGGTACGCGGACCGATTTCAAGGGGTAGTAGATGCGCTCTGCAACGAAATTCAGTTTATCCAGTTGGGATCGCCTAGCGATCCCGCTCTCCACGGTGTTACGGAACTTCGCGGATCTACAAGTATTCGGGAGGCCGCCGCTATCCTATATAATGCACGTATGTATGTGGGTAACGTAGGGTTTCTGATGCATCTCGCGAGAGCGGTCGAATGCCCGAGCGTAATCGTCTATGGAGGCCGCGAGGCGCCCTGGCAATCGGGGTACGTCTGCAACGCAAACATTTATTCGCCTGTCCCGTGCGCGCCCTGTTGGCGATGGAATTCCTGCGATTTTGACCGGAAATGTATGACCGAAATAAATGCCGTCGACGTGGTGTCTGCTATCCGGGAAATGCTTAAGAAAGAGCGCAATCCGTTAGCAGTCGAGACCATCGTAATTTAACATGCCGATCATCGACGCGGCCGGCGGACTAGCAGCAGCATCCATCGGTTTGGGACCACTGGGGTATCGCTGATAGATGCAGGCTAACTCGGCCGATGTGGCCGCGCAGGTGAGCTACCAGCAGGTAGAGATCGTTTCAATGCGCGCAGCATCTGGCATTTGCGCTTGATAACAATCTGCACTGCGCTTTAAGTTGCGACGGTTTTTGGGAGAGGCTGCCGTGAAGGGTGCTGCTTCTGGCCTGGGGTAACAAACACGATATGCATTCTGAATACGCAAGCCCCGGCAGGGTATGTCGGTCTGGTCAGTTGTTTCGCAGAAAGGTGATCGATCCTGGTATCGAGCAACAACAAGCGCCCCGGACGCCGTGAACGCGGACGATGTGCCTGGCGCAATTCTTCATTGATGGCATTCACCAAAATGTCGCGGCCGCTTTTGCGCGGCACTCATCGGGGCCTTCGGCGGACCTGGATCGCGCGACGACTCCGGCGGCTTTGGTGGGGCATCCGGATGCGGGCAAACCGCGGCATATGCTCGATAGAAATCGCCAATGTCGGAGCCGGGTTCTTCGCGCAGATGACATGGTGTCTCTACTTGCTAGAGTATTGTCAGCGACACAATCTCATCCCCGATATCCGCCTGGCCGGCGACAGCTATCGCGATCCTAACCGGGGTCCAAATTGGCTCGATTATTATTTTGACCTAGCGAGGTCAAGCCCATCGGACGAATTAGCACGCGGTATTCGCTACACGAAAAAAGCCCTTGAGTGGGAGGATATGGGCCAACCGATTGGAGCAGCGATGAGCGTCGAGGATGGCGCTCGTATCCTCCACTGCTATCTGACCCCAAAGCCCCATATTATGAGGATCGTCGACGATTTTTGGCAAACTCTCAATCCGGATGGACCAGTCATTGGTGTCCATTTCCGCGGAACCGACAAGTCTTCAGAAGCACCGAGAGTGTCTTGGGACTATTGTCTCTCAATAATAAAACAATGTATTAATGAAACTGACACCGTTCATAAAGTATTACTGGCGAGCGACGAGCAAAAATTTATTGACTTTATCAAACAATCACTGACAGAGGTTGCGGTATATTCCCGGAACGATCATTACCGCAGTCGGGGGGCCAACGAACCGCCGGTGTTCCTCGGAGAGGGCGGCGGCTACGAAAAAGGCGAGGATGCCTTGGTCAACGCGCTGCTGCTCTCGAAATGCACGACTTTGATTCGGACGACCTCGTTCCTGTCGGCCTGGGCCTCGATCTTCAATCCTCAACTCAGGGTCATTTTGCTCAACAAGCCATATGACGACAAGCTCTGGTTCCCCGAGAGCGAAATCGTGAGAAGCCCGAATACAACCTATTTGCCGGAGCGTCCTATCTGATCACCGTTTACTAATTGGCGCGTCTTTCAACGCTCGAAAAGAGGGGCCCTGAATGGCAGAAAAGCAACATGCAGATGTCTTGGAACCTGCGCCATATCTGACGCCCAATCGGTTGAGAACCTTGGGCGGATGGGGACGGTTGGTCAAAACGCCGCGGCGATTGGTGAGGGGTGTTAGACGGCACGGTAAGCGGCTGTGGCTTTCACGGCGAGTGCGTCGCGCATGGTGGGCCCTGAGAATGCGGGACAACCAGAATGTATGCTCGGTCGAGATCAACGCTCAATTCGGCTTTTTTGCTCAGATGACCTGGTGCCTCTGGATATTGCGCTATTGTGAGGGTCGCGGCATAATCGCCGACCTCCGTCTGACAAGTGAAATTTATCGGGATCGGAGCCGCGGGTCAAATTGGCTGACGCACTATTTTGATGCTACATTGCCAATTACTTCAGAAGAAATCGCCAAACGTGTCAGGTATACCAAGAAGGTCACAGAATTGGAGGATCTGGAGCACCTCATTTCATTGAACATGACGCTTGGGGAAGGCTCTCGGATCTTGCATAAGCATCTGGTTCCAAAGTCGCATATAACCAAGATCGTCGATGATTTATGGCACTCTGTCGGCCGCAATGGCCCGGTCTTGGGTATCCATTTCCGGGGAACCGATAAGTCGTGGGAGGCGCCGCGCGTCTCGTGGGAACACTGCCTTGCGGTCGCAGAAACCTATTTGCGCAAGCATGCCGACATCACGGCCATATTCAGTGCAAGCGACGAGCAAGAGTTTATCGATTTTTTGGCGCATTCGATTAAGGGCGTACCAGTATATTTTCGCGAAGACCATTATCGGAGCCGGACTGATGACGAGCGTCCTGTTTTCCTTGATCAAGGCGGCGGCTACGAAAAAGGCGAAGACGCTCTGGTAAACGCACTTCTGCTCGCGAAGTGCTCGACCGTGATCAGGACGACGTCGACGCTATCGGCTTGGGCTTCGCTCTTCAACCCGGAAATTAAGGTCATATTGCTGAATAAGCCCTACCAAAATAACCTGTGGTACCCCGAAAATGAGATCATGAAAAAACCAGATACTGAATATTTGCCGGAGCGGCGGCTGTGATGCAAGCGCCCGCCTCATCTCATTGCGCTTGTGGGCGAATCCGCACACGGTTTTGGTATGTCCGATAGAGGCTTTGGCTCAAGTAGATATAGGCAAACATCGTCGCTCCGATCGGTTCCCAGAGAACGGATCTGACGCTTGCTCTAAGGCGTCGCCGCACCTGGTAAATGCTGCGGGCAAACCACAAGAATTGCCGGCCTTCCAGCAAAATTTTCATGTGATATGCACCGGCGCCAATGCCATACGATTTGGCAAGAGGTGGAATATCTGCCGCTTTTCTTCCGTGATGATGGCGTACAACGATTTCGGGGCGGTACTCCCCCTTCCAGCCGAGGGCGCTGGCGCGAGCCGCCGCGTCCACGTCCTCGGTATTAAACAGTGCTCCCGGTCCAAATGACGGATCAAATCCCCCGATATCGGTGAGGACCTTGCGTCGAAAGGCCATATTGGCCCCGCCGACACTCCCGACGCGGACGAAGGATCTTGGCGGGAAGGTGTAGCGGCAAGTGGATTCGATCGTTGTCATCGGGTCATCTGCGGGATCATGCAATGTAATGCGCCCGGCTATATAACCAAGCGATGGGTCCTCAAAGGCACGCCACACACAGCCCAAAAGATCAGGCTCGGGATAGCAGTCATCATCAGTAAACGCTAAAATCATCCCGCGAGCGACCGCTATTGCTGCGTTGTGAGCATTTCCAAGTCCCGGCTTCGATTCGAAAACGTAACGGACCGGAAATTGAGCACATTCGCTGAATTGGTGAACTACCGAGGCGGTGTCATCTGTCGATCCATTGTCGACGATGATCAATTCCCATGGCCGCTCGAATTGCAAACAGGCGACGGCGTCGAGGCAGCGCCGGAGCTGCCCGCAGCGATCGCGAGTCGCGATGATCAATGACACGTCCATGCTTGATAGAGGCCTAGCTAGTTGGGCGGTCAAATTTCGTCAGCCCCCTGGCTCAACATCTCATCGAGCTGTCGGCCGACACTCTCGATCGAAAAACGCTGTTCGACGTTGCGGCGGGCACGACGCCCGAGTGCGCGGCGTAATCGAGGTCTGTCGAGCAATCCGGTGATTGCATTGGCGAGGGCCACGGAATCGCCCCGCGGCACGACGAGACCGCCACCATCGCGTACGCTAGCGATGATATCCCGCATCGCCGGAATGTCGCTGCCCACGACCGGTAAACCGCAAGCCATCGCCTCCAGCGGCGCCACCGGAAAACCCTCGATCCGCGACGGCAGCACGTAAAGATCGGCAGCGGAGAGATAGCGCCGCATCGCCTCACGATCGAGTTCGTAGCGATCGACCCAGTGGACGCCGGAGAGCTCAGGTCGGCCGAGCCGCTCGCGCAGCCACGCGTCGTCGTGACCCGAACCGATAAGCAACAGCCGCTCATCCTGGCCGGGGCGGCCGGCGCGAATTCGCTCCCACGCATCGAGCAGCACGTCGAGGCCTTTGCGGTGCATCTCAATTCGCCCGTGGTAGACAACGATACGGCTGCCGAGGGGCACACCCAGCGTCTGCCGCGTTTCGACGCGATCGATCGGTCGCCAGAGCTCGAGATCGATCGGGTTGGGAATCCGCCAGATCTTTCCTTCGTCTATGCCGTATTGCTCACGCACGCGTCGAGCCTCGCCGCCAGCGCCGATGACCACACCGCGAGCGGCTCGCAGCGCAGCCGGCCGAACCAGACGCGCCAACCACCCGACCTGCCGGTCGCCGCCCTGAAAGGTCGCGTAGACAGGCAAGCCAAGTAGCTTTCCGAGCGAGACGCACATATCGAAGCGGGCATACTCGTATTCCTGCGTCAGTATTGCCGCGCATCTTTCCCGCCGTAGTTGTCGCGCAAGCGCGCCAAGCGGTGTTGCCAGATAGGGCGCAATTTCCTTATAGGCAAAGCAGCTCGGCCATCGCAGCCGCGATACACGACCAAAGACGCCCTCTACCGAGCCGCCATACGGATTGGTGATGTAACGCGTCACGCTGCGATAGGCGCTCCACGCGGGGAGTACGCAAATCAGCGCTCCTGTCGGCTCGTGCCGGAACCGCTTAGTCGCCGCCACGCATCGTGAGACGAGAAAAATTACCGGCCGCCAACCGGCTGAATGCAGCGCCTCGACATAGCCGAAACACCAGCCGCCGGTCATGCGCTCGCAGTAATCCTCGAGCGATATCCCGATGCGATCGAGAAAATCCTCGATGATGTTGCCCCACGGCAGAAGCGCGACGCCCCGCCGGCTAGTGGTGTCGCTCGCCGAGCTCGACACCATTGGCCCTATCGCGCCGTGATCACGCAGGTTTTGTTCCTTCGAGCGTCAGGGTTTCCAGCCGTAAGAAGGCCAGGGGCAGCCGCGCTTCGTTTTCGAGGTTGCGCAGAGCCGGGTTCTCGCTTTCCTGCAGGTCGCACTTAACTATGTTCGTAAAGCCGGTGTTCTGCATGGCTTCCCGAAGTGTCTTTTCATCATAAATAAAGCGGTGACCCCAGCTGCGGACAAAGTGGTTGATCACAAAAAGGGGGTTGTCTTCGGGCACCGTTCCATTTGTAAAGGCCCGCGTTGACCACTTTATATATCGCTGCTGCAATTCAGACTTGTCGTCGCGATAGAGATTGACGAGAAAATTCAGATCGGGCGTCGAGATTCGTATTTTTCCAAAAGGCTGGAGCACCCGTCGGCATTCTGCAAGCATGTTCAAGCCGTGGTGATACGAAATGTGCTCGATCATGTGCTCGCTGAAGATATAGTCGAATGCTGCATCTTTGAACGAGAAGCGGCGCGTTGCGTCAAGATACAACACGTCAGGGAGCAACGGGAGAGCGTCCATATTCAGCCAACCCGGAAGCACGTTTTTGCCGCATCCGATGTGCAATTTTTTAACTTTCGATTGAGCCAGATACCGCCGGACGATGGCACGATCTCGGCCGGGCAGCCGATGGCCTAAATAGCACACCATCTGCCGGGCTCGTCTTAATATTAAGTTGGGGCTTCCCAGAATAGGTTGTACCACTTGCACTGGCATTTCGAACAAGTCCGACATTCGCCGCGATTGTCTGACCGGCTGTTCGCCCGGTCAAACAAGCCGCTGCGGCGCATTGCGGCAAACTTGCTGTTCGATCCACCGATAGGTCGGCTCTAGGCCGGCGCGCAGCGGCTGGGCGGGCGCCCAACCCAGGCTCTTGAGGATGAGCCTGTTATCGGAGTTCCGGCCGCGCACCCCTTGTGGTCCCGGAATGTGGTTCTTGCCGATCCGTTTGCCGGCAATTTCCACCACGAGATCGACCAATTGGTTGATTCTTATCATCTCCTCCGAGCCGATATTTACCGGGCCAGGGAAAGTCGAGCGCAGCAGCCGCACGGTCCCCTCGATGCATTCATCAATGTACAGAAACCATCAATGTACAGAAACCATCAATGTACAGAAACGAGCGTGTCTGCTCGCCATCGCCCACACCTCGATCGCGGGCGCCGCCCATATCCGCGGCGAGCTGATAAACCTCATAAAAGCGGCGGTCGACGACAGCGCGGCAGAATCCGGCATCCCTCAGATCGCCGATGGCAAAATCATCGGCTTCGCTCTCCGAGAATTCATGAAACTTTAGGTCGACGCCCCTCACCCAGTATCCATCGCGCTTCAGCCGTTTTACCAGGTGGCCGCCGATGAAGCCGCCTGCGCCACAGACCAATGCACACTGCGTCATAATGCCTCTCCGTGTGCGTCAACCTCATGCTCGCCTCAACTGCTGTGGCCGGGGAGTGGTTGGTGCGCCAGCAGAAAACTTCAAGTCCGCGGTCTGGGCATGAGATCTTTCAGCCCTCCCACAGTTCCTCACCAAGATAGCCAACATCGTCGGTTTTTATCTTAATATTTGGCACAATGGAAGCCGGCAATCACCCGGCTGCCTGCGCCGACGAACCCACGGCGCCAGACTGTGGTTGCGGAAGACCCTTATTAGCTCAGACAGCGCGACGTAATCAACTCACGGTCACTGGAACGGACGCGGCCGCTTTCCGTTAATTGCAGCGCGACAACGCCCATGGTTAAATTGCGCCATGTAGCCGGTCAAGGTGGCGGATTGCCGAGAGAAAGCAAACGAGTCCATACGTTATTGCGTATTGATGATCGACCGATCAGCGACGATCCCAACGAGATCCGTGCATTCATGACGGTGCGCGATGAGATGCTGCGCCTGCGGCAAAACCTCGCGCATCACCGCAACATCGGGGTGAGGCGGTTTCTCGTGGTCGACAACGGATCCACAGACGGATCCAGGGAGTTTCTGCTCGCTCAACCGGATTGCCATGTATTCCTGACGCGCAATTCATACGCCGATTCGCGCTATGGGTTGGAGTGGCAGCAGGCGGTGCTTGATGAATATGGCACGAACCATTGGTGTCTCATTGTCGATGCCGATGAGTGGTTCGTCTATCCGGGCTACGAACACAAACCACTGCCAGATCTGGCGGCCTATTTGGACCGCAACGATGCCCAAGGCATATTTTCGTTCTTGCTTGACATGTACGGGCCCGGCACCCTCGCCGAGGCGGTCGCGGCACCTCGCCGCTCGCTGCTTGACGCCTGCCGCTATTTTGACAGCCATTATTTCTGGCGCCGCCGGCTGCGCATTCCTGGCCTACAGGGGCCGCACTTCCCCGAATACAACGTCACCGGCGGCCCAAGATGGCGCTTGTTTTTTCCGTTCTTGCACCAGCACTATTATCTGCTGCGAATCATCTGGTACATTAGTGAGGCGATCGGATTTCCGCTGCCGATGCGGCTGAGGCGCGCCCCTTTTCTGACAAAGATCCCTTTCGTCCGCTGGCTGCCTGGCACCCGGTACGTGGGCCCCCACGCAACGACGCCGATCCGGCTATCCGAGATCACCGGCGTTTTACTGCATTTCAAGTTTCTCGAAGATTTTTTCGCGCGCGTGAATATCGAGGCGATTCGGAAAGAGCACTGGGACGGGGCCAGCGAATATGCTCGCTATCTGGCCAAGCTCAAGGCGAATCCATCGCTGAGCTTCCACTATCCGGGCAGCGTCGAATATGAAGGCAGCGAGCAACTGATAAGGTTGGGCTTCTTGCGCGAAGATCGCGGATGGATGCGGATCCGTAGTACAGGAAACGATATGGCGGATACTAAAAACAGGGCTATTCTCTCGGCAGCCGGCTCAGCTTGAGCGATGTTCGTAACAGTTGCCATCTGCACCTTCAATCGCGCGGAATCGCTGCGGCGGACCCTCGCTTCGCTTACCGCGATGCGAGTGGGCGGCGATCTTGCCTGGGAACTCGTTGTTGTCAACAATAACAGCACCGATCACACTGATGCCGTCATCGCGGAGTGTCGTGAACGCTTGCCGTTGCGGCGCGAGTTTGAACCACTCCAGGGGCACTCCAATGCACGAAATCGCGCGATAGCCGCCGCCAGAGGGGAATATATCGTCTGGACGGATGACGATGTGATCGTGGGCGCGGGCTGGTTGGCGGCCTATGCCGAGGCCTTTCGGCACTGGCCGGATGCGGTGGTTTTCGGAGGCCGAATCAAACCGCGGTATGAGCCGCCGGTGGTGAGATGGGTCGCCGAAAGCGAGCGAGTATTGGGTGGCCCGTTCGCGATTCGCGACTTCGGCGACGAGGTGCAGCCCTTGTCGGTGGCGGAAAGCCGGATCCCTTATGGTGCGAATTTTGCCGTCCGTATGGCAGAGCAGCGAGCGTTTCGGTACGATCCCAATCTGGGCCTCGCGCCCAACCGGCGCCGGTACGACGACGAAGTGGATGTAATCACTCGGCTGCTCGCGAGTGGGGCCAAAGGTTATTGGGTACCGCGAGCAATAGTGGAGCATTGCATCGGCCGGGAGCGGCAATCGATCCGCTACATCGCGGCGTTCAACGAAGGTTGGGGAGAAACCTGCGCGTTTCGCGATGCAAACGCGACGGCTCAATCGTTGTTCTGGTTTGGCATTCCGAGCAGGATCTGGCCGCGACTGTTTGTCTGGGGGCTGCTCTACCGGGTTTGCCGCTACGTGTCGCCGGCGCCCTTCTGGGTCAAATGCTTACAGGCTTACTCCTACAATAAGGGTAAGTATCACTATTGGATCCGGCGCAGGGCTGAGAGCGCAAAGGCGTTCGCCGGAAGGTGATCACAGCCCTCTTATCGGGCGCAATCAGACCGCCGGTTTCGCTCTATGCGAGGCGGCCGCTCCGACCGGCAACTTTTCCTGCAGGCCGTATGGACTGACCTTGTTCTCCTTTACCCATCGCTTTTCGGCGTGGGATTCGAAGGGAGGAGGAATTTCAGGCAAGGTCCTGGCCATGTGCTCGAGCTTGAGACGAACGAATTTGCCGTGCGATGCGCCACCGACATAGGACGACTCTGCGGCGACTTCCTCAAAGATCATCACGACGTAAAATTTCGAGATTGGAATCCTTGAATACATCGCGGTGACTTTTTCGGCGAATTCCTTTTTATCCTGAACTGAGTAGGCGCCAGCGGGATGATAGACTTTCATGTATTTCTCCAGCTGAGCAGATTCAGTCGGATTACCCGCTAGTTTCTTTACTCTATCAAAAAGGAAGGGGACTCCCGCGTCTTTCAGGCTCAAGACCGCGCGATCGTCGCGTCTGCATTGTAGGCCGCCGGTGCGCTCTGCTCATAAATAAACTGATAGTCATAGGTCACGACTGAAGGAGCCTGAGGCACTCGGCTACGCTCATCACGCGGTGGGCAATAATTTGCTCTGGTTTGGCGAGCTTGGCGCTGCGCGAAAGCGTTCCGCGACGACAAGCAGTTGCTCGGCGGCCTCCCGTCCGATCCGAATTTTACCGCGCACCGAACACGCATTTGGAAAAGGGAATCGCCCTCTATAAGCCGGAGTGGAGCCGCTCCTTGGCCTTCCGTTTTGGATTTAACTGTGGCTCCCTCGCCGCGCAGCTGATGGAGCGCCGCCGCCCATCGTCAGACCATACAGTGCTCGGAAAAGGGGCCGCAGGTCCCCGCCGACCCTGCGGAACAGCTCCATAGCCCTGCTCGCGGCACGCTCGCCCTCCGCCGACCCGAAGCGGGTCGCAAACAGCGGCGTCAGCAAGGCGACCTGGAACGCCAGTTCTTTCTCGTCGCGCTGCGAGCCCTGAGGCAGGTCCTCGAGTAGTTTCAGCCCTCGGGTCAAATGAGCGACCGCTTCGACGTTTGCCGAGCCTTCGACCGCGCGGTGGCCGGCGCGAAGCCAGTTGTCGATGGCGTGCTCAATCAGGCCCGCCTCGGTACAGTGATGTGCCAGCAGTTCAGGCTGGGCTGCGGCGATCCTCGGGAAATTCCCGTTCGAGCGCCGCAACAATGGCTGCATGCAGCTGCTGACGGCGGGCTCGCAGCAAAGTCGCATAGGCCGCGTCTTGCACCAGCGCATGCTTGAACAGATACGAGGAATGCGGCGGCGCGCCGCGGCAAAACAGCAGCCCGGCATCGGTCAGGCGGCCGAGCGCTGCTTCGAGCTCCGGCTCCGGCCGCTGCGCCATTGGCTGGATCAACTCATACGAGAATTCGCGGCCGATCACCGCGCCGATTTGCGCGACTCTTTGGCGACCGGGCCGAGCCGGTCGAGTCGGGCGATCAGCGACGCGTGCAATGTCGCCGGGATCGCCAAGCTCGGCAGTGGGCTTGCCGCCAATACCGCTGCGATGCGGTTGTCCTGGTCGGCGCCTTCGAGCACCGCCCTCGTCAGCTCCTCGACGAACAACGGCACGCCGTCGGTACGCGCGGCGATTTCCGCGACGATTTCGCTTCCCAATGGCGCGTTCCCGGCAAGCTCGCGAACCAGGGCGGTCACATCGCGCTCGCCGAACCGATTGAGCGCCACTAACGTGACGTGCGGCTGGCCACTCCAACCCTGCTGGAACTCCGGGCGGAAGGTGACCACGATCAGCACGGGCAGCCGTGCCACTCGATCGAGCGTAAGGTCGAGCAATTCGCGCGAGTTCGGATCAATCCAATGCGCATCCTCGAAGACCATCAAAACCGGTCGGCTCTTCGCCAGGGCTTCGAGCTGATCCAGCAGCGCTTCGAACACCATCTCTCGCTTTCGCTGCGGGCTGAGACCGAGTTCCGCGACAGTGTTCGGCAATGACAATAATTCAGCCAACAGCTGGATCTCGTCATCGCTCCGCGCACCGGGCGTTGAGCTCGAAGAGCGCGCCGATCTGCCGCCGCGTGCTATCGCCGATGACCAACGTGCCATGTGCGGCCAGCGCCTGTAACCGGGCAGCGAGGTTCGGGGTCTCGCCTACGACGCCGCGCTCCTGCGCCGCACCCGCGCCGATCAGATCGCCGACCACGACTAGCCCGCTGGCAACTCCTAGCCGTATATTCAGTTGCTCCGGCGTTTCGAGCCGCCCGACGGCGTCTATGAGGTCAAGCCCGGCCCGGACCGCCCGCTCGGCGTCGTCCTCATGCGCCTCTGGGTAGCCAAAGTAGACCAGGACACCGTCGCCCATGTATTTGGCGACAAAGCCCGCGAAACGGCTGGTCGTCTCGGCGACACAGCGGTGATAGGCACCGATAATCTCGCGCAGGTCCTCGGGACGAAACGCACCGACAGCGGTGTCGAGCCGACCAGATCGCAGAACATGACCGTCAGTTGCCGTCGCTCGGCCCCGCCGAAAACGGCTGACGGGACCGCCGCCGGCGCGGCCGGCCGCCGACTCCTGAGCCGGTGATGATCGCATCAAATCTCGCGGGCTCTGACGTGAGCGGCGGTATCATCCGGCGCACGGCTTGCGGCAGCACGATCCGGCGATTCCATGGAGCTTCGGCTCCGCAACCTGACCCGGCCAGAGGAATTTCCCCCTACAAGGTGGCGTCCGGAATCGTCTGGGACCGTTCCGGCTTTGTCGAAAGCCTGACGAGCGCGTGCGCGGCCATCGGCTACGCGAAGCTCCGGGACGAGCAGGCGAAGGCCCGCGACGAGGGACGGCTGGCCGGCATCGGTATCGCCACTTACGCGGAACTGACGGGTATCGGATCGCGCATATCGGCGGCGCCGGGCATGCCGATCAACACCGGGATGGAAGCGGCCACGATCCGCCTCGACTCGACAGGGGCAGTGACCGGCAGCTTCGGAATTGCCTCACACGGCCAGGGGCTCGAGACCACGCTCGCGCAGGTGATTGCCGACGAACTCGGCGCGCGGATCGAGGACATCCAGATCCTGCAAGGCGATAGCGCCGTCGTCGCGCACAGCACCGGGACCTATGCAAGCCGCAGCGCTGTCCTGGCCGGCGGAGCGGCCACGCTGGCGTCGCGGCTGCTCAAAGAGAAGGTGATCCGAGCGGCAGCGCATCTCCTCGAGGCATCCGTCGAGGACATCGAAGCTGCGCGTGGAAGGGTTTTCGTCGGCGGCACAGACCGCTCCCTGACATTCCGAGAGATCGCGAAGGCCGTCTATTCCGAAATGGGCCGCCTGCCGAAGGGCGCGCGGGAAGAGCTGGAGGTCACCAAGCTTTACGATCCGTATTTCGGCACGACGAGCTCCGCGACGCACATCGTGGCACTGGAGATCGATCCGGAGACCTACAAGGTGACACTCAACCGCTATGTCGTCGCCGAGGATTGTGGGCGCATGATCAACCCGATGATCGTCGACGGCCAGGTTCACGGCGCGGTCGCCCAAGGCATCGGGGCGGCCCTCTACGAAGAAGTAATCTACGACGATGCTGGTCAGCTCCTGACCGCCAGCCTCGCCGATTATGCCATCCCGACCGCGGGCGAGGTGCCGGCAATAAAGACCGTCCATCTCGATGCGGCGTCCCCGTCCACGGTGGGCG
>Ga0210399_10002117_pt1 | contig 15425 bp, 14 predicted proteins | sample IncBWC14MmetaG_FD_150865 | JGI IMG/M metagenome (GOLD analysis project Ga0210399, IMG submission 150865) | Forest soil microbial communities from Barre Woods Harvard Forest LTER site, Petersham, Massachusetts, United States - Inc-BW-C-14-M | ecosystem: Environmental > Terrestrial > Soil >...
CATGTAGTCAATTTACAAGCCCTTGTAAATCGCATCTCGAGTCGTGGAAGGACGACGTCAGCGGGAAGGTTTGCTGTCCGCGGGATGGATTACCACTTGACGGTGCTCGCCGACGCCCACGCTCTCCGTGCGCACGCCCGGCACTTCTTTCAAGGCCAGGTGCACGATGCGGCGTTCGCGCGAAGTCATCGGATTCAGCCGAAACGGCTGCTTTGACGTTTGCACGCGCTCCGCGGCCACCTTCGCGGTCATGCGCAGTTCTTCAAAGCGCAGCGCGCGATAGCCGCCGCAATCGACGTGAATCTTCTCGTGATGCTCCGGCTCAAGGCGCAGAGCGCGAAAGGCCAGATGCTCGAGCGCCTTCAAAACCTCCGCGCCTCGCTCCAGGAGAATCTCTTTGTCGCGGCCGTCCACGTCGGCGAGAACTTCCGCGTCGCTTCCCGCTTCGGGCGCCGCCACGCTCACCGTAACTTTTAATTGAAATCCGGCCGCGCGGACAATCTTCTCCAGAAAATCGCGCAGGGCGTCCGCTGCGGCTTGCCGATTCAGTTTGCCGTCCTGAATAAGTTCCTGAGCCATGACCTTATATTGTGAACCAAGACTGCGGAACGAACTGCGGGCCCATTCACTGTTTCTTGTTCTTGTTTTTCTTGCCTTGCGCCTGGTTCGCCGCGGGCGGCAGCGGATGCGTGCGATTCAGCCACCACTGCTGCGCCACACCGACCAGACCGCTGGTAAGAATATACACGGCCAGGCCGCTCGGGTACGGGATAACCACAAACATTGCCGCCATCCCGATAGGCATGAACTTCATCATGGCCTGCTGCTGTGGATCGGTTGCCGTCATCGGCGTCATCTTCGACGCCAGGTACATGGAGAACCCCATGAGAACGGGGAGAATGTAATAAGGGTCTTTTGCCGAGAGGTCTTTAATCCATCCGAACCAGGGAGCATGCCGCATTTCAATAGTGCCCTGCAGCGCGCGGTACAATCCGAACCAGATGGGCATCTGCAAGAGCTGCGGTATGCAGCCGCCCACCGGATTGATGCCTTCGCGGCTATACACTGCCATCACTTCCTTGTTCATCTCCGCTTTGCGCGGATCCCGCATGGAATACTTCTTGTACTTGTCCTGGATTTGCTTGATTTCCGGGGCCGCCCGCTGCATCTTTAACGACGTCTTGTATCCGGTGTATTTCAGCGGAAACAAAAGCATATTGATGATTAGCGTCAGAACGACGATCGCCCAGCCCCAGTTTGGAATGTAGTTGTGCAGCCACTTCAAGGCGTGAAACAGCGGATCCGCGATGAACTCAAACCACCCAAAATTAACCAGCGCATTGAGCGGCGGCTTAATTTTCTTCAGTTCATCGTAGTCCTTCGGGCCAACGTAGACGCGCAATGCCAATGGCTGTACCGAACCTGAAGTCTGGATTTGCGGGACGACTTCGTCCGTGTCTTTGCCCTCCACTGGAACAGTGTGGGTATCCTTCCAATAGCGGACCTGCAGAGTGCCTGGAAGCGCGCTGTTCGGCGGAAGGAAAGCCGCGGTGAAGTAGCGGTCCTGGATTCCGGTCCAGTCCTTACCGCCCTGCCACAGTCCGTGTGGCCACTTCTCCTGCCCCTCCAACTTCTTGGCCATGACGTTGGTGAGCTTGCCGTTTTCGTTGTAGAAAACCGAAACCGTATCGATGGGCGCGGGATTGGCGACCGTTACGTCGCCAAAGCCGCCCAGCCAGCTCATCCCGGCGGCTTCGGGTGCGCCGTTGAACTTCACCGACATCTCGACGCGCACAACATACGTATGGTCGAAGTGAAAGCGTTTGGTGACTTCAAGGTGGCCGTCGCTCCAACTGAATTCCGCGTCGGCCGGCGCCTGCAAAGTGCTCGCCGTAGAGGAAATTTGATAGAGCGCGCTGTTTGCCGCGGATTCCTGCTGCTCGTCGTTCAACGCCACCGCAACCGGCCATCCGGCGGTCTGCTGCGCGGCGTCGGGATGCACCAAATCGAGAATGCGCGGCGGCTTCGCGTCGTCCGTATATTTTTTCAGCTGCCAGCTCTTCACCACCGCGCCGCGGTTTGAAAATTCCACGCGATAGAGGTCGTTCTCCACAACGATGGTGCGTTCTTGCGTGTCACCCTTTGGCGGGATGGCAGCTTCCACAACGCCGGGAGCACTGCCGGTTGTTGCTCTGGAGGCTGCCGGGCCTGCGGTCGCAGAGCCGGCCGAGCTCGGAGTGTTGCTTCCTGGAATAGCAGGCGCCGTCTGCGCTGGGCGGTTGGCCTGCGGCAGATTCGTCGGCGGCTTCGGCCCAAAGAATTTAGCCCACGCCAGGATCACCACAAGAGACAGGAGTGATGCCACCACAATGCGCAGCTCGTGCGTCAGCTTGAACTTCTTCTCCGGTTCGGTCACGAATGCGCCTCGTTAGGGGTACCTGTAGTGTGTTGCGGGTCTCGCCAGGTCTCTGGCACCGGATCGTACCCAAACCGGCCGGATAGCGGATGGCAGCGAAGCAGCCGTTTCAGAGCCAGCCACGACCCGCGTGCCACGCCAAAACGCTCGACCGCCTCGTACGCATACATCGAGCACGTGGGCTCAAACCGGCAGCTTCCGCCCACAAACAGCGACAAATACGCCTTGTAGAATCGCAGCGCGGACAAAGCCAATTCTTGCGCGAAGGACTTGGGGGTCGGAGCTTCAGCTCCGACATTACGCGCTGCCAGAAACCCGGCTTCGGCCGCTGAGGAATTGAGTTTTGAATGACCACCCATCTTCAATTGATCCGCAACAATCGCAGCAAATCCGCCGTCAGCGCCGCAAACTCCCCCTTCGCCACGTTGCTCTTCGGGTGTATGACGATGTCCCATCCTGCAGGTATCTCCAGACGATGGCAGCGCACGATTTCGCGCACGCGCCGCCGGATGCGATTGCGCGCTACTGCGCCGCCGAGCGCTTTCTTGATGCTGAATCCAAAGCGGCTGTGCGGCAGTTGGTTCGCGCGAAGAAAAACGGTGAAATGGGAATTCGAGCGGCGCTTCCCGGCCCGGTACACGGCGTCAAACTCTCCGCGCCGCACCAGCCGCGCCTCGCGCGGAAAATCCAGGCGCCCCGCGCTATACGGGAGTGAGCCGATGACGGCCCTTCTTGCGGCGTGCCGCAAGCACCCTGCGGCCTCCGGCGGTCTTCATGCGCGAACGGAATCCGTGCGTCTTGGCGCGCCGGCGCTTGCGCGGTTGATAGGTGCGCTTTGGCAAAGCAATCCCCCTTATATTCTACGGATCGCAGCCCCACAAATTTCAGGCCGCATCCCACAAGCCGCATCCGCGGCCCTCTGCGAATCAGTTAGTGTAGTCGACCCGCGCGCACACGGTCAAGAAAGCGGGCAAATCGGTAGTGGTACAGTTTGAACCTACGCGGCAGGATCGTGGTGCCCGCTGGCTGTGATCTCGGAGGCAAGAATGAAAGCATCTGTGTTTTATCGAATCGCTGCTGTTCTTCTCGTGCTTTTTGACGCCGGACACACATCTGGTTTTCCCTGGTCCGATCCCAAGTGGGCAGTGGATCTTGGCTCCATGCAGTTAACTCACTTTCACATTATGGGGTTTAGCCGGACTTATTGGGATTTCTATGTTGGGTTCGGACTCTTTGTCAGCGTGCTTCTTCTACTCGCGGTGGTATTGGCGTGGCAGCTAGGCGGCCTTCCGCCAGAGTCTTTGGCGCGCATGCGCGGTACTGCGTGGGCGTTCGCCCTTTGCTTTATCGCCGTCACGGTTTTGAGCTGGAAATACTTTTTTAGTATTCCCATCGTTTTCTCAATCGCGACTGCAATGTGTTTGACTGTGGCGGCATGGCTTTCAACGAAGCAGGCTTCCGGGCCTCCATTGCGATAGTAAGGTGTGCGGCTTCAGACTGCACCACCAGCAAATCAGCCTTTCTTCGCGCGGTATTCGTCGAACGCTGCCAAGTATCGGTCCACGTCTTTGCGCAGCAGATAGTAGGGCGTCGAAAGCCGCAGCTTCGAGGGGTCGCCGCCGCGAATGCGAATCTTCTTGGTCTGCCACAGCCAGTTCTCGAGGTCCATCCTCTTTAGCCCCGGCACATTCACCGTCGCGATGCCGCACCGCAGCGCCGCATCCGGCGAAGTCCACGACTCCGCCCCGCGCTTGACCATCTCGCCGAGAATATAGTCCGCCATCCTGCGGTGCCGCTTCTCGATGCGCTCCATGCCAATGTCGCTGGCCAGCTTGACGGAGGCGCGCAAGCCCCACAACGCCGGCACGTTGGAGCTGCCGATGCGCTGAAAGCGTTCGGCACGAATTTTCGTGTCGTCCCAGCCTTCTGTCGCAATGGTGCTCCACACGCGATCGATCACCTCGTCGCGCACATACAAGAACCCCGATCCCTTCGTGGCCTGCAACCATTTGTGCGGGCTCGACGAATACATGTCGCAGCCGAGGTCGTGCACATTGAGCGACATCATGCCGGGCACGTGTGCCCCGTCCACCGCGGAAAGAATTCCTTTCGACCGCGCCAGTGCACACAGCTCCTTAGCCGGCAGCACCACGCCAGTGGCGGTTGTAATGTGACTAAAAAACAGAACGCGAGTTCGCGGGGTGATCGCGTCGCTAAACAGATTCAGCACCGCTGCCGCATTCGGCACCGGCTTCGGCAGCGTGATCTTCTTCACCACAATGCCGTAACGCTTGGCGCGCAAATCCCAGGGATGCTCTCCGCCGGGATGCTCCTGGTCGGTCATCAGCACTTCGTCGCCGGCCTTCACATCCACGCCATTCGCGATGTAGCTGTTCGCCTCCGTGGCATTGCGCAACAGCGCGATCTCATCCCGCTTGCAGCCCACAAACGCGGCCAGCGGATCGCGAAACTCATTCCACGCTGCGTAGCCCCAGATCGGGTAATCCTCCGGATCGCTCTGCGCCATCTTCTCCGTCTCGTTGTAGCCATCGAAGATCGCCCGCAACACTGGCGCAGGCGAAGACCCCACCGTTCCGTTGTTCAAATACACTTCGTCCGCGGGAATCAGAAACTGTTTGCGCAGCTCCGTCCAGTAAGCCTCTTCGTTGGAATCGTAAAGCCCGCGGTCCGGCAGTTGCACCGGCGCCTGCGCCAGTTGCGCAAAAAGCTCGCCGCCAAAGTTCAGCGCCGTCCCCACCGCCGCGGCGCCCGCAAATGAAGACAGAAATCCTCGACGATTGACCATCTCGCATCCTCCCGCACAACGTGCGCGGATTCTATCGCACTATTGCGCCCCGGCAACCGCCTTGCTCGTAATTCCTTGCCCTCCCTCCCTGCCCGGATTACTGTACGTAACGCCAGCCGATTGGAGACGACGTGAAAATCAGTTCGTGCCCGCGCATCGCCGCCATATTTGCAATTCCCTTGTTCCTTCTGACTTCCACCTCTTCCTTCGCCCAGGAAAAGGCCGGCACCGCGCAGGACGTCGAAAAACGCCTGAAAGCCGCGCAAAAACCGAAAGCTGGGGCGCCGCTCGATGGCGTCATCAACACGCTTTTCGCCGCGCACACCTTCCAGCAAGCCGCCATTTCCCCGGACGGCAATTCCGTCGCCTGGGTGGAAGACGTGCATGCCAAGAACGGCGTCGTCTTAGGCAGCACGGTGATCTACGTGAAAAATCTCAAAAGCTCCGCGCCTCCACGGCGCATCGGCGCAGGCGTCGCCGATTCTCTGCACGCGGAGAGCGATGTCGCCTGGTCGCCCGACAGCCAGAAAATCGCCTTCCTATCGGACGCCGCGAAAAAGGGCCAGCTTCAGCTGTATGTAACCAATGTCGCAGGTGGCCCCACGAAAGTGCTCACTAATGTCAAAGGCTTCCTGGCGAATCCCGGCTGGTCAGCCGACGGTAAAACCATCGCGGTGCTCTTCACGGAAAACGCCACGCGCGCCTCCGGCCCGCTCGTTGCGGAAACTCCGGAAACCGGCGAGATTAAGGACGCTTTCTTCGAGCAGCGCCTCGCCCTGGTAGACGTCGCCACCGCTCAGCCCGCCGCGCCCGGCAAGCTGACGCAAATCACCCCTGCCGACACCTACATCTACGAATACAGTTGGTCGCCCGACGGCAAGCGCTTCGTCGTCAGCTCCGCTCCCGGCAACGGCGACAACAACTGGTGGATTGCCGAACTCTCGACCCTCGACGCCGCCACCGGCCTGATGAAATCTATCTACAAACCCAAGCTACAAATCGCCAATCCGGTCTGGTCTCCCGACGGCAAACGCATCGCCTTCATCGAAGGCCTCATGAGCGACGAAGGCCTGACCGGCGGCGACATCTACACCATCAGCAGCGATGGCGGCGAAGCCAGGAATCTCACCAAGGACATGAAAGCCTCCGCCGCCTGGCTCGGCTGGCTCCCCGACACGAAAATCCTCTTTAGCGAATACGTCAGCGGTAACAGCGCCATCGCTACGCTCGATCCAAGCAACGGCAAGATCGAGCAGCGTTGGTCCGGCGAAGGCGCATTCAGTTCCGCTGGCGTTTTCGGTTCGCCATTTTCCGCCACGAAAGACGGCAAAATTACCGCGGGCATCTTCCGCTCCTACAGCCACGCGCCCGAAGTAGCACTGATCAGCAACGCCTCCCCCACGCCGACGCTGGTGACCAATCGCAATGCCAGCCTCAAGCCGGCCTGGGGTGAAGCCAAGAGCGTCACCTGGAAAAACGACGGCTACGATGTACAAGGTTGGCTGCTCTATCCCCGCGATTTCGATCCCAACAAAAAATATCCGATGGTCGTGTACGTCCACGGTGGCCCGTCACACATTTCGCTGTCCCACTGGCCCGGCACCCACGATTTCGCCTCCGGCCTCGCCGGCATGGGCTATTTCGTGCTGTCGCCCAATCCGCGCGGCAGTTTCGGCCAAGGCGAAGCCTTCACTCGCGCGAATGTAAAGGATTTCGGCTACGGCGATTTCAAGGACATCATGGCAGGCGTCGACGAGGCCCTGAAGGTCGCGCCCATCGACCCCAACCGCCTGGGCATCGCCGGCTGGAGCTATGGCGGTTTCATGACTATGTGGGCGGTGACGCAAACCAACCGCTTCAAGGCCGCCGTGGCTGGCGCCGGCCTGTCCAACTGGCAGTCCTATTACGGCGAAAACCTGATCGACCAGTGGATGATCCCGTTCTTCGGCAAGTCCGTTTACGACGATCCGGAGGTCTACGCCAAGAGTTCGCCCATCAATTTCATCAAGAAAGTGAAAACACCCACGCTAATCCTCGTCGGTGACAGCGACGGCGAAGTTCCCGCCCCGCAATCGTACGAGTTCTGGCACGCCCTCAGGACCCTCGGTGTGGAAACCCAATTCGTGGTCTACGAACGGGAAGGCCACCTCTTCGCCAATCCTAAGCATCAGCGCGACGTTATCGCCCGCACGCTCGCATGGTTCGACGCGCACCTGCGCCAATAGCGGCCGCTCGTTACAGCGTTGACACGGATTTCCGGCTAGGAGCTCGGTTTGGGGAGCAGAGTACGCAGAGGGGCGCGATGTTTTGCGCCCTACCTGGTAAGGACAACAACCACCCACGGGAGCCGCGAACTAACCACCAGAGAGTCACAGCCCGGGAACGAAAAAGGGGGCTGGTGCAAGCCCCCTTCTTCCTTAGAACTGACCCCCCAAAACCGGAAACCCAGTCGAGGTTGGGATCCGGCCACCCCGGGAAGCCAATCTTTTTCAACAGCGTTGCGTTAAGAGAGAGCAAACCATGTGCCATGGTGTTGTCGGAAATTCACAATCGAGCACCCGCATGAAACTACGGGAGTTAGCCTATTTGAGAGGCCGACGGTCCCAAAGCCGCAGATAGCCGCCTACAAAATCCCACAGGCAAATCCGCGTCTACATCCATTCTTTTGGAGAGACGTGGCTGTTACATCGACGTGACACCCAAGATCCGTCAAAGACACAAGATGTTCCGGTCCGCAACAGATCAGCTTCTGAGGTACACTCCCGATGGCGACGAAACAAGCAGATGCCCGCACACCAACCTGGCGATGCGTTCCGCGAAAGCGACCTGAACCGAGACGCCCTCCGTCCATCGGCGCGCGTAAGTCTCCGCAAAAACGTGAGTTTGATCACGAACGTCAATTAACTGCGCGGCGATACGTATTTGCCGGGCGGCCGCCCGGACGCTGCCTTCAAGGACGTAGTCGACATTCAAGATCCGTGCGATTTCGGCGATGTTGCATGCCGATTTCTTGTAGGGCATGACGGAGGTTCGGGCGATAACGCCGAGTCGGGCGGAATCGACTCGCGCAAACTGAGCGATGATTTCGTAGGTCAAACCGTCTTCAAAGTGGCGCAGCTGAGGATCAGTCGAAAGATTGGCGAAGGGCAGCACTGCCAGCCGCATCCGGCGCGTGGAAGCTTTCTTGCGGACGGGGCACTCGGTCTGCCGCGATCGTGCGTCCTGCCAAGCCACCAGTTCGGAGTCGAATGCGTAAACCGAACCGAGTTCCTTATGAACATGACGGTAAATGGGCAGATTTTCCGTCCTTTCCCAGCGCTGGACGGTGCGGATTGTGCGCCCGAAAAATCCGGCGACTTCCTTCCACGAATCAAGTCGCTCGGGAATAATGGCCGAGCTGATTTGTGGGCGAGACCCGCTGCCGGCAATAGCCAGAGACGTGGCCATTACAGCGCCGCTGCCAGGGATTGCTTTTGCGCAGTGAGGACGCGGAGTTTGCGCCAACTCCAGCGCACGGGGACAAATAGAACAAGCAGCCAGAATAGAATGCTGGGTCCGGCTTGTAGGAAGAAGAGGAGCACATTTAATGCGCTGTCCGCTGCGGAGTGGTAGCCATCCACGAGAGCGTTGCGAATGCGGGTACCGGCGGCGGGTGGCGCGAGATTCAATGCGGGCTTGTACTCTTCGCGCAGCTTCAGATCAATGGATGCGTAGTACACCCGGTTCTCCATGTTCCGCTGCTGCGCTTCCATGCGTTCAATTCCCTCGCGTGTACCGGCCAACTCGCGTTCCACGTCAAGCACATCTTTCAACTTAGCCGCGCGCTTTGTGAGAAGTTCGGTCAGGCGCTTTTCCGTGCGCCGGGCATTATCCAAGCGGGCTTTGAGATCCACGTATTGTGGGGATACTTCTTCGCCTCCCTGTTTTTCTTCTCCAGGTTGGCCGAGCTTTCGCAGCTCAGTGAGGGTGCCATCGAGTTCAACGGTAGGCACGCGCACGGAAGCTGTGAGAGTTCGCCCTGCCTCGGATTGCCCTTCGGTGTTCAATTCGGCGAAGTAGCCGTAGTGTTGTCTTACGATTTCCTCCAAGGTGGTCCGGGCGCTGTCTATTTCCTTGACAGTCAGCGAAAGCGACGCAGTTCGCTCGATCATCTGCGGGGCCCCAGGATTTGGACCCGGGATCGGCGCCGCCCCGATGCTTGGCGACAGGTCCCTGCTCGTTTGGGAATTCAACAGCGGGATGTATCTCTTTCCATCGACTGGCGGTTTACCGGACTTCTCGTAGAATTTCGACAAGTCCTCGGGGGACACAGTGGCCCGAACACCATTTATGGAATTATCGACGGCGTCAGAACCGTCAACCGTTACCGAATTTGCGCGAGCGCGCGACCCCGATATGTGCAAACCATTCGTCGCCCCCGGGGACTTCCTCACAGGCAGGTTATCGATGCTATGCTCGCCAGGCTCATTGGGAGAAAGAGGTGCCACCTCGGTCGAGACAGTTGTAACAGGCTCACCAGTCTGACTCGATGGAGCTTTCACGTGCAAAAGTGACTGGCGCGAAATAAAGACTAACGACACAACCACCACGACGGCGAATCCGCTAGCGAGACGCCAGACCAACGGTCGCCGAAGGAAGGGCCGCCAGGTCGTACCTAGAGACGACAATGAAATTTTGGGAGCAAGGGCTTCTACGCGCCCCTCATCATCTTGTGACGCTGCCATAGAATCCATCGACGGCTGTTCGAGATTAGCCGGTTCCACTTTCCAGCCCACCAGTTGTTGCGAGAGAGTGCAGAAATCGTCCGCCAGAGAAGAGCAATCGGTGCACTGTTCAAGATGGTCGGCGAGAGCGAGAGCGCGTTCGCCGGTAATTTCGCCGTCGAGGTAAGCCATCACCTCCTCCGCCCGGAATTCGTGCAATTCGAGGTTCATGGTTCGTTCCTCACTTCTGGCCGTAAAGGGAGCAAAAAGGCCTTCAGGGCCGTCCGCGCGCGAAACAAACGTGAGCGGACGGTGTTCACTGGCAAGCCTAGCAGCGCGGCGATCTCGTCATAAGTAAGCTGTTCGTATTCGCGCAGGAACAGGATGTCGCGGTGGTCGGAATCGAGCTGGTCGATGGCTCGCTGCACCCAGATGGCAGCATCAACGCAGGAGTCGGCGGCGGTATCGGGCGTAATTGAGGTAGACGCAGATGGCTCCCGGCGAGCGGACTTGCGACGCTCGGCCATAAGTATCCGCATAGCGATGCTATAGAGGTAGGTGCGAAACGTGGCGCGAGGCTCGTAGCGTTCGACGCCGCGAAGAATTGCTACAAACGTTTCTTGCGCAAGTTCCTCGGCTCGGGAGGGATTCTCCAGGCGCCGCCGGAAGAAACCGTAAACGGGACTGCTGAAGCGGCGGAAGAGTTCGCTGAAAGCTTCGGAATTGCCGAGCCGGAAAAGCAACATTAGGCGCTCGTCGCTCATCGCGGCGAGGGCGACGGGATCCGGGATCGGTTGGTTGGGTCCGACTTGCGGCATGGGCGAGCTGATTCTCTCACTCTTGTAATGTCACGAGAGGCAGGAAAGTTCCCCGGGGTAGAGAAGAATCATTCTGAGGCCCGGTCAAGATGAAATCGAGGAACGGCTTCTGGTAGGGGTGGAATGGTCGCCCGTCGAGGCTCAGGAGAAAAACGAGACGGCCGGGTCAGCTTAGGCGCCGATTGACTCGCGCAGCGCGTCTGCCAGGGACTGGCTATAACGTTGCACGTCCGCATCGTCTTCCGCTTCGACCATCACGCGAGCCAGCGGTTCCGTCCCCGAGTACCGCAACACCACCCGCCCATTGTCCCCAAGCGCGGATTGCGCCTCCGCAAGCGCGCGAGATACCCGCGGCAGCGACTCCAGCGGCGGTTTCGACTTCACCTTTACATTCACGATGATCTGTGGGTAGTCCTTCAGTCCCGTGATCAAGGATTCCAGCCGTCCATTCATCGAAACCAGGGACGCAATCTTCACCGCCGTCAGCAAACCATCCCCGGCGGGCGAGTCGTCCAGAAAAATGATGTGGCCCGATTGTTCGCCGCCCAACACATTGTTGCTGCGCAGCATCTCCTCCAGCACATAACGATCGCCGACCGCAGCGCGAGCCAATTCGATTCCTTCTCGCGCGAGCACCCGCTCCAGCCCAAGGTTGGACATGGAGGTCGCCACCACGCGGTTGCCCTTCAGCTTCCCAGCCGACTTCAACTGGCGTGCGGCAGCCAGCAAGATTCCGTCTCCATTGACCACCCGGCCCGACTGGCAGACAAACATGGCCCTGTCGGCGTCCCCGTCAAACGCGATCCCCAGCCCCGCGCGCTCCGCCACCACCCGCTTTTGCAAGCCTTCCAGGTGCAGCGAACCGGAATCCGCATTGATATTGCGCCCGTCCGGCTCGGCGCCCATGGCGATAACGTGTGCGCCAAGGGACTCAAAGAGTTCCGGGCCAAGCTTGTACGCAGCTCCGTTGGCGCAGTCCAGAACCAACCGCAGGCTGGACAGCTTTGCTCCCGGAATCACCTTGCTGCGCAGGAAATCGAGATAGCGGGCATCCAAAGTTTCGTCCGCCTTCAGTGCCGGCGGATTCTTGGGCGCTGGTTGGCGGCGGTGTTTGAAGATATCCTCTTCCAGCGTTTCCTCGATCGCATCGGGAAATTTCATCCCCGCGCTGGAGAAAAGCTTGACGCCGTTGTCCTGAAAAGGATTGTGCGAGGCCGAAATGACCACGCCAGCCTGAAACCCTCTTTGCCTAACCAGGCACGCGACTCCCGGCGTGGTGATAATACCGGCGAAGTCGACCGACACTCCCGCGTTGCCAAGTCCGGCGGCTAGCATCGCCGCAATGTGCGGGCCCGACTCACGCGTATCCATCCCGATCAGCACGTGAGCGGCCGGACTGGTCTGCTTCAAATAGGTTCCCAGCGAGCGCCCCGTGGCATACAGCGTGGCGTCGTCCAGGGGCGGCGTGCCGGGCACGCCACGAATACCGTCCGTTCCGAAGAGTTCTTTGGGCATCAGCAGGTGCGGTCCTGAAGAAAAACCGCGAGAGGGCCTACCGCTGGTGGGTGGTTGGCCTGAATTCAGTTTAGCACGAGCCTCTCAGCGAATTGGCACGCGTGCACTCGAAGTCATCGCAATCCTTAAAACACTCGCTTCCCCGGCTCTCTCACTTCAGCCCGTACTTCTTGCGCTTTTCCAGCAGCGTCTTGCGGCTGATGCCAAGGATCGTCGCCGCTTGCGTGATTTTGTAGTGTGTGCCTTCCAGCGTCGCCGCGATAACGTCCTTCTCCACGTCCTCCAGCGACCGCAGGCCCGCAATCATTCCGGCGTTTCCTGCCGCGGCGGCTCGAATATTTTCCGCAAAATGCTCGGGCTCGAGCACCTCCACGCGATTAAAAACCACCGCGCGCTCCAGCGCGTTGCGCAACTCTCGAACGTTGCCCGGCCAGGCGTACGCCGCCAGCATCCTCCGGGAAGCTTCGCTGAACTGCACGCCGGTGCGCGCGTGCACCAGGCACAGTGCCGCCAAAAAGTGCTCCGCCAGCGGCAAAATGTCGCCGCGTCGCTCGCGCAGCGGCGGCATCACGATGGTTAACACATTCATGCGAAAGAACAGGTCTTCGCGGAAATGGCCGGCGCTTACCGCCGCGGGAAGATCCACGTTCGTCAACGCAACCAGGCGAGCCTCGATGCGCAGTGTTTCGGTTCCGCCCAGCCGCTCAAACGTGCGCTCTTGCAGCACCCGCAGCAGCTTGCTCTGCGCCGCCGCCGAAAGCGCGGCCACTTCGTCGAGCACGATGGTCCCGTTGCCGCCAAGTTCAAAGCGTCCGAGCTTGCGCTCCTCCGCGCCGGTAAACGCCCCGCGCTCGTGGCCGAACAATTCGCTTTCCACCAGTTGCGCGGGAAGGCTGGCGCAATCAATCTTCAGAAACGGCGCGTCGCGCCGCGGCCCCAGCTCGTGAATCACCCGCGCCAGGTAATCCTTGCCCGAACCACTTTCCCCGGTAATCAGCAGCGTGGTGGGTGCGGCGGTAACTTTCTGCGCCAACTCAAAAATATTTTGCGACGCCGGGTCCGCGGAGATCCACGGCAGCCGCTCCGCTGTCATTTTGAAACCGCTTCGCCGGGAGCATGCGCGCCGCCCATCGCCACATTTCGCGTCCCGTGCGTCGTGCCATGGCCGGGTCCCCCTGGCTCGTCCGGTATTTCCAGTTTTGGCGCCGAACGCCATAGCCGTTCCAGGTCGTAGTAGCGCCGCGCCTGCTCGCTGAACACGTGGACGATGAAGCTCCCAAAATCGAGCAACGCCCATTCGGTCGAACCGCGCCCTTCGCGGTGCTCCGGCGAGCGCCCCAGCTCTTTGTAAAGCTGCTCCTCGATTTCCGTGCAAATCGCCTGCACCTGCGGCGTGCTGAATCCCGTGCAAATCACGAAGTAGGAAGTAAACGCGCCCACTCCGTTGAGATCCAGCACGGAAATGGCCGCCGCTTTTTTGTTCTGCGCGGCTTCCACTGTCAGACGCACGTATTGTGGCAATGAGTTGTAGTTCACCGGTAGAGACCCTGTTTCAAAATGTATTCCTCCACGCGCGACGCGACCAGTCCATGGATGGATTGTCCGCGATGCGCGCGCCGTCGAATGTCCGTCGCGGAAATGTCGCTGGCGACATTTTCCTGCAGATACACGCTGGTACGGTGCAGGTGCGCCACGATGCTGCACTCGTGCACCGCCTCGTCATCTCTTCGCTTCCCGTCGCGGCCCATCAGTTCCGGCGGTATCACCAGCCTCAGCGCCTCCGCGCGAATGCCCGGCCGGTTGGCTACGATAAAATCGCATAGCCCCAGCAGCGTCTCGTATTCCTTCCACGTTGGTATATCCAGAAACGCGTCCGCTCCGATAATGAAATAGATGCGGTCGCCGTTCCCATGGTACTTGTGCCGGAAATAGCGCACGGTATCGACCGAATAATGCAGCTGCGCGCCGCTAAAATCCTCTCCCGCCTCCGCCACCGACGGAACAAAGTGTGGGTGCTCCGTCAACGCCAGCGCCACCATCGCAAACCGATGCGGAAATGGCGCCAGGTGCTGCTTCAGCTTGTGGGGCGGCCTGCTGGCGGGAACGAAATGAATCTCGTCGAAATTGAATCGCCGGTCCGCGGCGCGCGCCACGGCAAGATGCCCGGTGTGAATCGGATCGAACGAGCCTCCAAACAGCGCTATGCGGCGAGGATGGAGTTTTGCCGCGGTGCGCTGCGCTTGCGCGGTGGTCAATACGCCTCCCAAGAGCTTATGACCTGCATCTTCTCACAAATTCTCCAGCCGCGCGGCGCTTGTGTCGGCCGCGTTTTCGTTTGAGGTACGCGGCATCTCCGCCGCGGGTTCCGGCGCCGCTTTGGGAATTTTATCGAGCGCATCGGCAATCGACCTCACCAAATCTCTCACCCCTTCGCCCGTCGCCGCCGATATGGCGTGAAACTCCAGTCCGTGCTCCCTGCAAAATTCACGCAGCGTCTCCAGTCGTGTGCGGTCCGTCGTGGCATCCAGCTTCGTCGCCACCACCATCATCGGCTTCTCCGCCAGCGACTCGCTGAACGCCCGCAGCTCCCCGGAAATCACCTCGAACGCATGGATCGGGTCCGTCTCCGAAGCGTCGCTCGTATCAATCAGATGGACCAGCAGCCGCGTGCGTTCGACGTGCCGCAAGAATCGAATCCCCAGCCCCGCGCCCTCATGCGCCCCTTCGATTAACCCTGGCAGGTCGGCGACCACGTACGTTCGCCCAATCTCTCGCCCCTCGCTCCCTCCGCCGCCGTCCGCGTTTACCACGCCAAGATTCGGCTCCAGGGTCGTAAACGGATAGTTCGCAATCTTCGGCCGCGCCGCGGAAATCACGGAAATCAGCGTCGATTTCCCCGCGTTCGGAAAGCCCACTAACCCCACGTCGGCCAGCAGCCGCAACTCCAGCCGCAAATGCCGCTCTTCGCCGGCATGCCCATCCTCGTGTTCCCGCGGAGCCTGGTGCCACGGTTTCGCAAAGTTCTGGTTACCCCGCCCTCCGCGTCCGCCTTTTGCAACCAGCACGCGCTGCCCCGGTGTTGCCAGGTCCGCAATCGTTTCGCCGTGCTCCCCGTCGAACACCAGCGTGCCCACCGGCACCTGCAAAATCATGTCCGAGCCCGAATG
>Ga0210399_10002119_pt1 | contig 15422 bp, 9 predicted proteins | sample IncBWC14MmetaG_FD_150865 | JGI IMG/M metagenome (GOLD analysis project Ga0210399, IMG submission 150865) | Forest soil microbial communities from Barre Woods Harvard Forest LTER site, Petersham, Massachusetts, United States - Inc-BW-C-14-M | ecosystem: Environmental > Terrestrial > Soil >...
GGAGAGAGACCATGAGTACACCCGTGATGCACAGCTTCGAAACTAAATCATTTGATATCGCCTGGGTGAGGGAACAATTTCCTTCGCTGAGTTTGCAGTACCGCCGCCACGGCTCCGCCTTTCTGGATGGCCCGGCGGGCACGCAAGTCCCCAAGCAGGTGATGGACGCGGTGCAATATTATTTCTTGGGCGCCAATGCGAATACCTACGGCGCGTTTCTCACCAGTCAGCGAACCAACGAAATGATTTTGTCGGCGCGCGCCGCGATGGCGGATTTTTTCAATTGTGATCCGAATGAGGTGGTCTTCGGCCAGAACATGACGACCATCACATTTGCGCTGGCGCGCGCGATTGGGCGGGAACTTAGACCCGGCGACGAAATTGTTGTCACCACACTGGACCACGACGCGAATGTCGCGCCGTGGCGCGCGCTGGAAGAAAAAGGCGTGGTCATCCAGCAAGTGGATATTCGCGAAACCGACTGCACGCTGGATATGGATGATTTGAAGCGAAAGATCTCAGTAAAGACGAAGCTCGTAGCGGTCGGTTACGCCTCGAACATGGTGGGCACGATCAATCCCGTCGTCGAAATCACCAAACTCGCCCACGCGGTCGGCGCGCTGCTGTTTATTGATGCGGTCCACTACGCACCTCATGGCCTGATCGATGTGAAAGCCTTGGATTGTGATTTCCTGGTGTGCTCGCCCTACAAATTTTTCGGACCACACATGGGAACACTTTACGGGAAACGCGAACACCTGGAGAAGTTCAAGCCGTACAAAGTGCGCCCGGCGACGAACACTTCACCAGAATGCTGGGAAACCGGGACGCAGGTGCAGGAGTTAATCGCCGGGATTGGCGCGGCGGTCGATTACATCGCGGAGTTGGGGCGCCATTGCGACCCGAGCGTGAAGACCCGCCGCGAAGCCTTGCAGGCAGCGTATCGCGCAACGCACCATTACGAAACCGGACTGCTGTCCAGATTGATTTCAGAACTCCAATCCATTCCGGAAATTCACATCTTCGGCATAACCGACCCGGAACGCTTCGATGAGCGCTGCTCGACTCTTTCTTTTCGTCTGGGCAGCCACAATCCGACTGCCATTGCAAAGTTTCTGGGCGAACGCGGAATTTTCACGTGGGATGGAAATTTCTATGCGCTGAACCTCTCCGAGCGCCTCGGCGTCGAGCAGCACGGCGGCGTCTTGCGGGTCGGCCTCGTGCATTACAACACTGCGGAGGAAGTGGAGCGACTCGTCGACGCATTGCGCGAGTTCGCGGCGGGAACTCGATGACAAAACGGCCGAAGCCAATTGTGCTCAGTGTTCTGGATGGATGGGGATACCGCGCGGAGACGAAGGGGAACGCGATCGCGTTGGCGCGGAAGCCGGCATACGATGCGCTGATCCAGAAATTTCCGAATACCTTGATCCATACCTCTGGGCCATTCGTGGGATTGCCCGATGGGCAAATGGGTAACAGCGAAGTGGGGCACATGAACATGGGCGCGGGGCGCATCGTGCACATGGACATTACGCGGATTGATTTTCTGATCGCGAACAAGCAATTGCAGAACGTGCCGCTGTTTCAGCAAGCGATGGAGCGCGGGCGCGCGAGGCAACTGCATTTTGTGGGATTGTTGAGCGATGGCGGCGTGCACTCGCACATTCAACATTTGTTCGCGCTGCTGGAAATGGCCAAGCAGCAAAAAGTGGAAAACGTGTTTGTGCACTGCTTCATGGACGGGCGCGACACGCCGCCAAACAGCGGCCGCGACTACGTGCGCCAGTTGCAGCAGAAAATGCGCGAATTAGGCGTCGGCGAAATCGCGACGCTGGTGGGACGCTACTACGCGATGGACCGCGATAATCGCTGGGAGCGCGTCGAGTTGGCTTATCGCGCGCTCGTTCATGGCGAAGCGGAAACGCGGACCGATGATCCCATTGCCGCGCTGCAACGCAGTTACGAAGCGGACGTTACAGATGAATTCATCAAGCCAATTGTGGTGACGAAAGGAAGTGGAGTCTCAGCTACTCCTGTGGGGTCGCTCCACGACGATGACGCGGTGATCTTCTTCAATTTTCGCGCGGACCGGGCGCGGCAGATGACTTATGCGCTCGCGGCTCCGGACTTCGACAAGTTTGTAGACGCCAAGCGGCCGAAGAATCTGTTTTACGTGGGGATGACGCAGTACGACAAAAACTGGCCGTGGCTGAAGTACGTAATCGCGCCGGAGAAGCTGGAACATATCCTGGCGCAAGTTTTTGCGGAACTGCAGTACAAGAACTTGCGGACAGCGGAGACGGAGAAGTACGCGCATGTGACGTATTTTTTCAATGGCGGCGAAGAGAAGCCGTTCGCCGGGGAAGAACGGATTCTGGTGCCATCGCCGAAAGTAGCGACGTACGATTTGAAGCCGGAAATGTCGGCGGCGGGAATTACAGATACGGTTGTGAAAGCGATCGAGAAGGGCGAATTCGACGCCATCATCATGAACTATGCGAATGCGGACATGGTGGGTCACTCGGGAAAACTGGAAGCAGCGATCAAGGCTGTAGAAGCGGTGGACGCCGGTCTGGGGCAGATTTATCAAGCGCTGAAACCGCACGGCGGCGTCTGGATCATCACCGCCGATCACGGGAATGCGGAGACGATGATCGATCCTGTGACCGGAGGGCCGCACACCTACCACACGACGAACCCCGTGCCGCTGATCCTGGTGAGTGACGATGACAAATTGCGTTTGAAGCCCGGCGGCTCGCTCCGTGACATTGCTCCAACCATGCTCAGTGCCCTGGGACAGCCTCGCCCCACGGATATGACCGGCACGGATTTGCGCATCCTTTCCTAGATTGGCCATGATCCGCACAACACCCGCAGAAACCAAACTTGTGATTTGTGTCTGGCATCCGTTTACGGAATGGCGGCCGAAGCCGGCGATGGCGGAGGCCATTCGAAAGCGGTGGCCAGACATGCGCGTTGTGCACCTGCCGAATTTCGAGCGACTGGCGGAGGAATTGCCGGATACGGATATTTTTGTGGGCTACTCCCTGCGTGAGGAGCAATTGAAGGACGCAAAGAAACTGAAATGGATTCACTCGACTGCGGCAGGCGTGGCGCAACTGATGTATCCGGAGTTGCGCGATTCTGGAATCATGGTGACGAATCCGAGCGGAATTTTTTCCGTACCGATGGCCGAACACACGATGGGATTGCTGTTGGCGCTGGCGCGGAATTTTCCAGATTCAGTACGCGGCCAGGACCGGGCGAAATGGGCGCAGCAGGAAATTTGGGACAAGCCGCAGCATCTGACGGAGCTGAATGGGAAAGTGCTGCTGATTGTCGGTTACGGTTCCATTGGCAGAGAAGTGGCGAAGCGGGCGAAGGCGTTTGATATGCGCGTGTGGGGAGTGACGCGTTCAGGGGCGGGCGAGCTGGCGCACGTGGAGAGACTTTTTCCAGCTACTCAATTACACGAAGCGTTGCCCGCTGCTGATTATGTTTTGATCTGCGCTCCGGAGACCGCAGAAACGAAGCACCTCATTGGCGTGCCTGAAATCGCAAAGATGAAACGCGGGGCGCGATTGGTCAATGTAGGGCGCGGGTCGTTGCTGGATGAAGCGGCGCTAATGCAAGCACTGGAGAACGGCGCACTAGGCGGCGCGGCGCTGGACGTGGCGCAGACGGAACCGTTGCCGTCGGGGAGTCCGTTGTGGATGGCGCCGAATTTGTTCATTACGCCGCATACGAGCGGAGTCAGCGACCGGTTGTGGGATCGCCACGCGGCAATCCTGATCGAGTTGCTGGAGAGATGGTTCGATGGGCGGCAATTGTTTAACCGCGTCGATTTTGCCCGAGGCTACTGACGTTAAAATAGAAATTGGAAAATCGAAAATGGAAATTTGCACCTTAAAATAAGTAGAAGTTCCTCTAATTTCTAATTTCCATTTTCTATTTTGTTCAGTCGCCGACACCGTCTTTAGGAGCCTGATACCCTTCGCGGGCGTAGACCAGACTCTTTTGTTTTTTTCCTTTTTGGTCCACGATTTTCAGCGGACCGCCGTCGGGCGCGACCAACTCCACTCTTACCTTGTGGAATTTGCCATCCTTTGCGCCGCTCGAGGGAGAATAGGAGAGGCTATACTGATTACGCAGCAACGCAGTCGCGTCGTGAAGCACACCAGGTATCTCGCCATCGAACTGCGGAAACCAAGCGTAACCACCCGTTAATTGCGAGAAAGTCTTCAACTGGTTCTCCGCCTGGAGCACGGTCATGTTTGCGCCGCCTCCTCCCCGGGCTTCTATTCTGTTCATAAGAGGCTTAGCCACGCCAACGCAGAAAATGGTTACATCGCTCTGCCGCAACTGCTTCATCGTCTGGTCTAAAGTATGCTTTGAAAATGTATCGATGCCGCTGGCGAGGACAAGGATCGACTTCTTGCCTTTGACGTCCTTCAAACGGTCCACAGTGTCGAGAAGAGCGTCAAAAATATTGGATTCCCGGAACCCCGGAAAGTAGAGGTGATAGATGGCGCTGCGAACTTCATCTTTGTTCTGGGTGAAATCGACGTCGAGCCTATGATTCATGTCGAAGGTGACCAGCGCCACCCAATCCTGAGGTTTGAGATTCGGAAAAAGGGCGTCGGCCCAATATTTTGCATAGGCGGCAAACCATCCGTTGGCGACGTTGCTGTACTCCATAAGGACCACCATGGTGATGGGAGCGTCGATCTGCCCGAAGTTGGTAATGGTCTGCGGCACGCCTTCATCAAGGACGCGGAAATTTTCCTTCTTCAAGCCGGTCAAAATGTCTCCGTGCTGCGTCGTGGCCACTACCTCGAGGGTCACGATGGGGACTTCGACGGCGATAGTGACTCCTCCTTGGGGTGGCTGTGGCGCGGCACTCGGTGGTTTCTGCGAAGCGGGGTTTTGCTGCTGTTGAGGCGGCGGAGGAGCTCCACCCTGCGGGCCAGTGGGCGCCTGAGCATAAACCGAATTCTCAGCGAGCGGCAGCACCGCCGCCGTTGCAAGAATTGCGAGCAGCACAACCGAAAAAATGGCCTTCATCACGCACTCCTCAAATACAATCGAACTACTCCGAACTGGCCATTGCCAGCGTCTTGGGAGGGCAAACTTGCCACCGCCAAGCGTTTGAATTTACGCAACGCACGAGCAAAGCTCCAGCTAAGCGCCCGCACCTGCATGTTAGTATGAAGCACTTCCAGGACAAAACGTTTACTGGGGGCGCAAAGTTTTCGGCTGGAGGATCGAGGAGGATGGATTCGTGAAGTGGAATCGTATAGTCCAGGTGTTGGTCGTAGCCGCGGCATTGTTGATGGCCGCAAGTTTTCCGGTTTGGGCGCAGGTGCCTCAAGCAGAGAGGCCCGGGATTCCGGGAAATTCGCCAAGCCCCGTGCCGGCTGGGGATATGTCGGCAATGGCGAAGGAAGCCGAAGGCTGGCTGGCGGACCTCATCAAGATCAACACGTCGAACCCGCCCGGAAATGAACAGATGGCGGCGATGTACGTCTCCGGGATTCTGGCGAAGGAAGGGATCCAGGCGGAAATTCTAGACATGGCACCGGGACGAAGTGCGGTGGTGGCGCGGCTCCGAAGCACGGCGATGGCGGATCCTTCAAAGGCACTGCTGCTGGTGGCGCACCTGGACACCGTGCCGGTGGATAAGTCGCGGTGGAGCGTCGATCCCTTCGGCGCAATGATCAAGGATAGATATTTGTATGGGCGCGGGGCGATTGATGACAAAGGGATGGTGGCGGCGAACTTGGCGGTATTTATTTCGCTGAAGCGCTCGATGGCGCGCTTGAACCGCGACGTAATTTTTCTGGCGACAGATGACGAGGAGACCAGCGGGGATGCCAGTATTCGAAATCTGATTGCGAAGCACTGGGACAAGTTTGCCGCCGGATTCGCCATCAACGAAGGCGGGAATGTTTTCCTGAAGAATGGAAAAGTGCAGTACACCGGCGTGCAGGCCAGCGAGAAAGTGGCCTTCAATATTTCGGTGATTGCACGGGGAACGTCGGGGCATGCTTCGCAGCCATTGAAAGATAATCCGGTCGTCCACTTGGCGGCCGCCATCGCGAAAATCGGGAATTATTCCGCGCCGGTGCACTTCACGTCGATTGTACGGAGATACTTCGAAGGGCTCGCGCCCCTGGAAGATGACGAGATTGGGAAGTGGATTCGCTCGATGGAAACGCCGGACCGCGGCGAACATGCGATCCGTGTAATTTCCGATGCCAGCCCGCTATGGAATTCGATGCTGAGGGACACGATCGCGCCGACGGTGCTGAACGCCGGAGTGGCGAATAACGTGATTCCCGCGGAGGCGCGCGCAAACCTCAACGTGCGGCTTTTGCCGGGAGACACGATTGATACAGTCTTGAACGATTTGAATAAGCTAGTGAACGATCCGCTGGTGAAGCTGGAGTTGCAGCCGAACGCGGGGCTGGCGGCGCCGCCATCCTCGCTGGAATCGGATTTGTACGGGGTGATCACGAAAGTGGTTACGCAGGAATTTGGAGGCGCGCCGGCGCTGCCGTTTCAGTCGACGTGGCTGACGGATTCGGCGCAGTTGCGGCTACATAACGTGCAAGCGTACGGTCTGGTGCCGTTTCCGCTGGCGCAGGAAGACCTGAAACGGATGCACGGCGACGATGAGCGAATCCCGCTGGCGTCCTTCGACAAGGGCGTGGACGTACTCGCGAAGATCGTTTCGGAATTTGCCGTGGCGCACTAGAGAAGAAGAGATTCAAATCGCGAGCAGCTAAAAAAGACCATCGCCATTTAGCACCCTTCCCGTAAAGAATGAAAGCGGTCTAGAATCAATACTGTCAGGGGACGCATGAGTTTCCGTCACTCCAAGATTGTGTGCACCATCGGCCCAGCAAGCCGTTCGCCGAAGATGATTGACCGCCTGTTGGAGGCGGGCATGGACGTGGCGCGACTGAATTTTTCGCACGGCACGCACGAGGAGCACGCGAAGAATATCTCGACGCTGAGGGCTGCCGCAGTCGAGCACGAGAAGCCCATTGCGATTCTCGCCGACCTGCAGGGACCCAAGATTCGGACCGGGCCGCTGGCGGGCGGCGGGCCGGTCATGTTACGCACGGGGCAGCGTTTCGTAATCACGACGGCAAAAGTGCTTGGCGATTCGACGCGCGTGAACACGGTATTTACGCCGCTGCCGAGGGAAGTTCACCGCGGCGATCGCATTCTCTTATCGGACGGATTGATCGAGTTGCGTGTGGAAAAGATCAGCGGCCGCGAGGTGGTCTGCGAAGTGGTGAACGGCGGTGCGCTCGGCGAACACAAGGGGATCAACTTGCCCGGTGTGAAGCTGCGGGTGCCGGCGTTGACGCCGAAAGACCGCGCGGACCTGGTGTTCGCCTTGAAACACGGAGCGGATTACATTGCGGTGAGTTTTGTGCGTCGTCCGGAAGACGTTCTGCTGGCGAAACAATTGATACGCCGCGCGGAGAAAGACACTCCGGTGATCGCCAAGTTGGAGAAGCCGGAGGCGATTGAAAATCTGGACGCGATTCTGCGGGCCGCCGACGGCGTGATGGTGGCACGCGGTGACCTGGGTGTAGAAATGAATCCAGAGCGCGTGCCGGTGGTTCAGAAAACGATTATCTCGCGCGCTCGCGAATTCCGGCGTCCGGTGATTACTGCGACGCAGATGCTGGAATCGATGACGGAGAACCCGCGGCCGACGCGTGCGGAAGCTTCGGACGTGGCCAACGCGATTTTCGACGGCTCGGATGCGGTGATGCTTTCGGCAGAGACCGCCTCGGGAAAATATCCGGTCGAGGCCGTCGGCATGATGGCGCGCATCATCGAAGAAGCGGAAGCGAGCATCCGGGAATTTCCGCGGCCGGCGACGCAAGAGCAATTAAAGGTGGCGGAAACCGTCGCGGAGCTGGTGTGCCACGCTTCCCGCGAACTGCACATGAAATTGATCGCGGTGTTTACGCACAGCGGGTTCACGGCGCGGCTGGTGTCGCGCTACCGGCCGCTGGTACCGATCGTCGCGTTCTCGCCGGAAGCGGAGACGCGGCGGCGGATGGCGCTGATCTGGGGCGCCCTGCCAAGAATGATTCAGGATGTGCAAAAGGTGGACGGACTGGCGAAGGTGGCGGAGAAACGCCTGCTGGAAGAGCGACTGGTGCGTAAGGGCGACGTCATCGGAATTGTGGCGGGCACGCCGATGGGCATTCGCGGCACGACGAACTTCATGAAGTTTCATATTATCGGTGGACCCGCGTGAGATAGTTCTCGGTCGTCAGTTTGCGTGCTCAGTAGCTCCCGACTGCCCCCACCCCCTGTTTTTTGCAAGTGTTGCATCTAAAGGATTTAGCAAAGCTGCAAGTCTTTTGTTTGCAACACTTGCGGGGGATCCATAAGTGTTGCACCTAAAGGACTTAAAGCAATAGTGGGTAGTGATCAGAGGCCCGGGATAAATGGTTGGATGTCGGAAAAGCGGGAGCAAGCTCCCGCACTCCAAGCGGAGTTATCTACTGGGTTAAGTATATCACGCTATAGAGAAAAGTCAACAGGAAAAAAATTTCCTTTGTAACAGTCGAACCGAAACCGAAAGCCAAAGACTCAAGAAGGGCTTCCCTTAATTGACCCAGTTGTCGGGGCGCGAGGGTGGTTCCTTCTTGTGCTTGTTGATGTAGACCTCGAAGCGCTTGCGATTGCGCCGGTGCTGCCAGTCCGTGACGGAGTTACGGACGCCGTAGAGGAAAGAGCCGCGGCGAAGATAGAGCCAGCCGATGAGCATGCCACCGAGATGGCATATATGGCTGACGTTATCGCCAGCGGAACGAAGAAGCAGGGGAAGAAAAAACTCCATGGCCGCCAGCGCCAGCACAAACGATCGCATGGACATGCGGATGGGTAGAAAGAAGATACTCACCTGCCGGTCGGGAAATAAGATCGCACAAGCCGCAAAGATACCGAAGATTGCACCGGATGCGCCGATGGTTGGGATGTCAGAGGGCGCGCGGCCAAAGAAAGTCGGCACGGTCTTCACCAGAACTTCGATTAGCCCCGCGCCGACGCCAGTTAGAAAGTAATAGCGGATAAATCGCGCTTTGCCCCAGACCAGTTCCAGTTCGCGCCCGAACATCCAAAGCATGAGCATGTTGAAGAGAACGTGCAGAAAATCGTTCGGGTCATGGAGGAAGAGGTACGTGAATGGCTGCCAGATCCGGAGCCCGGGAAAAACGCCGGAGGGCACAAGGCCGAACCAGAGAAGCACCTTCTGGTGGGCGAAAGGTCCGGCAAATACCCGAATAAGAACTTGCAGGAAAAAGACTGCGAAGGTCGCGACAACGAGCCACTGAACACCCGGGGTGATATAAAAGTTGAAGCTTACCCGATAGTTTCGGATGCCCGATCTTGAGCCCATATAGTCCAGTTTAAGACCGGGAAGGGCTCCCGTCAAAGAATCGTTCTTTCAGCCCGTGACGCAAACTATTGTTGGTCAAACTGAAGACACTTAGAAATCAGTTCAGCTTCTTGCGCGCGAAAAAGAAGAGCGAGGCCGCGAGAAGCGCGAACATGAAAATGCCAAAGAGGTTGCTGGTAGCCAGCGGTCCCATGATCTTGGGGCCAAACGCGAAGAAATCGGCGCGCCAAGGAAGACCGAGAGTGGCCGTCAGCCAATGCGGCACGCGATTGGAGATCTCGGGGTCCTGCAGGAGAGCAATGATGATCCCCAGCAGCCCGAAAACGCCACCCGCGGCGATTAAACCGCTGGAATAAAGCGCGCCGGGGCTGGCTTCGCTATCGTCCTTTTTCTTCGTGGTTGCTTCGACTAGCGCGCGAACTAGTCCCCCGGCAAACATGGCTCCGGTGGTGGCAATGGAAAGATAGGAGCCGGTGGCAAAGGCCAGCGAACGAACGCCGAGAATCTCCACTGCAAGCACTAACGCGACACCCATGAGCACCAGACGCCACGGCAAGCGCTGGTTCAGGATGCCATTGATTACTGTAGCCATCAGGCGCGCTTGTGGCGCGGGAGCTTTGTCGCTGCCGATGCCCTGCGCCCATTGGTACTCGATCCGCTGGGTGCTTGCGTCGTAGAGATACTCGCCGTCGGGGATTTCATGCGAGCCGAGAGAGTTGATCAGCACGTAGCTCTTGTTTTGGTAGGTGAACGAATCGCGCTCGATCTTTACGCCGCTTGGCAGAGCCTGAATGCTGACCGGTATCGGCGTGGGAATGTACTTCTCAAGACCCTTGTTCATCAGATTTAGGGTTGCCCCTATGGCCACCGTGGAGACAGTGACGCCAACGAGCAGCCCCATCTGTTGCCAAAAGGGCGTCGCGCCGACAAGATAGCCGGTTTTTAAATCCTGCGAAGTAGCGCCAGCGATCGCGGCGGCGATGCAGACCACGCCGCCAATCATGAGTGCGAGCACGGCGTAGTTCGGTGCAGTCCATCCAGCGAGGAAAAATATCGCGCAGGTGGCCATCAATGTGGCGATGCTCATGCCGCTAATGGGATTTGAGGAATTTCCAAGTAAGCCGCTGATGCGCCCCGCCACGGTCACGAACAAGAACCCAAACACAACCACAAAAACTCCAGCAAAAAGATTCTGCCACCAGAAGGTGCCGGCATCTTTCATCGGATGAAACGTGAGCAAAACCCACATCATGGCCACGATGATGATCGAGCCCAAAACGACCCAGCGCATTGGAACGTCCCGGTCGATGCGGCTGGATGCCGTCGATTCGCCAGCGCCTTCGGCGCGCACATCCTTCAAGCCCGCCCTCAGGGCCGAAATGATGGTTGGCAGCGTGCGCAGCAGGGTAATCAAACCAGCAGCGGCGACGGCACCTGCGCCCATCGGGCGGATGTAGCTGCGCCAGATGTCATCCGGCGTCATTAGAGGAATGGGAATCGTGGATGGATAGATTGGCGTGTTTCCGGCTAGCTGCCCATAAAACTTGATGGCAGGCATCATAACAAGCCAGGAAACAATGCCGCCTGCGAAAAGGATGCCGGAGACGCGGGGGCCGATGATGTAGCCGACTCCCAGATATTCGGAAGTGATGGCCGCCCGAAAACTTGCTCCCGGAAACCAGCTCGGCCGCGCCTCCGGCTGTGATGTCCAAGCTTGCACGGTGTTCATCAGAAAGGTGTAAGCCCCGCCGAGGCCGAGTCCCCAGAAGACGCGTCCCGCGAAGGAGCCACCGCGCTCGCCAGCGACGAGCACGTCAGCACAAGCCGTGCCTTCGGGAAACGCCAGGTTTCCGTGTTCCTTGACGATGAGCTGCCGCCGCAGCGGCACCATGAAAAGCACGCCAAGCCATCCACCGAGCAGCGCCAGCGGAAAAATCCTCCAAAAAGTAAATTCGGAGCCGAAGCCCAGGAAGATCAGGGCCGGGATCGTGAACATGACCCCTGCGGCAAGCGATTCGCCGGCGGAGCCTGTGGTCTGCACGATGTTGTTTTCAAGGATAGTGGAGCGGCCGAAAGCGCGAAGGATGCTGATGGAAAGTACCGAAATGGGGATAGAAGCAGAGACGGTGAGGCCAGCGCGCAAGCCGACATAGACAGTTACCGCGCCAAAGAGCAACCCGAAGAGGGCGCCAAGGGTGACCGCCCGAATGGTGAATTCCTTCGGACTTTCTTCAGCTGAGATGTAGGTGCGGAATTCACCGGGGGGTGCCGTGGAACTCCATGCCCTTTCGCGCCCACCAGTTTGTTCGCTCAATGAATCCTCCCCATTTGCAGCGAGGCATGCCAAAGCGGCCTGTGCGGGGGGATTATGCCGCAGGTGGGCGAGGCGGGAAAGAGAATCCTCGCTAAAAGCAAGGGGAAGGGGTGAATCTGGGACTATTGACAGGGGGATAGCGTCCTTGTATTGTCCCGCGGTATACGTTGCTCAGGTCGGCAACAAAAGCCCATGGGACGGTACCCTCTCAGAACGCGGGTGACCGCGAATCCGTCAATACGACCAGTGGCCGCCCAGCGGTCGGTTCCCCGAAGTATGGGCTGCCAAGCCATTCCTGCAGTCTCTCGAAGTCAGCAATCCTGCCGATTCAAAATGGGAGAATTATCGTGAGCTACCGGCGCGTGGCCATCCTAGTTCTAGTTTTGTTGAGCGTTTCTGCCGTTCGACTGGCAAAGACGGTACGTGCTGGCGACGAGTGGCAGCCGGTTTCCCAGGAAGAGTTGAAGATGACTGGTGAGCCGAAAGCACCGGGGGCGCCGGGGATTATCCTGTATCGCCAGGTGGACCGAGACGACAGTGATGTCCGAATATCACGTGAATACAATTATGTTCGCGAAAAAATATTCACTGAAGAAGGCCGGAAATTTGGCGACGTGGAAATTCCCTTTGTAAAGGGCAAATGGGATATACACAACATAAAGGCACGCACCATAAGGCCCGATGGCTCGATCATCAACTTTGACGGCAAAATATATGAAAAGGAAATTGTCAAAGCTCGCGGTCTTAAATATCTTGCGAAGACCTTCACGCTCTCCGATGTTCAGCCGGGCAGTATCATTGAATATCACTATACGATTGATTTCGCGGAATACCAACTCTTCGACTCTAACTGGGTCCTGAGCGACGATTTATTCAGCAAAAAGAGCAAGTTCACCTTGAAGCCTTACAACGAATGGGCCCTGCAATGGAGCTGGCCGAATGGCTTGCCGGATGGTGCCAAGCCGCCGGTCAGTGAAAACAAGCTGATTCACATGGAAGTGCAAGACGTTCCCGCATTTCAAGCGGAAGATGACATGCCGCCGGAAGCCGCCATGAAATACCGCGTGGATTTCATTTATAGCGAAGACGGTTTCGAAAAAGAGCCCGACAAGTTCTGGAAAAAACAGGGCAAGAAGATGAATGACGCGGCGGAGGGTTTCGTCAATAAACGCAAGGCCATGGAGCAGGCCGTCGCAGAGATTGTTTCTCCGGGCGATTCGCCCGAAGTGAAATTGCGGAAAATCTACGCGCGAGTCCAAAAAATCCGCAACACTTCCTACGAAGTTGAAAAGACCGAGCAGGAACAGAAGCGCGCCAAGGAAAAAGAGATCAACAACGTCGAGGATCTCTGGAAACGAGGCTATGGCAATGGCTATGAGCTGACCTGGCTATTTTTGGGACTTGCTCGCGCGGCAGGCATGGACGCTTCCGCGGTCAGGATCGCCACCCGCGACGATCATTTCTTCAAACCTAACGTAATGAGAGCCAGGGACCTAAACACAAACGTTGTGCTGGTAAAGCTGAATGGCAAGGATGCGTATTTCGATCCAGGCGTGGCGTTCGCTCCGTTTGGCATGTTGCCCTGGTCCGAGACGGGAACCACAGGCCTCAAGTTGGACAAAGACGGCGGTACCTGGGTGACTACGACTACGCCCGAGCCCTCCGAATCGCAAATTGTGCGAAAAGCGGATTTGAATCTGACCTCGGAAGGGTCGCTGGAGGGGAAACTCACGGTTACTTTTACCGGCCTTGAAGCGCAACGGCGCAGGCTGCAAGAGCGCAACGAGGACGAAGCCCACCGCAAAAAGCTACTGGAAGATTATGTGAAGGAGGTCATTCCGGCGGGAATAGAAGTCGAGCTCACCAGCAAGCCGGATTGGGCGAGCTCATCCCCAAGCATGGCGGCAGAGTTCTCCCTGAAGGTACCGGGCTGGGCTTCGGGCGCGGGCAAGCGCGCGCTGCTCCCGGTCGGCTTGTTCAGCGGGCCGGAAAAACACATGTGCGAGCATTCCACCAGGGTCCACCCGCTCTACTTTCAGTACCTCTTTGAGAAGACGGATGATGTCCACATTGAGCTGCCCCTGGGCTGGCAGATCAGCAGTCTACCGCAACCACAAAACACCGATGCAAAAGTGATGGCCTATACCCTAAAGGTGGAAAATGATAAGGGTTCGCTTCATTTCGAAAGGCATCTCCGAAGTGGCCTTACCTTCCTGGAACAAAAATATTACCCAGCGCTGCGGAATTTCTATCAAGCCGTTAGGAGCGGAGATGACCAACAAATTGTACTGCAGCCGATGGGCACATCTGGCGGAAATTAAGCGCTTCCGGGGAGTAGTGTGCGTTGCCGGACTGTTCATTCTTCTTCAGCTTACGATTCCCGCCGCTCGGTGTGGCGATGCTCCTCAGTGGATGCACGCAGTTGTGAATGTGGCCCTTCCGGAGCACGACGAAAAAACAAACGCTGTTCTCCTCTACTCCGAAGATGTGCTCAGTATCCAGTCGAACGGTAAGATTAAGAAATTGGAACGGCGGGTGTACAAGATCCTCCGCCCTGATGGCCGGCAATACGGAACAATTCGAGCGGATTTCGATGCCGAGTCGAAAATCAACTATATCCATGGCTGGTGTATTCCCTCGCAAGGCAAAGACTACGAGGTAAAAGACAAGGACGCCATCGAGACGGCCCTGTTAGGAGTGCAAAACGGAGAATTGATGACCGACCTCAAGTCCAAGTTCCTGACCATTCCTGCAGCGGATCCCGGCAATGTCGTCGGTTACGAAATTGAACAGGAACTGCGGCCGTATGTCATGCAGGATTTTTGGAGCTTTCAAGAATTGGGAGTGCCAGTTCGCGAAGCGCGCTATTCCCTGCAGCTCCCAGCAGGATGGGAATACAAGGCCGTTTGGTTGAATCATCCCGAAGTGCCGGCTTCCGGCGGAGCCGGGCAATGGCAATGGGTAGTAAGCGATATCAAGGCGATCAAGCCGGAGACCGGCATGCCGCCATGGCAAGGTGTCGCTGGGGTTATGGTTGTATCGTTGTTCGGGAACGCCGGCGGACGGACGAACGGGTTTGAAGACTGGAAGGCTATGGGGAACTGGGAAAGCGGACTGGTCACAGGGAGGCGCGAGGCCTCGCCGGAAATCAAGAAAAAAACGGCCGAGGTCACGGCTAGCGCTGCGACTAGTCTCGCCAAGATGCGCGCGCTTGCGCAATTCATGCAAAAAGATGTTCGCTATGTCGCCATCCAGCTTGGAATTGGTGGCTGGCAGCCGCATCCCGCGCCAGAAATCTTCCTCCACAAATATGGCGATTGCAAGGATAAGGCCACGCTATTGAGTACCATGCTAAAAGAAATTGGCGTGGAATCGTATTACTTGGACATCAACACAGAGCGCGGCACCGTCACGCCTGCCACCCCCGCCACACGATGGTTCGATCACGTCGTGCTGGCCATCCGCTTGCCGGACGGTCTAAGCGATCCGTCATTGCACATGATTATTGCTCATCCCAAGTTGGGGCGCCTGCTCATCTTCGATCCGACGGATGAATTTACTCCGTTCGGGTACCTGCGCGGTGAATTGCAGGAAAACTATGCTCTGCTGGTCACCCCGGAGGGCGGCGAACTGATAAAGGTCCCGCAACTTCCTGCCGCTTTGAGCGGAGTT
>Ga0210399_10002120_pt1 | contig 15419 bp, 13 predicted proteins | sample IncBWC14MmetaG_FD_150865 | JGI IMG/M metagenome (GOLD analysis project Ga0210399, IMG submission 150865) | Forest soil microbial communities from Barre Woods Harvard Forest LTER site, Petersham, Massachusetts, United States - Inc-BW-C-14-M | ecosystem: Environmental > Terrestrial > Soil >...
TACCAACTTCGCCAAGATCAACCCGCAGCTGAACCCGCCGCTGTCGTCCGGCGACATCGTCCAGCTCTACGCGGCTAAGCACAACCCGTTCGTCTATTTCCGCGAGATTCAGCAGGGCGCAAACCCGATGCTGAGCTTCGCCCAGATGTCCGGCTTTGACGGCGTGTCCGGACTGTGGGGCGACCTCGCTTCCGGCAAAGTGCCTAATTTGTCCTACATCGTGCCCAACCAGTGCAACGACCAGCACGGACGCAGCAACGGAACCGCCTTCTGCGGATTCGATCCCAACAGCAACGGCACGCAAGCCGGCCTCAACCCCGCGCTGATTCAGCTGGGCGACCAGGTCGTCCAAAAAATCGTCACCGCGATTCACCAGTCTCCCGCGTGGGAGCACGGTCACGCGGCAATCGTCGTGGTTTGGGACGAGAACGACTACTCGGTCCAACCGATCATCAATCAGGTCGTAACCATCGTCGACACCAACTACGGCTTCCACCAGGTGCAGAGCGGACAGTTCTATACTCACTTCTCGCTGCTGCGCTCCATCGAAGGCGGCCTCGGCCTACCCTGCCTGAACCACGCCTGCGACGCCAGCACGAACACCATGACTGACTTGTTCGGCGAGCCGTAACCTGCAGATCGATTCGCGCCAAGCCTTGCATCGGGACCGGTTCGTCAGAATCGGTCCCGATTTCTTTCTCCGGCAACAATCATGTAGGGACAGCCGCCCAAACTGCCCTGAGTGCGCATGGGCCTTTGGCCGAACGAAGGCAATGAAAATCCGGGTGCCCCATTTCTCGCGCGTTCTGTGCGCGAGAAGTGGGGATTTCGACAGAGCTAAGCCGTTCCTCGCCATCATCCCTTCGGCCTTCGCGATGTGGGCCTTCATGCGATATTTCCGCGGGCTCGACGAGCTGCAGCGGCGCATCCAGCTCGAAGCCGTCGCCTTCAGCTTTCTCGCCACCTGCCTCATCACCCTCACCTGGGCATTTCAGCAGAACGCCGGCTTGCCCCGCTTTGATGTGAGTTGGGTCGCGCCTCTGCTGATCATGCTATGGAGTCTCGGCCTAGCCATCGCCAAGCGGAGGTACCAGTGAAGAACAGCGTGCGCGATCTGCGCGGCCAGCTGAACTGGACCCAAGCCGACCTAGCCGAAAAACTAGGCGTCTCGCGCCAGACGGTGAACGCGATCGAAACGGAGAAATACGACCCCAGCCTGCCCCTCGCCTTCAAAATCGGAAAGCTGTTTCGCAAGCCGGTAGAGGAGATTTTCAAGGCGTAAGAAAGTTGACAATGTGACACATAATGTGTCACAATCTGGGCATGCATTCCATGAACATTCGTCAGCTGCGCGACACCCGCCGCCTCAAAACCTGGCTGCGCGCGGGAAACACGGTGGAACTCCGCGAGCGCGATCGCGTCATCGCCCGGATCGTTCCCGAGGGTCATCCCGTGGCGCCCGCCAAGTGGCCCGACTTCGAAGCTCGCGCCAAAAAGATTTTCGGCGACCGCGTGTTGCCCGGGTCTGACCTTGTCATTCAGGAGCGGGGACGTTATTGAAGATCTACGCTGACACCAGTTTTGTGGTCTCGCTGTATGTTACCGATCAGCACTCGGCGGAGGCCCGCCGACGCATCGCCGGGTCGCCGCCGATTTGGTTTACACCGTTTCATCGGGCGGAATCGGCCCATGCGTTTGCACAGCACGTCTTTCACGGCAAGGCGTCCTTGGCTGAAATGCAACGCCTCAGTCGCCAATTGGACAAGGACCGAGCCTCCGGTCTATGGCTTGAAGTGTCCCTGCCGGAGAGTGTTTTTGACGTATGCGCAGATCTGGCTCGCCGCCACGGCCCGCGTCTGGGCGTACGCACCCTCGACAGTTTGCACGTAGCCGCCGCTCTTCAACTCAAGGCGGAGCAATTTTGGACCTTCGACGAACGCCAAGCCAAATTGGCCAGGGTGGCGGGCTTGAAGACGGCTTAAGAGGTAAGGCAATATTCTAGCCGTGAACGCCTCTTTATTTCGGGCACTCCTGCTGCCGCACTTCGAATCGTCGCGAATTCACCCCATTACTTCGGATACCACTCCAGCAGCCGCACCTCAATCCCGGTCCCTTCCAATCCTTTCTGAAACACCGTGAGATCCGACCCGCGGTAGTGATATGGAATCACAATCTTCGGATGGAACGCTTTCACCGCGTCGGCTGCCTCTTCCGGCGGCATGGTGTAAGGCAGATTCATGCACACAAACGCCACATCGATGTTCTTGAGCGCCCGCATCTCCGGAACGCCCTCGGTATCGCCGGAAAAATAAAAACGCTTGCCGCCGTAAGTGAGAACGTAGCCATTGCCGCGTCCCTTGTCATGAAAGAGTTTCCCGGCAGCGGGGCCGCGCTTCAGGTTGTAGGCCGGGATCGCCTCAATGGTCCACCCTTGCCACGTCTTCGTCTCCCCGTTGGCGATCGGCTTGCCGGCGGTAACGGTCTGCACGACCGCGGGCGCAGCGAAAATCTCCGTGTCGGCCTTGCTGACGTCTTTGATCGAATCGGGGTCCATGTGGTCCCCGTGAATGTCGGTGATCAGAATCAGGTCGGCCTTGGGAAGGCCCGCAAACTTCACCGGCTTGGCAGGGTCGAGATAGATAGTCTTTCCACCGGCTTCAATCAGCGTGCTGGCGTGGTTCAGCGGAGTAATCTTAACCGGCCCGGCCGTTGTTGAAAAGGACTGCGTTTCGGCCGCCGCATGCGCATGCGGCGCCAGGACGAAAAGAAAAGTAAACACAGCGCAGACCACAATCAGAATCACTTTCATAATTAACCTCACATATTTTCTATGTCATCCTGAGCGAAGCATGAGCGCCTGAAAGGCGTTCATGTGCAGTCGAAGGACCCCTATCAGCAAATCACTCCTCAACCGCTGCAAAGCGTCCTCCCGGAGCAACTATTCCGCTCCGCGGCCAAACTCACCAGCAGAGACATGCCGAGAGGGATTCGTCACTCGAACTTTTCCATATTCAAAAACTGCCGCTACTCTTCCTCCTCCTTCACCTCACCCCGCTCCGCCTTCGCCTTCTCAATAATCTTCTCCTGCAGCTGACCCGGCACCACATCATAATGATGCATTTCCATGTTGAAGCTGCCGCGGCCCTGCGTCATTGACGTCAGTTCCACGCCATAGGTCAGCATCTCCGACATAGGCACTTCGGCTTTCACCACCGTGTTGCCGCCCTTGTTGTCCATGCCCTGGATGCGGCCGCGGCGGCTGTTGAGGTCGCCCATGATCGAGCCCGCAAAATCGTCGGGCACCGTAATTTCAACCGCCATGATGGGCTCGAGCAGCGTGGGTTTCGCGATCTCCATCGCTTTCTTGAAGGCGATGCGCCCCGCCATCTGGAACGACAAGTCGTTCGAGTCCACATCGTGATAAGACCCGTCATAGAGCACGACGCGAAAATCCACCACCGGAAATCCCGCGAGATAGCCGCGCGCCGCCGCATCGCGGATTCCTTTTTCCACCGGCGGAATATAGTTCTTCGGAATCGCGCCGCCAAAAATATCGTTCACAAACTCGAACTCGCCACCGCGCGGCAGCGGTTCCATCCGGATCTTGCAGTCGCCGTACTGGCCGTGCCCGCCCGTCTGCTTCTTATGGCGTCCCTGCACGTCGGCCTTGCCGCGAATCGTCTCGCGGTAAGGCACTTTCGGCGCCTTCAGAACAACTTCGGTGTGGTAGCGCTTCTTCAGCTTCGAAACAATCACTTCGATATGCTGCTGGCCCGTGCCCGCAATGAGAAATTCTTTCGTCTGGGGATCACGGAAGAAACGCAGCATCGCGTCTTCCTCCATGAGCTTGTGGATGCCCGGCCCTAGCTTGTCTTCATCGGCGCGGCTCTTGGGTTCAATGGCAAAAGTAATCGCCGGCTCCGGCAGCCTCACTCGCGGATACTGAATGGGCGCCGACTTGTCACCGAGCGTGTCGCCGGTGAGCGTGTCTTTCAGTTTCGCCACCGCGCCAATGTCGCCGGCATGCAGCTCGGGCACTGGAATCGCCGTCTTTCCCTGCATGGCCTGGATGTGCGCGAACTTCTCCTGCCCGCCGCGGCCAAAGTTTTGCAAAGCCGCATCGTTCTTCAACACGCCGGAGAAAACCTTGAAGTACGAAATCCGTCCCGCAAACGCATCCGACACCGTCCGGAACACATACAAAGAAACCGGCTCCGCGTCCGATTCATGCCGCTTGGGAGCGTCGCCATTTCCGCCCGCTTCGCCCTGCACCCACTCGTGCTCCGACGGCGCGGGCGTGTAGTCGACAATAAAATCCATCACGCGGTCCGCGCCAATGTTGCCTAGCCCGGAACTGAAGATGACCGGAAAAATCTTGTCTTCGCGGATCGCGTTGTGCAGCGCCGGAATCAGATCCTCTTCTCCGAGCGTCCCCGCCTCGAAGAACCTTTCCATCAGCTTGTCGTCGCCCTCGGCCACCAGTTCGACCAGCATCTCGTGCGCTTCCTGCACCTGCGCCCGCATGTTGTCGGGAATCTCCGTCTCTTTCCCTTTGCCGTTCCCGCCCAGCTCGTAGGTGTAGGCCTTCATGCGCACCAGATCGACCACGCCGGTCAAACTCTTTTCTGCGCCAATCGGCAGCTCAATCGGAATCACGTCGCGGCCAAAGGCGTTGGTCAGCGATTCCAGTACGCGCTCGGCATTGGCGCGGTCGCGATCCATGCGGTTCACCACGATCAGCCGCGGCGTCTTGTACTCCTCGCAATAATTCCACACGCGCTGGGTCACGACTTCCACGCCAGCGACGCCATCGACCACCACAATCGCCGCGTCCACCACGGGCAACACCATCTTGGCCTCGTGGACGAACATGCTGAACCCCGGCGTATCGAGAATATTAATCTTGGTCGTTCCAGAGGAAGTCCCCCACTCCACCACCGCCGCTCCGGTCGAGATCGACATCTTCCGCCCGATTTCTTCCTCGTCGTAGTCCGTGGTGGCCGATCCCTCGTCCACGCGCCCCAGCCGCGGGGTCGCGCCCGCCGTGTACAGCATGGCCGACACCAGCGAGGTCTTGCCCGCGTGCCCATGTCCCACCATCGCGACATTCCTTATGTTTGCTCCCGAATAGACTTTCAAGTTGGGCTCCTCCGGCAGGCGTGGGAAGGAAACGGCTCATGAAGAGATTTGAAGGACAGGAACCTCGGGCCAGCCCGACTATTCCATGAACCCCGCCCGCCAAAACTAAGGATGCTACCACGCGGCAGCCGAAGCCTCAACCGGAGTGCGATTTTCCGGAGTACGATTTTCAAGATACATTCTCATTTCCCTGTCATCCCGACCGCAGCCGGAGCGAAGCGACGGCGCAGTGGAGGGACCTTGGGGCACAGATTTTGACGTGCAGATTTTGACGCCCCATCCCCACGACCACCCGTAGTATCATTGCGACGCCATGCTAGGCAACCGCACCAGCGCACAGTGGATCGCGCAATACTCCAGCAGCCACCAGCACCCCATCAATCGCATCTGCCACACCCTCGGTATTCCTACGATTGTGGTTTCGGTCGCCGTTTTCCTCGCCAGCCTCTTCCTCCATCGACTGTGGCCCTACGCGCTGGGACTGTTCGTGATCGGATGGATCCTCCAATTCATCGGCCACGCCTTTGAAGGCAAGCCGCCCGAATTCTTCCACGACTGGCGATTCCTCTTCGTAGGCGTCCGCTGGTGGTGGGCCAAAATCAACGGCAAAGCCTGAGGTGTAGAAGGAATTTTGTGGGGCGGGCACTCCTGCCCCCTGCCGGGAGCCAACCGTTTCCGGCGTATTTTCCCAGACGGCCAACCTGACCCAGAGTGCCCCATTTCTCGCGTCCTTTGCGAGAAGTGGGGATTTGGGAGGCGGCACGATTCCCAACTCTCCTTGCGCCTATTTCGGATTCTGTTCTATGCTGACTCCATCTTGGGGTTCTAGTTCACACAGCAACCATGCACCGTTGGACCGCCAAATTCCTGCTCTTGTTCGCGCTCGTCGGAACTCTTGTTCCCCTGGCGTTAGCGGCCACGGCTGCGCCTCCACATGCCTGCTGTCTCCGCAAGGCATCCCACCAGTGCCACGGAACTGCAAGCTCGGAAGCCGATCAGCGCTCCGTCAGCAGTACCGCCTGCTGCAACCACGACTGCTGCCGCGCCGTGACCACATCCCAGTGCGCGCATCCCCAGACATCATTGGCGTCGGCCGGCGCGCCCGTCGTTGACAGTCGCATCGCCGAACCGCAGAGAAGCGCTCCCGCCACCGAACGTTCTGCCTCGCAATCCACCCGCGCTCCGCCGCAAATCTCCTTAGCCTGATCGATATCGCATTTTCAATGCGCCTTATGTAGGGACAGCCGCCCGTTCGGCAAGCTCAGGGCAGGCTCTCGGCTGTCCGCCAGGCCAAGCCCGGCTGCTTCTTGCGGCCGTCTATACGATTTGACTGGAGACGTTATGCGTTTGCTCCGTATCCCGCTGTTCGCCGCTGCCTGCACCCTGGCCGCCTTCGCCGCCGTCGTCGGCTCGGTGCGCGGAGTCATCCACGATCCCCAGCATCGCCCCGTACAAAATGCCATGGTGATGATCAAGGCAAAGTCCTCCGACTGGTCGACCACCGCCAACTCCGACGCCAACGGCAACTTCACCTTCAACGCCGTTCCCCTCGGCGAATACATCGTCACCGTGGCCGGAGTCGGCTTCGAGCAGATGCAGCAGGAGGTCGCCGTCATGTCCAGCACCCAGCCCGTGCTGCATTTCGCGCTCCGCGTCGCTGGCGCCAAAGAGACCATCAATGTCTCCGGCATGCCCGATTCCGCGCCCACCGATTCCTCTACTACAACCACCGTCGTCGATCGTCTCCAGATCACGCGCACTCCCGGCGCGGATCGCTCCAACAGCCTGGCCATGATTACCGACTACGTGCCCGGCGCCTACATCACTCACGACCAGCTCCACATTCGCGGCGGACATCAAACCAGCTGGCTGCTCGACGGCGTCCCCGTTCCCAACACCAACATCGCTTCCAACCTCGGCCCGCAGTTCGATCCCAAGGACATCGACTATCTCGAAGTCAGCCGCGGCAGCTACGGCGCGGAGCTGGGCGACCGCACCTATGGCGTCTTCAACGCAGTCCCCCGCACCGGATTCGAGCGCAACCGCCAGGCCGAACTCGTTCTCAGCGCGGGAAATTTCTACCAGACCAACGACCAGTTCAGCTTCGGCAGCCACACCGAGCGCTTCGCCTACTACGCCAGCGTCAATGGCAACCGCAGCAATCTCGGCATTCAGACGCCCGTGCCGCAAGTCGTCCACGATGCCGCCAACGGATACGGCGGCTTCGGCTCAATCATTTTCAACGTCGACCCCAGCAACCAGCTTCGTCTCGTGACCTCCTTGCGCAAGGACTACTACCAGATTCCCTACGACCCAGATTTCAATGACCTGGAGAGTTCGCAGTACGACAGCAGCGGCTTTCGCGACACCGACCACGAATCCGACGTGATCGCAAACTTCTCCTGGGTGCACACCTTCAACTCAAAGCTCCTACTCACGGTTTCGCCCTTCTACCACTACAACGCCGCCAATTATGAAAGTGCGGCCACCGACTATCCCACCGCCAGCAACGACCACCATGCCTCAACCTATGCCGGCGGCCAGGCGAGCTTCAGCGCGAATTTTTCCCGGAACAACCTGCAGGCAGGATTCTACGGATTCAGCCAGCGCGACCATCAAGCCCTCGCCGTGCTGTTCAACTGCCCCGGCAACGGCGACCCGAACTTTCCCAATTGCGGCGGCTCGGCGCTGGCCGACGTTGAGCATCCCTCAGGTAGCGTCGCCGCCTTCTTCGTCGACGATAAATTCAAGCCTCTGCCCTGGCTCACGCTCTCCGCTGGCTTGCGACCGACCTGGTTTTCCGGCGCCGTCGCCGAGAACGCGATCAGCCCGCGCTTCGGCGTTGCCCTCAATGTGCCCCGCCTGAACTGGACCTTCCGCGCGTTCTACGGACACTACTATCAGGCGCCTCCGCTAAACACTGCCTCCGGTCCGTTACTGCAGTTCGCCAACAACAGCAACCTGGGATTCATCGCGCTTCACGGCGAGCGCGACGAAGAAACGCAATTCGGCGTGACCATCCCATGGCGCGGCTGGGTTCTCGACGCCGACACGTTTCGCACCAACGCGGCAAACTTTTTCGATCACAACAACATCGGCGAATCGAATCTCTTTTTCCCCCTGACCATTCAAAACGCGCTCATCCGCGGCTGGGAGGCCACTCTGCGCTCGCCCCGGATCGCACATCGCGGGCAAATCCACCTCGCGTATTCCAACCAGGTGGCCTGGGCGGGAGGCTTCATCAACGGCGGCCTGACCAATTTTTCCTATCTTCCCTGGGGCCCGCTCGATCACGACCAGCGCAACACGCTCAACGTGGGTGGCGATGTGAGTCTGCCGTGGAGCGCATATGCGTCGACCAATGTCTATTACGGTTCGGGTTTCACGAATGCGTTTCCCGGCCAGCCCTATCCCGGCAACTATCTGCCTCAGCACACCACCTTCGACCTGACGCTGGGGAAAAATTTTGGCGAGCGCTTCTCCGCCTCAGTAAACGCTATGAACTTAGCCAACCGCCGCGTCGAGCTCGACAACAGCGTCACCTTCGGCGGATTCCACTGGAACAATCCCCGCGAGCTCTACGTCGAATTCCGCTACCGCTTCCACTACTAATAAGAAGAAACATGTAGGGACGATAAAGAAACATGTGGCGACAGCCGCCTCGGCCGTCCGGCCAGCGCAAAGCGCGGCCGCCCAGCACTCAAATCCGAACCCCTCTAGAACCTCTTCCGCAAGAACTCAAAAAACACATACCCAATCAGCGCCGCTATCATGGCAATCTCAAAATTGGCGCGGGTAAGAATATCTTCGATGGCCCACGCCAGCCCTCTCTTCTGCCCCATGCCCGACCGCTCAAATTCTCCCATCAGCAAGTTGGCGTAAAACAGGAAGACGATGAAACCCATCTCAATCACGGCGCGTAAGACATTCTTCTTCATCGCGAATATTGGCTCCTAGGTCGGGACGCCCCTACTTTGTCATCCCGAGCGAAGCAGAATTGCCGCGTTTCGGCAATTCTGCGGAGTCGAGGGACCTTGGGTTTTCTCTTACGATACGTGATCTGAGCTTCCCTAAACGTAATCGAACAGCGCCATAAACCCGAAGTCCATGTGCAGCTGCTGGTGGCAATGAAACAAAGTCAGCCCGGGATTGCTAGCCACGAAGTCGATCTCAACCACCTGGTATCCGCCCACCATCACCACATCCTTCATCACCCCGGATGTCGCCTGCCCCGCGATCCGCGTCAGCTCGAAGCTGTGCCGGTGCAGATGAATCGGGTGAATGTCATCGCTCGCATTGCGCATGCGAATGCGATACCGCTTGCCCTCGCGCAGATGGAAGGCCGGCGCCGCCGTCATCTGTTCCCGGGGATACGCCACGCCGTTGATGGTCCACTGATTGAATCCGTCGAGCGCCGCATTCTGCTTTTCGAACAGCATGTCGAACACTTCGTCCGGCTGCGCGGATGCAGCCGCACCATTCCCGAATTGCGCATAGTTCCACTTGAACGGCCTCGGCGGAAGCCACTGCGGCTTGCGCTTATATCCCGCGTACTCAAGCACAATGCCCATGCCGTGATGACGATCATCGTCGCCAAGGTCGCCCATCACCCATACGCCCGGATGATTCATTTCCACGATCGCCGAAATTCGCTCCGCGGTCCCCAGCCACAGTCCGGGCACGCGGACCGGTTTCGACAGCAGATTCCCATCCATCGCAATCACACTGAAGCTGTGGCCCGGAAGCGCCAGGCTGCGAATCTCGGTGGCCGAGCCATTCAGAATATGAAACAAGACTCGCTCACCCGCTTTCACCCGCACCGGCTCGCCATGCCCCAGCATCTTTCCATTGATGGTGAAGGAGTCATAGCCAACCTCGTACCCGTGGGGCATCCCCTTGGCAAGCGACGCCTTCATCTTGCTCTCGCCGGCATTCTTGAGCGCGGGAACAGTCTGCGCTGGCGACAGAAAATCCATCGCCATATCCCCGCCGCGACTCAGCGTAGGCTGAAACTCTTTCAGCGTGAGGAAGACTTCGCGGTCGTAATTCCCGGCGTGCTTCTTCGGCTCAATGTAAACCGGCCCGACCAGTCCGCTGTACTGGCCCGCAGCCAGATTAGCGCCCGCCCGCACGTGCGTGTGATAAAAGCGCAAACCCGCGGGCTGTGGCACAAAAGAAATTCTGCGATTGCCATGCGGCGGGATAAACGGCGAACCCTCTTCCGCCGCTCCATCCACGTCGGCAGAAACAAACTGCCCGTGCCAGTGCAGCTGCTCCGGAATATCCGTGTCATTGCGAACGTCGACGGTGACCCGCTGACCTTCCTTCACGCGTAGCAGCGGTCCCGGGAATTGCCCGTTGTAGGTAGTCACCGAAATAATCCGATTCGGCGCCAGTTCAATGGGAGTGGTCGCAATCGTGAGCGTGTAATCGGCGGGCCCCTCGTTCTGTGGGATCGCTGCACCCGCGCCAGACGCCATCGACCGGCCCAACAGCTCGCGCGGAACCAGCAGAGTCCCGCCCGCAGTTGTGGCGGCTGCCTTCAGAAACGTCCGGCGAGTGGATGGGTAGCGAGACATGATTCTCAGAGTTGCGGCGGTCCGCCGGCCTGCGGCTCACAGAAATATATCGAATTCAATGGCCTTACAAAACTCTTCATCCCCGCGCTCTCAGCATATCCTCCACATCCCCAATCTTTTCTCCCAGCAGATTCAGCTTCCGCGCCAATCCCTGAATCTCCGCCGCGGACCGCCGGTTGACGTCGTAATCCAGTTCGCCGCGCAGCCGGTCTTTCGTGTCCTGCCGGTTCTGGCTCATCATGATGATCGGCGCCTGCAACGCCGCCAGCATGTTCAGAAACAGGTTCAATAAAATATACGGATACGGATCCCACGCCCTGCTTCCCAATTTCGCGTCGGCCGTCATATAAATCGCCAGCGCGACGCCAAACAGAATGATGAACGTCCACGATCCGCCAAAGCCCGCGACGATATCGGCAATGCGCTCGCCGAACGTCGCATCCTTCTCAATCACGTCATTGGGATGCCGGTTCGCCCGCAGCCGCACCAGTTGCTGCGAAGCGTGAAACTGCCGTCCCAGCACCCGCAGCATGTCCATTCCGGCCAGCGGCTTGCGCTGCAACAGCACCGCAATATCTTTCTGATCGACTTCCAGGCACACCGCCTCGTCAATCGCCGCCGCTTCGGTCTGATGCGGAGTCTGCTCCAGCATCGACGCAAATCCAAAGAACTCTCCGTGCGACGGTTCGTCGACCACGACTTCCTGCTGATCCTGGTCGACGGTCGCGACCCGCACCCGGCCCGACACCACCACATACGCCTGCCCGCCGGCGTCGCCGATCTTGTAAATGCGCTGCCGCGGCGCGAACGTTTTCAGCCGCACCTGCCCCGCCAGCACCGCCGTCTCTTCTTCATCCAGCAGCGCAAACAGTGGAACGTGCTTCAATACCTCAGGATTGCATGCCATCGGAGACCTCGCCGTGTGAAATCTGAACCGTCAGAAAAGCCTTTAGCCACAGAGAGCGCCAAAAAAAACCTCTGAGAACGCACCAGAAAACTAAGCCCGTCTTCCTCTCTGCGTCCTCTGCGGCTTTTCTCAGCGCCCTCTGCGGTCAAAGGCTCCATAGCCCCTGAGGATGTCACAAAACTCGTATTCCTAACAACGCTCGTGGCACCACACTCCCCCTCCGAGTTAAAGTGGGTACAGCGTGAACAATCATACCCACCGTATTTTTCTAGTCGCCCTTGTCCTTACCGGCACGTTCCTGGCTTCATCCTGCAATCGCTCAAAAGCGCCGGCTGCAAAACGCTATCCCTTCACCGGCCGCGTCGTTTCCGTCGACGCACAGGCCGGGTCCGCTCTAATCGACGGCGACTCCATCCCCGGCTTCATGGACGCCATGGCCATGTCCTACAAGGTCAAGCCCGTCGCGACCCTGACCCACCTTCTTCCCGGCGATTCCATTTCCGCCGAGGTTGTGGTCCTGCGCGATGCGGATTCCGAGGTGCCGCCCGACTACTGGTTAGAGAATGTGAAAGTCCTCAAGCACATCGATCCAGCCCCGGCCGCTGCCGCAAACTCGCTGCACATTCCCACCTCCGGAGAAAATGTCCCGGACTTTTCTTTCACCAATCAAAGCGGCAAACACATTTCCCTGAAGCACTATGGCGACCAAGTCCTGCTGGTCACCTTCATTTACACCCGCTGTCCCTTCCCGGATTTCTGCCCACGCATGACCAGCAACTTCGCGGAAATCTACAAACAGCTCGGCACCAATCCGTCGCTGTCTCGGGCTCACTTGTTGAGCATCAGCTTCGACCCCGAGCACGACACGCCCAACGTCCTCCGCGACTACGGATTCTCCGTGGCCCACACCCACGATCCGGCGTTGTTCACCCGCTGGGAATTCGCCGTCCCCAGCGCCGCAGACCTGCCCAAAATCGCCGCCTTCTTCGCGCTCACGGTAAAGCCCGAAGCCGGACTCATCACCCACAACCTCAGCACAGCCGTCATCGGCCCCGACGGCAAAATCATCAAGTGGTATCACGGCAGCGACTGGCAGGTTTCAGATTTAATAAATGACGTCGCCGCCGCGCACTCTGCCAAAGGCCAGCCCGGCGCTGTCACGTGGGCGCAACGGCATTTTCGCAATGCCCGGTACGGGATCGCCCGCCAGAGTCGGGGGACCGCGGTTGAAAACCTTCCCGCCGATGCAGCTTAGATCGGTGCCAAAACCCTTTCACTCACCGCCAATTCCAGAAACAGGTGTAAAATAAGGCCGTTTTTTAGGGCCGAAAAGGAGGTCCCGGGATACGCATTTTGTGGCATGAGGAGATGACCCATGAACGTCAGTATTTCTGGATCCGTGGGAAAAGGCGTGAACAGCTCTCCAATGGATCTGGCCAAGATTCAGAACCTTCTCGCTGCGGTTGGAGTTTATAAAACGCCCAATGCCGCGGTGGCGACGCCAACTCCTTCGAAGACCCCGACCAAATGCCCCGACGATGTGGTGGAGGCGATCACATCGTTTCAAGGATTTTGGGGTGGCTCTTCCGATGGCCGGGTCGACCCGGGCGGGACGACCTTGCATCGACTGAACCGAGTAGCCCATCCGCTCCAACTTCACGCTATCACCCGCAAGCCGTTGCAGAGCGGCATTTCAGCCGGGGGCTATCACCTCCGCTATACCGGCGACCTGCCACCTGACGGCTACTCCCTGTTGTTGCACGTCGATGCGACCCCGCCTCCCGTTTCCGCCGGCGGCCGGCTGCCGCAGGATAACGAAGACAATTGCCTGGATTTAACCGATCGGGCGACACATCACAGTGATCTGTTGAATTTTGAAAAATTGAAAGGCTTGCTCAAAATCTTTGACGATCAGGAATTGTGGGCGACCAAGGCACGCGCCGCCCTACTCGTCGAGCGCGATGGAATGGTCGTTTCGGTGTCCAACGTGCAGATCATCGATTGCCCCGTACAGCCCTACAGCGGCGACCTGAGCGATCACCTGGGCGACGATAAACTCGGTGAGGACGATGCGCCCACCCTGAACTACACGGGTGCCTCTGACGGTAGTGGAGGCGGTGCCATCGCTTACATTCCTGCCATCGATGGCAAGTATTATTTTTATTATGGGGATGGATTCGAGATCGACAATTCACGGCGAGGTTTCGACTGTACGACCTTTGCCGGCGCCGTGCTGGGAATCAGCGGAAACTCCGGGGCCATGGGCGGCAACGGAGGGGACCTTGCCGCGTATTTGGTTGGCAAGAGCGTGGCCTGTGCTTGCGACCTCGACAACGCGAATGAGGCGGAGGTCCATAGCTTCTTTGAGGACCATCCCACTGGCTCCTATTACGCCTGGAGCGGCGGCCACGTCATCCTTATCAAGGATGCAGTTGTCCATGAATTCACCTTCGGAGGTTACAAGCATCCCGATGTTGCAGACCGTAAATTCGTGGGCCACTGGAGCCTGCGAAAGTTAACCGCCGCTCTCTAGCGCGGTTCGTCCGAGTTGGAAAGGCCATTCCGACATAAAATATAGCTGTGCTTCAGCGCCTCAGGTGGTTTTTTGCGCCTGACACAGGATGTTCTGCGGTCTGCTTGAAGAAGCTCATTCGCATTCGCCCAAAAGAATCATAAAGAAGGAATTGCATGAAATATCTGCTTCTGATTTTAGCCATACTCGGCGTGATCGTTTCATCTCTCGCCCTGCGCGAACACTACCGCACCTACGGCGATTCTCCCTGCAGCATCAATGAGCACTGGGATTGCGGCGTAGTTAACCACAGCCCCTTCGCCGTCGTGCGCTTCGGAATTCCCGTGGCCGCCCTCGGCATCGCCGGATACATTCTCATGGGCGCGCTCGCATTCCTGCGTTCCTACCGCCTGTTGCTCGTGCCCACTTTCGCCGGACTCGCCTATTCGCTTTACCTCGCCAACATTGAAGCCAACACCCTAGGCGTCTGGTGTATCTATTGCGTAATTTCGCTCGGGATCATCTCCCTGATGTCGCTCCTGACCCTAGGAAGTGTGGTCGCGCAGATTACGCGCAAGCCGTCGGTGTAAGTGAAAATCAGGGAAACTCGACTGCGTGCGACCGGGGAAATTCTTACCGTCTCTTCGACCCCATCTTACGGTTGATGTCGGTCGAGAATTCGATGAACAAATTCAGCAGCGCGCCGAACCCGCCCTGCTCCGCCGCGGCCCGGCCTCCTTCTGCGAAAACGTTTCGCGGATGCGGCTTCCACGCGGTCGAAATCATTCCCCCACCAAACGACCCGCCGTACAACCCCCACTGCGGGCGCAGTTCATGCTCGCTTTGATTGTAGGTTAGAAAGTTGCGCATGATCGCATGCCGCGTCCTCGGCCAGAAGCCCCGGCAGCGGCATTGATCGTAGCGCGGTTCGTATCGCAGCGCCGCGTTGCCCAGCGCCGCCAGGCTGTTGGCCGAAATAAATTGTCCTTCGCGCGACGCAAACCGTTCCGCATATCCTGCCCAGCCGTCGTCCCACTGCCAGGGCACTCCCCGCATCTGGTCAAAGCTCGCCGCGAACATGCGCTTCAGATACGGCCCCGGCGTCGTCAGCGTCTGTTGCAGATAAATCTCGCGCCGCTGTTGCGCGGTCATCGGAACCAGCGGCCGGCCTCTTTCAACATACACGCCGGCGAACCAGCCGCTCTCCCAATCGCGCGCCTTGACCAGTGCGGCCTCCCCAGCATTTCTTGTGGCTTCAACCGCCCCCAGGGTCACGTCTTTC
>Ga0210399_10002121_pt1 | contig 15418 bp, 13 predicted proteins | sample IncBWC14MmetaG_FD_150865 | JGI IMG/M metagenome (GOLD analysis project Ga0210399, IMG submission 150865) | Forest soil microbial communities from Barre Woods Harvard Forest LTER site, Petersham, Massachusetts, United States - Inc-BW-C-14-M | ecosystem: Environmental > Terrestrial > Soil >...
CCGCCAGGAAAGATCGCAAGAGGTTCCGGGACGTGTGGAGGCGGTACTCCGCCGTGGAGCGGAAGTCGTCGATGGGCGCGACGTCCCGTTCCAGGAGCGCGCAGGCCTCCTCCACCGTCTCGGGGGTCATCCTCCGGCCGGCGATGAAGGCCTCCACCTGGGCCAGGCGGCAAACGGTAGGGGCCATGCTGCCCAGGGCGAATCGCAGCTCGCGCACGCGGTGGTCCCGTCCCCGCCAAAGGAGTCCGGCCGCGACCGTCTTGGATAGGGCCTGGGCGGCCCGGGTCCCCACCTTGCGAAAGAGATGGCGGGTGGGGCGCCGCTCGAGGAACGGAACCTCGACGGCTTCGATCAGCTCCCCCGGCCCCAGGCGCGTCTTCTTGACCCCCGCGAAGAACTCGCTTATGGGCAGGGTTCGCCGGCCATCCCTCGACACCACCCGCACGACCGCATCGTAGACGGCGAGGGGGGGGAAGGTGTCGCCCGCCGGGGAGGCGTTGGCGAGGTTGCCGCCCAGGGTGCCGCGGTTTTGGATCGCGACCCCGCCGATCACCGCGCAGGCCTGGACCAGGAGGGGTAGCCTCCACCTCGCGACGGGGTGTTCACCGATGGTGGCGTGGGTGGCCAGGGCACCGATCCACAGACGTCCGGGGAGCTCCCGGATCCTCTTCCACTCGTAGAGACCCGACAGATCGAGGACGGTTCGGTGGTTGAGGTGGCCGGCGTTCCAGGCCACCATGAGATCGGTGCCTCCGGCGAGAGGCACCGCGCGGGGGTGTTCGGCTTTCATCCTCACCGCCGCCTCCGCCGAGCGTGGCTGGAGCAGCTCCATGGAGCGGGGGTCGCCCCTCATCGGCTCCGCCCGCTCCGCCTCCGCGCCTTCACGGCCTGGACCACGGCGTTGACGATGTGCTGATAGCCCGTGCAGCGGCAGAGGTTCCCGGCCAGGAGGTTGCGGATGGCCGCCTCGTCGGCGCCGCCCCCGGCCCGGATCCAGGACCAGGCCGTCATCAGCATGCCCGGAGTGCAGATGCCGCACTGGGCCCCGCCCTCGGTAAGGAACGACTGCTGGAGCGGGCTCAGCCGTCCCCGTCTTCCCAATGACTCGACCGTCTCGACCCGGTGCCCCGCCACCTGGGCCACCGGAATCAAGCAGCTATTCGTGGGCCGCCCGTCCAGGAGTACGGTGCAGGCCCCGCACTCCCCCTCCCCGCAGCCCTCCTTGGTTCCGGTCAAACCGAAGTCCTCCCGCAGGACGTCGATCAGCCGCGTAAAGGGAGGGCCCGCGAAGGACCGTCCCTTACCGTTGACGCGGAACCGGACCATGAAGGTGGGCCTCGAGGATCCTCTCGGGCAAGATGGGAAGAACGTCGATCCAATGGCCGGTGGCCTGGCGGATGGCCGCCGCGACGGCCGGGGCGGGGACGTCCATGGGTAGCTCGCCCACGCCCTTGGCCCCCGAGGGGCCACGAGAGTAAGGCTTCTCCACGATCTCCACCTTCAAGGGGGGCGTGTCCAAGGCGGTGGGAATGATGTAGTTGGTGAGTTGGCTGTTGGTCATGAAGCCGTTCTCGTAGACCACGTTCTCGAGGAGGGCGTAGCCGAGGGCCTGGGCGGTGCCGCCCATGATCTGGCCCTCTGCGAGCCGGGGGTTGATGGCCTTCCCGATGTCGGAGACGGCGGTGACCTCTCTCACGCGCACCTCGAAGGTGAGCCGGTCCACCTCCAGGTCCACAGCCACCGCGCCGTAGCTGTAGACGCCATAGGCGTCGCCCCGGTAGGCGGCCTCGTCCCAGCGGATTTCCGGGGGGTTCTGGTATTCCGCCTCGAACCGCCGCGGAGGGCCCTTTCCACAAAGGAGGCGGCCCGCCCGGCGGAGCCCGGCGCGCGTGCGGGGGAAAGACCCGCACCTCTTGATGACCTCCTCCCGCAGCTGCCGCGCTGCGCGCTCCAAGAGCCCGCCCACGATCATGCACGTGCGGCTGGCCACGGTAGGGCCGCTGTTCGGGACCTTGCCGGTGTCGGGAGTCTCGACCTCCACCCACTCGCAGGGGATCCGCAGCGTGTCGGCCACGATCTGCGCGAGCATGGTGCCCGTCCCCTGTCCGATCTCGGTGGAGGCGGCGAGCACCCAAACCTCGCCCCCCCGCGAGAGAGAGACCGCGGCCTTGCTGTTCAGGTACGCCTCGCCGCTGCCCGTGAACCCCGCCCCGTGATGGCAGAGGGCGAGGCCGATTCCGCGCCAGGTGGGGCGGCGGGCGCGGTTCCAGCGTACGTGCGCGGCCCGCCTCCGGACGTAGCCGCTCTTCCGGGCGCAGCGCTCGAGCGCGGTGGACGCCCCCACGCTCTCCTCCAGCACCTGCCCGGTAGCCGTCACCGATCCCTCGCGGAACACGTTGCGCCGGCGGAGGACGACGGGGTCGAGACCCAGCTTCTCCGCGACCTTCTCCATCTGCAGCTCGGCCGCGAACAGGACCTGGGGGGCTCCGAAGCCGCGGAAGGCCCCGTTGGGGGGGGTGGTGGTGGCCACCACCCGCGAGCGGATGCGCACATTCGGGCACGCGTAGGGGCCGCCGGCGTGCAGGGTCCCCCGGGACAGGACAACCGGGGACAGGGTCACGTAAGCCCCGCCATCCATCACCACCTCGATGTCCTGGGCCACGAGCGTCCCGTCGCGCATCACCCCCGTGCGGTGCTTGATCCAGGCGGGATGACGCTTGGTGGTGGCGGCCATGTCTTCCCCGCGGTCGTAGATCATCTTGACCGGTCGCCTCGCCTTCAAGGCCAGGAGGGCGGCGTGGCCGGCGATCATCGACGGATACTCCTCCTTGCCGCCGAACCCGCCCCCGGTGGTGGTTTGGACGACCCGGACCTTGTCGTCCGGAAGGTCGAAGATGTGCTTCAGGGCCTTGTGCACGTAATAGGGGCACTGCAGCGAGCCCAGGACCACCACCGTGCCGTCCTCCTCCACGTAGGCGGCCATCCCGTTGTTTTCGATGTAGGCCTGCTCCTGGTGGGGGACCCGATACTCGCCCGCCACCACCAAATCGGCCCCGGCCAGGCCGGCCGTCACGTCCCCCTTCTCGATGAGAAAGCTCTTGAAAACGTTGTCGGGGGGATGGAGCACGGTCTCGGCCCGGAGAGCGTCCCCCACGGTGAGCACGGGCGGCAGCTCCTCGTACTCCACGTGGATGTGGCGGAGGGCCTCGTAGGCCCGAGGCCGGAAACGATGGGCCACGAGGAGGATGGGCTCCATCACGTGGCGGACCCTCCCCTCCGCCAAGAGGGGCTGGTCTTCCTCGATGAGGGCCACGTGGTTGCCGCCGGGGACGTCGCGGGCGGTGGCGATCACGCATTCCTCCCAGGGGAAGCGGGGATCGAAAGAGATGTGCTGGATGCGACCGTGGGGTATGGAGGACCGGAGGGTGACGCCGTGCAAGCAGCCTGGGAAGTTGTGGTCGTCGATGTACCGGGCGCGGCCGCAGAGCTTCTCCGGTCCCTCCCGCCGAAGCGCGTTTACTCCCACGCCGGGCCTGGACGACATGCTGGTATCTTCGGAGTCTCTCAGTGGGGGGGCCGCTCGCCCGGCGGCTCGCAGACGATCCCCTTGCCCAAGGCTTCCTGGTACTGCCGCCAGGACGTGGCGGGTCGCCCGTGGGGGATCTCCTTCATGGTGATGCAGCCGGGGATGGGGCAGACCAGCATACAGAGGTTGCAGCCCACGCATTTCTCCTCGATGATCTCGGGCACTTTCCCCCCCGCGACCATCCGGATGGACTGGTGGGCTCCGTCCTCGCAAGCCACGTAGCAGAGGTGGCAGCCGATGCACTTCTCCCGGTGGATCTCGGCGATGACCTTGAAGTTGAGGTTCAACTCTCCCCATTCCGTCACGCGGGGCAGGCTCTTCCCGCGAACCTCGGCCAGGGTCCTGAACCCCCGCTCGTCCATCCAGTTCGAGAGGCCGTCCACCATGTCCTCCACGATACGGAACCCATAGTGCATGATGGCCGTGCAGACCTGGATGGAGCTCGCCCCCAGGAGCAGGAATTCCGCGGCGTCGCTCCAAGAAGCCACGCCCCCGATCCCTGAGATGGGGATTCCGATCTCTGGGTGCCGGGCCACCGCCGACACCATGTTGAGGGCTATCGGCTTGACCGCGGGGCCGCAGTAGCCGCCGTGGGACGACTTGCCGTCCACGATCGGGCGGGGGGCCAGGGTGTCGAGGTCGATGCCCATGATGCTGTTGATGGTATTGATGAGGGAGACCCCGTCCGCCCCCCCCTCCCGGGCGGCCACGCCGATGTAGGTGACGTCCGAGATGTTGGGGGTGAGCTTCACGAGCACGGGCGTGCGCGCCACCTCCTTGACCCAGGAGACGATGAGCCTCGTGTATTCGGGCACCTGGCCCACCGCGGAGCCCATCCCCCGCTCGCTCATGCCATGGGGGCAGCCGAAGTTGAGTTCGAGGCCGTCGGCTCCCGCTCCTTCCGCCCGCCGGACGATCTCGTGCCAAGCCTCTCGCTTGGACTCCACCATCAGGGACGCCACCACCGCGTTCTTGGGGTAGCGCTTCTTGACCTCTGCGATCTCGCGTAGATTGTCCTCGACGGGCCGGTCCGAGATCAGCTCGATGTTGTTGAAGCCCATCATGCGGACGTTGGCGAGGTCGACGCTTCCGTACCGCGAGGTGGTGTTGATGATGGGCTCGCCAATGGTCTTCCAGACGGCCCCCCCCCACCCGGCGTCGAAGGCCCGCATGACCTGGTAAGCGGTGTTGGCGGGCGGGCCCGAGGCCACCCAGAAGGGGTTGGGGCTCCGGATGCCCCCGCAGTCGGTGGTCAGGTCCGCCATGACGCCTCCCTACCCTCGCGGCCGACCCAGGTCCTGATCGATGGCACCTGCCGCCGCCTTGCCCTCTGCGACCGCGTTCACGACCTCCTTGCCCCCGTTGACGCAGTCGCCGCCCGCGTAGAGTCCGCTCAGGTTCGTACGGCCGCTGGCATCCACCTGCACCCTCCCGCCTTCCAGGGCGAGGCCGGGGAACATCCCGGTCAGCCACTCCACCGCCTTCTTCTGCCCCACCGCGGTGATGGCCATGTCGCAGGGGATGTGGAACTCAGAGCCGGGGATGGGCCGCACGGCGGGGCGTCCCCGGGCGTCCTCAACAATCTCCGTCCTTACGCACTCGACCGCGGTCAGGGCCCCGTCGCCCAGGAAGCGCACGGGCAGCGCGTAGAAGACGTAGGTCGCACCGTCCGACTTGGCCAGTTCGTACTCGTAGTCGTAGGCGGGGATATCCTCCGGCCCCCGGCGGTAGACCACAAGAACGTTCTCCGCCCCCAGTCGCTTGGCCTGGGTAGCGGCATCCACCGAGGTGTTGCCGGCGCCGAAAACCACGACCGTCCGGCCTACGTCGATCTGGCGGAAAGGCTCGTTTTTCACACGATCGATGAAACCGAGAGCATCCACCACCCCCGGTAGGGTCTCGCCGGGGATGCCGAGGGCCTCCGTCGTGCCCAGCCCGATGCCCAGGAAGAGCGAGTCGGCCTTTGCACGAAGTTCGGAGATGCTGAGATCCTTCCCCACCTCGACCTCACCCACGACCTCGACTCCCAGCGACCGCAACAGCTCCACCTCCCGCAAAGCCTCCGCCGCCCGCATCTTGTAGGCGGCAATGCCGTGGGTGTTCAGGCCGCCGGGGATCTTGCGCTTCTCGTAGATGCGGCAGGCGTAGCCCAGGCGGGCCAGCTCGGCCGCACAGCCGAAGCTCGCGGGCCCGGCTCCGATGAGGGCCACCCGGCGTGAGTTGGGAGACCCCGCCTCCAGGACCCGAATCCCGCGGTCCAGCACGAAGTCCGTGGCCAGGCGCTGAAGGGACCCAATCATGACCGGACGCTTGTGCTCCTGGTTGAGCACACAGGCCCCCTCGCAAAGCACCTCCACCGGGCAGACCCGGGCGCACGAGTGGCCGAGGATGTTGGCTTCGAAGATCGTGCGGGCTGAGCCCTTGAGGTTGCCGCTCGCGATCTTCTTGATGAAGGACGGGATGTCGATGGCGGTGGGGCAAGCCTTGATGCAGGGAGCGTCATAGCAGAAGAGGCAGCGCGCCGCCTCGGCCAGGGCCGCGGCTGCGCTGAGCCCGGGGTTTATGTCCGCAAAGTTACGCTCGTAGACGGCATCGTCAAGCTTTGCCGCGATGTTCTTCACGAGAAGGCACTCCCGCGTGGTGGGTGATGCGACTCTATCCCCGGCTTCCGAGGGTGTCAACGCAACCGCGGCTGCGTTGACACGTCGCAGAGACGTTGGGTAGCATGCCCCATCTCGCGCTGCCGGCCGCCATCCCCGCTCCTTCCCGCCCGCCGGGAGGGGGAAGCAGAGGCTCCCATGGCCACGACTCTGGTGAAGAACGGCACCGTCATCACGGCATCGGACCGCTACCAGGCGGACCTCTACATCGACCGGGGCGTGATCACCCTCATCGGGCAGGGGCTGAACCTTCCCGCCGACACGTGATCGACGCCTCCGGCAAGCTGGTCATGCCCGGAGGCATCGATGTCCACACCCACCTGGACATGCCCTTCGGGGGCACGAATTCCGCCGACGATTTCGAGACCGGCACTATCGCCGCCGCCCACGGCGGCACCACCACCCTCATCGACTTCGCCATCCAGGACTTCGGGGAGGGGCTCTACCCCGCCTTCGAGCGATGGATGAAGAAGGCGGAGGGAAAGTCCGTCATCGACTACGCTTTTCACATAATCGTGCGCGAGCTGACGGACGTGGTTTCCGGAGATATGGACAAGCTGATCCGCCACGAGGGAATCACGTCCTTCAAGCTCTTCATGGCCTACCCGGGCGTCTTCATGGTGGACGACGCCACCATCTTCAAGGCCCTCCTGAAGACCCGCGACAACGGCGGCCTCATCTGCATGCACGCCGAGAACGGTGGCGTCATCGATACCCTGGTCAAGGAGGCGTTGCGCAAGGGCCAGACCGCTCCGAAGTACCACGCCCTCACGCGGCCGACTCGGGCCGAGGGGGAGGCGACGGGGCGGGCCATCGCCCTCGCGGAGATGGCCGACGTCCCCATCTACATAGTCCACCTCTCTTGCTCGGACGCGCTGGAGAAGGTGAAGCAGGCACGCGATATGGGCTTGCCCGCCTATGCCGAGACCTGCCCCCAGTACCTGTTTCTCTCCTACGACGACTACGAGCGACCGGGCTTCGAGGGGGCCAAGTACGTGATGTCGCCTCCCCTGCGCGAGAAATGGAACCAGGACGCGCTTTGGAAGGGCTTGGCCAAGAACGACCTTCAGGTTGTCTCCACCGACCATTGTCCGTTCTGCATGAACGAGCCGCCCCAGAAGCAGCTCGGGAAGGAAGACTTCTCAAAGATCCCGAACGGCGCCCCCGGCATCGAGACGCGGCTCCTGCTCGTGTGGGACGGCGGGGTCCGGACGGGCAAGATCGATATGCACCGCTTCGTGGAGATCGTGTCCACAAACCCCGCCAAAATGTTCGGCCTCTGGCCCCGGAAGGGAACGATCGCCGTCGGCTCGGACGGCGATCTCGTCCTCTTCGACCCCGAGAAGGAGACCACCCTGTCCGCCCAGACCCACCACATGAGGGTGGACTACAACCCCTATGAGGGACGGATGGTCAAGGGCGGCCCGGCCGTCGTGCTCTCAAGAGGCGAGGTTCTGGTGGATCACGGGCAGCTCAAGGGCCGGCCTGGACGCGGGCAGTTCGTGAAGCGGCAGCCGGGACGACCGCTGGTGGGGTGATCTTTCCCTCACTTCTCCCCTCGGTCCCGCTCTTCCCGCAGCGCCTCGAGCTCCGCGATCGCTTCAAGATCCTTCGGCCGCCCGGCCGCCCGCTTCACGCGGATCAGCCCCTCTAACCCGAGGCACCGGCACTCAACCGCGAACACTCGGATGGAGATGGTTTCGGTCAACAGATCCTCGTAGGACCCGCCCCCGATCAGCTGTCCGAAGAGATCAAGGTCGCCGATTGCCGTGGTGAGGGTGAAATTGAGCCCCCGGCGGAGGGTTGCCTCATCCCACCGGAAGGGCAGGCCGGGAGGAGCACCCCGCGGATAGGGGGAATGGGGGGCGAGGGAGGAAGCAAGCCGCGCCACGTTGTCGCTTGACCGAGAGTAAACGACGTCAACGTCTTGGGTCAGGCGGGCGGAGCCGTGGGCGGTGGCGGCGACGCCGCCAACGAGGATGAATTCGACGCTGCCCTGGGCCAACGCGCGTAGCAGGCGTTCAACGTCGGTCATCTCTGGCCTTACGCCCCGCCCGCACGAGCTCGCGAGCGAAGCGTTGCAGCTCGATAAGGTTGCGCAGCCGTTCCTCCACCGTCCGCGTCAGGTTTTGCCGGAGAAGGGTTCTGTCGATGTCCTTCTTGAAGGCCTCGATCACGGGATCCGGCTCAAGAGAGACAGTGGAGCCCAAGCGTGTGCTCACCACGGCCACTAATCTACCACTCTCGACCCAGGATTGGCCCCGACGGCGTGCCGGGCGGGGCCGGCTCTGGCGTGCGCTCGTCGGCTTCCTTAGGACCTCCGTGAACGGGGTACGCCGCGCGGTCGACAGTGCGGCGCCAACACTCTTGGCGCGGATTCGCCGTTGACACCATCCCACGCCGTCCGATAGCATCCCGCGATTCATGCTTCCCTCCCGGGAAACGTATCATGCCGACGGCCGGGTCGAGCTCAGCGACACCGCGCTCATCCAGGCCAGCCCCCTCTACAACCACGACCTGGCTCCCCTTCCCGCCTCCCTCCGCAACTGGACGACCTACAACTACGCGGCGCTGTGGATCAGCATGGCCCACTGCATCCCCACCTACATGCTCGCTTCGGGGCTCATGACCGCGGGCATGAACTGGTGGCAAGCGCTCATAACGATCCTGCTCGGCAACACCATCGTTCTCATCCCCATCCTGCTCAACTCCCATCCCGGCACGAAGTACGGAATTCCGTTTCCGGTCTTCGCTCGGGCCGCCTACGGGACGATCGGCTCCAACCTCCCCGCCCTCATGCGGGCCCTGGTGGCCTGCGGCTGGTTCGGCATTCAGTCCTGGATTGGGGGGGAGGCCCTCTATACCTTCCTCACGAGCCTGATCCCTTCCTGGCCCACGCTCCTCGGCCCCGGCTTCGGCGGTCACACCACGAGCGAGTGGCTCTCCTTCCTCCTTTTCTGGGGGACGAACGTGTTCATCATCTATCGCGGGATGGACCTCCTGCGGAAGGTGGAGAACTGGGCCGCTCCTTTCGTGCTCGTGATGACGGGAGTCCTGCTGGTGTGGGCGGTAAGGGAGGCTCACGGCCTCGGCCCCCTCTTGGAGCAGCCGGGCCGGCTCCACACCCTGGCCGACTTCCTTCCCGTCTTCATCCCCTCCCTGACCGCCATGATCGGCTACTGGGCCACCCTCTCCTTGAACATGCCCGACTTCACGCGCTTCGGGCGCAGCCAGCGCGATCAGATCGTGGGCCAGGTGGTGGCCCTGCCCACCACGATGTTCGTATTCGCGGCCATGGGCGTGCTCATCACCAGCGCCACCGTGATCATCTATGGCCAAGCCATCTGGGACCCCATCCAGCTCGTGGCCCGCTTCAAGACCCCGCTGGTGGTGGCGGTCTCGATGTTCACGGCGGTGGTCGCTACCTTGGCCGTGAACATTGCCGCCAACGTGGTTTCTCCCGCCAATGACTTCGCTAATGCCTTCCCGCGCCTCATCGCCTTCAAGACGGGGGGCCTGATCACGGGTGTCCTCGGGATCCTGATGCAGCCGTGGAAGCTGCTGGCCGATGCGTCGGGCTACATCTTCACCTGGCTCCTCGGCTATTCGGGAGGCTTGGGTTCGATTGCGGGCGTCCTCATCGCCGACTATTGGCTGATCCGGCGCCGGCAGCTCCGCCTGGAGGACCTCTACCTTCCCCAAGGCCAATACCGCTACCTGGGGGGGTGGAACTGGAGGGCGGTGGCGGCGACCCTTTCCGGCTGCGCCTTGGCCTGGGGAGGGCTGATCATCCCTGCCCTCAGGCCGCTTTACGATTACGCCTGGTTCGTGGGCTTCGTCGTGGCCTTTGTCCTCTACGCTGCGCTCATGCGGGGGATGCCCGGCTTGGCCGAACCCGTCGCGATGGCCCAGGGGGGGGAGGGCCGATAGCCCGGACCCTCACCGGATGGGGGGGCAGATGCCGGTCTGCCTCAGTGGAGCCACTTGGCCACGCCCGGGCTCGACCGCGCGAACTGCACCAGAGCGTACACCGCGGCCTCGATTTGGCGACTGTCGTATCGAGGGTCGACCGAGACCTCCCAACACCCGCTGCGGGCCGCCTGCTGGACCCCCGTGACCCCTTCTATGGCGAAGACCAGCCGCGTGAAGACCGCGTCCGACCACAGCTGGTATCCGCGTCCGTGGGACTCGAAGACGACCGGCGTTCTGAGCACGGTTTCCTGGGCCATGACCCTGATTCCTCGCCCCAAAGCTAAGGCCCGGCTGACCGCCCTGGCCACAGGGGGGCCCTGGAATTGGGGTAGGGGAAACCCCTAAATACGGCTCCTCCTCTCCCTGATCCCCCGGAGAGTGGAGTATCATCGTTGGAGTTGGCAGTGCTGGAGTTAACCGCAGGCTCCCTCTTCCAAGGGCGAGTTCTGTCCCCTGGCGGCATAGGTGTTTCTTGGGGGTGCCCGTCCGCCTCAGGTTGGCTACTGGGCGCGGCCAGAGGAGAACCACGATGAAGAGACCCGGCAACAAGAGGCTTGGCTTGGTCGGGGCGGCTCTTTTGTTCTTTGGCGTCTTGCCCGCCGCCTCTGCGGAAACCAGGGTCGGCGTCCTGCTCTGGAACCCCCAGCTGCGCTACGAGCAATGCAGAGAGGGGATCATCGAGCAATTACGACAAGAGGGCTTCAAAGAGCCTGAGGTGACCTTCGTCATAGAGCAGGCCAACGGCAACATGTCCACGGTGGCCGAGCTGGCGCGGAAGTTCCACACCGCCCACATGAACGTAGTGATGCCGATCGGCACCTCGGCGGCGGTGGCCGTGGCCGCGGAGATCAAGGATGCTCCGGTGGTCTTTGCTTTCGTATTCGATCCCGTGGCCTCGAAGATCGCGCAGGACTGGAAGAGTTCCGGCAACAACACCACCGGTTCCAGCTCCCAAACCTCGGCGCCCACGCTGCTCAGCAGCCTCAAACAGCTCGCCCCAATCAAGACGCTGGCTGTCCTCTACACTCCCGGCGAGAAGAACACGGAAGCGCAACTCAAAGATGTCGAGGCCTTGCAGAGCGATTTCCAGATCAAGGTGCTGCCGGTTGCGCTGAAGAGCCGGGCCGATATCGTCCCCGAAGTCTCACCGCTGCAGGGCAAGGCGGACGCGGTCCTGCTGACCGGCAGCAGCATCATCGGCGACATGGCGGCGCAAATCGTCGTCCTGGCCAACAAGGCAAAGCTCATGACCGCGACCCAATCTGAGGACCACTTGGACAAGGGCGTCCTTCTGGGGGTCACAGTGGACCCCATCGCCGTGGGCCGCTTGGCCGGGAAGAAGGCGGCCCTCGTCCTCCGGGGAGCCAGGCCCGCCTCCATCCCGATCGAAGCCCTGAAGACCTCGGATGTGATCGTCAACCTGAAGACAGCGAGGGTCATCGGGCTGCAGGTGTCGGCTGCTTTTCGGAAAGCCGCGACCCGGATATTGGAGTAAGAGCGGCGGTTGGAACCGCGGCCTCCCCGCCGGGACGCCCGAGGGTCAGTTCACGGGTGGCTCCGTGGCGGGATCGTTGGACACCGGGGCCGGCTAGCGCCGGGTCTTCTTGGCCGGGTTCGGCTTTCCTGCATTCTGTTGCCGGCCCATAACCAGGGTCTCCACGGCAACCACGTGGTCCAACATGGCCCTTCGAGCCGCCGCCGAGCGACGCCCCCGGATCGCCTCCAGGATTCGTAGATGATCCTCATGGGAGCGCGTCGGTCGCCCGGCAATCTGGAGCGATTCCTCCCGGCTCTGGGTCAAGAGATCGATGACGGCGTGCACGATGCGCGTGATAGCACGGTTGTTCGTCGAGCTCGCGATCGCCGCGTGAAAGGCGGCGTCCTGGGCTAGGCCCGTACCGCCGGCCGCCACCTCCTTGCCTTGCTCCTCCAGGATTCGCTCCATTTCCTGGATCTCCTCTTTGGTAGATCGGCGGGCCGCGAGGCCAGCGATCGGCGGCTCCAGGAGCCTCCGGGCTTCGAAGAGCTCTCCCACCGCTTCGCGCTGGGTCAGGATCACGAGGGCCAGGGGCTCAATCAGCGAGTCCACCGAGATCTCTCGGACGAAGGTCCCCTCGCCGAGTCGGATCTCGATGAGTCCCATCGACTCCAGCGATCGCAGAGCCTCACGAACCGAGGCTCGGCTAACCCGGAATCGCTCGGCCAGATCCCTCTCCGGCGGAAGCCGGTCGCCGGACTTGAGTTTCCCCTCCGAGATCAGCGTCCGGATCTGTCGGACGATCTCCTCGTAGATCCGGGGGCTGTTGATGGGCTCGACCTTGTGCCACTCCATGTCGCCCGCTTAGTACCTCGGAACTGCTTGGCGGTCAAGAGAGTAGGTCGGAAAAAGAAGGCCGCGACCACTCCGGCCAGAGCCGCGTCCCCTCAGACACGACGAGGCCGGGCTCGAACTGAGCCTGGCCTCGTCGCTACTCTTCGTCAGCCGTGTTCAGGGGACGGTCACCGGCCGAGGAGAACTATTCCTCCTCCAACGCGGCCTTCGACGCTGCGATCTTGCGGAAGGGAATGACGGCCGGCACCTCCCACTTATCCCACATCTCGTCTACCTTCGCCTGGAAGTATTCAAAGTCGTCCTCGACGAAGTGAGCGAAGCGGCCCTGCTTCAGCAGGTACTCCCGCGTGGGCTTCCGCTTCTTTCCGTCCGCGAGGTACTTGGACTTGCCGTAATAGTGCAGTACCCCGTCCTCGACCTCGTAAAGCGGCCAGATCCCCGTTTCCACCGCCAGCTCGCCCAGCTCATGAGACAACATCGGATCGTAGTCCCATCCCTTGGGGCAAGGGTCCAAGGAGTGGATGAAGGTGGGGCCTCCGATGGAGAGCGCCCTCCGCACACGGTTCATCATTTCCACGGGATAGGAAGCACAGACGGTGGCCACGTATCGGCACTCTGAATGACCGACGGCAAGCATCCCGGCCATGTTCTTCTTCCAGCGCGTGTGGATGATCCGCTTCACGGAGCCCGGGGGGCTAAAGGTGGTGTTGGCCCCGTAGGGGGTGGAGCCGGAGAGCTGGATGTCGGTGTTGGCGTAGGACTCGTTGTCGTACATCAGGATCAGGGAGTTGTATTCCTTGTGGGTCAAGGTCGCGGAGATGGCACCCAGGCCCATGTCCGCACCACCGCCGTCGCCGCAGAACGCGATGACATTGATGGGCTCGTTCTTCATCTTGCCCTTCGTCATCAACGCCTTGAGCCCCGCGGCCGTCCCCAGCGCGGCGGAGCCCGAACTACCGAGTTGGGTGTGCATCCACGGCACCGCCCAGGGGGTCGAATAATAAGTGGTGTTGGCCACGTACATGCAGCCGGTGGAGCCGAGCACGATGGTCCGGGGCCCGGAGGCCTTGACCATGAGCTTCATGACCAGCGCCGACTCGCAGCCCTGGCAAGTCCGGTGGCCGGAGGAGAAATACTCCTTGATGTCGACCTTCTTGACGCCCTTCCAGGGCGCGAGGTTCTGGGTCTCGAGCTTGATTAGCGTTTCCGGCATCTTGTCCTCCTTACTACGACCCGGGGTACTACTCCCGAACGCCCAGCCAGGTGGTCGGCTTTTCGGCCTTCCCCGTCTTGGCCGCTTGTTCGCACAGCTGAACCATTTCTTCCACGTTCTCGATCGTCACCTCACGACCGCCCAGGCCGCAGATGAATCCGATCAAGGGTGGTCGCTTCTCGGAGTTGTACATCGCCGCCCGCACTTCGTTGGCCACCACACCGGAGCCGAAGGGGGATCCGAATGAATAGTCGCGGTCGATGACCCCGACGGCCTTGGCCTTGCCCAGGGCCTTGGCGAGCTGCTCATAGGGGAAGGGCCGGAACCACTTCAGGCGGATGAATCCAACCTTCTTTCCCTCCGCCCGGAGCTTCCGAATCGTGACCTTCACCGGCATCGAGAGCGTCCCCATGCCCATGAGGATCACGTCGGGATTGTCGTCGGTCATGTACTCTTCGAACCAGGGATTGTGAAGGTCGCGCCCAAAGACCCTCTTGAAGTCCTTGTAGGCCTCCTCGATGACCCCGTAGGACCGGCTTATGGCTTCTGTGTTCTGCCGCCGGATCTCCATGACCCAGTCTTCGTTGACTTGGGGTGCGACCGTGATGGGGTTGTCGGGATGAAGGAGGAGATCCTTGCGGTCGTAGGGCGGAAGGAACGCGTTCACCTGGGCTTGGGTCGGCACTTTGCAGATGGCTTGCGAATGGGTGAGGAAGGCACCGTCACAGGAGAGGGCAATGGGGAGGAAAATCCGTCGGTCCTCAGCCACCCGGTAAGCGATGAGGGTAGTGTCGAGCGCCTCCTGCGCGGTGTCGACCCAGTTCAGGAGCCAGCCCAGGTCGCGAACGGAAAGCGCGTCGTTGTGCTCCACGCCGAAGGCCCCTGGATCATCTAGGGCCCGGTTGCCGACCATGGCGATCATCGGGATGCGGAGAGCGGGGGTGACGGTGATGGCTTCCATGGCGTACATCCAGCCCACACCCGAGGAGCCGCAAAAAACCCGGGCTCCGACCGCGGAGGCGTGTTTGACCACCTCGAACTGGCTGTGCTCGCCCTCGGCCACGATGTACTCGGCCCTGAGGATGCCGTTGGCGATCTTCTTGGCCACCGCCTGCATGACCGTGTCGTAGGGTCGGATCGGGTAGGCGGTGACGACGTCGATGTCAGCAAGCGTGAGGGCCTCGGCGATCGCCTCGCTCCCCGAGATGAGGAGCTCCTGTTCTACCTGATAGGGGGCACTGGTGGGTGCCTGCGCTGCCGTCGTCGTCATGTTTGATTCCTCCCTAGGTCCTGGCTAGGCCTTCGTCTGAGCATTTTCGCCGGGAATGCCGGTGGTCACCACACCACCACCCATGTCCAGCGGACCCGCGGCCAGCTCCTGTTCGTACTGCCCGCGATATCGGAATCCATGGGAACGGCCAACGGTGACCTTGTCCGCCGTTTTTTCCTTCAGCCAGGCCTGGTAGGCGTTCTTATCCTTCCGCCACATCTCCCACTGGCTGGCGTTGTCGTGGAAGGCGGACTCATTGACCATGGTGACGCAGTTGTCTACCGGGCAGACCGCCTCGCAGACGCCGCACCCGCAGCAGGCTTCCATGTTGGCGTCGTAGAGACTCTCGGGAGTGACGTCGAAGCAGCTGTCTGGGCACTGAAGC
>Ga0210399_10002123_pt1 | contig 15416 bp, 12 predicted proteins | sample IncBWC14MmetaG_FD_150865 | JGI IMG/M metagenome (GOLD analysis project Ga0210399, IMG submission 150865) | Forest soil microbial communities from Barre Woods Harvard Forest LTER site, Petersham, Massachusetts, United States - Inc-BW-C-14-M | ecosystem: Environmental > Terrestrial > Soil >...
CGCGGCTGCGCAGTTTGCCGTTCACCTGCACAGGAATCTCGAGCTCTTCTTCTTTGGCCAGTTCGGCGTCGAACTTGGGCCATGGCGTTTTGAGCAGGTTCCCCTTTTCGCCGAGCATCTCCCACAATTCGTGCGCCAGATAGGGCGCGAAAGGCGCGAGCAACAAGACGAGGTTGCGCTGTACATCCGCCAGGAAAGGAGCCGGAACTTCATTCCGTACAATCGCCTCCTCCGCGCCGTAGAGAACGTTCACCAGTTCCATGATCGCCGAGATGCACGTATTGAAATGCCATCGTCCTTGAAAGTCGTCGCTGACGCGCTTGATCGTCTGGTGCAGCTTGCGCTGGATGGCGCGGGCGGCCGGCTGTAGAAACGTTGCTTGCAACGTCTCTGCGTGCGGCATACCGGTCAACGACAAGGATGACTTCGGCGCGTTGCGCACCACAAAGCGATACACGCGCCCCAGGAACCGCTGAATCCCTTCAATGCCGGAATCCTGCCAGTCGAGATCGCGATCCGGCGGCGCCGCGAACAAACTGTAGAGCCGCGCCGCGTCGGCCCCGTAGCGCGCCACCATCTCGTCGGGCGAGACCACGTTGCCCAGGTTCTTCGACATCTTCCGGCCATCTTTGATCACCATACCCTGCGTGAACAGGCGTTCAACGGGCTCATCGTTGGTGATCATGCCCAGGTCGCGCATGAACTTGGTCCAGAAGCGCGAGTAGATCAGGTGCAGGATGGCGTGCTCGACGCCACCGATGTACTGATCGATCGGGAACCAGTATTGCGCAGTCTTCGAATCAAACGGCGCGCGGTCGTTGTGTGCGTCGGTGTAGCGATAGAAATACCAGGACGAGTCGACGAACGTGTCCATGGTGTCGGTCTCGCGCCGCGCCGGGCCGCCGCACTTCGGACACGTAGCGTTCACAAACTCGGAAACGCTCTCAAGCGGAGATCCCCCAGCCAGCGTAACTTTCACCTTGTCCGGCAGGATCACCGGCAAATCTTTTTCGGGCACGGCGACGATACCGTCCTTCTCGCAATACAGCATCGGGATGGGCGTGCCCCAGTAGCGCTGCCGCGAAATCCCCCAGTCTTTCAAGCGATAGGTGACCGTGGCCTTGCCAAACTTGTTTTCCTCGGCATAAGCCGACATCACCCGGATCGCTTCATCACACGCCAAACGGTTGTATCGCCCGGAATTGACTAGCATGCCGTCGTGCCCGACGAACGGAAGCGCAGGTTCGGCCACGGTCTCGTCCGGATCGCCTGACATTGGCAAGACGACCAACCGGATCTCCAGGCCGTACTTCTTGGCGAACTCATAGTCGCGCTCGTCGTGCGCCGGCACGCTCATGATGGCGCCCGTGCCGTAGTCCATCAGGATATAGTTCGCAACCCACACCGGAACGCGCTCGCTGTTGAACGGATTGATGGCGTAGCGCCCGGTGAACACTCCGTGCTTCTCGATCTCGCCGATGTCGCAGGCTTCCTTGGCCTTGCGCTGCTCGGCAATGAGTTGATCGACTTGGGCGCGCAAGCCGGGATTCTCCACTGCCAAATCTTTGACGACGGGATGCTCGGGCGCAAGCTGCACCGAAGTCGCGCCGAAAATCGTATCCACACGAGTGGTGAAGACCGGGATGGTCGATCCCGCCGGCCCGAAGCCCTTGTGGTTTTCCGCGTAGTCGAGCTTGAAATCGACCAGCGTGCCTTCGCTGCGGCCGATCCAGTTGCGCTGCATGGTGCGCACTTTTTCCGGCCAGCCGTCCAACTTGTCGAGCCCGCTCAACAATTCGTCGGCATACTTCGTCGTGCGCACGAACCACTGTTCCAACTCCCGCTGCTCGACCAGAGTATCTTCGTGTCGCCAGCAGCAGCCGTTGACGACCTGTTCGTTGGCCAGCACGGTCGCGCACTTCGGACACCAGTTCACCTTGCTCTTCTTGCGATAGGCCAACCCCCGCTCGAAAAGCTTGAGGAAGAACCACTGATTCCACCGGTAATATTCCGGCAGGCAAGTAGTGACCTCGCGCGACCAGTCGTAGGCAAAGCCGAGGCGCTTCATCTGCGCCTTCATGTTGGCGATGTTGCGCAGCGTCCATTCGCGCGGCGGCGTGTTGTTCTGGATGGCCGCATTTTCCGCGGGCAAGCCGAACGAATCCCAGCCCATGGGATGCAGCACGTTGTAGCCGTTCATCCACATGTAGCGGGCCAGCGCGTCGCCGATCGAGTAGTTGCGCACGTGCCCCATGTGCAGCGCGCCTGAGGGATACGGCAGCATCTCGAGCACGTAATACTTCTTCTTCGCAGTCTTGGACTGGTCTGACGCTGGCTCGGCGGCGTAGAGCGACGCATCTCGCTGCCAGCGCTCCGCCCACTTGGTCTCGACGCGCTGCGCGTCGTAGCGCTCGTCGCCGGGACGATCCCCATTCGGGCGATCCGCCGGGGGCGTAGCCATTTTTGTGCTTTCTTCCTGCGCCATAAGGGATGGTACTCGAAAGTCGAAACCTAGATTCTACAACGCAAGTTGGGAATATGGCGCGGATGTGGCGCGGGCGCCCTCGCCCGCCTTCTGCGGACGCGGTCCGGTCAAATCCAAATATTCTTACAACCGCCGATGACCATAAACCCTCCGAACCCTTCGAACTTACCCGGCTGGGGCGCGTCCTTCAAATGGCGCAGGCACAACGCACCCTGCTCATAGTCTGCCCGGAAATATTGCAGGTAGGCCATAAACTGCTTGCTCCGTCGCCAGTCGACCATTCCCACGAACGCGAGCACCAGTTCGGTGATTGGCTTTTCGCTCTGTTCAATCTTCTCTTTGATCAGCCGATCGTTGGTTGCGGAGTCGGCGGTCAAAAACTCCCAGCCGCGGGCCTGCCCGCCCACGGACAGCCGCATAAACCACTGCTCATTTTTCAATTTCTCGAATCGGAGCAGATCATCAAGGCTGAACTTCGCGGGCTTAGCGAGTTCTCCCAGTTTTGTTTTCGGATCGGCACTCGGCATAAGGGTCGAGTAGAATATCCGGCTTCTTGCCAGCTTGCGTCAAACCCTGGGTTAACATAGGAGTCCGCTTCAACCGCGGTCCGTAGTGCGCTGTGCACACCTGAAGTGTGCAACGAAACAGGCCGCGGTCGTGGCTGGCCGCGGCCTTCATGCGTTTTACCCGTTCTCAGGCGGCCACGGTGACCTGCGTGGAAGTCTCGCGGCCAGCGCCCTGCTTGGCGATTCCGAGGACCACCCGTCCGTTGACTTTACCCGTCTTCAGCCGGTCGAAAACATCGTTGATCGAGCCCAGCGGAAGCGTCTCAATCGTCGCCTTCACTTTGCCCTCGGCGGCGAACGCGAGCGACTCTTCCAGATCGAGGCGCGTACCGACAATCGACCCGCGCACCGTCTGCCCGTTCAAAACCAACTCGAAGATGGAGACCGGGAACTCTCCTGGCGGCAAGCCGTTGAGCACGCAAGTGCCGCCGCGCCGTAACATGCCGATCGCCTGCTTGAAGGCAATCGTCGAAACCGCCGTCACCAGCACTCCGTGAGCCCCGCCAATCTGCTTCTGGATTTCGGTGGCCGGGTCTTGCGTCCGGGCATCGATGGTGATTTCAGCACCCAGCTTGCGTGCCAGAGCCATCTTCTCCGGACCCAGGTCCACGGCCGCGACGTGCAGTCCCATGGCCTTGGCGTATTGGATGGCGACGTGGCCCAGTCCGCCCGCGCCCGAAATGACGACCCACTCTCCGGGACGCGCGTTGGTCTGCTTCAATCCTTTGTAGGTTGTGACTCCGGCGCAAAGAATCGGCGCCGCGTCCACGAAAGACAGATTCTTGGGGATTCGCCCCAAATAGTCGGCTTGCCCCAGGGCATACTGCGCGAACGTACCGTTCACCGAGTATCCCGAGTTCTTCTGCTCGAGGCAAAGCGTTTCCCACCCCGACAGACAGAATTCGCAATGCCCGCAGGCGCTGTGCAACCAGGCGATGCCGACGCGGTCCCCCACCTTCAGATGGGTAACTCCGGAGCCGAGCGCGGCCACAATGCCGGCGCCTTCGTGTCCCGGAATAAAGGGCGGAGTCGGCTTGATGGGCCAGTCTCCTTCCGCTGCGTGCAGGTCGGTATGACACACGCCGCTAGCGATGATTTCTACAAGAGCTTGTCCTGGGCCTGGGGTGGGTACTGGAACTTCACGAATAACGAGGGGCTTGCCGAACTCTTCTACCACTGCTGCTTGCATCGTTCTGGGATAGGTCATGAAGGCGTCCTCCGAAAGTGAATTTCAAGCACTTTATCGCGCAACCGGCCCCGGGGTGGGTGACCAGGATCACAATCAGAAGTGCTGAATATCACAAGCGCGGTGGAGAACGGGGCAAACTGCTGCATTTGCGGTGCAGGCGCGGGCAACGGTAGACTTGGAGCGGGTCGACAATGTTGCTCGTGTGGGGACGGGCGCCCTCGCCCGTCCGTCGAGCGCAGCTCGATTTGTTTAGTTCTTCTTTGGCGGCCGCAGAAAACAGGCTCATCCAGGGTGAATTTATGCTCGTCGTAATGAAGGCGCAGGCTACCGAAGAGCAGGTGCGCGCCGTTTGCCAGAAAATCGAGAAGCTGGGCTATCGCGCACACTCCATGCCGGGTGCTACCCGCACCGCCATCGGCATCACCGGCAACAAGGGAGAAGTCGAACAGGGCACGCTGGAAGAAATGCCCGGAGTGCAGGAAGTCATTCAGGTTTCGAAGCCCTACAAACTGGTCAGCCGCGATCTAAAAGAAGAAAACACCGTAATCACTTTTCCTGGGACGGCGGCCGGCATCGACGGACCAAAGATCGGCGGGACCGGCCTGGCCATCGTCGCCGGACCGTGCGCCATCGAGAATCGCGACCAGGCCTTTACCGTGGCCGAGCGCGTGTATCGCGCCGGAGCGCAGTTCTTCCGCGGAGGAGCCTACAAGCCGCGCACCTCTCCGTACTCTTTTCAAGGACTGGGCGAGGAAGGCCTGCGCATCATGGCGGAAATCCGCCAGCAGTTTGGCATGAAGATCATCACCGAGGCCATCGATCACGAGTCGCTCGACCTGGTCGAAGAGTATGCCGACATGATCCAGATCGGCGCGCGCAACATGCAGAATTTTTCTTTGTTGAAGCGCGCCGGCCGCTCCCGCAAGCCCGTCCTGCTGAAGCGCGGCATGGCGGCCACGCTCGAAGAGTTCCTGATGGCCGCCGAATACATCATGAGCGAGGGCAACTACAATGTGGCGCTGTGCGAGCGCGGCGTACGTACCTTCGCCGACCACACCCGCAACACCCTCGACCTGAGCGTAGTGCCGGCAGTGCAGCGGCTCAGCCATCTGCCGATTCTGGTCGACCCCAGCCACGGCACCGGCAAACGCAACAAAGTCACTCCCTTGTCGCGCGCGGCCGTGGCCGTCGGCGCCGACGGACTGATGGTGGAAGTACATCACAAACCGGACGAAGCGTTGTCCGACGGTCCGCAGTCGCTCTTCCCCGATCAATTCGATCAACTCATGGAGCAGGTGCGCCAGATCGCCGCGGTCGTAGGGCGAACCGTGCCTGCGCTTGGCGTCGGCGTGCCAGTCGCAGTCAGCAAGTGAATCAGGGTTCTCTTTAGTTTTGCATTCTGTATTACCTTCTGGAGACCGCGGTGATCCAATCCCGGCCCGCAATGTCGGCCATCCTGATCGCTCTGCTGTCCGGCTCGCTGCTCGCCGCGCAGGATTCGAAGCCACTCCCCACCCCTCCCAGCCCAGGCAAAGCCATTCAGGATGCGTCCCAAGCAGCAGCTCACGATCACCCAAAATTCGGCAACGTTGAAATTCTCACCGACACCCAAGGCGTGGATTTTGGACCCTATTTGCAGGACGTCATGTCCAAGGTGCGGAAGAGCTGGTATGACCTCATCCCATCGGACGCAGTGACGAAGAAAGGTAAGGTCGCGATTGAGTTTGCGATTCAAAAGGATGGTCGGATCGCCGCCATGAAGATCGTCGCCGCCAGTGGAGACGTATCGCTGGACCGGGCCGCCTGGGGCGGGATTACTGCCTCGAATCCCCTGCCAGCCTTGCCCAGCGCCTTCACTGGTCCGTATCTAGCATTGCGTGTTCGCTTCTATTACAACCCGACCGCGTCCGATCTCAATGGGGACACGGCTTCTCGAAGTGTCGGCGATTCTGTTGTTCACGCTGCGGTCCTGCAAGATATCGCCGACTCCAACCAACCTAACTATCCAAAGAAGGCCCTCAGCGACAAGGTCGAGGGAGTGGTCCGGTTGGATGTCGAGATCGATCCTGACGGCAAGGTCAGAAGCGTTTACTCTTCCGAGGGAAACTTGATCTTGGCAGAAGCGGCTTCTCAGGCCATCCACAAGTGGCGCTTCCATCCCGCTCAGATCAATGGCAAGCCGGTCGAGGACAAGGTGCGCATCAAAGTCGAATTTCGTTTGGACGGCGAACGCATCCGGACTGAGGTAGTGTGGCCGGAGACTCCGCCTTCGGTCACCCCGGCTCCATAGCACCCCCCCGTTGCCGTTTGATAAGCTTCCTTCTTCAGTTCACACAGTTACCTTGCGAAAACTCCTCTTCATCGCTGTTCTAATTCCCATCCTGGCCGGCCTCGGATGGTGGTACTTCCGCGAAGAGGCTTTGCCCGACTACGGGCCTCTCTACCGCGAGTACGCCTACGTCACGAATGGCAAGAGCAACACGGTCAGCGTGATTGACCTGCGCACCTTTGCGCTAGCGAAAACTATCCCCGTGGGCAGCGAGCCCACTGGCATCGCCGCCAACAGCAAGAAGAATGAAATCTACGTGGTCAACACCGGATCGAACAATGTCAGCGTGATCGACGCCGAGGCGAACACTGTGGTGGCAACGATCGGCGTGCATGGGCGACCGTACTTCATCGACGTGGCCGGGGACGGCAAGCGCGCCTACGTCGCCAACTCGGGCTCGTCGAACATCAGCGTAATTGATCTCGAGAAGCGGACGGTGATCGGCAACGTGCGCGTGGGCGCTGCGCCGGGCCTGGCGCGGGTTTCGCCCGACGGTTCCACGGTCGTGGTCAGCAATCGCGCCGACAACACCGTGTCGCTGATCGACGCCAAGGGGCTGCGCGTGCGCGCCACGCTTCCCGTCTGCCTGCAGCCGGAAGACATCGCGATCCTGCCGGACTCGAGCAAGGCTTTCGTCGCCTGCTCGGGATCTTCGCAGGTGGCCTCGATCGCTCTGCAGAACGGCAGCGCGAAAAGCGACCGTCTGATGGCGCTGCTCGACGTTGGCCGAACCCCGGTCAGCCTCACACTCAAGCCCGACGGCGGCGAGTTGATGGTGTGCAACTTCGACTCCGACAGCATCTCGATCATCGAGACCGGGAACGACGAGGTGGGCAGCAGCCAGGAAATCGGCCAGCGCCCGTCCCGCGGCGCGGTCACGCTCGACAATTCGCGGCTATACGTGACGAACTTTGGCTCGAACAGCGTCGCGGTCTATGACATCGATATGGGTCGCCGAATCGCCACTCTGACCGTGGGCAGCCGTCCCGATGGGCTGGCGCTGACTCCGGACCAGAACTATCTTCTGGTGCTCGACACGCAGTCGGGCGACGTCACTGTGATCCAGAAACGCAGGCCCAGGCGCACGCTGGAAACATCGGAATACTCGCTGCTGACGCTGATCCCCGTGGGCATGCAGCCGAACTCGATTGTGGTGAAGTCCTTCCAAGCGAGCACGAAGAAGTAGCACTATTTGACATCGTCAGTGCAGGGCATCAAAGTTGATCGAGAACGAGAATGCGGCTGCTCACTTGAAAGGAGGATCTATGTCCTCGACGGAACCTAACTGGCCCGCTGTCGAGACAGAAATCAGCCGCATTATCGCGGACAGCAAGGAACCGTTCGACGACGACACGATCTCCAATGCCCGAGACCTGGTCGCGTTTCTTCAAGGCCGCTGTTCTGTTCCACACGTTTCGAAAGGCTATTGGAGCTCGATTAGTTTGCAATGGAAGGAAACGTCCAGCGGCCCGCTTGAGATTGAGGTGTTCGAAGACCGCCTAGAAGTCTATCGCTTTGAGCCGACATTTGGCGTTTGGTATGAGGATCACAAATCAGGCCAACCCTTCTCTCCAAGGTTTGAAGCCGAGCTTCCGCGCCTGGAGTGAGCGTCAAGAAACCTGTGGCTCTAGCCCCGCTCCTCCCGGCCTCGCGGCAACCGCAAGCGCCTAAACCGTGGCCGGCTTGCCGCACAACTTATCAAACGCCGCCTTCAAATCGGCCGCAATGGCCGGGGCTTCGCGCGATTCAATGTCGCGGCGCGGCATCAGGTAGACGAGTTGGCCATCGCGCAGAATGCCGATCGACGGCGAAGATGGCGGATATCCCGTAAAATAACCGCGGGCGCGATCGGTCGCCTCTTTTTCCTGCCCCGCGAAGACCGAGTACGCATGGTCGGGCCGAATGGAATTCTGCATAGCCAGTCGCACGGCGGGCCGCATGCGTCCCGCGGCACATCCGCAAATTGAATTCACGACGACCATCGTGGTGCCGGGACGGTTCTTCAGCGCCTGATCGACTTCCTCGGGTGTGCGAAGTTCTTCGATTCCCAGGCGAGTGAGTTCCTCGCGCATCGGGATGACCATAATTTCGGGATACATCGGCATGTCGGTTTATTCCTCTGGATACATTGTAACTCCCCGCCATCACCTCCCCTGTCATCTTGAGCGAAGTGCCGTTCGCGAAGCGAACGGCAACGCAGTCGAAAGATCCCTATCGCCAAAAAAGCAACTCCGGCGCGTCAGGGAGTTCTTCCCAAGCAGCCGGGCTGGACTTTCTCTGAGAACGCTTTGTAACGTTCATCGCTGACTCTGCCGATGCGGGATCCTTCGTCTCCGTGACTGCTTCGCATTCGCGAAGCAGTCACTGCGCTCAGGATGACCGAACGGAAGAAGCATAGATGGGGCACGTCTGCAATCCGCGAAAACACTGGCGATGTATATTGAAGCCAGTCCCATGCTGCTTCAGGAAAATATCTCGCTGGCTCCGCTGACCACCTTCCACCTGGGAGGGCCTGCCCGTTTCTTCGTGGACGCGAAGTCGCCGGGCGAAGTGCAGGAGGCGGTCGCATTCGCGCAGTCGAAAGATTTGGCTCTATTTATTTTGGGAGGCGGCAGCAATCTGGTGGTGGCCGATACGGGCTGGCCGGGGCTGGTGCTGAAGGTCGCAATCCCCGGCATCGATCGGCGCTCCGGGAACAGCGAAGAGAAAGCCCTGTTCGACGTAGGCGCCGGAGAATCCTGGGATCGCTTTGTCTCGTACGCCGTGATAGCGCAGTGCGCGGGGGTCGAGTGCCTGAGCGGCATCCCGGGCAGCGTGGGTGGCACGCCGGTGCAGAATGTGGGCGCCTACGGACAGGAAGTCTCCGAGACCATCGAGTCGGTCGAGGTCTTCGATCGGAACGACGGGCAGGTCCGCGATCTCTGCCGCGAGGCCTGCGGCTTCACGTACCGCTCCAGCATCTTCAATACGACCGAGCGTGGACGATTCATCATTCTTCGGGTCACTTACGCGCTAGTGCCCGGAGGTGACTCCTGCCTTGAATATGCCGACCTGAAACGTCAATTCGAAGGCCGCGAGACTCGCCCCAATCTCGCCGAGACGCGCGAGGCTGTGCGCCACATTCGCGCGCGCAAAGGCATGCTGATCGTTCCCGGCGATCCCGACTGCCAGAGCGCGGGCTCGTTCTTTAAGAATCCCGTGCTCTCGGAAGAGCAACATAAAGATCTGGAGAAACGGGCGGCAGCGAAGAAATTGACTCTACCCAGCTATCCCGCGCTGGAGAAGAGCAGGAAAGTTTCGGCGGCGTGGCTGGTTGAAAAATCCGGGTTCGCCCGCGGCTACGGCTTTGGCCACGTCGGCATTTCCAGCAAGCACGCGCTAGCCATCGTCAACCGCGGAGGAGCCACGGCCGCGGAGGTGCTGGCCTTGAGAGATCAGATCCAGCACCGCGTCGAAGAAATCTGGGGCGTGCACCTGGAGCCGGAGCCGGTCATGGTCGGCTTCTAGCTCTTGTGGGGCGGACACCCCTGTCCGCCGCCCTTGAAGTTGGGGTTGGTTTTGTAGTTCAGCGTACAAAACCAAGAAATCAAAATCAAGAAATCAAAATCAAAGTCAAGAGCGGCGGACAGAGCCTGCCCTGAGCGAAGTCGAAGGGAGTGTCCGCCCCACATAACCTTCCCACACAGTCCTCCGCAAGTAAGTCTCTTCCGCCCGTTCTTCCCAAGAAATTCCTGAACAAAAGAAGCTTCTGGACGGTCTTCATGACTGAGGGCAAACGAGTGGTGGCGGGAGAGGCGATCCTGAGCGGCGGGGCAACGATTCATCGCACTGAGGACGATCGCAGTGAAGACACGCGCCGTGGGGTTGAGCGGATCAACGAGGTGCTCGAAGCGCTTGTCCGGGAGCATTCGCGGCTGGTCTACCGCATCGCTTACGCGGTGCTCCGCCGCCACCACGACGCCGAAGATGCCACGCAGGAAACATTTATGCGGGTGGTGCGCTACAGTTCGAAACTCGCGGTGGTGGAAGATCCGAAGACGTGGCTGGCCAGGATCGCATGGCGCGTAGCCGTCGACCGCATCCGGCGGCGCGGGCGCACGCACGAGATTGCCCTGGAGGATCCCGAGAAGCCGATTGCAGAAGTGGCTTCTTCCGACATTCCCGCAGATCAGACCCTGCACAGCACTCAGGTTAGCGCAGCGCTGGAGCGGATGATCGCAGCGCTGCCAGAAAAGCTACGCCAGCCGCTGGTCCTGTCGACGATCGAAGAGATGTCGCCCCGAGAGGTCGGCGCGACTCTGGGGATCAACGAAGCGGCAGTGCGGTCGCGAATTTTCCGGGCGCGGCAGATTCTGCGCGAGAAGCTGGCAGGACGATTGGGTACGAAGTAGAGGGGACCATGGCGCACAAGGATCAAAATCGGGTTGACGCGGCTAGGCAGCAGGAAAACGACGCGATAGGTCGAGATTTCGATCGCGGCTTGGGTCGCAATCTGGATCGCGATTTGGATGCCGCGCTGGCAGAGTATTCGGCTGTCGAACCGCGGGCAGGCTTGGAAGAACGGGTCCTGGCCAACCTGCGAATCGAGCGGACCCGCGTTCCAGATCGTCCATGGTGGAGCTGGAGTGTGATCGCCGCGGTGGCGGCCGTGGTCGTGGTGGCGCTGGCCCTGGCCTCGAGATCAGGCAAGCCCGGGCACCCGGCCATTGCGAGTCATCCGTCGCCGACGACGCAGGGAACCAAAGCGCCAGCAACACAAGTGGCGTCGAATGGCAGGAGCAACCAGGTTCAGCCTCCGGCGCCAAACGCGCCCAGAAGAATCACCGCACACCGGACCGATCCCGCTGTCGTCGCTTCGGCGGCGCCCAAGCTTGATCAGTTTCCCTCGCCCCAGCCCCTGAGCGAGCAGGAAAAACTTCTGGAGAACTATGTGGCGAAATATCCAGAACGAGCGGTGCTGCTCGCACGGGCGCGATTCGAGGCGCTGCAGCGGGATCAACTCGAAGAAATGAACGCGTTCCCATCTCGCGACCGAACCGCTGATTTGAATGAACGGAAGAACGACACGACAGAAAAATAAAAACTTTAAAGATAAAACTCAAGGAGATGAACTATGCGCAAGACGACAGGGATTTGGAGAGTTGCGATTCTAGGACTGATGGTGGCTTGGGCAGCAGCGGGGAGCGCGCAAGACGAGGTGCCAGCCAAGTCCAACGCGGAGGCGAAGGGCGCGGCGAAAGGGAGCGCCGAAGACAAACCGGTGCACGCCTACCGCCTAGATTTTTCAGTCAATGAACTGGATGACGGCAAGAAGATCAACACACGCCAGTATTCCCTTAACCTGAACGCCGACGATGCCAACGAAATCAAGATAGGCACGCGGGTCCCCGTGGAATCGGGCCACGAGCAGTTTCAGTATATGGACGTTGGCACGAGTATCTGGTGCAGAATCGGCGAGCGACCCGATGGCATACCCATGTCGGTGCGGGCCGATATCAGCAACTTCGCAATTCCAGAACAAGGGACCCACGAGTCCCGTCCGGTCGTTCGGCAATTCAAAATTAACGCCAGCACTCTGGCTCTGCCAGGCAAACCGATGGTAATCGGCAGCGTCGACGATCCCAACTCCAAACGCCAGTTTCAGCTTGAGGTGACGGTAACGAAGCTGAAGTAGTTCGTGTGGGGCCGACACTCCCGTGATTTGTCATTCCGAGCGCCTTGTTTCTGGCGCGAGGAATCTGCTGTTGTGCGGCAAGAGGAAGCAGACTCCTCGCTTCGCTCGGAATGACAAATCAGGAAATGTCATCAGGGAGTGTCCGGCCCACATAAGTCAGAGTGGCGCCGCTCCGGACCGCAACCCAGCCTTTTGGGCTATACCCCGAGCGGGGAAGGGTGAACGATCCGGCACGAGCGGCGCCTCAAGCTATCTATCGGCAATTCTTGCCGCCTCTTCAAAGATTTCCATAAACATTTTTCGTGTGAGCTTCCCCGTCTGGGTGTTCTGGTTCGAGGGATGATACGACGCGAGTAATACATTACCGTCGGGCATGCGGTAACTGGCGCCGTGTTTGAAGACATAGGCCTTCTTGCTGGTGAGCAGGCCCTGGCGCTTCAAGTAATTCAGGTAAGCCTCGAACCCGATCTTCCCCAGCGCTACCACAACCTTCACATTCTTTAATCCTGCCAGCTCGCGATCCAGAAAATGCGAGCAGGCGGCGAGTTCCTGCGGCAGCGGCTTGTTGTCGGGCGGAGCACACCGAACAGCGGCCGTAATGTAGAGATCCTTCAGCTTCATCCCGTCGTTGCGGTCGGTCGCCACGGGCTGGCTGGCAAATCCTGTGTCATACAAGATGGGATACATGAAGTTGCCGGAGGCGTCGCCCGTGAAGGGCCGTCCCGTGCGGTTCGAGCCGTGCGCCCCGGGAGCCAGTCCCATGATGAGGACGCGCGCGTCAGGATCGCCAAAGCCAGGCACCGGCTTGCCCCAGTAATCCCAACTCAGATAGGCGCGACGCTTCACCCGCGCAACTTCCTCGCGATACGAGACCAGGCGGGGGCAACGGGTGCAGGCCACGACCTCGCGGTTGAGAACGGTAAGCCAGTTCCTAGTCATGAGAGCAGCCAGCCATAAACGCAAGGTTTGAAGAATCCTCGGAAAGGCCTCGCCGGAGTCTGGCCTAACCTTGACCTGGCAGCGGCCTATCGGGGAAAGACCGCCAGATTCCAGGGACAAAATATTTGGCCCTCACACTTCATATCATCACAGCGAGCCCATTCGCCCTTCCATCCTTCATGCAACAGTTTGGCGCGCAGTTCCCCGACCGAGGCCTTCTCCTCAATTTCAATGTAGCCGAGGCTGCAGAACCGTTTGCAAACCGGGCAGGTGATGCCAAATTTCCTCGTCGCTAACACGGCCAGATTTCCTTTCCCGCCCGGTAAAACAATCTTTGAGCAGTGACGCCTGCTATCGCAGGAACGTGATGCGCGCCGGAAATTATAATGCCAGTTCGCGTTTTTGGGGCACGCGTGTAGCGACGGCAGAGTTTCCCCGGCCCCCGTTCTTGCGTCGGGGTCGCGTCCGAGCTAGCTGACAGGCGGTTACGCACACTGAGAATTGGCTAATCCGGTTTGGTTTGCCGATCGGCTCCGTTGCCTTTGGCCTTGTGCCGATGAGCGAAACAAGATCAGCGAAATAAGATCAGCCAAGTTAGGGTCGGCCAAGGAAGATCGTGGATTCCGACCTCGGGAATCGCTTCCTCGCCGTGGTCTCACTTTCCCGTTCGCGGAAAAATCCAAGGTTCATTGTCCCAATGACTAGTACATCCTGCGCCGCAAAGCGCTCTGCGCGCCCTATCATCGAGTTGCAACTCTAACTTAAATTTTAACGAAACGGATGAAGCGCTCCCCCCGCTCTTCTGGTTGTGGATCGTTTCTGTATTGGGCCCATGTGTAGATTGATTCGTGTTCTGTTAGTATCTGTTCCTCTTCTGTTCGTCTTCCTCGTCGCGCCGTCGGCCTTTGCACAATCGTGGATCAGTGCCGTCACTGCGACTACCTCAGCGACCACCGCTACCATCACCTGGACAACCGCCGTGCCTGCGAATTCGCAGATCGCGTACGGTACGACGACCAGCTATGGCAGCAGCAGTGCCCTGAACTCGAACCTGGTGACGGCGCACTCCGCTACCCTGACGTCGCTGACCGCTGGGACCACCTACCACTATCGCGCGCTGTCGGCGGACTCCACTGGCGTGCTGGTCACGGGCCTGGACAACGTCTTTACCACTTCGACCGCGGCGATCAGCGTCTCGGTCTCGCCCACCACGGCGACGGTGGCTTCCGGGGGAACACAGCAGTTCTCCGCTCAAATCACAAACACCAGCAATACGGCGGTTACCTGGTCGGCCACCTCCGGCACCGTGAGCGCCAGCGGACTATTTACGGCTCCCACCGTGACCGCGACGAAAACCGTGACCGTAACGGCTACCAGCGTCGCCGACAATACCAAATCTTCCAGCGCCACTGTGACCGTAAATACGGCGGCCGGCATTCTGACGCTGAATCCTACGAGCATCAGCTTCGGCAGCGTCACGGTCGGCCAGACGAGTCCTATCCTGACCACCACCTTGACCAACACGGGGAATGCTTCGTTGACCATTACCAACGACTCGATTTCCGCCGGCGACTTCAATTGGGGCGGCAAGGGCACCTGCAACTATGGCACGCTGGCTCCGGGAGCAACCTGTTTGTACAGCGCAAAGTTCACGCCAACGGCGGCCGGGACTCGGACTGGCACAATCACGATCTACTCGACGGCTTCGAATTCAACGGTAACGCTTCCACTCACGGGGATTGGAACAACTACGACCGCCGGCACGCTCGGCGTCAGCCCGGCCTCCCTCGCTCTGGGTAGCGTGGTCGTGGGCACAAACGGAAGCGCATCCGGGACTCTCACCGCGGGCGGATCGAGTGTTACCGTCAGCGCGGTCGGCAGCAACAACGCCGCATTCACTGTCGGAGGATTGTCGCTGCCGGTTACGATTCCAGCAGGGAACAGCGCTGCGTTTACGGTGACGTTCAGCCCTCAGGCCGCCGGCGCCCTGACGGCTGCGCTCACCTTCACGAGCAATGCCCAGTCCTCGACGACGGTCGAAACCCTCACTGGAACCGGCACGGCTGCGCCCGTACACTCGGTCAACCTGTCGTGGAGTGCCAGCACGTCCTCGAATGTCTCTGGCTATAACATTTATCGCGCGGCGTATGCCAGTGCCTGCGGATCTTTCTCCAAGATCAACCCGTTGCTGAATACAGGCACCCTGTACACGGACTCCGCCGTGGTCGACGGCG
>Ga0210399_10002125_pt1 | contig 15412 bp, 16 predicted proteins | sample IncBWC14MmetaG_FD_150865 | JGI IMG/M metagenome (GOLD analysis project Ga0210399, IMG submission 150865) | Forest soil microbial communities from Barre Woods Harvard Forest LTER site, Petersham, Massachusetts, United States - Inc-BW-C-14-M | ecosystem: Environmental > Terrestrial > Soil >...
GACTTACGCTGCCTTCTAGGGGAGAAGAAGAAGAAAAAGAAAGAAAACAACTCTTTGTAGTTGACTGGTCATTCCATATCAGTGCTTTATCGAACGCGCGTAGAGCACGTCGCCCAGTTTCACGCTTTCCTGAAAGCGCGCCTCCGGTTGAGCACTAACGTTTGTGGAAGGTTTCATGCTTTCCGACGTCCTGATTGGGGCTTGCGAGCATGATAGGATGGCCTACTGATCGATTCCATGATTGGACAAACGCTAGATCACTACCGAGTCCTAGCACAGATTGGCGAAGGCGGCATGGGTGTCGTGTACCGCGCGCGGGATGAAGTCTTAGAGCGCGATGTGGCACTGAAGCTGCTTGCCCGCGGAGCACTCGGCAAAGTTGACCCCGGCCATCTGCTTCGCGAAGCGCAGACGGCGTCATCCCTAAGTCATCCGAATATTTGCACCATTCACCAGGTCGGACAGACCGGCAACGACTTCTACGTGGTGATGGAACTGATTGAGGGGCGGTCGCTCAGCGATCTAATCACGGCGACGGGCCTCTCGATGGAAATAGTGATGCGCTACGGCACGCAAATCGCGGACGCATTGGCGCATGCCCATGACCGCGGAATTGTGCATCGCGACCTGAAGGGCTCGAATGTGATGGTAACGCCCGAGGGACGTGTGAAGGTGTTGGATTTCGGGCTAGCCACGCGGATCGACCGTGAGGAAATCAGCGAGCTCACAGTTTCTTATACCTCCTTGGAAAGCAAGCTGGTGGGAACGCTTCCGTACATGGCACCGGAAGTTTTGCGCGGGCAGAAGGGTGATCATCTGAGCGATCTCTGGTCGCTGGGGGTGCTCCTCTACGAAGCAGCTGCAGGGAAGCTACCGTTTCGCGGGAACACCGGCTTCGAGATGACCTCGGCGATCCTGCGCGAGCCGCCTCCCCCGCTGCCTTCAACAGTTCCTTACGGGCTGGCAGCGGTGATCCAGGGCTGCTTGATAAAGGAACGCGCGGGTCGTTACCAGCGCGCGAGTGAAGTCCGCGCGGCGCTCGAGGCGGTGCAGGGCGCGGTTCTGCAAAGCCGACATCCCTCGGAAGAAACGCGGGGGTCTCGAACGCTTGTAGTCCGGGGGATAGAACACCTCTCGGTGAAAGACGGGGACGTGCTGTTGTTAGTAGGCACGAATAAGGGAGCGTTTTTTCTACGCTCGTCCCGCGAGCGCTCGAAATGGGACGTCGCGGGGCCGTACTTTCATGGCCAAGGCATCTATGCGATGGCCTATGACGGACGAAGCGACCGGCACCGCTTGTGGGTTTCGGCAAACAGCGGGATGTGGGGTGCGTTTCTGCGGTCCAGCGATGACTTCGGCAGAATTTGGACCAATCCTCTGGAGGCGAGCATCAGGTTTCCCACGGAGTCCGGCGCTTCACTAAGGAACATTTGGCAAATTTGCCTAGGCCGAAACGAAGAGCCTGAGAAACTCTATTGTGGGGTGGAACCCGCGGCCCTGTTCGAATCGGGGGATGAGGGCGAATCATGGTCACTGGTCCGAGGGTTGTACGATCATCCGCATCGGCCACGTTGGATGCCGGGCAATGGCGGGTTGATTCTACACACCATTCTGCCGGATCCCTGCAACAAAGACCGCATGTACGTGGCTGTGTCTGCCGGGGGTGTCTACCGCACCGAGGATGGTGGGACCACGTGGCTGGCGCGCAACAATGGAGTACGCGTGGTGTTCCTGCCAGAGAAATATCCAGAGTTCGGACAGTGCGTGCATAAGATTGCGCTCCATGAATCTCGGCCCGAGCGATTGTTCTTGCAAAACCACTGGGGGCTATACCGTTCCGATAACCGGGGTGATTCGTGGCAGGACATCGCGCGAGGGGTGCCCTCGGATTTTGGTTTCGCGATGCTGATGCATCCACACGATGCGGACTGCGTGTACATCGTGCCGGTGGAATCGGATGAGTTCCGCTGCACTCCAGAGGGCCATTTACGTGTTTTCCGTACCCGAAATGCGGGTGGTTCCTGGGAGGCCCTCAACCGGGGGTTGCCCCAAAAAGGGGCATATGAAACAGTGTTACGAGATGCCCTGTCCTCCGATTCACTTGATCCGGCGGGAATTTATTTTGGAACGCGGAGCGGAAAGGTCTACGGATCGAGAGATGAAGGAAAGAGCTGGAAGAAAATTGTTGAAGGATTACCGCAGATCCTGTGCGTGAAGGCCGCTGTCGTCCACATGGATAGGGCGCCAACTACGAAACCGAATTTGAAATCAAAAATGCCGAAAAGGCGGAAAACAGCGCTTACGAAAAGAATCCGGCGCGGGAAATCGGGCTGATGCAGGTCTTGTTCAGAATTCCGGGTCCGCTTCGTGAGTTCACGGGGAATCAGAGCGCCGTGCCCGTGGAGGTAGAAGCAGGCGCTAATCTGCTCCAAGTTTTGCAAGCCCTATTCGTTGAATACCCCGGACTTCGTGACAGAGTTCTAACCGAAAGGGGCGAAACTCGACAACACGTGAATATTTTTGTGGCCAACGAGAACGTACGTTACACCGGTGGACTTCTGACGGCTATTCCTGCCGGGGCAGAAGTTTCGATTGTGCCAGCGATCAGTGGGGGCTAAGACCACGGACATCAGTTTGTGCGCTACTGCTGACATCGCAACTGACAAGCGGCTGGTTTATTGCAAACGCCAAAGCGTCACCCAACCTGCAACCGCTTCCAACACCCCTATCTCCTGCGCAAACCCTGCTCGGCGGTGCGGTGCGCGCGCCGTTGAATATGACCCTTCTCGGCGCATCCTGAACGAAGTTCTGACGACCATCTCCGGCAGGACGAGATCGGGAGCTCCGGCAACTAACAACTGGCGTGCTGGTACCATGCAGTCACCTTAATCTTAGCGGGAAGCCTTCATCTGCGTCTCAAGAAAGGCCAGTACATCGTTTCCCCAAACATTGGTTGCCGAAGAACAGAATCCCCAGTGTCCGTCCTGATGGGTGCTGCCGAAAGCTGGATAGATCTTTGATTGAAAGTCCTTCTTCTTTTTGTTTGCTTCTTTGCTCAAGACCCGGCTTGGACCCAGGCTGTAATCGTTCTCGGCCTGGATCAGAAAGACAGGTGCCTTGGCGAGATCCACGGCACGAACTAGGCGATCTTGAAGCGGCACATTTTGCTCCCAGGACATTGCACCAGGAGCGAACGGCACGAGCGCCTTTACGCCCAGGTCACGCTCACCAGTAAGTAGGGTTTGGATGCCACCGTAAGAGCACCCTGAAATGACAATGCGGGCAGGGTCAACGAAGGGCTGAAGCCTCAGATAATTCAGGGCGGCAATCACATCGTCAACTTCGGCTTGCTGAAGCTGGACCATGCGCCGAGCGCGTTCGCTTGGAGGTGCCTGGGCGACCAGATCCTGAATGTAATCACCAGGCGAACGGCCTTGCCCTCGGCGATGTGGGACAAAGAAGACGTAAGAATGCGCGGTGTAGAACTTGGCTAGGGCCGGTTGAGAGCCCGGCAGTTTCTCGCTGCCATGATTCCACACGATTGCCGGAAAAGGACCAGTACCCTCGGGCTTCCAAATAAACCCGTGCAACTCCTGTCCGCCGATTGGAAACACAACTTCCTCCGGCTTGGATTGGGCCAATGCTATGCCTTCAGCTAATGCGAAAAGCAACAATCCGCAGAGGAATCTTTCCGCTCTGAGCGAGAGAAACGAAAAGAGAAGGATTCTTAGGGCGGTGATCAGGGAGGAAAGTCGACGGTATTCTCGTTGTGTTGCCGTATCGCCGGCAGGGCTGCTCGTGGAATTTGGCCTCATTTTGCCTGCCCTCAGGAAAGCGAGAAGCATAACTTAGGTGCAGCGCTCTTTCGCGGGCCTACCGGCCCATTGTGTTGATTGCGGCATTGAGGATGTCACCGGGACTGTACTCTACAATGTGCGGCTCCGGTTTTCCCGCTTCGATTTCAGAAAAATCCAGAAGGTTGTTGACGACGACAACAAGGAATCAGCCGATGATTCCACGATGAAGTCGGCGTCGATTGATTAGAAATTCCGTCGAAGACACTCCCTGAGCTGGTCTAGCCGAAAGCTGGCATCGCCGATCTCGACCTCCAGCAGCAATTGCGCGCTGGTCAACTGGTTGTGGAAGTCGATGGCAGCAGTGGTGTCCGCGGCGCCTAAGAGTTGCAGGTTGCGTTCGACTTGCTTCTGCTGCTCCTCGAGAGCCTTGAGCCTGCTGTCCTGAACGGAAATGCCGTCTAAAACCTGCTGCTTGAGGGCGCCGGCGTTGCGGATGACATCACCTTCTTGAACTTTCTTCCAATCGTCGTAGGCACGCGCAGCCTGGTCCAGGTGTTTGTTGATGGCCCAACTAGAGAGATTATAGCTTACCGTCACCTCGCCGTAGGCCGCTTGGCGCCCAACCAACGGATTAATCTGCTGGTGTGCGCCCACGGAAAGGGCCACGTCCCAGTTATTCTGGCGATTCAGTTTGGCCAGGGCTTGTCGCTCATTTACTTCGCTGGCCTGCTTCTCGGCGACCAATTCCTTTACCGGCTTATCGCTCAGTTGCGGCGTATAGATGGCGGCAATCTTCGACTGCGTATCGGCGCGATCCGCTTCCAGCTTGATCTTCGTGGTTTGCAAGGCGAAGGCCATGGGCCGGGTCACGTTCTTCACATCCAGCATCTTCGTGATTGTGGCGATGAGCGCGTCCAAGCTTTCAGACGCTTTTTGGATCAGCCCCAATCTGTTTTGCAGCGCCTCTTTTTCGAGGCTCGAGAGGGCATACTGGATGGCTTGCTGGGCGGAAGAAGTCGCGCCGTAAAGCTCGCAGTTTTTGCGCGCTGCATCCATTGTCAATCCGGCCTTCCTCACGTTGGAAAGGCTGCCCGTTACTCCCCAGACCAACTGCATCGGCAAGCCGGTGTTGGGCTGCGTTGCGCCTGCAATGGCATCCGGCACAAGCAGCAGGTCGCGCTGCGCGGCGGCCTGCTGAGATATGTATTTGCAATACGCCTGTTGATCTTCGTCGCCGGCAAACGCCGCCGGGATCAGCAGCATCGCCATCGTGAAGCCAGCGCAGAATTTTCCTTTGAAGGTTGTGGGTCTGGTGTTGGGCCAGGGCATCATGCGTCTCCTCAGAACAAAAGCGGTTTGCGGTTCAGAAACACGGTTTTCGATTTCGCGGATTCCGGATGGTCCAGCTGCATCTGGATCAGGAATCCACGGATGTCGGTCTTAAAGATTGGATGGGTGGCATGCTGTTCGCCTGCAAAAATCTGCTTTACCGTGCCCACCTTTTTGCACGCCACCATGTTCAGGTAACAGTCGTACACCGCCGTGCCGGCGGAGACGTTGCTCTGGTTGTCGTAGGGAACAAAAGCGAAGTACACGGTGCTTTCTCCCGACACTATGAGGTAATACGGCGTCTGCTTCGCCGTGGCGAGGGCTTGTTTCAGGCGATCGATCTGTTGCGTCTCTTCGTGGATCTGCTTTTGCGCCACGCTGATCGCAATGTCAAGCTGCGCAATCTCCGATATCAGCTCGGCCTGCTTGTCCAGCACATCCATGGACTTGGTCCCCTCCGTCGTCTTCTCGAGAACGCTGTCGCTCAGCAGGACTTCACTGATTTTGCTGTCCGTATACGAGCTCTCAGCCTGATTCAGGGCCGCTCGCTGGGTAGCTGCATCCCCTTTGGTGATCAGACCGGAATCCAGATCTTTGTCGATGGTGGCTTCCACTTCTTTGACCTGGGCCATGACCGCTTGCGTTTTCAGATTATCGGCTTGCTTCTGCTTGTCGAGCTCCAGGAGCTGTGGGCCTGTGGCCTGGTTGTGTTTCTTTTCTCGCGTGATGGCGGCTTGAAGTTCGGGCTCCAGTGCCAACAGCGCCGCCCGGTGCCGGTTCATTTCATCAACACCGCCCTCCAGCCTCTTCTTGTCTACGTTCAAGTCTTCCAGCGTCTGCCTGCTGGTCACCAGCTTCTCGGTAAAGTCGAGACTCTTGTCATCGGTCGGAGAAAGTATCACTGGCGCAGCCCACGATGTGTTCAGCGCATAGAAGCCCATGACGAAGCCGTACGCCAGCACCCCGACGAGCACCACGTAGAGCGTTACTATGGCAAAGATCCGGTAAATCGTAACCACCGACTTATACAGCAGCGGCTGGAGCAAGGAAGCCTTTGCCTCACTCGGCACTTTCTTGACGGCTGGCGTCGTCATCGGTAGCCTCCTGTTCCTTGGTGCGCGTGCCCCAATCCTTGGAGTCCATCGTGCACAGAGCCAGAGTAGTAATAAACAAACTGCTGACCAGCGACCAAGCCAGATAAGCGCCGAAGGCCAGCGGATTGTTGATCGCTTCCCTGGCGCTGTATTTTCGAATCACCCAACTGAGAACTGCCGCAAGACCGAGGTACACCAGAAGTGGTGCCGGGCCAGCCCAAGCCATCGGATTACCGGAAAGCGTGGTGAGAGCTACCAACAGCCCGAGGAGCGCTCCGAGCGGCGTGAGCACTAGCGTGAGCACCGTATTCGGGTGCAGCGTCCAGACGTGCTTGGGCAGCGTTCGCAAGGTATAGAAAAGATCACGGACGATGCTCCGGCGCCAGCGAAGCTGCTGCTTGAATAGGTCAGGCAACGTAGCGGGCACCGTGGTCCAGCACAGGGCATCGTTGTTGATGTAAGTTCCGTAGCCGCGCAGGAGCGTCTGATGGGTGAGGAACCGGTCTTCGCCCTGGTTGACGGGAATGCCGAACCAGTGGCGGCTGCGAATCTTGGGCTCGATCTCCAGCAGCAGCTCTCGCCGGATGGCAAAGAGGCATCCGCTTATGCAGCCCACGCTGCGCGTCCAGTTCTCGGGAACCTTGTAGACCTGAAACGCGGCGTAATAAATGAATGTCTGGATCGCAGTGATGGTGCTTTCGTTGGGATTTCTGACTCCGACGCGGCCGCCCACGGACCCGATTTTCGGCTCCGAGAAGCAGGCCGCCAGCTCCCGAATCGCGTCCGGATGAAAAATGCAATCGGAGTCGATGGAGATCACCAGTTCGGCCGTGGAAAGCTTGAGCGCGTTGCACACGCTGCGGGCCTTCCCGCTGTTAACGGCATTCCGTCCCACTCTTACTCGTATGTTAGTGAAATCACGTTGGGCTTTGAGCATCCACTCGTAGCTGTCGTCCACCGAGCAGTCGTCTTGCGCGATCACTTCAAACCTGTCGTTTGGATAGTTGCTCTTACTGATGCTCTCGATGGTCTCGTAGACTGTCTTGCCTTCGTTGAAACAAGGCATGAGGACACTTACCATGGGCTCGTAGCTGTAGTCTTTTTTGACTGTCGCTCCTGGAACCGACCATTTCAGGATGAGCGCGAGAGTGTATTTGAAGATCGAGATCAGCAGGCACAGGAACAGGATGAGCCAGACTAGAACCGGAGCCATGTATGCCTCGCTTGCCGCACCTTGAGCGCGACATCAAAGATTGGCTCTTGCGGCGCGGCCGCAGCCGGGATGATGCGATTGAATACAACGCGACTAGGTTTGTCTGCGAACATAGTTCTACGGTCCCGTTCAACTGCTGGTCTTCTCTTGCCCGCACCATCGACCGCACGAATGACTGACGTGCGAAGCGCAGCGAAGGTTTCGATTACGCCATCGATCACGCTGTGATTGTGCTCAGCGAATAGCCCAGACGAGAAATGTGCAACAAGACTCGAAGGGCCAAGTACGACGAATGGAAACAGAACCGTTGCGTACCCTGTAATGTAAGGGAGCGTTGCCGTGGAGAGGGCAACCGTGGCTGCCGAGGTCAGCAGTACTTTATCGGGTGTTTTCAAGTCCTTGTCGCACATGGTGCAAGATCCTCTCCTGCCACCCGACGCAGATCCAACTGCCGAGAATCTTTACAAATGGCAAGCGCGGTGGGCCAAGAACGAAGCCACGGCTAAATTCGCTTATCCAGCGTCCTACGAATAACCGAATAAAACTCCGCGAGCCGACATCCATCTGCGGGTGAATTTCAGCGTAGCGATTAGGATAGGAATCGGAAGGAATAAGTTCCGCAGATGTTGGGTCAAGTGTAGTGCCGCTTTAAACTGCCTCAGTCTAACTGAATAACGTGCAAACCGTCCAAGTGGATTTCAAGTTTCCGTTATCCGAGCAACCAGAGCTAGACGTAATCGGCGTATAACATACAGCGCAGAATCTTCATGGACTGATCCGGTAGCCGTAGGCGCGAATTGTCTCCAAAGCTTCACTTCGGCTCCCGGCATTTACCTGCTTCAAGATTCGATGGATGTGATTTCTCACCGTAAACTCGGAAAGATTCAAGTGAGAAGCGATTTCTTTATTTGTGAGGCCTTTGGCGACGAGAGAGACCAATTGCTGCTGGCGCAACGTAAGATCGGGCTTCGAACTTGCGCTGTAGATTGGTATCTCCCTGGCCTGTTGAGCTACGACACGGAATAGTGTGGAGCGAAGCCGGGGAGGGCAGATGGCTTCCCCGCGGGAGACTGCACGCACAGCAGCGACGATGTCTGAAGAAGAAGCATCTTGCAACAAATAGCCAGTTACACCGGAACGGACGGCGGCAATGAATGGTTCTTCGTCGGATTCCATTCCGATGAGGATGGTCTTGCAGCCGGTCTGCCCGATACTTTCGAAAGCAATGTTCGCCACGAGCCCCTTGACTTTGGCCGAGTCGATAATAAGGATGTCGTATTGTCTATCGAGCATAGGTCGAGGACTCAGGTCAGCTTGCCCACCCTGTCCGACAACAAAAATATCGGAATGCTTGCGGAAGAGCCGCAAGAGCGCTTCACGGAGCAGACGGTTTTCAATCAGCAGGAATACGCGGATCGAGAAAGCGACGTCGGTGATGTCCGAAGGGGGCATTTGTTCAGCTTCTGGTCAGAGCTTCCCGCCAGTAACAGAAGTTAAGCGCCTAGGCTGCCGCCCGGAAGTTCGCGGGGCCAGACATGGGAAAAAGCGCAACGATCGGCTCCCTAGTGAATCTCCTCCAGGCTGCTTGCCGGGCGGCCCTGGGGCGAAAGCTAAATGGAATGACGCAGGGTCACAAGCGACAAAGCAGGACTCGCATGGGAATGTCATATGATTTCGCTGATTGTCGCTCGGATGGCAAAGAACCCCGCGGGCATCATTTTCGGAGGGTCTAAGGCGTCCCAAGCTTTCTGGGGGCCTCCCAATCCTCTCTACTTACTAGTGCGCGAAGAGGCGCGAATTTCGATCATGTCCCGCAGTTTTTCCGCAAGTGGACTTCCGGGGGAATCCGGGGCAAGGAGGGAAGGGGGATTCTAGGTCGACAAATTAGGATGCGGCTGGACTATCGTCATTCTATTGACGTCCTTGGGCATCCCCCTATAGCATTCTTTAACTGTCCCAGCAAAATGCACCGGGCTCTACGCCTACCCGCAACTTTTCATCGAGTCCGATGCATGAAATTCCTAAGCCCATAGGAGAACCACGATGACCGAAAAAGAACTCTCACGGCGCCGTCTGATACAAATAGGGGTCACTACCGCCGCGGCTTCCGCTCTGGCCACAGTTACTTCTGGTACATTGGCTCCTGCCTGCAACGCGCGTCCCGCCACACCGGACTCTGATCCTGACTTTGAACCAGACAATACGTCTCTCGAACTTTCGATTAACAATGCCTACTTGTTTCTGGACCAGATGATGGATGCCTATGCTCAAGGCGCGACGGTTCGTCTGTGCCAGAGCTATAGCGACCAGATTGCGGGTGGCACCTTCTTCAGCACCGCGTTCGTCTATGACAATGCGCTGCTCGTTCTCGCTTATCTCGCCCGCGGACGGGCCAGTGACGTCCAGCGCGCCAAAGTGATCGGCAACGCTTTGCTTTACGCGCAGCAGCATGATTCCGTGGCCGATGGACGTTTCCGCCAGGCCTATTTTGCGGGCGTCCCGGATAGCAACGGCGTCTTCGTCACCGGTGGCCTTCCGTTTTTTCAGGGGAGCGCCGTTGGTGATGTGGCCTGGCCCGGAATCGCGCTCGCGCAACTCTATGCGCGCACCGGCGTGAAAGCCTATTTGGACGGTGCAGTCAAGGCTGCCACCTTCATCGAGAGCACCACGCGCGACAATGCAAACGTCCCGCCAGGCGGCTACTTTTTCGGGAACGGCCAGACCAACAAATCCACCGAACACAACATTGACGTCTACGCTCTATTCACGATGCTGGCCAGCCTGACTGGCAACAGTTCTTGGCTGGACGGCGCGCAGCACGCCAAGGCATTCGTGGAAGCGATGTTCGATAGCCCTTCTGGCCATTTTTGGACGGGCACGTCTGATCCTACCCACATTTTCTTCAATAATAGTCCCGAGGACGTTCAGACCTGGTCCTTTCTGGCGTTCCAGGACCCCAATTTTGCGGTCACCCTCGATTGGGTCAAAACCAATCTGGCAACTACCGATTCAACCTTTGCTTTCAACAATGGTTGGGGCACGAATGGCGGCCTGAGGTTGCGCGTCTCCGGCGTCACGTACGCCAGCCTGAGTAAACTTGGCACCGTGCTTGGAGACAATTCAGTGGACGCCGACGCAGTTTGGCTGGAAGGCACCGGCCATCTTATCGCCGCTCTCTTATCTCGTCGCTTGCCCGCCAAGGATGACATTCCTAGTTTCCATGGCGACGTAAATCTTGCCGGCTCCCTTATTGAGAATGTGCAGGTCGCACAGAACAGCCTGGGATCTAGACAGACAGTAAATGGTCAGCCGTTGGTCGTGGGCCAGGGTCTTACTGCCTCTACCAGCATTCTGAATACGGGGTTCGGCTTCAACTTCTTCCCGTTCTTCCACATCGGAGCCACTTCCTGGTACCTGATGGGAGCTCAGGCAACTAATCCGCTGCGACTCGCAGACCGTTGATCTATCGAGGCAAAGGGGGGGCCATGCGCAACACGGGAAGTCCCAGCTGTGATCGCGGTATGGATCAACTGGCAACTTGAGTATGGGGAGCGACTTTACGCTAGCAGGCTTACGAGGAGTTTGGGGCGTCTGGAGTGTAGTACACTCGCGGCGCCTCTGATGTTCTGTCCTAAATGCAAAGTCGAATATCGCCCCGGTTTCACGCGATGCTCCGATTGTGAAGTGGATTTGGTGGACGTGCTTCCCGAAGAGGACTTGTCTTCCGACGAAGCGTTAACGATGCTCTGGGAATGCAGCGACCAAAACCGCTGCCGCGACAAAAACTACAAGAATTGAAGATGTCCGAACCTGCACTCGTCGTTGGAGATTTCCTTCAAGCTCCATCGGCATATTGCGGCCTACAGCCGGTTGGGGGCGACGCGCAAGCCTGGCAAACTGCCCAACTCCTGATTAGCGCTAATCGGAAAAGTCCTGGTCCGGTAAGGCGACTTACCAGGCAGGTAGAATTACATCCGGCTTGCCCGTCATCCGGCCCCCAAACAATCCTGTTGTCTATTGCTTCTTATTTGCCTGGGACCGTACCTGCTGCAAAAGAGCTTCTGGCGAGTAGATTTTCCCACCTTGTACTACCAAATTGATTTTTCGTAGGTTTTGAACTCCCGCCAGAGGGTTCGCGTCCAGAACTACCAAGTCGGCGAGCTTTCCTCGCTCGATCGTCCCCAACTCATGTTCTTTGCCCAGGGCTTCCGCCGCCGTCGACGTAGCCGCTCGCAGGGCCTGCAGCGGGGTCAAGCCGGACGCCACCAGCAGTTCCAGCTCGCGATGCAATCCGAATCCCGGCATCAGCCTGCCAATATTCGGCCCGTCGGTTCCCGCAATAATTCGGACTCCAGCTTGATTGCACATTCCCACGAACTGTTGCTCTTTGCGAAAACCCTCGACCGCTGCTTCCCGGAGCTCCACGGGAGTCTCGAAAAGCGGATTCTTCTTCCAAGCGCTTACCGCTTCTTCCACGTCCGCTTCAGGCAGATACTGATTGTTGGGATTCTCCTTCTCTGCGTCCGGATTCGATACCTCGGAAAATTCATCTATGACCAGCGTTGGATCCAAAAATATTTTGCTTTGAGCAAGCAGTCTCACAAGTCCACGCATTTTCTCCGACTTCAAATCAAATCTTTGCCACAGCATCGGCTCTCTTCTTCCGACCGGCAGAGGATCGATCTTCTCGGCTTCCTCCGCGCTAAGCATCTCTTTCCCTGTAATACGAACGTGTTCCAGCCGGGTCAATCCAACTTCGATAGCGCGTGTCATGGTCATCGAACGCGGGACGTGGCCTGCGACAGGTAGCCCCCGCTCCTTCGCGGTTTCCACGATAACCCTCAGTTCCGCTTCTTTCACGTTGTTATAGACCTTCACGAAGTCCGCGCCCTGATCTGCCAAAAAGTTGACTGCGCTCCGCGCTCGCTCTGGTGTATCCACCAGAACGCTTCCTTCCGGCCAGACCGGCGGAAGGCCATCCAGCAGGGGACCTGCAAAGAACAGTCGCGGTCCCACCACTTTACCCTGCGCTAGCTGGTCGCGCGTCAGCCGCAAAACCGTAATATTGCCCCCGGGATTACGGATTGTTGTGACCCCGTTCGCCAAATACAAGCTGAGCATCAAATCCTGATTGTCTTGCGTGTGCGCATGCGAATCGATCAATCCGGGTACGATCCATTTTCCCTTCGCATCGACAACGTGGGCGTCCTCAGGAATCTGGGCGCTTGGCCCGCCAACCTGCTCGATTCTGTCTCCGCGAATCACGATAACGCTGTCGGGGATTTCTTTCCCTAATGCCACGTCGACCACTGTTCCCCCGCGGAGCACAAGCACCGCTGTACTCGTTTGCGCTCGCAACACTCCAGCAAGCACAAAGGCAACCCAGAGAAATAACAGTCTCTTCAAGGGCCCCCCAACAGTTTCCAAGGCTGACAGTATAGCGTCGCACGGCCTGTCGGCTAACGCCCGAGATTGCACGACAAACCAGGCGCTAGCCTCAGCACCGCTGGCTAATGTGTCGCATTGCCGCATAATAAGCACCATGGCTATCAGGTCCACCTTCGTAGCGCTTCTACCACTGTGTCTTCTAGTTTTCCGCCAAACACCAGAACAGAATGCTCCACACATTAAAGCGTGGACGGAACGACACGCCCAGTACATGCCGGAACCGAGAATCGAGGAAACGGAATTTTTCTTAGACATTACCGCAAACGACCCTAGACCACTTGACGGCGTTTTGGCGGCACTCGCGCACCAGCATGGCTGGCACATTAACTATGAAGACCCACAGTATGGAAAATCAGACATCGTGGACCAGACCGCTCCGTCGTGGTTGGAGCAGCATCCGAATGGTCCTCGTGCGTACGGAATCGCGGGAGGTGCTTTTCACGTCAAGGTTCCAATCGACGGGTATTTCCCGGACGACCCGCTGCAGATACTCCCTCCGTTGATTGAAGCTTACAATCGCAGCGGTAATCCAGGCCGGTTTCAACTGCGCGTGGTGAGGGAAAATTCGTTCGACGTCATTCCAACGGCCTCCGGCGATGGGCCACAAACTCCACTTCTTGATACAGTGATGAGCTTTGACGCAACGGATGATGGCGACGCTTACCCGACACTCCGCAAGTTTTGCGAAGAACTGTCGCGGAAGACTGGCCACACCGTGGTGTTCGGCGGCACCGGTTCGCCTTCTGAGAATCGCTTGCTCCAAGCGCACATCGAGCAACATTCGGTCAATCAGCCTGCGCGTGAGATTCTTCGGCAGATGTACACACAGGTCGGTTCGACGGATTGCTGGCGACTGTTTTACGACCCAGATTCAAATCAGTTTTGGCTGCGGATGCACCTCTGGTGACGAGGCAGAACTCAAGTCCCGTTAAACGCAGTTACCGTCGATGTGAAATCGGGCCGATCCGCACTTGCTCAAATTGGCTTTTCTCGGCGGCCCAATTCGGACGGCATCCGAGGACTCCCGCGACGATGTAGAATGAAATCCATGACCAAGAAAGTGCTCTACGCCAACCGATTCAGCGATCGCCATAGGGCTCGCTACATTTACAACCGATAACCGTCCGGCAGTCGCGAAAATCGACAAGCCGACGCTGATCTTCGGCGCGAACAAGGACTTGGTGCCGCAATTTCAGGAGATGCAGAAGAGTATTCCTGGCGCGAGATTTGAATTTTTTGAGGACGGGTCTCTTCATCGCTCCAATGCAGATACCTACAACAACTAGCATGAGGCCACGTTGTTCCAAATCGTTGACTACCTGGTCGTAGAGTCCATTATGCGAATCAGGAGTTAGAAAGAAGAATGGCAGTCTGGAACTGCGGTCTTCATGGAGCGAGAGTACTGACCATCTGGTTCCAGAACGCTGTGTGGCCCACGGCGACAGACAAGAAGGACGCCATCACCATCCCGGCGTAACCGATCAAATACCACCGATTCGGGGTTCTGCTCATTGCCCATTGAAGAACAAAAAGCAAGCACCCGAAGAGCAACACAGGTCCCCAAACATACAAGGGCGGAAACGCCGCAAGGTTTTCTATGTAGGGAAACCGGCCCAATGCGCCGGATTGGATTACGATTGTGCCCAGTAGCATCATCGGACGATGGATCTCGGGGCGGCGGCGATACGCCAATCCGATGCCTACGAGCGTTCCGAACGACAGCATCTGTACGAACATCGTGGCCAAGAAAGGTCTCGGTCCGCCTAGCGTCGCGTAAAATTGCGGGCTGAAGTGAACAGATAAGGGCGCCACCACTGTTCCGAGAATCACAATGGCCGCGGCCAGCACACCTCCAAGTGGACCAATCACCATATGAAGTTGCCGACGGCCAGTCAGTATCAAAATACTTTGAACCAAGAATAGAATCACCCATCCCGACATGGCGAGCCCGTGAGCAATGATCAGCGGGATAATCTGGTTGGTCATTTCCCCCCAAGGAGCCCTGCCGTGCAGATAGAAATTCCGGAATCCCCCGACCGTGAAAATCAGCATCAGACCTGCAGCGACGACGTAGAACAGGTGATCTGCGTCGATCCGGCTTTCGGTGATTTTTGCCGTAGACGCAGGTGTTGCAACGGCCATGGTTTTCGCCATATCACAACCTTTCCAAACGGAGATTGGGGACCTGCAAATCAGGGGTACGTGCGAGCATTCTATACCCGTTTTGCCCCGTGCACGTGTTCTTCCACCCCAGGGCGAGCTTTTGGGAATTGTCCGTGGCTTGCCGATCACGGCATCGCGGAGCGAGGTCCCAATTGCAGTTTGCTATCGGTGAAGCGCGGTAAGTCCTGATTCACGCGGTACACGTACATCAAGTGGAAGCCGTCGCAAAAGCTGGCCCGGCACATGTCCGGTTTGGCGACATAACCGGCCAATCTCTGCCCGTTCTCATGGCCTCTAGGATGATGGACGTCTTGTAGGGTGACCTGCACATCACGCACCAGGGCAGATCTCCAAAGCGCAGCGATTCT
>Ga0210399_10002126_pt1 | contig 15404 bp, 18 predicted proteins | sample IncBWC14MmetaG_FD_150865 | JGI IMG/M metagenome (GOLD analysis project Ga0210399, IMG submission 150865) | Forest soil microbial communities from Barre Woods Harvard Forest LTER site, Petersham, Massachusetts, United States - Inc-BW-C-14-M | ecosystem: Environmental > Terrestrial > Soil >...
GATTATGTTTGCCACGTTGGTTTCGATTGCGGTGGTTACCAGCCGGTGGTGGGTTGCCGACCGGCCGCAGTATGAAGACAAGGCGACTCCCGCAATTCACACAATTGTGGTGTTGAACGCGGGGGCTATTTTTTTGCAGATTGCGCTTGGGGCGGCGTTTCGACACAAGTATAGTCCGGCCACGCCGCATGTTGTGTGGGCGATGGGAGTACTGCTGGTAGCGTCATGGACGGCGATTCAGCTTCGTAAGCGGTTTTCAAATTCTCCCGAGATATCACGCGTGCGGGCCCTGCTTCACGCCATTGTAGGTGTGCAGTTACTGCTGGGTATCGCCGCGCTATGGACCCGGATGCAATCGGCGAATGATCCCCAGCCGATGCCTGCGGTGGTTGCGACCACCGTTGTTCATACGGTTTTTGGCGCGATTTTGTTTGCTACCGCGGTCCTGACGGTGTTGTTCTGCTACCGGCTGGTGCCGCGTCGAAAGGAAGCTGTGTTTGCTACGACGAGAGATGAGGTCCCTGCCTGATGAGTGAAGTGCGCACCACGACGCTTGCTCAACCGAGCAAGCTCAGCGCTTATATCAGGCTGACGAAGCCGGATGTTTCGTTCCTGGTTCTGATGACGACCGGCGCGGGGTATTACATGGGCGCGCGCGGACCCATCGGATGGCTGCACATGATTCACGTGATTGTTGCCACGCTGATGATTGCCGCCGGCACCGCGGCTTTGAATCATTACATTGAGCGCGAGTCTGACCGTTATATGCGGCGTACGGCTTCGCGGCCCTTGCCTAGCGGACTGCTTTCGCCAGCGGAAGCGCTGCGCTTTGGGATTGTGCTTTCGCTCGCCGGGGCGGTTGATCTTTTTCTGACGGCGGGATTCTGGCCTTGCCTCCTGGGCGTGTTTACGTGCCTGAGTTATTTGCTGGCTTATACGCCGTTGAAGAAACGAACGGTTTGGGCGACGTTTGTTGGGGCGATTCCGGGGGCGATTCCGCCTATGATTGGGTGGACGGCAGCGACGGGGAAGGTCGACGCGGGGGCGTGGTTGCTGTTTGCCATTCTGTTTGTGTGGCAGTTTCCGCATTTTCACGCGATTGCCTGGATGTACCGCGAAGACTATGCGCGGGCAGGGATCCTGATGCTGCCGGTTGTGGACCGGGAAGGCCACCGAACGTTTCGGCAGATTATTTTGTATGCCACGGCGCTGGTGGCCGTCAGCCTGCTGCCTGCGATTATGGGTTTTGCCGGAGTGCTGTATTTCTTTGGCGCGCTGGTGACGTGCACTGGCCTGGTGCAGGTTTGCCTGTGGGCAGCACATGCCAAGACCAACACGCGTGCCAAATGGCTGATGCATGCGACGGTGTTGCATATTCCGATCCTGCTTGGGCTGATGATGTACGACAAGCTGCAGCGATAGGGAACCCTCGAATCGGTCATGCTCTCACACCCTGCCATAAACGCCACCCTTAACGGCCTCGCCGCCATTCTTCTCGTCGGTGGCTATTCTGCCATCCGCGCCGGGAGGACTGAACTCCACAAGAAATTCATGGTTTCTGCATTCATCACTTCCACGATCTTCCTTGCTTCCTATCTTGTGTATCACTACCGGGTGCATCACGTGGTGCTGTTTCAGGGGCAGGGGTGGATTCGTCCGGTGTATTTCACGCTGCTTATTTCGCACACGATTCTTGCGGTCGTTATCGTGCCGCTTATCCTGATTACCCTTCGGCGGGCGTGGACCGAGCGTTTTGACAAGCATCGCCAGATCGCGCGATGGACTCTGCCGCTGTGGTTCTATGTCAGCGTGACCGGCGTAATCGTCTACTTCATGGTCTATCAGATTTACGCTCCGTCAAATCGGTAAGAAGATCGACCGCAAAGCCCCAGGCAAGGTCTTTGGTACGGGAGCGGTGCTTATCTGGCTGAATCCGCTTGAGAAGGGAATTCCTCAATACTGTTCAATCGGAGACAGCATGCCCTGCAGGACTCCGATATAAACTTCTTATCAGTCGAGCGTGGGTGGAGGATTGTGTTCGCGTTCCGAAGGTTAAGCTGCGCCTTCCCGAAGTCCACAGCGGCTCCGCAGGGAAGCTTTTGCTCGATGGTTATTAGTAGGGAAACGCGGGAGGGATACGCATGTTTCACTTGCTCTGGTATGTTCTGATCGGGTTGATCTCGGGTGTTATCGCGAAATCCGTGATGCATGTTCACATGACGGTTTTCTGGACGATTGTGCTCGGCGTCATCGGATCGATTATTGGCGGCGGCGTCAGCCACATGTTCTCGCGGCCGTCAAATGATCGGTATCATCCCGCCGGACTGATTCTGTCCACACTTGGTGCGATTTTAGTTTTGTACGTGTGCTTCAAGTTGAATATTCACTTTCCCGAAGTTAACCTCACATCCCGGTAGTTAATCGCCTTTCTGGTAGCGAAACCACTGACGCCCTGCGATCAGTTCTCTGCCAAGCAACTTCGTTGACTAACAAGCCTTGCTCCGGTGGTGCGTTCAAACGGCCTGCACATGCTTCCCCGTGGACCATTGCAACATCACGATCGGATGCGCCGGCAGCGTAAACTGCAGCTTTCCCGGCATGCCTTTCGCAAATTCGCGAAACCGCAATTCGGTTCCCGTCATCACGATCGGCGAATCCTTCGCCGGTGGAACATACGCGTCCCGAGAGTCCTTCACGCTCGCTCTTTTCTCCCCCCGTCACCCTTCATGTAGACTGCTCCCATGAAAATTCTCCTCTTTGGTTCAACAGGTTCCGCCGGCGCGGCCGTACTTGATGCATGCCTTGCCGCCTCCATCGTTGACGAGGTCCGCGCCATCACTCGGCGGCCGCTAATGCATACGAGTCCCAAATTGCGGACGTATGTGCATAAGGACTTTCTGGATTACTCGACGGTTGAGGATGCTTTTCGGGCGGTGGACGCTTGCTTTTTTTGTTTGGGGATTTCGGCGACGCAGGTTTCGCAGGAGGAGTATCGCACGATTACGTACTCATACACGCTGGCGGCGGCGAATATGTTCAAGACCAAAAGCCCGGGGGCGGCGTTTCATTACATCAGCGGGCAGGGAACGAAGGCGGGGAGCCGGATGTTCTGGGCTCGCGTGAAGGCGCAGACGGAGCATGACCTGGTCGAGCTGGTTGAAGCCGATTGCTGGCGGCCTGCATTCATTGATGCAAAGCCGTCGCCGAGCCTGCCGAAAATTTACGGGTTGATTCAGCCGGTTGGCCGGCTGCTGCTGAAGCCCTTCCCCAAACTGTACATTCATGGGAATGATCTTGGGCGGGCGATGGTGCAGGTGACGATTGAGAAACTTCGCGGGCGGATTATTGAAAACGCGGAGATACGGGAGATTGCGGCACGGGCGAGGTTTTGAATCCCGTCCTGACAGGGAGCTCGCTGTAACCGTCCATTGGATCGTTGCGTCCTAAGGGCAGAAGGTGTATTTCAACAGGGCCAGCCGTACCGCAGCGGTAAGCGAGGCCAACATGAGGTCACTCAGCCGAATTCTGATTTTAGCCGGGATGGTTCTTGTCTCGGCCAGCTCAGTTCCCGCGCAGCATTTTGTGTCCAGTGGATTTTCACCTGGTTATTGGGGCGGCTATTCCGGGTTTGCCGGTCATGGCGGTTACGGTGATTTCGGCTACGGATGGGGCAGCGGCTTTGGTGGCTGGTGTTTCAGTGATTTTGGCCTGCGTCATCCAGAGGAGCACGAGCCGTTCGGCGTGGGTTACGCGCACGGGGACTCCGAGTTCCAACAAAGCGAGTATATGGATTTCGATCAGGCAGTCGCGCTGGGGAAGAAAATGCTGGCGGAACAGGCTGAGCCAAAGCCTTCGCTGGGAGATATTGTCCGCAAGATGCGCCTGCATCCGAAAATTTCACCTGCAATGACCGGCCCGCTTCTTCTCTGGCAGGATAACAAAGGCAAACTGTTCGCCTGCCGGACCACGGATCCAAACTGCCGAAATACTGTGTAGCGTCCACTTGCACGTGGCCGCTACAAATGCACTTCCGATTTCTTCCCACACCCACGCCCGCTCACGATTAAATTCCCCCATACCCCTTCTGCAAAATCGCCGCCGCGAACTGCATCCCTAAATGATTTTTGGGCTTGCACATGAGTAAGGGAAGTGACGTGGCTAGTGCCAGTCGAAACGGCAAAAGCGGCACTGCCGCGCTCTTGGTGGCTTAGCTACTTCTCCGCAACGCAGACAGCGGTTTATCCGGATTTCACCAGAGCGGGCCGCCATGATTCGCTCAGCCGTCCGCTGTAAGAAAACCTTTGCACCATCACGCGTAGGTTCGAGTACTTCTGGATCGTCCGAGAGCAGCTTCCGAACACGGAAATTGGAATTCTTGACATCCTGCCAAGGGGCCAAATCCGATCTGGCGTGGGCGGCTTTCGCAGTGCCCGGGCTACGCCTTCGGCAATGCCGCGATTACGGCGTCGGTGAATTCCTGGGTGCCGGCTTTTCCGCCTACGTCCTTTGTTACGTGCTTGCCGTCTTTGTAGACCTTGATCAGGGCCTTTTCGATCCGCTCGGCCGCGGACTCTTCGCCCAGGTGATTGAGCATCAGGATTGAGCTCATGAGAAGGGCAGTGGGGTTTGCGAGGCCCTTGCCGGCAATGTCGGGGGCTGTTCCGTGGACGGCTTCGAAAATTGCGGATTCCATGCCGATGTTTCCGCTGGGGACTACGCCCAATCCGCCCACCAGGCCAGCTGCGAGGTCGCTCATTACGTCTCCATAGAGATTGGGGAGGAGGAGGACATCGAACTGGTCGGGGTTGATGACGATCTGCATGCAGGCGTTGTCGACGATAAGTTCATTGTACTCGATGTCTTTGTACTTTTCGGCTACCGAGCGGACCGAATGGAGGAATAGCCCGTCGCTGAGCTTCATGATGTTGGCTTTGTGGATAGCGTGGATTTTCTTGCGGCCCATCTTGCGGGCGTATTCGAAGGCGAATTTTGCGATGCGGGTAGAGGCTTTTTCGGTGATGATTTTCAGGCTTTCGACCACGCCGGGGACTACCTCGTGCTCGAGGCCGGAGTAGAGATCTTCGGTGTTTTCGCGAACGATGACCACGTCGACGCCTTCGAAATGGGACTTTACGCCTGGAAGATTTTTGACGGGACGCAGGTTTGCGTAGAGCTCCAGGCTTTTGCGGAGCGCGACGTTGACGCTGCGGGCTCCGCCGGCGATTGCCGTGGCCATGGGGCCTTTGAGGGCTACGCGATTGCGGCGGACGGATTCGATGGCGGCGGCGTTCAGGACTTCGGCGCCGACGGTTTTTTTGTCGGTGTTTTCGGCGCGGGCACCGAGGATTTCCCAGGCGATTTTTACGCCAGAGGCGTCAAGGACGCGCTGGGTTGCGGATGAGACTTCGGGGCCGATTCCTTCGCCAGGTAGTAATGTAACGGTGTGTTTCATGTGGGCATCTATTTTAAGGGAAGTGCTACTGGTTGTCGAAGCGTGAGGTTCCTGGGGTGCCTGACCCTTGGTTGCCGGCCCTTCGGAACTCAGGGTAAACAAGGTGCAGGCGCTACCCAGTGATGCGGTTGCGAAACTGGGGAGTTTGAGGGCTGGTTTGCGTTAGTGGGAGCTATGTTATACTTGTTGTCTAACGATGCTCGTGGAGGATTCCGCGAGTGGAGGCCTTAAAAATTATGATTAATCTGACCCCCGTTGCCGCCACAAAAGTGAAGGAAATCATGTCCATGCAGACGCCTGTACCGGTGGCGTTGCGTGTGGCCGTGGTGGGCGGCGGCTGCTCCGGTTTTCAGTACCACATGGCATTTGAAAACCAGACCAACGACTCCGATGAAGTCGTGGATTTTAACGGCTTGAAGGTTGCCGTCGACCAGATGAGCTCCATGTACCTTGAGGGCGTGGAAATCGACTATGTCGAGACGCTCGAAGGTGCGGGCTTCAAGTTCAACAACCCGAACGTAAAGAGCACCTGCGGCTGCGGCAGTTCGTTCAGCGTTTAAGCCGCCGCGATAATCTCGAATTTGGATAGGCTCCTGGAAGTCCGGGGGCCTTTTTCTTTGGAGAGGCTTTATTTTGCCGGGGAAATCGGAATCATGGCGTGCTCATACGGCGTGCCGGCCCACATCATATAGGGCTTACTCGGATCAGGGTCGTTCGCCTCGGTGTAGCCCAGCGCCTTGCTTGGCGGGCCGAAGACCATGATGTGCGGCCCGGTGACGATCCAGTGGTTGTCCGGCGTCTTCGCCGTGGCGTAGGGATCCGTATTGCTCACTCCATGATCACCAGCCAGCATGTAGGAAACCCCAATCTTGTCCGGCGGCGCTGTGTGGCTCAGCATCGCGCTGATGAATTCCATGCTGTTCTTGTCGTTGCACATGATGTCCGTTCCGGCAATCATGCACGTAAAGTCATTCTTCGTTTCGCGCAGCATCCGCATTTTCCCGCCGGCATCCATTCGCATGACTCCGGCGTCTTTGGCGACTGCCGCGGGAGCCGCCGAGAGCGCCATTCTCGTATAGTCCGCGTCGGACATTTCCTTCTGCTCAGTCCTGGTCACCGTTGTGATAAATAGCGCCGCCACTGCCAGCGCGAAAGATGCTTTCAACACACGCGTATCCCCTCCTTGAAAGTTGGCAATGATCCCTGGGGTACCGACCCTGCTGCGGAAAAGGTACACCTCGTGGGTTCGCGGTGCAATCGTCTCGGTGCATTTGGCTGAGTATGCGTGGTGCATGGGATTGACCCACTTTACTTCCAGCCCGCAGCCGCTCACTATACGGAATCAAGGAGACTCCACCATGGATTCGAAACAAGTTATTTTCATCACCGGCGCCAGCACCGGGTTTGGGCGGCTGTTCGCTGAGACGCTTGCTCGGCACGGGTATACCGTGTTTGCGACCATGCGCGATCCTCAGGGGAAGAATGCGAAAAATGCTGCGGATCTGCTTGCGCTCGCGAAAAGGGAATCGCTGGCTATTTTCACATTGGAATGTGATGTGACGAGCGACCCTTCGGTTGAGCTGGCTGTGAGGGCGGCTATTGCGCAGGCCGGACGGATCGATGTGGCGATTAATAATGCCGGGTACGCCATTATTGGTCTGGCCGAGGCCGTGACCACCCAGCAGGCTCAGCAGATCATGGATACGAATTTTATGGGGTGCGTGCGGGTGAATCGCGCGGTGCTGCCGCACATGCGGCGCCATCGGAAGGGTTTGCTGATGCATATCAGCAGCGGCGCGGGGCGCATGGTGATTCCTGCATTCTCGCTTTACACGGCCAGCAAGTTCGCCATGGAAGCACTTGCGGAAACCTATCGTTACGAACTCGCCTCCCAGGGGATTGAATCCGTGATCGTGGAACCGGGCGCTTACCAGACTTCAGTGTTTGGCAATCTCGTCACTGTCGCCGATCAGTCCCGCACGGACACCTACGGCATCACCAATAACATTCCATCCAAGATGGCGGCACTTCTGTCCGGGTCTGCCGGGGATCCCCAGGAGGTTGCTGACACCGTCTTGCGTATCGTCGAGACGCCGGTAGGCCAAAGGAAGCTGCGTTATCGCGTGAGCGAGGCGGACCTGGGCGTCGATGAAATCAACGCCGTAAGCGAGCGTATGCAATCGCGCCTTCTCGAAATGTTCGGTCTTACCGCCGAAACGTCATTCGTCCAGAGAGACGCGGCCGGCGCCGCCTAGCACCTGTAGCTCAAGCCCTCACGCGTGAGGTTTCTAAGTCAATCCGATGACAGTAGCCGGTGCTGTCCGTGGCAAATTCTATCGCCCGATTAAGCAGCAGCTCACTGTGCACACTGATGCCCACGTTCTGCCCTGGCTCAAGAGCTACGGAAAAGGCTGCCAAAGTCGGCTGAATGCCATCCTGGGTTCCGCGATGCTCGGAAAAGTCGGCGCCGCGCCGATTAGACAAGGTGGCAGGGAAAGCCTTATTCTAATGTTCAGTCCGAATGAAGATAGCCCTCGCTCAATTCAATCCTACTGTTGGCGACTTTGAAGGCAACTCCTCCCGCATTCTTGACCTTGCGGAGCAGGCCAAAGGCCGCGGCGCGGAGCTTGCCGTGTTTTCCGAACTTTGTATTTGTGGTTATCTTCCGCTGGACTTACTTGAGCGGCCTGCCTTTATCCAGCGCAATCTCGATACATTGAAAGACATTGCTTACCGAATGCCCCTTCCGGCGATCGTGGGCTTTGCTGGGCGTGTGGAGCATCCGCGGTCCGGCCAGGGGATTGCCAATAAGGCGGCGCTTATCGAGGACGGGCGGGTGGTTTTTGAGCAGAGCAAGATGTTGCTGCCGACCTATGATGTGTTCGATGAATCGCGCTACTTCCAGCCGGGAGAAAAAGATTACGTTTATGGGTTGGGCCGCGAGCAACTGGGCATCACGATTTGCGAAGATGTTTGGAACGACAAGAATTTCTGGGCCAAGCCGCGATATGCGCGCGACCCTGTTACGGAGTTGGTGCAGCAGGGAACCAGTATCCTGCTGAATATCTCGGCTTCGCCGTACACGATTGACAAGCGGTCGCTGCGGGTTGAAATGCTTCGCTCCATCGCGCAGCAGCATGGGCGGCCGGTAATTTATGTCAACCAGGTGGGTGGAGACGATTCGCTGATTTTCGATGGCGCGAGCATGGCGCTTACTCCTGACGGGCGGATTGCGGCGCAGGCCAAGGCGTTTGAGGAGGACCTGGTTCTCTTCGATACGGTGACCGGCAAAGGCGACATTCACCCGCAGACCAAGGAAGAGATTGCGTACGCGTACCAGGCGCTCGTGATGGGGACGCGCGACTACGTTCGCAAATGCAAATTCAGCAAGACGATTGTGGGGTTGAGCGGAGGAGTGGACTCCGCCGTTGTTGCCGCGATTGCGGTGGACGCACTGGGGAAAGATAATGTGCTGGGCGTGTCCATGCCGGGCCCGTATTCGTCGGAGGGTAGCCAGACGGACGCGCGGTGCCTGGCGCAGAATCTGGGGACCGAGTTTCTGACGATTCCGATTAGTACTGTGTTCGACTCTTATATCCAGTGCCTTAAACCTGTTTTTGGGAACCGGCCTGCGGATGCCACGGAAGAAAACATTCAGGCGCGCATCCGCGGGAATTATCTGATGGCGCTTTCGAATAAATTTGGATCGATGGTATTGAGCACCGGGAACAAGTCGGAAACGGCTGTCGGCTACTGCACGCTTTATGGCGACATGGCAGGCGGGCTGTCCGTTATTTCTGACGTGCCGAAGCTCATGGTGTACGAGCTTGCAGAATATATCAACCGCGAAAGGGAACTGATTCCCCGCTCCACGATTGAGAAACCTCCCAGCGCGGAACTGCGTCCAAATCAGAAGGACTCGGACTCTTTGCCTCCTTATGAAGTGCTGGACCGCATCCTGAAGGCGTATATCGAGGAAGTGAAAACGCCGGTGGAGATTGCCGAGGATTTTGGCTACGACCTGCAACTGGTTCGAAACATCGCCATGCGGGTGGATCGGAACGAATACAAGCGCAAGCAGGCCGCGCCCGGGCTTAAACTGACGTCACGGGCGTTTGGATTTGGCCGGCCGTTCCCGATTGCCCAGCGCTTTGTTCCTTGAGCGAAATCATCTTGGCGCAAAGCGCCACAAAAAGGACCAACCTCGCGTGAAAAATACCATTCGCTTCTTCGCATCGCTGCTGATTACTGTTTGTGTTGCTTCGATCGCGCATGCGCAACAACCCGCGGCGGCGTCATCGGCGCTTCAGAAAAGCATCGAAGCGTATTTGCGGCGGGCCTTTGCTCTTGGGCCTGACGTGCAGATCAACGTCCCCGCCCCCGTGGAAATAGGGAACTCGGGGATCCTGGAGAGCACTATTGACGTAAAGACGGAGCAGGGCTCGGACAAGGTGAAGATGTATGTGACGAAGGATGGGCGGTACCTGCTTCGTGGGGAGCTTTCTGACCTTTCCAAGGATCCTCTGGCGGAAAACACGTCGAAGCTGGATTTGGCGAAGTCGCCGGTGTTGGGCGACCCGAAGGCTACCGTCACGATCGTGGAGTTCGCCGATTTCGAATGTCCTGTGTGCCGGAATCTTCACGACGCGCTCCGGGGAATGTTGCCCAACTACCCGCAGGTGCGACTGATCTTCAAGGATTTCCCCATAGACCAGATTCATCCGTGGGCGCGGACGGCTTCGCTGGCCGGGCGTTGCACCTACCAGCAGGATCCGGCGGCTTTCTGGAAATTTTACGATTTTATTTACGACAAGCAGGATCTGATATCGGCGGCGAATGTGTATGACCGGGTGGTGGATTTCGCGGGCCAGGCCAACCTGAACCAGGAGGCCTTCAAAGCCTGCCTGGCCTCGCCCCAGGCTACCGCCGAGGTGGACGCCAGCCTCGCCAACGGCAACCTTCTCGAAGTCCGCAGCACGCCGACCCTCTTCATCAACGGCCGCCGGATCGTCGGCGCCGACCCGCACGGCATCCAGCAATACATTGACTACGAACTCGCCCAACTAAAATCGTCCAAGAAATAATTTCGCCGCGGCACCACTAGCTTCTATGAATTAGGTGCGAAGACTCTCATCCAATGTTTCGTCACCTGTGCCAGTAAAAATCCCTCTAGTCGACACCTGATTGCTTGGATCAGTAAACAGGACAGACCAAATCGTCGAACCATAAGGAGACCCAAGCGTGAAATGCGGGAGGAAACCGATGCCGCTTGAGCGCCGCAGGAATGCGGCCCGATGTGATAGCGAGACTTTTTGCAGGGGAGGTTACAGGTGTCGCAATCGTGCGGACGAACACCCGAGAAGAAGATAAATCGGAGGCAGTTTCGAAACACCTCGGAATACTTCGTACCCTGAACACGCTGGAATATAACTATCAGGAACGGTATGGCCGGTTCGGCGACCGCGAGCAGCTTCTCGCGTATTTCCGTCAATCGGGCGCGACTGAAGGAGCAGACAGTCTCGAGCATTTGCAATCGTTCCAGCTGAGCATAACTACAAGCCTGGACGGCGCGCACTACCAAATCTCGTTGACGCCCTTGTTGGACAACAGCAACAAAGGGGCGTGGTGCGACAAGGCAATATTTACAGATGAGAGAGGTCTGATTTTTCTCGGCGAGGGCCTCGACTGCGAACTTAGGCGGAAGTAGCTGCACGGCGCAGCCAAGCATTTTCGATGGTACTGTTTTTCAGAGAAGCGGGGGACGGAATCCCCGCCCGAATCACTTTCCCTGCAACTTCATTCCAACGAAGTGCGCCACGCCGCCGCCGATCAGCGCCGCAGCAGCCGGAATGTGATGCAGACTCAGCACGACTCCAGCGCCCACGCCGCCGACTCCGCACAACTGGACAACCTTTCCGATAAATGCCGCTTTCATGTTTCCCCCTTTCTAATCAGCGCCCTTCATTCCGCTGATTGTGTTCCCCACATAGAGAAAAGGGGCCGCGCCCGGCTGGTGTACTTGTCGCCGTTCGTTGCCTCAGCGCGGATATTCTCGCCCGCCGCTTGTATCTCCTGCGTTAGAGCGTCCTGCGCCCGCATCTGCATCTGCAACTGCGCAATATCGGCCGCGTGCGTCTCCCGCAGCGATTGCAACTCGGCCGCTTTGTCCGGGGAGAGCTCGAACGTGCCACGATCTTCGAGAACGTGTCGCCCACGTCGCCGCCGAGAATCTTAAAGAGAAAATCTTGGATGGGCACAGCGTCACCCAGGAAACAATGAAGGCACGGGAACTTTTTGGAACGCCTGGGGGAAAAGAACTAAGCCGGAAGGTGTGACGAGCGCCGCAGCTGTGCGGCCCGATCTGATAGCGCGACTTTTTGCAGCGGAGGCTACAGGCTTCGATCGGCATCACGTGAGGAAGGAAAAGTTATGCCCTGCAAATCGTGCGGATCAACCAACCAGAGGACGTTCACTGGAGAAATAGGCATCCATTTTCCCGAACTGAAAGACATTGACAAGCCCGTCGTGTGGGTATTTCCGGAGCTAGTTTTCTGTTTGGATTGTGGCACCGCAGAATTTGCTGTGCCGGAAGCTGAACTGAACGAACTTGCAAAACGCGACGCGACTGGGACGTAGAAGCCGTGCGGGCAGTAGGCCGAGGGAGGGAAGAGATAACCTTGCTCCGGCTTTGGGAGCCGCGAAGAGGAGGCGAAACGAATTTTGTTCTTCGTTAACATAATATAGCTTATAGGACTCAGTGCCAAAACGAATATTTGGAGTTCTGCGCATTTCCTTTGGATTTCTAGGGCTTATTTGTCCTGGCTGGAGCGGAGGGGCAGCCAGCACCGTTCTGGGATGGTGGGGTTGCTGAGGATGTAGGGTGAGTTGTTATTGCAAGAGCGAACGAATGATTGGCTGTTACGTCGCGCGCATGCCTGCTCGCGACTGCTTGCGTGTGACTAGCTGGCGCCTTTTTGCAGCGATTGCTCCGGCGGCGGCGCAAATGGCGAACCATTATGCGGCGCGGGCAATGCTGCGCAGGATGGAGCCGCCTTTGGCGGCGCGCAGGGCATCATCCTGTTCCCTGCTGAGGGCCTGGGATTTCAGCTTGTCGTCGGCAAGGTCGGCCTGGGAGGCGCCCATCAACGGCCTCGCCAAAAAATTCATCCTTCCTTCCCTTGACAACTTCATCCCCGAGGCGCACCTTGGGGTTGTTGCAGCCCTACCCCTGGAAGGTGCCCACTGATGTCCTTCTTTTGTCATCAAGTCAGTTACACCACCGACGCCCGCAATCGGCTTCTGCACGACCCTCTTGATCGATTTGAAGCCATCCGCACACCCATCGAAAATCTAGGCGGCAAGCTCCAATCCTCCTTCTTCGCTCTCGGCCCCTTTGATGTACTGGTGATTTCGGAATTTCCCGATGATGTTTCTCCCGCGGCCATCTCCGTGGCTTTCTCGCAGGGAGGAGCCATCGCCAACATTCGGACGTTTCCCCTACTTCCGCTGGCGGAAGCTCGCGACCTGCAGTCGGTGTCCACTCCGCCTCGCCCGCCGCCTCGTGCCGCGTCCGCGCTAACCGCCACGGCTGGCCGTTAACATTGGAGGGCCGGCCGACCCGGCCGGCCCTCCTTCTGGTTGTACGCCCACCGCCCAAACAATTTGTTCGTCGCTTTTCGCTCCCCTTCTGTAAACCGGGGAGCTGCAAAGCGCCCGGTTCAGCCAGAGTGACCGCAGCGGCCATCGCTGTGGCCTCAAATTCAATCTGGCCGGGTAGCGGATACACGTCGCTGAGTCCGCCCCGATAAATTCTCTCCGCAATGAACCTGGTGCAGAGGGGCGCAGCCGCTGACGATAAGGAGAGTATCGCGCTGCGCCCCTCTCTTTTTTCTGAATGCAGGGGCGGCTTTGCGCCGCTTTCTTTCTGCTCCGCCTTGCCGATTGTTGCGCTGGTCTTTTAACTCGCCTCCCGCCTTTCTCTTCTCCGCTCTTCTCGTCCGAACACCGCGCGCTCTGCGTCGCTGCGTTATCTTTTTCCGCTTCGGTCAACGCGCCACATCCAATTCCTTACTGGTTTGCTTCAATGCTTTGTGCATACTTCTTCTGCTAAACTTTTCCCATGCTTTCGCCGCGTGTTTCCCCGCATCTGGTCAACATTCGCTTGCACCCGATCAAATCTCTCGATCCCGTGTTGGTAACCGAAGCCCGCATCAGCCCCTCCGGCGGCTTGGCGCTGGATCGCGCATGGGCTCTCTATTCCGTCGATGGGAAATGGGTCAATGGGAAGCGCACTCCGGCCATTCATCTCATCCGCGCGGCGTACTCCACCGATCTGAGTGAAGTCACACTTTCCGTCCCCGGGGATCGGCGCGAAATTCCTACGCGCACGTTTGCTTTTCCAGATGCTTACGAGGATGCCGCTGAATGGTTCAGCGTGTTCTTCGAGCAGCAAATCATCGTTCGTCATTCCGAAAACGGTTTCCCGGACGACACTCTTGCAAGCGGCCCGACCATCGTTTCGACGGCCTCGCTCGGAGCCGTAGCCGAATGGTTTCCGCCTACGCCCACTGGCTTCCCCGGCATTACGCCAGAGGAAGCCCGCGAACGGTTTCGCACCACGCTCGAAATCAACGGCGTGCCAGCGTTTTGGGAAGATCAGTTGTTTGGCGAAGACGAACGCAGCGTGGTTCGTTTTCAAATCGGAGAAGTCCAGTTCGAGGGAAGCAATCCCTGTGCCCGTTGTCCCGTTCCGCCACGCAATCCACGCACAGGTGAAATTCTCGACGGCTTCCAGAAGCGCTTTACCCAACTGCGTGAATCAACGTTGCCGTCCTGGTCGCCACGCCGGCGTTTCGACCACTTCTACCGCCTCGCCACCAACACCCGCGTCGCCCCATCCGAACAAAACAAACTCCTCCGCGTCGGCGATCCTCTCCAACCCTCTTAATTCCTGGCGGATAACGTTTGCCAGGAATTAATCTCCTCTTCTCGGTGTCCAACCAAAGCGCACTGAAACTGTCCAGCGAGCTCCGCGCGCGGCATGGACGGAAAGGTGTACTTCCCGGAGTTCTTGCTATGCGTGCTACTTCCCTCTCCACCGGCGGCTTCACACCCGCCTCGCTCCCGTGCGGTCCGATGCCCCTCAGTTCCAAGCGCGTCTCAGCGTTCTTCAACTCACCTCGGGAAGTTACGTCTTGGGCCCTGTATTTTTTAGAGGAATCTGTCTCTGTGTTCTTGCTGGCGTCTCCTCTTCTCGGCAAACTCGGTGCGCCTGCCTCGCCGCCCTCGGTGTTAAGTTGTCTTTCCACCCTCCCCAAAATCGGCATAGGGGGAGCGGTCGCCCGCTCTCCCCTGCCACACCACCCGACATGCGGGTCCGCATCGGGCGGTTCAGAGGGTTACGCAAGGCCAGCGGTCAGCCGAGGAAGAGCGAGAGAGTCGAAGTAAGCGAGCGGAAGCGCGATAGACAAGGCCGGGCTGTATCCATTGATACGGTTGCTGTAGCAGTGAGGGTGTCTGACAGAAGCCGAAGTAGCTCTTTCGACCTTGCTCGGCACATAACAAAAAGCGCCCCGATTTCTCGGAGCGCTTTTCCAATTTCAATTTATTATTTGCTAATGACTTCAGACCTTCTGGATTGCCGGCATTTCTCCCTTGGTGTTTTCCAGCATCTGTTCTTTGCGGTAGACCAGGGAGTTGATGTCGTAGGTCGCCAGCTCAAATCCGTGACCGTGCGTGATTGCATCGGTAGGGCAGGCTTCCACGCAATAGCCGCAGAAAATGCAGCGGGAATAATCGATGTTGTATACCTTGGCGTAGCGCTCGCCGGCGGAGATGCGGTTGGTGTCCGTATTTTCCGCGGCTTCGATGTAAATACAATTTGAGGGGCAGGCGGCGGCGCACAGGAAGCAGCCGACGCACTTTTCCAGACCGCTCTCGTCGCGGTGCAGGA
>Ga0210399_10002127_pt1 | contig 15403 bp, 11 predicted proteins | sample IncBWC14MmetaG_FD_150865 | JGI IMG/M metagenome (GOLD analysis project Ga0210399, IMG submission 150865) | Forest soil microbial communities from Barre Woods Harvard Forest LTER site, Petersham, Massachusetts, United States - Inc-BW-C-14-M | ecosystem: Environmental > Terrestrial > Soil >...
TGGCTTAGGGATTTCACGTAAGCCACCAGCGCGTTGAGTTGCTCATCACTGATCTGTCCCTGGAACGTCGGCATGATGGGCTTGAATCCGTTGACGATCTTGGCCCCGGGCTGCAGGATCGATTCGCGGATGTAGTTCTCGTCGGCAACCACGGTGCGGCCGTCTTCGAGCAGCACGGGCTTACCAAAAATGCTGACCAGATTCGGCCCGCGGCCCTGCGTGTCGGAACGATGGCAGGTAACACAGCCGAGTTCTGTGAACAGCTTTTCGCCGGTCACGGCCAGGGGCTGGTTTCCACCGCCCCCCATCCAGGCTTCGTAATCTTTCGGCTCCATTACGACCACGGACCCGACCATCCCGGAATGCATGGTTCCGCAATATTCAGCGCAGAAGAGGTGATATGTGCCGGCCTTGGTCGCGTGAAACCAGGCTACCGTGTAGCGGCCCGGAAGCACGTCCTGCTTGATGCGGAACGCGGGGATGAAGAAGCTGTGAATGACGTCTTGCGAGGTCATGATCATCTTGACATCGCGTCCAATCGGCACATGAAGTTCGTTGATCTCGCGCTGACCTTCCATGTGCTCGAACTTCCACATCCACTGCTTGGCGACGGTGTAGACCTCGGCGGAATCCTGGGGAGGCTTGCGCTCCTGGAAGAAGATGATTGCGCCCCAGGCAAAGAAGACCATGAAAATGCAGAACGGAATCAGGCTCCAGGTAATCTCGAGCGCGTGCGAGCCATCGATCTGCTCGGCGCGTTGGCCGGGCCGCTTGCGGTAGCGCACGGCGAAGACCAGAACCATGGTGAAGATGGCAACGGTCATCATCCCCGACACGACCAGCAGGAAGATGTACAGGGCGTCGACGTTATTCGCCATGGTCGAGGCCCTTTCGGGCCAAAGAGGCATCGTTTGAAACATAGTTACGTAGTCCGTTCTGCTCCTGGAGCGTCATGGCTGGGCCCACGACGAATCATCACAAAAATGAGAGTTCCGATAAACAGCATGGTGGCCACGCCGGCGAGACGAAGCACGCGCAGGATGGTCGCGCTATATTTTCCCTGCTCAGGATCGTAGTGATAGCAATACAAGAGCAATGCGTCGACGACGTTGCCGATCTTGCCGGTGCCCGCTTCGACCAGGCCTAGCCGCAAGTCCTTCGGCGGATACTCGATCCCGTAGTAGTACTGCGCGACTCTGCCTTCGGGCGTCAGGATCAGAATGGCCGCGGTGTGCGCGAACTGCCTGGTTTTCGGATCGTACTCGTAATCGAAGCCGGCGGCCCTGGTCAGGGAGTCGATCGCATCCTGATGGCCTACGAGGAAGTGCCAGCCTTGTTCCGCGCCGGGACGGTTGTAACGGCGGAGGAACTCGGATTTCTTTTTGGCGGCAGCCTCGGGCGTGTCATGGGGGTCGAAGCTGACGGTGATGACGTCGAATTCCTTTCCCACGTCGAACTTCATCATGCGCAGAGAATTCTCAAGTCCGCTGAGGACCTCTCCACAAAGCATGGGGCAGGTAAAGTAGACCAGGTTGAGGATGATGGGCCTTTTGCCGAAGTAGTCGCCGAGGCGGACGGTGCGGCCGAGGTCGTCGGTGAAGGTCAGATCCGCGGGAATGGGTTGATTGAGATTTTGCCGCATGCCGACATTTGTCAATCCGGGCGGGCGGACGTTGGCGGGCGGCGACATGATGCCGTTCGTCATACCTTGTCCGAAGGCGGATGCGGCCAGGATCAGAATTAACGCCAGGATTTGGTTACTGCGCACTGCGGATCCTTTCGTTTGTGTTGTTGCTTTCGCCCCTCCGGGGCTTGCCTTCTATTTCGCGCTTACCCAGCGCTTACGCGCTGGGCTAATGAATTCCGCCCTTGCGGGCTGTTGCCGGGATATTGCACAGTTCCCGAACGCTCCTGAATCACTTTGGAGCCGTTACGCCTTTGCCGGTCTTCGCGCTGAGGCCGGTCTTCACGCTTACCCAGCGCTTACGCGCTGGGCTAATGAATTCCGCCCTTGCGGGCTGTTGCCCGGGATATTGCACAGTTCCCGAACGCTCCTGAGTCACTTTGGAGCCGTTACGCCTTTGCCGGTCTTCGCGCTGGGCCCGGTGTTGGCGCTGGGGCCGGTCTTGGGGCTGCTTCCGGCGGCTCCACGCTTCGCCGTGCCTGCCTGTTCGGCTGCATTGGCTACGCGGGCCGATTCTGGAATGACCGGCAAGCCGCGCTGGGCCACGAGATCCATGGCTTGCTCGATCGGGATGCGCACGATGCCGGCCTTCTGGTCAACCCAGTCGTAGCTTTCCAGAGCATTGTCCTCGTTTTCGAGTTCCTGGATGAATTGCGTCCTTTCGCTGTATTCGAGGACGGGTTTGGGGAACGTCTTGTCGATTTGCTGCTGAATCTCGCGCGGCGCCATGACATTCGGATTCACGCCGGTGTTGACCGCCATGGGATTTGCCGCAGGCTGATGGCGCCGGTCATAGCTGTCGAGGAAGCGATACATTCCCAGCAGGATGAAATAGATGGTGATCCCGACGATAGCGAGCCCGCCGAGGAAGTAGAACACGCCGAGTGGGCTGAGATCCTCGTGTTCGAAGCTCTCGGGCGGGTGTTGCGCGTGATTGAGGTTCTCTTCACTCATGCTTGGGCTCCAGAACTTGCTTCGCGAAGACGTCGTAGGCGGGCAGGAGCGGCATCGAGCTCAGGTTGCGGCAGAAGTAGGCGAGCCAGAGACCTCCCATGGCGAACGGGATCAGCAGATCGGCCCAGGTGACGTGGAAGCTGGCGGAGAAGTTCGGCTCAATCAGCCAGAACAGATCGATGTAGCGCACGCAGATGAGCCAGACTGCCAGCCAAACCAGGCGCGTGATGTCACGTTTGAGCGGGCGCGAGAGCAGCAGGAAAAACGGCACGAAGAATTGGAAGACCACCAGAAAAAGTCCTACTCCACCCCAACCTCCATGCAGTCGGCGGATGTACCAGGTAATTTCCTCGGGCAGGTTTCCGGACCAGATGATCAGCCACTGCGAGAAGGAGAAGTAGGCCCAGACCATCACAAAAGTCAGCATGAACTTACCGTGGTCATGGACGAAGTCAGGGCGCAGCAACTCCGACATCGGCCTGTACCTGAACAAAATGCGCTCGATGACCACGGCGAAGCAGAGGGCGGAGATCAACTCTCCAGCCAGGAACAGCAGGCCGTAGATAGTCGAGATCCAGCTGGGATCGAGCGACATGATCCAGTCAATGGCGGCAAAAGAAATTGTGAACGCGTAGAGGATGATGCCGGGGCCGCTGACTGCTTTGAAACGGAGGCTGTTGTCGCGCACCGGTGGCGTGTCCTGCTCTTTCGACCAGCGCGTCAGCAGGTACGAGAGGAGATTCCAGATTGCGAAGTAAATGATCGCTCGCCAGATGAAGCCAGACCAGTGCAGGTAACCGCTCATCACGAAGCGGTTGTGCTCCAGGTGCTCGCGGATGGTCGGATTCTGAACGGATTCGAGAGGCATCGCCCAGGGGTAGAGTCTGGGCACACCGAGTACCGCAATCGGAATGAAGAAGGCAGCCATCAGCGGAACCGTGCGCATGGCTGCGCCGAGGATGCGGCGGATCACCATCCCCCATCCGCCACCGGTCAGATGACGAACCATGAGGATCACCATGGAGCCGAGGCAGATGCCCAGCCAATCCATGAACGAAACGAGATAGCCGCGGAAGAAGACTTGCGGATTGGTGAAGCCCAGGGCAATCGCAATGACGGAGGCCACGACACCGATATACAGCGAGCGGCGTCCGATCAGCTTGATGACCGGAGGCGCGGAGAGGTCCAGATTGGTCGTGTGGGTCGCGCTCATTTGGACTCCTCGGGGCCTGCAGTTTGAGGCTTTAGGCGCGGAAGAGTCGCGCCCGTGCCGGGCGTAAGGAATTCAGGCGCGGGAGACGGGATGGGATGTCCGGCGGCATCGGCGACCGTCGCATGCTGGCTCAACTGCAACGCGCGGATGTAGGCGACGATGCACCAACGATCGCGCGGCGGAATTTGCGACGCGTAGTCGGGCATGATGCCGAAGCCTTCGGTCATGACGTTGAAGATGTAGCCCACCGGCGCCTTCTCCAGGCGCTCGATGTGGAATGAGGGAGGTTTACGCGAGAATCCGCGGGTGGGAATGTAGCCGTTGCCGTCCCCCAGTCGCGAATGGCACGGCGAGCAATAAATATCGAACCGGCTACGGCCGCGCTCGAGATCATCTTTGGTAACCGCAAATGGCATGTAGTCGCCGGGATTGTTGCCCAGCTTCCCGGTATAGAAGTAGGTGTCGTCGTGCAGCTCCCCTCGTGCGACTGTGCCTTCCACCAGCGGCCGCGCGGAACGCTGGTCGGCGAAGAAATCGCTCTTCGCCAGCGGGTTGTAGCGGGGCTGCACGTGCATATCGAGGCGGCAACCGGCGCACAGAATCAGCAACGCGAGTGGGGCGAGCTTGCGGAGGCGAGGCATTAGCTCGGCACCTCCGAAATCGAACGCGGTTTCAATCCCTCGAGAAAGCGGCGCGTGTCGGTTGGGTTGTATTTTGGGTCAGACGAAAACACGATCAGGAAGAAACGATCCTTGGTCGCCATCGCGAAACGGGGCACGTTGAAGACCGGGTGATAGGGCATGGGCAGGCCGTTGAGTGCCAGCATGCCGAACACAGCGGCGATGCCGCCGAAGAGGATGGTCATCTCAAACGTGACCACAATGAACGCTGGCCAGGAGTGAAATGGGCGTCCGCCGACATTAATCGGGTAACTTATGGCGGCTATCCAGTATTGCATCAGATAGCCGGAGATGCCGCCGATCAATGCGCCGATCAGGGTCACAAGCGGAACGCCATTCTTGTGGAAGCCGATGGCCTCGGCCAGTTCCTCCACCGGGAAGGGACTGTAGGCATCGATCTTGCGATAGCCGGATTCGTGGGTCTTGCGGGCGGCTGCGACCAGGTCGCTGGCAGAATCAAACTCCGCCATGATTCCGTAGGTAGGCGTGGTCTTCATTCGGCTTTTACCTCCGCCTCCGGCAACAAGGTGCGCATTTCAAAAATAGAAATCATCGGCAGGATGCGCACGAACAGGAACATGGCCGCCAGGAACATGCCGATGGTACCGATGTAGGTCATCCAGTCCCAACGGGTGGGGTAGTACATGCCCCAGGAGGAATTCAGGAAGTCGCGGTGCAGGCTCATCACCACAATGACAAACCGCTCCAGCCACATGCCCACCAGGATGACGAACGAAACCATGAACAGGCCGAAGCTATGACAAATCGCTCCAGCCACATGCCCACGAGGATGACGAACGAAACCATGAACAGGCCGAAGCTGTTGGTGCGCAGCTTGCGAATCCAGAGCAGTTGCGGCGAGCCGATGTTGCAGATCAGCAGCAGGTAATAGAAGAACTGGTAGGGGCCGTGCAGACGATTCCACAGCAGGAACGAATCGTAGCGATTCCCGCTGTACCAGCCCATGAAAGCTTCCATGCCGTAGCCGTAAGCCACGATCCAGCCAGTGGCGAGCATGACCTTGGCGGAATTCTGCAAGTGCCGGTCGGTGATGAAGTCTTCCAATCCATAGATTTTTCGAATCGGAATGGCCAGCATCAGCACCATGGCGAAGCCGGAATAGATCGCGCCCGCCACGAAGTAGGGCGGGAAGATGGTAGTGTGCCAGCCGGGCACGATGGCGATGGCGAAATCGAAGCTGACCACGGTATGCACGGAGAGCACCAGGGGCGTCGCGAGACCGGCGAGCAGGAGATACATGGTCTCGTATCGGTGCCAGTGGCGAGCCGAACCACGCCAGCCCATGGCGAGCATGCCGTAAATCATCTGCGCCCAGCGGTTCTCGGAGCGGTCACGCAAGGTGGCAAGGTCGGGAATCAGTCCCACAAACCAGAACAGCAGCGAAATTGTGAAATATGTTGAGACCGCAAACACGTCCCACAGCAGGGGGCTGCGGAACTGCGGCCAATAATTCATGGTGTTGGGATACGGGAACAGCCAGTACGCGAGCCACGGGCGTCCGGTGTGGATCAGCGGGAAAATGCCGGCGGCGGCCACTGCGAACAGCGTCATGGCTTCCGCGAAACGGTTGATGGAGTTGCGCCACGATTGCCGCAACAGCAGCAGAATGGCGGAAATCAGCGTGCCGGCGTGGCCGATACCGATCCACCACACGAAGTTGACGATCGCGAAGCCCCAGCCAATCGGTATGTTGATGCCCCAAATGCCCGTGCCTTTGACCACCAGGTACCCGATGGCAAAAAGCATCATCATCGTCAGCATGAACGCGATGCCGAAGCCAATGAACCAACCGGTCGAGGTGGGCCGCTTCAGCACGATGGCGCTGATCTTGTCGGTCACGGTCCCGAAGGTGTAACCGGGCTCGATCACCGGGGCTCTTCGGTTCGCGACTTCGACGTCGTCCACTCGGTCTGCCATGACTTAGCTGCGCTCCGCTTCCAGTTCGGGATTGGGGTTACGAACTTCGGCCAGGTAGGTAGTGCGGGGACGCGTGTTCAGATCCGCCAGCAACCCGTAATTGCGATTCTGCGCTTTCCATTTCGAGACCTGGCTGTTCAGGTCATTGATGTTGCCAAAGGTGATGGCGCCTGCCGGGCAGGATTGCTGGCAGGCGGTCTGCAACTCGCCAGCGTGCTCGCCCTCATTGATCTTGCGATTTTCGCGCTCAGCATCAATGCGGCGTTCGTTGATGCGCTGGACGCAGTAGGTGCATTTCTCCATGACGCCGCGGCTGCGCACGCTGACATCGGGATTCCGCATCATCTTGTACTGCTGGGTATCCCAGTCCTGGAACAGCAGGAAGTTGAAGCGGCGCACCTTGTAAGGACAGTTGTTCGAGCAATAACGCGTCCCTACGCAGCGGTTGTAGACCATGTCGTTCAGGCCTTCGGTGCTGTGCAGAGTTGCGCCCACGGGGCACACCAACTCGCAGGGCGCGTTCTCGCATTGCATGCACGGGACGGGCTGGAAGTAAGCTTTGGGATGGTCGCGATCGCCCTGGTAGTAGGCGTCGACGCGCAGCCAGTGCATGTGGCGCCCCTTCACAACTTGTTCCTTGCCGACGACGGCGATGTTGTTTTCCGACTGGCAGGCGATCATGCAATTGTTGCAGCCCACACAGGAGTTCAGGTCGATGGCCATGCCCCAGGCATATTCCTGCTTGGTGTAGTCGATGTTCGGGTAGAGCGTCAGCTCGCGCGGGGTCTGCTCTTCCTGCGCGAACTTGGGCTCCTTGCGGTATTCCTCAAGGCTGGTTTCGCGAACCAGCGGACGAGTCGCGCCGTTGGGCGTGTCCATGGTTTGATAGCCCTGGGTGGAAGCGAGTTTGTAGGTCGCGTCAGATTTCGTGAGTTTGCCTCCCGTCGCGATCCATAGCGCCGACGTCGTGCGCAGCGGGTAGACATCGAAGCCCGCGCCTGTTCCGGCGCGGCCGGCGTGCGTGCGGCCATAGCCAAGGTGGATGGTGACGGAATTGTCGGGATGTCCGGCCTGCACCCAGACCGGCCCGGAAACTTTGCGCCCCGCGAGTTCGATCGTGACCACGTCCTCCGTCTGGAGCTGTTCGCGCTCGGCCATCTTGGGGCCGACCAGGACGGCGTTGTCCCAGGTCAGTTTCGTCATCGGCTTGGGAAGTTCCTGCAGCCAGCCGTTGTTGGAGAATTGACCGTCGTAGACGGAAGGATCGCGACGGAAATTCACTTCGAGGGATTTCGAATCGACGCTGGTCGAAGCTGGCAAATTGGGCGCTTTCGCGGACAGGGACTTTGGAGCGAACGCCGTTCCCTCGATCCACCCATCGTGCAGCGACTTGCGCCAGAAGGCTTCGAAATCGGCGCCGGGATGTTGCTTCTGCCAGTAGGCTCGAACGAGATCGTAGCCGGTTGCGTCGGAGACTCCGGAGAGCGCCGAAACCAGTTCGTGAGCGCTTTTGCCGGAGTAAAGCGGCGCAATGAGCGGCTGAATGATGCTGACGGTTCCGTCGTAGGCGCGCGCGTCGCCCCAGGCTTCGAGCGAGTGCGCTTCGTTGATGTGCCAATGACAGAACTCGGAAGTCTCATTCTGATAGAGACCGTGATGGATCCTCAGGGAAATGTTGGAAGTCTTGAGCGCATCGGCGAAGCCGAGGTCGGCAGGCGCATCGTAGACCGGATTGCCGCCCATGATGACCAGCATGTCCACCTTGCCCGCGCGCATGTCGGCGACCAGGTCGCGCAGGGACTCGGTCTGATTGATGGGGTTGGCGTCGACTGGTTCGGTGTAGAAGACGGTCTTGCCGACATTGCCGAGTTGCTGGTTCAGCGCATGTGCGAGAACGTGAACGGCAGGAGGCTGATGGTCGCCGGGAACCACAACGCATGAGCCACGATTCTTCAGAAGATCAGTGCTCATGACTTTGAAGAATCCGCTCTCATTTCCTTCGAGCCTTATGTTCACGTCAGGAATAATGCCGCCCGAAGCCACTGCACGCACGAACCGCTCAATCTCGCTTGCCCGCATCGGCAATCGATGATCCGCCTTCGCCCCTGTTGAAGTCGGCGTGCACTCGATCGCGTAGAACCGGCTCATCGGCCCGTCGGGATTGCGTCGCTTCGCGAAGTCGCGTATGTAGCGCGTGTTGCCGGGGAATCCCGCATAGAGAAAATCCGCGTCGAGCGAAACGATGACGTCGGCTTTCGAGAAATCGTAACGGGTCTCCACGGGCTGCCCGAATGCCAGCTTCGCACCTTCGAGCACGTTGTCGCGGTTCACCGGCTCATACACGTGCCACTTCGCCTGCGGATAGATCCTCAGGAACGCGCGTAGTTGATCCGCGAGCGTGGGCGAGGAAATCGTCTGCGTCAAAATGCGGATGCCAGCGCCACCCAGACCCTTCTGCACAGTGAGGGGGCCTTTGGTTTCCTTCAGGAACGCCGACCAGGAATCCACATCGCCGCGATTCGTGATGGTCTGCGAGCGGTCCGGGTCGTACATGCCGAGAATTGCGGCCTGCGTGAAGATGTCGGTGCCGCCGAGGCTGGCGGGATGCTTGTCGTTGCCTTCGATTTTGGTGGGACGTCCGAGATGGCTTTCAACCAGCACCGGGCTGGCGTATCCACTCAATGTCACAGCGGTCGCGTAAAACCTCGGCCGCCCGGGAATCACTTCTTCCGGTTGCGTGACGTAGGGGACGATCGGTTCCAGCGGCAGCTTGGTGCAACCGGTCATGCCGGCAAGCGCCAGCGAAGCGCCCATCAACTGCAGAAATCCGCGGCGGGAGACGGAGTCGACCCATTCCGATGCACCCTTGGGGAATTCGCGGTGCAACATTTCCTGGAACTCGGGCGTGCCGGCGAGTTCCTCCAGACTGCGCCAGTACTCCGGGCCACTGGTCTGGCGAATCTGGGCTTCGACCGCGGCTCGCGAAAGGCCGACGGGCGAGGACGCCCGTCGCTCCACGTCCAATTTCTTGCTGGGGCAAACAGCTTGCCCTGAGCTTGCCGAAGGGTTTTCGCGCTTCGTGTTGTGTGCGTCGTCCATCATGATCTCTGGCGGCTCGTCAAGTCCGCCGGTGTTTCTCCAATGTCTAGCGATGACACGTGCTGCAGCTGGTGATGTCGCTTACGCTGCGCAATTTGTACTTGGCGACCAGCGCAGTGCCGAGCGCGATCTGGTCGGTATAACTGTGCCCGTCGAGTTCCAAGGGAAGATCGAGTGAGGGCTGCTCGTAGCGCATGTTGAATACCTGGTCGCGCGGGCGCAAGTATTTTTCCGGAGCGCGATGGCAGTCGAGACACCACTCCATCTGCAGAGAAGCGTACTGGTACATCATGGGCATCTGGTCCACCGGACCATGACAGGTGTTGCAGCCCACGCCCTTGTTGATATGAATGCTGTGGTTGAAATACACGAAGTCGGGTAGCTGGTTCACGCGCGTCCACTGCAGCGACTCGCCCGAACGATAACTGGCGCGCACCGGCTCAAGCAGCCTGGCGTTGGTCCAGATCTGCGAATGGCAGTTCATGCAAGTGCGGGTGGGTGGGATGCCGGCGAAACTCGATTGCTCCACCGAGATGTGACAGTAGCGGCAGTCGATACCCAGCCCGGTCACATGGTGCTGGTGACTGAAGGCTACCGGTTGCGGCTTCACGACGCCGGCATCGGTGATGTAGGGCGATCGCTGAAGTTGCATCAACGCATAGCCCAGACCGGCAACGATGAAGACCGCGCCGTAGATCGATGCCCGGGAGAGTGTGTTGGTGCTGCGCTGAAAGATCTGCATCGAACGATTGTTTTCAATTAAGCGGGAGGTCGCGCGACGTCCCGGAGAATGGTTTGCCCGGTTTGTGGATTACAGGGTGATGTGATACGGCTCACGAAAACCTGTGATTATAACAGCTGTACAGGATTTGTTGGCGGGCGTGCCGGTCGCGCAAGAAAAAATTTCGCGAACAGTGGATTGCAGGGCAAAAACAAGTCTCTCTCTTGAAATGCCAAAGAAAGCGGGGACTCATCCGACAGTCGCCGGGCTTTAACCAACGACCAACGACCACTAGCGCAGGTTCATGACCATCAACTTCGGCTCCGTCATTTCCTCGATGGCATAGCGCAGGCCTTCGCGGCCGATGCCGGAGTCCTTGACGCCACCGTAAGGCATGTGATCGATGCGGAACGTTGGGACATCGCCCGCGAGCAGGCCGCCGACTTCGAGCTCTTCGAAAGCCTGGAACATGAGCTTGGCATCGCGCGTAAAAAGGCCCGCCTGCAAGCCGAATGCGGAGCTATTGATTTGCCGGAGAGCCTCGTGAAACTCGGCATATGGCTCGACGGTCACCACCGGACCGAAGACTTCCTGGCAGTTGACCTTCATCTCGGGCTTGGTGCCGGTGAGAACGGTCGGCTCGACGATCGAGCCCTTGCGGTTGCCACCGCACAGAACACGCGCGCCCCCGCGCACCGCTTCCTGGACCCAGTCGACCGCGCGTTGGGCGTCACTTTCACGGATCAGCGGGCCAACGTCGGTGGATTCATCAAGCGGATCGCCAATTTGCAGTATCTTCACCCCCGCGAGAAACATGTCAGTGAATTTTCCGTAAACGGACTGCTGCACCAGGATGCGTTGGACGGAGATACAGGTTTGACCGGCGTATCCAAAGCCGCCCGCGACGCACCGTTCGGCGGCGTATTCGATATCGGCGTCGTTGTGGATGATGACGCCGGCGTTTCCTCCGAGTTCGAGAATGACCTTTTTCTTGCCGGAATTTTTCTTGATCTGCCAGCCTACGGCAGCGCTGCCGGTAAAGCTGATCATCTTGAGGCGATCGTCGGTGACAAGAAGGGCGGCATCGTCGTTCGAGAGCGGGATCACGTTGAGAGCGCCATCGGGCCAACCGGCTTGCTGCACGACTTCCGCCATGAGCAGCGAGGAGAGTGGCGTCTGCGGCGCGGGTTTGAGAACCATGGGGCAGCCCGCCGCGATCGCGGGCGCAACTTTGTGTGCGACCAGGTTCAGGGGAAAATTGAAGGGAGTGATTCCGGCGATCGGGCCGATAGGAAAGCGCTTGACGATGCCCCAGCGTCCCGCCGTGTACTCCTGCCAGTCGAGGGGAAGGTATTCACCGTAGATGCGCGTGCTCTCTTCCGCGGCAAACATAGGGTGCGGGAGAATTCTTCTTTGCGTTTGGCAATGCCCTCGGCGACGCGGCGAAGAACGCGCTGACGTTCGAAGGCAGGCAAGCGGCGGGTGGTTCCGAATGCCTTCACGGCGGCGGCGATGGCGGCTTCTGCTTGGGACCGCCGTCCCTGAAACACCCGGCCCACGATCGCTCCGTCGTAGGGAGCCTTGATATCGACTACATCGCCATCTTCCACCCACTTGCCGTCGACCAGGAATCCGTGAGTCGCTACCTCTGCGATCGTCATCTGTGCCATAGCGCTCCGATGGACCTCCCCGGGAAACCGCGAAATCAGATTATAGGCTCAGCCCGGTGTGCATGGCTCGGGCTCGACGATAATATCGCTGCAATGACTAACAGAGAACAGAGAACTCTTGTCGAGTTGGGAGAAGCGGTACGGTCGAGGAAGGTCTCACCGGTAGAACTGACGCGCGTGTGCCTCGAGCGAATCGAGCAATGCAATCCTTCGCTGAATGCGTTCATTACGGTGATGGCCGAGTCAGCCCTCGGGCAAGCGCGGACGGCAGAAAAAGAAATCCTGGCAGGAAACTGGCGCGGCCCACTGCACGGAATCCCGATCGGATTGAAAGATCTGATCGACACAGCAGGCGTTCCGACCACCGCAGGCAGTGAATTATATAAGCATCGTATTCCGATACAAAGTGCGGACGTGGTTCTCCGGCTGGAAGAGGCCGGGGCGGTGCTCCTCGGCAAGCAGAACCTGCACGAGTTCGCCTACGGAGGCAGTTCGATGATCAGCGCCTTTGGCGAGGTGCACAATCCCCGGAATGAGGCCTACATCGCAGGCGGATCCTCGGGCGGATCAGCGGCGGCAGTGGGCGCCGGCCTGGGATACGGAGCCATTGGAAGCGATACCGCAGGCTCCATTCGCGAACCAGCAGCCCTGTGCGGAGTGGTCGGACTCAAGCCAACTTATGGGCGCGTAAGTGCCCGGCCCTGTGCGGAGTGGTCGGACTCAAGCCAACTTATGGGCGCGTAAGTGCCCGCGGAGTGATTCCGCTCTCCGAGTCACTGGATCACGTGGGTCCGATTGCGGCAAGCGTGATAGACGTTACGGTGTTGTTCCGAGCGATCGCGAGCGGCGACGGAGTGCCTCCTCGAAACTTTCTGCGGGCGTGGAACCCTAAACGGAAGCAGCGCATCGGAGTAGCGAGGTCCTTCTTCTACGAGGAACTCGATCCGGAAGTCGCTGCTGCCGTGGAGAAAGCTCTGGGGATGATCGAAACGCTGGGGTCCGATCTCCGCGAGATTTCGCTTGCCCCGGACAACGATCGCACGGTGCAGGCCGCCGAGTCGTATGCGTTTCATGCGGCCTCGATTGCAAAAACTCCTGAGCTTTACCAGCCCGAGACTCTGCGGCGAGTCAAAACAGGAGAAAAGATTACGGCTCAGGAATATGAGCGCAAGCGCGCGGAACTGAAGGCTACGCGGGAGAAGGTTGGCAGTTTGTTTGAGACGGTGGATCTGATCGTCACGCCAACCACGCCGATTCCGGCGCCGACGATTGCGGAACTGAAAGAAAACCCCGAACTGCTCCGGCCACGCGAACTCGTACTACTGCGAAATACCCGTCCCTTCAACGTCTGGGGAGTCCCGACGATCTCAATTCCGTGCGGATTGACGAAGGCGGGCTTGCCCATTGGACTGCAACTTGCGGGACCGCCGGGACGCGAGGACATGGTTCTGGAGTTTGCCTACGCTTGCGAATCAGCAATGGCCTAGCAATCAGCCTGCAGGCGGGTGGGGATTTTCCAGAAAGAGCGGCTTCAGCCGCCGAGGGAAATTGCAGACGTCGAAAAGAATTCCTCAGCCGCGCCGTTAGCCTCTGGCTTCCTGACGTTTCGCCCTATCACATCCTGAAAGCTCGTTACCGTCAGTTTATCGAGCGCACATCGTCAGGCAGCATGAGCACAAAGCTGCAGTTCCCGGCGGGTTGAGAACATGACAGATTTCCGCGGCGGAGGATTTTTGCAGGCGTGTCGTCAGGAAAATTCACATTGAACTGCAGGTGTTGCAACGCTCCCTGCAGGCTGCGCAACTTCTCTTCGCCGCTCACGAACTTTACGCTCTCCACCGTAGCTCCATTCTTGCTGGTGCCGAGCAAGACCCAGAAATCCGCATTCCCCGTGAGCGGCGGGGGATCTTTGAGTTGCGTGGTGCGCATTTGTTGCAGGTCGTCGCGATGCTTCTGCACCACCCCATCGACCTTGTCAGCACCGCCCACGAGCCCACTCAGGCGACCGCGCGTTTCCGGAATCGGGCGGAGTCCGTTCATAGCGAGCGCGTACGTGTTGATCGCTTTTTCTTTTTCGCCGCGCTTCTCGTAAATCTGGCCCAGATGGTCGCCGACCTCGCCGTGGTTTCCCAGCCCCCAAGCCGCCGCAACGTACTTCTCGGCTTTATCCAGCTTGCCTTCCGCGTAGAACACCCAGCCCAGCGTGTCCCAGTAAGCGACTAAGGATGGAACCAATGCCAGGTCGCGCTGGTTGAGTTGTTCGAGAGACAGATTGCGCAGACCCGCCGCGGTTGCAGCAACGGCAGACTCGGCGTATTGCTGCGCCTTGTCGAGATGCGTATTCTTCAATGAAAGCTGGTAAGCGATGTTGTTCCACACCAGCGGAGTGGCCGAGATTTCGATCGCGCGATCAAACGCCGCGAGCGCCTTGTCGTCCTGACCAAGGTTCAGGTAAGCATCGCCGAGGCTCACCTGCAGACCGGCATCGTTGGGAGTAAGCGAGGCAGCCTTTTCCAGTTCGGGGGCGGCGAGGTCGTACTTGTGCCACTCGGCATACATGGCGCCGAGGTTGGCGTGCGCGAACTTGTCGAGCGGGTTGTTCTCGAGTTGCTTGTGGAAGGCGGTCACCGCGTCGTCGTACTTGCGATCCTGCCAATAGGCTCGCCCGAGATTGTTATAGGCGAACTCGTCGTACGGATTTACATCCAGCGCCTTCTTGAAAGCCGCGACCGCATTGTCACCCTGCCGCAGCGCGAGGTAGGCGAGGCCGAGATTGTTCCACGCGTACTTGTTCTTAGGTTCGACATCGACGGCGCGCTTGAGCAGTTGAATCGCGAGCGTGAAATCGCCGTTGCCCATGGCAGCGCGCGCGCTCTCGTTGAGGTCGTCCGCCTTCATGTCAGGCGGAGGAGTTGCCGCGCCAGCGGCCAGGTTTTCGACGGCCAGGTGTTGGCCAAGGTCGGATAGCACGGCTCGGCGGAACGAGAGATAATCCCCGGCGCGGTCAGCCGGCAACTCGCGTTCGCGCATCACCATGGAGCGCTCGGCGGTGAACACCGAACCCTCAAGCGCGTAGCTGGCGTGATACTCGCCGTAATCGCGTTTCATCGCGAAGGGCAGCGGCGTGTGCGCCGTGTATTTCGCCGGCAGCACCAGCTTCACGCGGTAAGTAAACTCTCCGGGAGGTCCGAACTTGATCGGTTCGGCGTCGGGGCCGGTGTCATCCTCGTCGGGGTCGGCGAGATTGAATTGGGAGAGCGGAAGATCGACGTCGGATTTCTTCTTTGACCAGTCGAGAAAATTTGCCTTGGCGATGTCGTAGGAGAATTGAAAGGCTTCGCGGGTGGCGGCCGGATCGCCGACTTTTAAGTTCGTAATCTCGCCATCGAGGCCACCCATCGCGTTGATGTTCTCGACCAGGTGCTCCCACTGCGAACTGGGCAC
>Ga0210399_10002128_pt1 | contig 15402 bp, 10 predicted proteins | sample IncBWC14MmetaG_FD_150865 | JGI IMG/M metagenome (GOLD analysis project Ga0210399, IMG submission 150865) | Forest soil microbial communities from Barre Woods Harvard Forest LTER site, Petersham, Massachusetts, United States - Inc-BW-C-14-M | ecosystem: Environmental > Terrestrial > Soil >...
ATCGCCCTCGAGAGCGGAGACATCGGGCAGGGTGCCTCCGTCGTTCTCACCGCGCGCGACGAAGAGGACGCGGGCGCAGCGTCGTTCCTGTCCCGCCGGAACGCCGATGTGCACGTCGGCACCGAGCGGTCTGGTGATGGAGGCCAGACGCTGCCGCACGGTTTCGCCACTGACCCTGCGGACCACCTCGCCGACGAGGTGCCCGTACGTGTTCGTGTGATAGGCGTGGCGGGTCCCGGGTTCCCACCATGGTTCGGTTGCCGCCAATGCACCGGTCATGCGGTCCCAGTGCCAGAGGTCGTCGTTCGTCAGCGGTTCCCGGATCGCCGGCACCGCGGCTCGGTGACAGAGGGCGTGGCGCAGCGTTGCTGCCTCCTTGCCCGCGGCCGCGAACTCGGGCCAGACACGCGCGATCGGGTTGTCGAGTGCCACCAGCCCGGCGTCGACGAGCTGGAGTGCGCAGAGAGCAAGAAACGCCTTGCCGACGGAATAGAAGTCGACGAGCGTGTCCAGCCCGAAGGGCGTCTGCGTGTCGGGATCGGCCCATCCGCCGGCAAGGTCGACGACCGGCACGCCGTCGACCATCACGCAGACGGCGGCCCCGACCTCGTCGCGCTCGGCGAAGTTGCGGGTGAATTCCTCTTTGACCAGGGCGAATCTCGGGTCACAGGTCCCCACGACCGGCACGTCCACGGCCCGACTCTGGCGTACGGCCAGTCGGTCGGACAAGCCGGGCCAGGCCCGCCCGGAACTGATGTGCCTATGCGTGTTCTCTTATGAGCCGCAATAAGGACAGCCGCCTATACCAATAAGGACAGCCGCCAATACAGCGATGAACCCGACCGGGCTCTGGCTCAGACCTTGACGCCCGACCTCCGGATCGTCGACTCGTCGGTGCCGAGGTACGACTCGATCACCGCCGGATGCTCCAACACCTCGGCGGGCGTGCCCTCGGCGATGACCTCACCGAGCTCCAAGGCGATCATGCGGTCGCAGATCGCCGTGAGCAACGGCATGTCGTGCTCGACGACCAAGATCGAGCAGCCGGTGTGCTGCTGCACCCTGATCAACAAGGGCGCCATCGCCTCCGACTCCCGCTGGGCCACGCCACCCGACGGCTCGTCCAAGAGCAGAACCCCGGGCTCCTGGCCCAGTACGCACGCGAGCTCGACGATGCGCCGGGTGCCCGTGGAGAGCTCGCCGACCAGCTTCTCCCGGAACGCGCCCAGGCCCATCAGCTCGATCAGTTCCTCGGCCTTCGCCGATGCGTCCGCCTCCGAGTCGAGCGACGCGGGCAACCGAAGGCCCGCCGCGATCATGTCCCGGGACTGCAGGTGCCGCTCGAGCGCCACCTCGATCGTCTCGACCACCGTGAGCGACGGGTAGAGCCGGGCCTCCTGGAAGGTGCGCCCGATGCCGGCTGCGGCACGCATGTAGCCGGGCCAGGAGTCGATGTCGACGCCGCCGAGACGGATGCGGCCGCCGTCGAGCGACAGGAAGCCGGAGATGCAGTCGAAGAAGGTGGTCTTCCCGGCGCCGTTGTGGCCGATGAGCCCGAGGATCTCGCCGTCGCGCAGGCTGAGGCTGATGTCCTGGATCGCCGCAATGCCGCCGAAGCTCTTGCGCACGCCGTTGCACTCCAGGATGGAGGGCGCCTCCGCCGAGGGCGGAATGCGCTTGTGCGGGTCGGCGACCAACAATGCCGAGGACGCGTTCGTCTGCTCGTGGTGGTCGGTCGGCCCCGCGTCCGGTGTCACGACGGTCCCCTCGACCGAGCCGGCGCCGGCGATGAACACCGAGCGCAGAATGTCGGGGCGCTCGAGGAGGTCGAGCGTGCGCCCGCTGAAGCGCACCTCGCCCTTTTCGAGGAAGACGGCGCGCTCGGCCAGCTCCAGCGCCACGTTGACCGATTGCTCCACCACGATGATGGTGGTGCCCGACTCGTGCAGCCGCTTCACCACCTGGAGCAGTTGGCTCACGACCGTCGGTGCGAGCCCGAGGGAAAGCTCGTCGATCATGAGGACCTTGGGGGTCACCATGAGTGCCATCGACAGCGATAGCATCTGCTGCTCGCCACCGGAGAGGTTGCCCGCCTGCTGGTGCGCGCGCTGCTGCAATATCGGGAAAAGGTCGAGCACCCGTTTCTTTGCCTCCGAGACGGCACGGTGGTCCTTGCGCACCATCCAGGTGCCGAGCCTCAGGTTCTCGTCGACCGACAGAGTCGGGAAGATGCCCCGGCCGCCGGGCATGAGCGAGAGCCCCTTGCGGGCGATGGACTCAGCCTGGTCGCCCCCGATGGACTGGTCGCCGAGGCGGACGGACCCGCCACCGACCTTGACAAGGCCGCTCGCGCCTTTGAGGAGCGTGGACTTGCCGGCGCCGTTCGTGCCCAACAGCGCCACGATCTCGCCCTCGCGCACCTCGAGGTCGACGCCGAAGAGGATCTGCACGGGGCCGTAGGACACCTCGACCTTGTCGCAGCGGAGTGCGATCGGCGTGCCGGGCACCAGGCCCCCGGAGCCATTGCCCGAACGTCCATTGCCCGACGCCGCACCGCTCGCCCCCGCCGCCGCGACGACCGGCGTCTCCGTCGTGTCCTCGTCGCGCGCCGACGCCGCCGGCACGAACTCCTGCCGCAGCGAGGCGGCGATGCCGTCGCCTTCCTCTTCGCCGAGGGCGTGCTCCAGGAGCGACGTCTCCTCGGGCGCCTTGTCAGTCAGCTCGACCCGCTTGTCGGCCACCAGGCTCGGCACGAGGATCTGGCGGCGGTTGGCCACCAGCTTCAAGAGACGGTCGCGGATGTTCTGCACGCCCTCGGCGAGCCCGCCCGGCAGGAACAGCAAGATCACCAGCAGGCCGAACCCGGTGAACACAAGCTGGTACTGGGGTTTCCAGAAGCTGAGGATCTCGATGAGTGCGACGCCCATCAGCGCGCCACTGATGGAGCCGAGCCCACCGATGACGGCCATGGAGAACACCACGAGGCCGTACGAGGGGTCGAACGTGTTGAAGCCGACGGCGCCCAGCAACACCGCGTACAGCGCGCCCGCCACACCGGCCACGGCGCCTGCGAGCACGAAGCCCGAGAGCTTCGTCCGCACCGGCGGCACCGACATGGCGGCGGCGGCCTTCTCGTTGTCGCGCGTCGCCAAAAGCACACGGCCCGAACGGGCGCGCCGCAGCCCCATCACGAAGAGGATCGTCAGAGCCAGGAAGCCGAGACAGAGGAAATACATCGCCTTGTTCGAGGAAAGGTCGAAACGGTTCCAGAGAACCGGGCGGGTGAATTGCTGCGGAATGATCTTGGGGAAGTACGTCGGATTGAGGAAGAACGTGTCGACGGCCACCCCGAGGGCCAGCGTGACAGCCGCCAGGTACGCCCCCCGGATACGCAACGCCGGGACACCGACGATGACCGCCAGCAACGCGCCCGCGACGCCGGCCGCAGCCAGGCACAGGAAAAGGTCGATGTTGGCTTTCTCGATCATGTCCCCGGCCACCACGCCGCCCACGCCGGCGAAGGCGAACTGGCCCAGGCTCACGTTGCCCGACCACCCGGTGAGAACGACCAGCGAGATTGCGATGATCCCGAACAAGATCGCCCCGGTGTATTCCAGCGTGATCCCCGGCCCGAACACGAACGGGACCATGACGACGACGCCTGCTGCCGCGGCCAGCACCGCCACACGGCCGGCGACGACCTCGGGCAGCTTGCGCAGTACGTCGGGAATCGGCTTGAGCGTGCCCGTCGCGGAGAACGTCTCGTCCGCGTCATCGGCCCGGCTGCGCCGCTTCTGCAGGAAGAGCAGCCCCAGCAAGATCGCCACTAGGTTCACGACGTCGCCGGTCGCGCTGCCGTACTGCGGCAGGTTGAACTGGAAGAGCCCGCTGATGATGCCGAGCGACACGCCCGCACCGAAGGCCAGCGGCAGGTTCTCCATGCTGGCGATGATCGCGGCGGCCAACGCAGGCAAGATCAGCGTCGGCCCGGCCCCGGCGGAGATCGTCAGGCCGTTCGACGGAGCGCTGAGCACGGTGGTGAGCGCGGCGATGAGCCCGGCGATCACCCACACGAGCGTCGACAGGCGCCGCACGGGAATCCCGAGCAGCCGCGCCCGGTCGGCGTTGTCGGCCACCGAGCGCACTGCGACGCCGGCATCGGTGCGCAAGAGGAACCAGCCGAGCGCGATCAGCACGACGGGGACCGCGATCACGATGAGCAGATCGTTGCCGTTGAAGGAGTCGGGGAAGATCCGCACGGTGCTCTTGCTCAGGCCCGTCGAGAACCCGCCGACGATCGAGGGCCCGCCGATCCATCCGGGCACCAGCAACTGGATTCCGCCGAACAGCTGCGCCAACCCGATCGTCACGACCATGACGATCAGACGCGGCGCGGTGAAGAAGCGCCACCGGATGATGGCGTCGACGAAGAGGCCGAGGGCGGCGCCGCCCACGAGGGCGATGGCGATGCAGACACCCCAGGGCAAGTGGTGGGCGAGGTAGAGCTCCACGCCGATGGTCGCGGCCAGCGCGCCCATCGCGCCGTAGGAGAAGTTGATAACCCTCGAGGCGCGGTAGGTGAGCACCAGGCCCAGCGCTAGCAACCCGTTGATCGCGCCGAACTCGGCGCCCACGAGTATCTGGCCCCGCGGCGCTGCGTGCGGCCAGATCGCGGGCACCACGAACAGCAGGATCAGCGCCGCCGCGACGGTGATCATGGCGCCGCGCAGCCGCGTGGGGATACGGGCCCACGTTGTGGAAGCCTTGGACCACGCAGAGTCCAGCGCTTCGGGCACTTCGAGGCGCATCAGCCGCGACCCGTCCCCGTTCGCACGCGGCCCGCCCGGCGCTCCCTGCGCACCGCTACGAGCCCCCGAAGCCGGTCGGCAGCGGCAACGGGCCGCCGCCGTACGAGCCGATCTTCGTCCGGGTCTTGGAGAACACGTAGGCGCCGGTCTTGTCGTTGTAGGGCGACGTCATCGATGGGTTCCAGTAGATGAACGTCCAGTCCTCCTGGGGCGTGTAGTGGGCGGCCGGGAACCCCCAGGTCCCGTACAGCGCATTGGGCGCGCCTGCCTGACTGCCTGGATAGGCCCGCATCCCGTTTTCGAAGGTCTGCGGCGTCAGGTTCGGGCCCGCCATCTCAAGACCGATCGCCATCTCGTACATCTGCGCGTAGATGATGTCGACCGAGTTCGCTGGTTCAGTGCTCGGGCTCACCTGCTTGTAGGCGGCGTAGCCGAAGGTCTGCTGCTTGGGCAGCGTCGGGCCGTTGAAGCTGACGCCGAACGCGTGCGACCACTGGCTCTGCTGGAAGAGCTGGCCCACGATGTCCTGGTCGGTCAGAGCGACGCCGGCCACGATCCACTCGGGCTGGTAGCCCTGCTCGGCCGCCCGTGAGGTGAGGTACACGGGGAAGACGGGGTCGCAGCCGCAGAACACCGTGGTGATGCCGTCGTTCTGCAGCTGGCTGATGACGGTGGCCGCCTGGCTCGACAACGTCGACAGGTTCAGCTGGTACTGGATGTTGTCGGCCACCGGGTGACCTGCCGCCGCCGCCTCTTGCACCGCGCTCTGCGCCGCCGTCTGGTACCACGGGTCGCTCGGGGCGATGATCGCCACCTTGCGCGGCTGGCCCTTCAGGCTGCCGCCGGCATACGTGGCGGGCCCGCCGGCCATCGACTTGAGGTACAGCTCCTGGGTCGCGGACACGACGTCGTTGGACTCGGTGTCGAGGCTCCACATGTACGGCGCGTAGTTGCCCATGAAGGAGGCCGAGAGGTAGGGCACGCCGAAGTTCACGACGTGCTGGCCCGACAGGGCTACGCCGTAGGGCTCGGAGGCCCCGTTCAGCTCGGCGAAGGCGTGCAGCTGCTGGGCGGACGTCACCGCGTCGGCATCCGCCTGCTGCTGGCCGCTCCCGAGCAGCTCGTTGGTGATCGAGCCCTGGCCGTTGAAGTACTCAATGTTGAGCTTGCGGCCGTAGAACTGGAAGTGGTTGTCGAAATACGTCGCCAGCGCGCTGATCGTCCGCTCGATGTCCGCCGTCGTGTCCACGATGTTGGCCCCGCCGAGCGAGGCGAGCGTCTGCTGGAAGCTTTCGGAGTCCGACGTGATCCGGTAGGTGACGTTGATCTGGTTGGCGCTGACGCCGGGCGAGGTGGTGCCGCCGTTGTTCCCAGAGAACGAGATGCAAGGCGGCGAGTACGGGTCACCAGGCACCTGCGCCCCGGCGCACGCGCCCGTGTGCCCGGCGGCCGTCGCGCTGGCCGCGGCACCGCTGGTCTTCGCGCCGGCACCGGCGGCCCCCGCACCACCCGCCGCCGCACTCCCACCGGTCGTCGACCCGGCGGTCCCCGCCGTAGCGTTGCTTCCAGTGCCCGTGCCCGTGCCGGTCCCGCCCGTGACCCGCTGGGTCTCGTGCACGACGTTCTGCTGCGGGGCCTTCGTCGGCACCAACATCGCCATCAGCACAAACGCCACGAGGAGCGCCGCCAGAGGTCCGTAGCCCTTGAGGAGGCGGCCGTTGGCCTTCGCCGCTGAGAGCCGCAGCTTGCTCGAGCTGCCGCTGCCGTCTTCGCTCACGTCATTCCCTCCACTGCTCCCATCAATCGATCGCGGCGTCGCTGCCGCAGGTAGTCCCAGACGAACAGCGCCACCACCAGCCCGAGCGAAGCCAGCCCGATCGGCACCGCCACGTTCCCGCTGCTGCATCCGCCGCCCGACGGCCCCAGGCTCACGCAGGCCGTCGTCTTGGTGATCGGCCCGAGCGATTCCTTCGCGCCCGAGCCCGAGCCCGATGCCGCCGTTCCCGGCGTGGCGGCCGTGCCCGGCGTGCTCAGCCCGCCGGTACCGGTCGACCCGGTCAGGGTCCCGACGCCACTCCCCGTGTTCCCGGAGTTCCCACTCGCCGTGCTCGCGGAAGGCGTGGGGCCGCTCGGCAATGTCCCGCTCCCGAACGGCGACTGCTCCGCCAGGGCGTTGGTCGACGCCGTCGCGCCGCCCAGGTTGACGTTGAGATTGCCGCCGCCGGCCAACACGCCGATGCCGATGTCGCCGACGAGGATCGCCGAGGCGAAGTTGCAGTTGATGCCGAGCAACCCGTTGACGATCGCGGACCGCACGGTCTGGACCTGTCCCAGGTTCGCCCCGATGACCTCTTGCCCCAACGTGTTGTTGTCGATGCCGATGATCAACGGTGACATCTGCACCGTGCCGTCTTGCAAGGTCGTCTCCGCCGGCCACTGGACATTTAGGCCGACCGGCGAAAGCGCCGTGTTGATGATGTTCAACACCGTCTGGGGGTTGAACGTCGAGGACGAGGTGAGTTGCGAGGAGTCGAACTTGACGCCGGCCACGGTGAGCGAGCCGATGCTGAAGGTGCCCGTGGCCGTCGTCGTCGCTCCCGTCTGCTGCGTCGCGGTCCACGTCAGGTTGCCGATCTGGACCGCGCCGTGCGCCAAGGAGATCGAGCCGATGCTCGAAGTGGCGGTCGAGGTGCGAGTGCTGGCGTTGTCGATCGACGTGTGCGAGCTCGACGTCAGCCCGGAGACGGTCAGAAGTCCGCCCGGCACCGTGATGTCGGAGACTTGGGTGAGCGAGGTGGCCGACGGCTGGGTGGTGACGACGGCCGACTCGTTGCCGAAGCCGACGGGCGACGACGCCGGCGTGATTGAGTCGCTCAGGCTCTGGTTCCCGTTGACCGACTCGGCCTGCACCGAGGCCGGCACGTCCTTCGAGTTGAGCGTTGGCGGCCCACCGTCGCAGCCGGCGGCCTCGAGCGAGGTGCCGATGGCGCCGAGGTCGATCGTCTGCGAGAGCGACTGGGCCTCCATGTTCTGGTAGTCCGAGATGGAGATGCCGAGCTCTATCGCGTAGTTGAGCCCACCGGTCGTCGGCGCCAACGAGATCGCCTGCGCCGTCGCCGTCGCGTTACCGGGGACGAAGGACGTGTCGGCGCCCGAGTTCGACCCGAACTCGACGATGCACACTGCGGCACCGAGGGCGCACGCCAGGCCGATGCGGAACGTGGCGGGCGTGTAGTGACGTTCGCGGACCAGCGTTCTCAGCGACCGTCGTGGTCGATTCACCCTGCGTGCCCTCCCAGTGGACCGATTCGATCCTGGGAGTTCAACGATCGTTGGGCTTGATCCCTACGGGAGACTTTCCTCTGTTCGGACCCGGACGGGTGGACGGCCGGCCCCGCCGGCGCCCTACGACCGGCTTCCGGGGGCCGGACCGGCAAAGTCCCAGGCCAGAGACGCCCGTCCGCCCACAGCGGCCGCGACGACGACCGCCCCACCGGACCGTGGAGAGACCCACCCTTCCCGCCACTCATCTCTCGTTCACACCCCCCGCAGGATGCCGCCCCGGACGCCCGCCCCGGGCGCCGAGACAGTAGTCAATTGCCTCGTTCGTCGCGTGGTGGGCGGTGAGCGCCCCCGCTCTTCTCCGACACTTCTCTCAGGAGAGATACCCACTGGTCGAGGGCGTGAACCCCCAAGCCTCGAACAACTTTCCCGCCGTCGTCGGCGCGGCGCAGGGTAACGGCATCGCCCGCCCAGGGCCGGAGCAGGAACGCAGACGCCTCTCCCGAGGTGAATGCGCCGCCTTGGCGACCGAGCGATACGACGCTGTCGCCCGCCAACCGTTCCTTGTAATTGCCGTCGGTCGCGACGAGGTAGCGCTTGGCCTCGACGTGCAGCGCGACGATCCCCGCCACCCGCTTCCCCAACGCGGCCCGCACGGCCGCGGCGCCCTCGACCGCATGCGTCTCGTCGCGAGCCTCCGGCAACAGCTGGCCGATGTCGTGCACCAGGCCGGCGACGGCCAGTTCGACGTCGTCGGGATGGTCCCGCCGCAAGATCGCCGCCGTCTGCAGCGCGTGCTCGAGCTGTGTCACCGGTTGATCCGGGCTCAGCGGTCGCGCCTCGCCGCAGGCCAGCACGGCCACGATCTCGTCGGCGCTCAACTCCGAACCGCGGTGCACCCGGCCATTCTCCCCGTTGCGGCTACGGTGGCGCGTGCCCTGGTCCCCACCGCCGCGCAGCCCGTGGACCGACAAGATGGTCACGCTCGGCCGTGGCCTCGGCGACGACGGGCGCTCCCTGATCTCGCTGCAGCCCGATGACCTGCGTGCCGCAGCCACCACCACGACCGGCCTCGACGACTTCGGTGACGACTGGTGGGAGGAACCCTTCGCCCGACTCTGCGCCTCTCTCGACGGCGAAGCGCGCCTCCACCTGCCCGGCCGTCTGCGAGTCCGGGGCGAGGTCCAGCTGATCCTCCAGAACCGCCTGCGCATGGTGGATCTCTGGAAGCAGGAACCCGCCGTCCTCCTCGAGCGTGTCGACGCTCCGATCGTGGTGACCGGCTTCGGACGATCCGGCACCACCCTGTTGCACGAGTTGCTCGCGTGTGACCCGGACAACCGGCCGCCGCTCCTGTGGGAGCTGCTCCACACCGTCCCCTACGACGACGCGTCGGGCGACGTCTGCGACGACGAGATCAAACTCATGGACGAGATGGTTCCCGCGTTCACCGCGATGCACGAGAACGGCGGGCGGCTCCCGACAGAATGCATCTTCTCGTTCGCCCACCAGTTCTCGAGCGACATCTTCACCGGCCTCTACAACGTCGGGGAGTACACCGTGTGGCGCAGCGGCATTGACCAGTCCCCCATCTACGACTGGCACAAGCGCCATCTCCAGACCTTGCAGTGGGTCGCCGAGCGGCCGACAACACGCTGGGTCGTCAAGGCGCCCTCGCACCTGTCCGCCTTGCCGTTGCTCTTCGCCACCTATCCGGACGCCCGGGTCGTGCTCATGCACCGCGACCCCCTCCGCGTCATCGGATCCCTGTCGGACCTCATGGCCACGTTGCACTACATGCACTCGGACCACGTCGACCACGCGGTCCTGGTCGAGTTCATGGCCATGGGTATGGAGCTACAGATGGACCCAGTCACGGCCGAACGCGACGCCGGTACCGTCCCCGACGACCAGATTGCCGACGTGCTCTACAAGGACCTCGTCGCCGACCCTCTTGGCATCATCGAGCGCCTCTACGCGTCGTGGGACCTCCCCGTGACCCCCGACTTTCGGAAAGCGCTCGACGCGTATCTCGAGGCGCGCCATGCGGGCCGCACCTCGGGCCACGACTATTCGTTCGCCGACACGGGGCTGGACCTCGCCACGCACCGCGGGTTGGTCGCGCCCTACCAGGAGCGGTACGGCGTGCCCTCAGAGGTCTGACCCGGGAGCCCCCGGCCGTTCCCGTGGGTGACGACGCCGGGGCCGCAGGAAGCAATCGGGAGAAGGACGATACGCAGGAGGGACGAAGGTATGGACTGGAAGATCGAACAGATTGTCGTCCCCGTGGCGGACGTCGACCGGGCGAAGGCGTTCTACGCGGCGGTCGGCTTCAACGTCGACGTCGACCACAGCGCAGGCGAGGACTTCAGGGTCGTCCAGCTCACGCCGACGGGCTCGGGCTGTTCCATCGCGCTCATGAAGAACGCGGCGGCGGCCGGATCCCTGCAGGGGCTGCACCTCGTCGTACGCGACATCGAGGCGGCCTTGTCGCAACTCCGCGACGCGGGAGTGGCCAGCAGCGACCTGTTCCACTTCGTCGAGGGCGTCCAAACCGACGGCCCCGGTCCCAACCGGGCCGACTATGAGACCTTCCTCTCGTTCAGCGACCCAGACGGAAACAGCTGGCTCGTCCAGGAGGTGCCGAGCCGGCCGAGCTAGGTCCGGCCGAGCTCCGGTGCGTTGCTACAAGTCGGCGATCTTGACGACCTCAGCCGACGGGTGCGGCGGACCGTCCGCCAAGATCCAGCGCACGATCATGTAGCCCTCGAGCCGTCCACCGGTGTCAAGCCAGTTCTCCACGCTGGGACCAGGGTCCCTCGGCGCGACGACAAGGCGCCACGATCCGTCGTCCGAACGCTTGGCCCTCTTGTTGTTCAAGTTCGTCGTGGTGTAGCGGTAGTCGAAACTCTCCATCCACGGTGACGTCAACGTCAGTCCCCAGTAGAGGAACGGCTTGTCCGGCTCGTGCACCGTGATCACGAGCGCCTCGTCCTCAGTGAACTCGAAGCGACCGCCGTGGTACGTCATCTCCGCGTTGGTGTGCGTACGCACCTCGTCCTCCTGCGCCGCGATGTGCGCAGACCCAGCCTGTCCACCGAAGGAATTGAGGTTTGGGGCCGCGTCGCGCCACATCTGCAGGGCCGTGTTGCCCACAAAGGTAAGAAACATGGCGGCGAATTCGAGCTTCGGTGCCAGCTCGTCCACTGAGAGCAGCGGGGGCGGCACCACTTCGCCCGGTTCGGGCACCAGCTCCATCCGCAGATCCGCGAGCTTCTCGCTGCGTTTGTCGAAATGCGTTGCCCTGAAAGCCAGCTGCGCCGTGCCCGGCTCGAGGACCACAGCGTTGCGCGGCGCCGGATCGGGCATCTTGTCCGCCGGTGCGATGAAAATGTCGACTTCCCCATTGGGACCGACCTCGAACTCGTCGATGTTGGTCTGCGTTTGGGTGCCCGTCCGTCCCCCGACCGCTCCCTGCCCGAACGCCGTCCCGAATGTCATCCCCACGTAGGCGGACTCGCCGCGGAATCCGAGCATGCGATAGGTGCGAGTGTCGTCGAGCACGCAGAAGAGGTAGTTGGTGTCGGGGTTGTCGACCAGCAGTTTCTTGTACTCGTCCTGCAGCGTGAAGATCTGGGGATGGAGCGGATCTGAGCCCTCGACGATCCAATCCAGGGCGAGGCGTGACAGCCGGGTCACCCACCGGTACCCCTCGGCCAGGTCCACCTCGCTCTCCGGTACCCCGGTGGCCTGGCGCACCACGTCGAGGGCGGCCGTCTGCGCCTGGAGCCAGGCGTCGAACGCTGCGTTGAGGCGGTCATCCTGCATGGAGCGGCACGCTACCGGCGTGGGGGCCGAGTCGCCCGCTTCCTGACGCGCCCGGTAGCTTTCGGGACGTGACCGACACCGCGACCGAGACGACCGGCACGGACGAGCTGCTCAGCGAGCTCCGGGCCTGGCTGGAGAACAACTGGGACCCTGACCTGACGGTGGCGCAATGGTGGGAGCGCATGGGCCTGGCCGGCTGGTCCGCGCCCGGCCTACCGGCCAACGCCTACGGCAAGGCCATGGCCCGATCCGACACGGTTCTCGTCCAGCAGGAGGTCGCAAAGTTCGGCGCGATGGGCGCACCCGCCGGCCTCGGCCTCCTCCTCGCGGCGCCCACGATCGCCACCCACGGCACGCAGGAGCAGATCGACCTCTACGTCCGCGACATCGTCACCGGCCAGAAGGCGTGGTGCCAGCTCTTCAGCGAGCCCCAGGCGGGTTCAGACCTGGCCGGCCTCCAGACGCGGGCCGTCAAGGACGGCGACGAGTGGATCATCAACGGTCAGAAGGTCTGGACGTCGGGGGGGCAGTACGCCGATCTCGGCATGCTCCTCGCCCGGACGAACCCCGAGGTACCCAAGCACCAAGGCATCTCCTACTTCGCCTTCGAGATGCTCCAGGACGGGGTCGACGTCAGGCCCCTCAAGGAGATGACCGGCCACGCCCTCTTCAACGAGGTCTTCATCACCGACGCCCGGGTGGCGGACTCCGCGCTCATCGGCGGGCTGAACAACGGCTGGGCCGCCGCCAACACGACGCTCGCCAACGAGAGGGCCGGCCTCGGCTCCGGCGGCGGCAACGCGGCCGGCGGCGGGCTGGCACAGCCGGGCACCGTGATGGGCATGCTCGACAAGCGGGTCGGCGACCTGGTCGGTCCGAAACCCGCCACCGGTGGCAGGCAGAGGTCGCAGAACCCCGCCGGGGCGCTGGGCGCGATGCGAGGCGGCGCCGGCATGCTCATTGCCCTCGCCCAGTCGCGGGGCGTGAACAAGGACGCCGGGATCCGCCAGGAGCTGGCCCGCCTCCACACGCTCGGTGAGATAGGGCGCTTCAACGGCCTGCGGGTCAAGGCCGTGAAGGAGAGGGGCGGCGACATCCCGGGCATGCCCAACATCTCCAAGCTCTCCATGAGCCAGATCGTCCGGTTGACCCGCGACCTGGGCCTGCGCATCTTGGGGCCGGCGGGGACGCTCCACGCGTACGACGCAGAGGCCAAGGCGGAGCTGCAGCAGTCGACGCGCGATCCGTTCGCCGGCGGCGTGACAGAAATGGCGCTCTTCGCGCAGGCGCCACCGATCTACGGCGGCACGGACCAGGTGCAGCGCAACATCATCGGGGAACGGGTGCTGGGTCTCCCCAAGGAGCCCAACAACGACCGGACGACGCCCTTCTCGCAGCTACCGAAGAACGCCTAGCCCCCGCCGACGACAGGGATGGGGCCGGCGCCGGGGGGCTGTCAACGATGACTGGGATGGACCGGAGCCTGCGCGGCGCCGCCGCGATCGTCGGCGTCGCCGACGACGTCTCCCCGACCGGCGAGCTCGACCGCTTCGGTCGTGAGCTCGAGGTGGCGATGGTGCTCGATGCCTTGGCGGACGCAGGACTGAGCCTGTCTGACGTCGACGGCGTCTGCCACCCCGAGTCCGCCGTGGCCTTTGCCGAGTACCTGGGTGTCCACCCCACCTTCGTCGAGTCGACCATGACTGGCGGGTCCAGCTACGAGGTCCACGTCGAGCACGCAGCCGCGGCCATCGCCGCCGGAGTCTGCGACGTCGTGGTCAGCGTCTACGCCGCCACACCGAGGAGCGACCGGACACAGGGCCGCCGGCGGGAATGGCGCCGCCCCACCGGTCCCAATCCGATGGCGGAGTGGGACATGCCCTACGGCCTGCGCACGCCCATGGGGCCCTACGCGCTGGCCGCGGCCCGGCACATGCACGAGTTCGGCACGACGTCCGAGCAGCTCGCCCAGATCGCTGTCAGCACGAGGCAGTGGGCCGCCTTGAACCCCCGGGCGCGCTACCGCGACCTCATCGACATCGACGACGTGTTGGCCTCACCGTTGCAGGTGAGCCCGCTGCACCTCCTCGACTGCTGCCTCGTCACCGACGGCGCGGGGGCGTTCGTCATGACGAGCGCCGAGCGGGCCCGCACATTGGCCAAGCCACCGGTCTTCGTGCTCGGCGCGGCCACGTGCACGGACCACATGGTCATCGGTCAGATGCCCGACCTCACCACGACGCCCGGAGCCGTGTCGGGCCCGCGCGCGTTCGAGATGGCGGGGATGGAGCCTGGCGACGTCGACGTCCTCATGGGGTACGACAGCTTCACCATCACGGCGTTGTTGCACCTGGAGGACCTCGGCTTCTGCAAGAAGGGCGAGGGTGGCCCGTTCGTCGCCGACGGCCACCTCGGCCCGGGCGGTTCGCTCCCGATGAACACCAACGGTGGCGGCCTCTCGTTCACGCACCCCGGCATGTACGGCATGTTCCTCATCACCGAGGCGGCGCGGCAGCTGCGCGGCGAGGGCGGTGCGCGCCAGGTCGCCGGCGCCAACGTGGCGGTGGCGCACGGTTCGGGGATGTTCCTCTCCGTCATGTCCACCGCGGTGCTCGGGACAGAGGCGACGCTGTGAGCCCCGAGCAAGCGGCCGGAACGGCACCCGCGCGGTTCGAACCACCAGTTGGAGTGGAAGGTGCGGCCTTCTGGGAGGCGACACGGGAGAGACGGTTGCTCGTCCAGTGGTGCACGTCGTGCGACCGCGGCGTCTTCTATCCACGCGTGTTCTGCCCGCATTGCGCGGCCGGCGCCGACGCGCTCGAGTGGCGCACCGCGAGCGGACGGGCAACCGTGTACGCCGCCGTGGTGGAGCACCGCCCCGAGGCCGCCGGAGCCAACTTCTCCGGCGGCAAGCCCTACTGTGTGGCACTGGTCGACCTGGAGGAGGGGGTACGCATGCTGACCAACGTCGTGGGGTGTCCCCCCGACGACGTCCGCTCCGGCATGCCCGTGACCGTCGCGTGGGAGCTACTGAGCGACGGCCGGCAGCTGCCGCTCTTCGAGCCGGGACAGATGGCGTCGTGACGCGGCCGTGAGCCTGCCCGACGACAAGCGCGCCGCCGCCGCCCAGGGCATGCTGCACGCCTGGTGGGCGGCGCGCATCCCGGACCGCCTGGCGGTGATCTCCCCGCATGGCGACCGCACCTACGAGGATCTCAACCACGAGATCAACCGCTTGGCCCGCGCGCTGCGCGCACGCGGGCTCGAAGAGGGTGACGCCATCGCCTTGATGTGCACGAACCGGCCCGAGTTCCTCGAGACGCTCTACGCGGCGCAGCGCATCGGACTGCGCCTCACCCCCATCAACTGGCACCTCACGGGCGAAGAGGCCTCGTACATCATCGAGAACTGCGGGGCCAAGGCGTTCGTCTGCTCGGGCGAGCTGGGCGAGAGGGTCGTGGGCGCCGCGGAGGGCGGAGGCCCC
>Ga0210399_10002131_pt1 | contig 15393 bp, 9 predicted proteins | sample IncBWC14MmetaG_FD_150865 | JGI IMG/M metagenome (GOLD analysis project Ga0210399, IMG submission 150865) | Forest soil microbial communities from Barre Woods Harvard Forest LTER site, Petersham, Massachusetts, United States - Inc-BW-C-14-M | ecosystem: Environmental > Terrestrial > Soil >...
TTACTGCACGCCATGTCCGGTACCGAGCTGTCCCGCGTACGAACCGAACTCCGGCTCCTTCCTCCTGAGCCTAACAACCAAAGACTGCTCGCGTCGAGAGGAGCCGACATTGTTATGCAATCAAGTGGTTTGGGCGATTTCCCTGGATTCGCTTAGAGGGGCCCCGTCCGTTTGTAGTAGCTGTAGTAGCCGTAAGGAGGGGGAGGCTCCCCACCTTGCATCGCGCACCTCCTCCCCTCGGACCTACTACACCTACTACAGTCGCCGCTACGGTTCGTTGACTTGCCCCAAGTCGCAACCTAAGATGAGCGCCAAATGGCGGAATCCCACCCACTCCTCGGGCAGACCGTCTCGCACTACCGCATTCTGGAAAAGCTCGGTGGCGGCGGGATGGGCGTGGTTTACAAGGCCGAGGACACCGAGCTTGGCCGTTTCGTCGCCCTTAAGTTTCTTCCTGACGACCTCGCCCAGGACCCCCAGGCGCTAGAGCGTTTTCGCCGCGAGGCACGAGCGGCCTCTGGCTTAAACCACCCCAACATCTGCACCATCTACGAAATCGGCAAGCACGACGGTCGTTCGTTCATCGCTATGGAGTACCTAGATGGAGCGACCCTAAAGCACACCATCATGGGTCGACCAATCGAAATGGAGCAACTGCTAAGCTTTGGTATTGAGGTCGCTGATGCTCTGGATGCCGCTCATGCTCAAGGCATCGTTCACCGCGACATCAAACCCGCGAACATTTTTATTACTAAGCGGGGGCACGCCAAGATTCTCGATTTTGGACTAGCAAAGGTGGCACCGCCGTCCGGGTCTGCGAGCCAAATGTCAGCGGAGGGGGAGACGCGGACGATTGATGAGCAGCACCTTACCAGTCCAGGTACTACGCTCGGCACGGTCGCGTATATGTCGCCCGAGCAGGTGCGGGGCAAGGAACTCGACTCCCGAACGGATCTCTTCTCGTTCGGCACGGTGCTGTACGAGATGTCCACCGGCGCACTACCGTTTCGTGGCGACACCTCGGCGGTAATTTTCAATGCCATCCTGGAGCGGCCACCTGTGCCGCCCGTGCGTTTGAATCCGGACATCCCACCCAAGTTGGAAGACGTTATCAATAAGGCGTTGGAGAAGGATCGTAACCTTCGTTACCAACACTCCGCCGACATCCGAGCAGATTTGCAACGGCTGAAGCGCGACACCGACTCCGGGCGTACCGCCCAACACAGCGTGACGGAAGAACCTGTCGCCTCGTCGTTGGCTACTCCTTCGCAGGCTCTTACGAGTCAAACAGCACCTTCCGCTGCGCCATTCACCCGATTGAGAGGGTCCATAGCGCGCGACTGGCGATTCCTGATTCCAGCCGCCACCTTTCTGGTAGTCATCGCTGTCGGCACGCTCTACTGGCGTTCCACCAAGGCACACGCCCTGACCGAAAGAGACACGATCGTCCTCGCCGATTTTGCAAACACGACTGGCGAAACCGTGTTTGATGACGCTCTCCGCCAGGCTCTCTCGGCGCAGCTCGCCCAATCTCCCTTTCTCAATATACTGCCCGATAATCGAGTACGTGAAACACTTCGGCTGATGGGCCGCTCCGCCGGTGAGCGCTTGACAAAGGATACGGCGCGGGAAGTTTGCGTGCGCTCCGGCAGCAACGCTCTGCTGGCTGGGTCAATCGCCAGTCTTGGAAGTCACTTCGCAATCTCTATTGCTGCCGCGAACTGCCAGACGGGTGACCTGCTAGCACAGGAACAGACAGAAGCGGCCAATAAAGAGGAAGTCTTGGGAGCGCTTGGCAAAGCGGCAACTCGGCTCCGCGAAAAGCTTGGCGAATCGCTCAATTCCATCCAGAAATTCGACACGCCCATCGAGCAGGCCACGACCTCCTCCTTGGAGGCCCTCAAGGCCTACAGTTTGGGAAAAAAGCTCCAAGTGGATGCGGGGGATGAAGAATCGCTCCCTTCTTACAAGCGAGCGGTCGAACTCGACCCAAACTTCGCTGTGGCGTACGCCGATCTCGGGCTCGTTTATGGAAATATCGGCGAGACGCGGCTTTCCGACGAGTACTTACGCAAAGCCTATGAACTGCGCGATCGTGTCAGTGAAGCCGAGCGTTTTCGCATCACCTCGTTGTATTACGGGTTCACCACCGGAGAAGTTGAGAAGGAGAACCAAACATACGAGCTCTGGGAACAATCGTACCCACGCGATCCGTTCCCGCATCACGATCTTGCGGTCAACTACGATAATTTCGGACAGTTTGATAAGGCCGTTTCCGAAAACCAGGTAGCTCTACGGCTGAACTATGGAGCACTGACCGCAGCAAACTTGTGCGGCCTTTACGCAAAACTGAACAGATGGGATGAAGCCCAGACCGTTTTACAAGAAGCTCGAAGGCGCGGACTGGAACACCTAAACCTTGAATTGTGTGCTTACCGGCTCGCTTTTTACCGAAACAATACGGATGAAATGCAGCGCGCAGTGGCGTGGTCAATAAATCGACCCATTGAAGAAGATGTGATGTTCATTACTGAGTCGGCCACGCAAGCCTACTTTGGGCGTCTTCGGAAGGCCCGCGAACTCACGCACCGGGCTATCGAATCGGAGAACCGCGCTGCGCTTAGGGAAGTTGCGGCCAAGACGGCGGTATCCAGCGCATTGCGAGAAGCGGAATTGGGCAACACGGATCTCGCGCGGCGGCAATTGGCTACACTTCCCGCGACTGATGAATTCGGCAAGGGTGAGCGCGCCTTAGCACTGGCTATGCTGGGTGATTCATTGCGGGCGCAGAGGCTAGCGGACGATCTGAGTAATCAACATCTGACCGATACGTTCATTCAACGCGTGGAACTTCCGGTGATTCGCGCTCACATCGAAATGGCAACGGGAAAGGCTCAGCAGGCCATTGAGACTCTTCAGGGTGCCGCCCCGTTTGGGCTGGGCACCTGCCCCGATTGGTGTCTCCCATATCACCTCGCCGAGGCGTATTTGCGCGCCGGTCAGGGGGCTGCAGCAATTTCACAATTTCAGGATTTGCTGGATCATCGGCACATCCTGGCCAATTCGTATCTGGTTCCCCTCACCCAACTCGGCTTGGCACGTGCTCGTGCAATGACTGGCGACGAGCCAGGTGCCCGCACCGCATATCAAGACTTCCTGACCCTCTGGAAGGACGCCGACCCCGACATTCCCATCCTGAAGCAGGCCAAAGCGGAGTACGCGAAGTTGCAGTGAGCCCGAGACGAAAGATTGTGGCGCCGGTGTGACACACAACCTGCTCTCGCTGACGAAGCGGGGTCGCAGGAACGGTCGTATTCCATCTGCTCAGACCACATCGCAGCATGGCTCGCCCTTCGTCGATTCCCATCCCTCCCGCACAATCAGGGGAACCAATGACAACGCAGCAACCGGGTCTGCCCAACTCACCCTCCAAATCGCATTGACGAGCAGACCCGTCAAAGCAATCAAGGCTAGATAACCACAGATGGCGGACTCGGCAGCATCGGCCCTTAACGCCGCACTCGCGGTGGCGGCTGAGAGTCGCCGTTTTTGTCTTGCGAGCCAAGGCATAACCACTGCCGCAAGGATCAGAAGGGCTATCCCGACAGGGCTTGGCTGGGCCTCGACGTGTCCTAGCAGTGCCAAAATGGAAGCGATGGCAACAAATGTTGCTAGAACAAAGAGAAGGCCGCCTGCGATTTTGGCCGCTCGCTCCTCAGCGTGCTCTTCGTGAGATGAGGGATGGAAGCGGTGGAGAACCACTGCCGCTGAGAGAAGTTCAACCGCGCTATCGCCACCGAAGCCAAGAAGGGCTGGACTGCGGGCCATCCAAGCCGCGCCCAACGACACTACTGCTTCCACGGTCATCCAGATGAGCGTTAGAGCCTGAATCCGAACTATGCGGCGTGTGGTCTCAAGCGGGAACGTATTCGGCGACGCAGGCACAAGAACATTATGCATCTGAGCTAGAATCGGCGCAGCGCATCAACTTGACGCAGGGTCTGCGGATATTTGATAGCCGGGCAAAGCGGGGTACTTGTTCCATTTTTGCAGCATCTGTTCTCGTGGAAGCCGTCCTGTTCCTGCACCTCCTTTGGTGCGGCTGGGTGTTGCTGGGCTGGACAGTTACGCGCTGTCGCCGTCTTCTGCGGACGCTCCACATCGCCTCGCTTATCTACGCCATCGTCATCGAGATAGTTCCTTGGCCGCCGTGCCCGCTCACCGTTGCTGAAACGTGGCTTGAAGCTCGCGAAGGCATCGAACCCGCACGCGGACCGTTTCTGGTACAAATTCTCGATAGGGTTGTGTATCCCGACCTGCCGGAGTGGTTCGTCGTTGGCTGTGCGGTGCTTGTTTGCACGGCAATGCTATGCGTGTATATGCGGCGCTATCTTCGCCGGACTGGGAGCGGTCAATGGTGACGGAAAACCAAGTTTGGCCTACTAAAGTTGCTACAGGGGTTGAAACTGGATGGCAGATACCCCGGAGGACCTTGCTCACCTACGTCTAAAACTCCTGCGGAATTGAGACGCACATTGACAGGGTCAGAGCAGCGGCGTACGTTGGCTTGGCTGTTCCCGCCAGAGAGAAGGTCCCATGAGCAATTCACGTGCTTACCCATCATGGTCACCCATCTACGTGTCTGCTGTTTTAGAGACCGATCCTCGCAAGCTACCTCAGCGCATTCAAGAGGCGCATCAGGCAATTGAAGGAAGGCTCTCTCAAGCCCCGCGACTCGATGCAGCGGAGCAGAGAGCGCTCGCACACGCCCGGCATGCGCTCGCAACTCTCAAGAGTCAACGGCCTTCCTGAAAAAGGGGCGTCGTACTGGCTCTGTCCAAGATTCCCGCTCGAAGTGCCCGCCCTCGCTGTCTGGCCGCAAAGAAGGCGGAAGGGGAGCAGGGATGCCGTTCTCATCCAAAGCTCAAGAAATTCACGACCATATCGTGAGCAGTGGCAAGTCCGACTATTGGATCGGTGCGGCCAAATATTTGCTCAACCGTGGGGGCCAACATCAACCAGGGAAAGCCTACACCCGAGACGTTCCTGCTCTTAGAGAGCAGCTCATAGCCGAGGTGTCAGGCGCAGTGACGGGTGCGAACGATAATCACTGGGAAGAGATTGCACACTGGCTTTTTTATGAAGCGAAACATAGTTAGGGAGGCCGACTTCCCCGGACCAGTCGTCGCTCGGGGTCTCTGGGATTCGCTGTTTGCGGGTATCGCGGGTATCCCTAGTCCTAGACTCCTTAAACAATTTAAAAATAATTAAGTTTAGCCGCTTAGTATCCCGCAATACCCGCAAGGCGGCTTGGTCGGATTCCTACCTGTCACTTGTCGCCGTGAACTGCGGTCGGCGGGGACTTCGACTTCGCTAACGCCCCGGAAGGAGAACAAGAGCTTTACGAGGTATTTCGGCGGCTGTTCTGAAGTCTGTTTCACGATATGAGCGACGGCGTCGGTGACCGCAGCTTGAAACATTACGCCCTCGGCCTGGAGGCCAGCAAGGTTGACACGCACGACTTGGCCGGGTTGGAACATCCCAACGAGAATCGTACACTGCCGGGGGTCAAACGCAAGCGCGGGGCGCAGACCTGCCGAGATGGTTGTGATTTATAGTAGGTGCAGTAGCTTGGCGGTGAAGAGGTGGTGACCCTGCGGCGCGATTTCTGGCACGTTCCCCCGTTTGGCCTACGACAGTTACTACAGACGGACTCTGTGCAGCCCCCTGTCCGTCGTCAAATCTCGGAATTGCAGTTTCAGCTTCGCTAAACTGATTCGAATTCCACGACGTGGTTCCTTTAGAGTTTGTTTTCGCTGCCTTTCAGGGCTAACTGGGGGTTGGACCTTAGCTCCGTGTCCCATCTGAGCTAAATCGAACCTAAGTACTCAGGGTATCGAGCAGTTCCTTCCTTTACCGGAGGCATGGGTGTAGCTCGCGACAGCGCTTGTTCTGGAAGCTCTTACCAGGTTTAACGCCCTCGCGTTGAGGGTTCCGCGCGTACCGTAGTGCCCAGTTTCGCGCGCCTCTGCCCTGACTTTGATGCTCTGGTATAGTCGACGCTGAAACATGGCGGCATCCCTCCCAATAATCACCATGGCCACAGGCCGCCGAATCTGGCGAGAGGACATGTACGAGTTGGGGCATTGGGAACCCGAGGGCGACGAAATTGAGCACGGACCCCGAACGGAATTCGCGGATGGGATTTATGTGGTGACAGTTCACGAAGGAACCCCTGCGGAATGGCTCAAAATCGCCCTGAAGGCCACCATCGCTTCGAGCGGCCGACACCCTGGACCTGACCTACTGCCCGGCAGTGTCTACGATTCTTTCATCGCCGTGATGGGTGGACGAATCGTTGGGGGAGCCCTCGTCGCTCTGGAGAGCGCCCCGCGCTATCTTTGGACCCTTCAATTGAAGCCGGACAGTGGCGCATACACTGACGATGAATTGTTCGGTGAGGACAGCAAAAAGTTTGGCCTTGTGTCTGACCGCAATTTGGGGCAGCCGCCTGCGATTTACACGATTTGGGTTCATCGAGGGCATCGACGAAAGGGGATTGGCGGGCAACTGGTCCAAGCCGTTGCGACCTATTGCGGCCTACTTCTAGAGAAACTTTGCTTTCGGCTGCCACTATCGAAAGAAGCCGTCGGAATGACCAAGGCTCTGGGTTTGACGGTGATAGTTGGGTGTTCGTAGCTGTAGTAATTGTAATGGGTCAGAGAGGTGACACATAAACGGTGGCGACAGAGGATAAGAGCAAAGGCAAAGGCAAGACCCCCTCATCCACCCCACCCCATCCCTAACCCCATAGCCCCTTTCCCTTCCCCTGCCCCTCCCCGCCTTCTCCCCCAAACCGCCCGGCGGCGACGGTCAGCGGACAGCACGGACAGCAGAGACAGGATTGGTAAAGAGGAGAGAAGGGACTGCTAGTTCTCTGTAACTATTCTAGTTAGTCTAAATTGAATAAATCTAAGAACTATCTTCAACGGTAGATCATCATAGCTTCCTGCTGTCCCTCCCGTCCCTGCTGTCCCGAGTCACCCGGTTCGTATGGTGATTCGATTCCGAGCTTGGCTTCGGCTCGTCTCAGCTCCGCTGAAGGAACAGCGAAGACGCGCCTGCTGCCTTTTCCTAGTTTCCGGGCCCGAATGCCGAAGCGGTTGAGACTCTTGCTAAGCCACTGTGCGGAGACCTTGTCGTTCACACGTTCGCTGACTGCGTGAGCCAGCTCTGTAGGTTCCATCGCCTCTCCACATCCAAGGACGTAGAGTGCCGCCACCAGTGCCCTATCGGGCTCCTTGATTTCGGTTCTTCGTGAGGGAGCTGCGGAGCGCACTTCGTGAAGCTGTGTAGAATCCGTCAGGAGTGGATTGTCACGGCATTCGGCCAGTTCCGTCGCAGCTTTGGCGAGGTCCCCAATCAAGGAATTCTGCATGGAGTCGATTTTCGTTTCGTCCGAACAGGCGGCGGCAATAGCGAAGAGAGGCAGCCATATGTCATCAGCCTCTCGCCCAGCCTTTCCTAGGAGAGCTACGATGTTCGTTCTCAATCCGTCGTCTCTATAGAGCTGATTGACGCCCACCGCGCATTTCAGCGCAGTCAGGACGCATTTGGCTCGCAGATTCGCCTCCTCGGTTGCCTGATCATCCATTCGGTAAATTTGGGCTTCCTGGCCCGGCATCCGCTTTCGCAATCTCAGCTCAATTGACCGCTGCCGGGCTGTTTCTGGAAGACGGGAGAGACCAATAAGAACACGAGGACAAAACACATGGTACTTAACCTGCTGGTCCCAATTATTACCTACCTGGCGCGGGATTTCGGCACCGTTGCGATAGCCGACGAGGAGAATCGCTTGTAGCCCCTGAAATTTACTTCTTTCGACTCGGTTGGCAATCTCAATCTCATCCCAAACTTGAACACCACGGTTTTGTTCTGGCAAGTGAAACAAATTCGCCTCTGTGGGTGAGGACATAAACTGACCGTTGAACGAAACGTTGGCCAATATCTGGCCCAGGAGCGACTTCCCGCAACCTGGCTCACCAGAAGTGAGCCGCAGGTATGGATAAGCCTGGAACATTGGGAACAGGTAGGTACCGAGTGTCCACGTCGCCATAACGCTGGCCCAGTGCTTCTCGGGGAGGACTACGAATCTACGGAAGTACTCGGCCAACTTTATGAGCAACTCATCGAGTTCGTCGTTCGGATACGTGGTCGGGTTGGTTTTGAGATAAGCGACAAATTCTTTCGCCACTTCCGGTGTTACGGGGCTCTGAAACTTACCATCCCGTTCGCAAACGACACCGAAGGAGCAACAGCTGCTTGTTCATCCTCTGCGTCAGTTTGGAAATACGCCGCTGCATAGAATCACTTCGGAAGACCTGCAAGCATACCTAGAGGAACGCGCGCAGCAGGGAGTAGGACCCTCGTACCTAAATATGGAAATGGGTGCAATCCGCCGCATCCTCAAACGCGCCAAACGCTGGCATTTGGTTGGAGAGGGATTTCGACCTCTCAAGGAGCGTCGTCGAGTTGGCCGTGCCCTGACGCATGAGGAAAAAGTACGACTCCTCAAAATTGCCGAGAGCAAGCCAGAATGGCAGAACGCTCGCCTCGCTCAAATCCTGGCGCTCAACACCACCATGCGTGGTTGTGAAATAAAGGGACTACACTGGCGGGACATTGACCTAGTTAATCGAGCGCTAACGGTGCGGCGTGCCACGACCAAAACCGATGCGGGCGAAAGAATCATTCCGCTCAATGCGAACGCCGTGAGCGCCATCGTGGAGCTGTACCGCCGCGCTCAGATGTTCGACGGCATTGAGGCAGACCACTACATTTTTCCCGCGTGCGAGAACGGGAGAATTGACCCCACCCGACCGCAAACGACGTGGCGCACGGCTTGGCGTCGGCTAACAAGGGCAATCCTGTGCCCGGCGTGCGGTGAGCTGCAGAATCCCGGTGAAGTGTGTCAGAACGAGAAATGCAAGGCCGACATTCGCAGTGTGAAAAGCTCGACCTCAGGACTTCGATTCCACGACTTGCGGCACCACGCGATCACTGAGCTTGCCGAATCGCAGGCTAGCGACCAAATCGTTATGGCGATTGCCGGACACGTCTCCCCAAAGATGCTTGCGCACTATTCCCATGTCCGGATGGACGCGAAACGAAGAGCACTGGACGCACTCGCAAGTGAGAATTCAGGAAATAGTTATGGCACAAACCACGACACAAACACTCTTCCTGCCGCTGCCGCTCATCCTCAAGTGATTGAAATAAATGGTAGGCTCGTGGGGACTCGAACCCCAGACCTCCACCGTGTCAAGGTGGCGCTCTAACCAACTGAGCTACGAGCCTAAACTGTTTACTTGAATCGACTTACCAAACCCGCCTTGACCCTCAATTACTGCGCTGGGGGCCGATTGGGGACTGCTTTCCGAGTTGAAAAAGTCCATCAAGTTTCTCGACTGCCGCTAGCCTTGTGACGTCCGGGGAATGTGCATAGCGGGCAGTCATCGAAATTCTAGCATGCCCCAGTAAGTGCTGCACAGTGACGATATTCGCTCCTCTGTCCATGAGGCGCGTTGCAAACGTGTGGCGAATCGAGCGAACTTCGATTGCCAAAATCGATCTTGAGTCAGTTGAGCAGGCACGCCATTTAGACCTTAAGACCGTCTGATCAACGCGCCGAAATAAACTTCTGGATCACATATGCCGTGATTTGCTTGAACTACAACCTCGAGAAGTGACTTATCCGCTGCTGGGCCTGCTGGGCGGATCGCTTCTAATGCATTTCATTGACGATAAGACTCGATACGCTCTTTGGCTCGTCGGACCATCCGGCTCGGCTGCTTACGGCTTGTGATCGAGTTCGTTCTCGAATTTTACGACCGGCAGTGCTCTTGGCCCTGAATACGGGTATGCGGCGGGGTGAGCTCCTGTCACTGCGATGGACGCAGGTGGACTTGGCGCACGTTGATTCCGCGCAAGTTATTGATTCCACATTACGCCAAAAACGCTGAAAGCGCTCAAAACCCCATCGCAGTTACGCGGCGGGCGCCCAGACCGTCTGTATGTCATATCATGTTGGGGCAAAGGAGCAGTATCAATCCCAATTTATGCTTACGCGAATCGTTTGTGTCCTCTTGGCGTTGGTTTCAGTGCCAGGCTTGTCCGGCGCAGATTTTGCGATGAAGGTGACGGATAAGAATTACCTGGATACGCAAGGCTTCAGCGTCTTTCTCTACGACAGCACGTATCATCCGGTCTTTGTGGATCAGAAGAATACGGCCATGGAGATGATTCTGCACGGCCAGCGCATCGCCACGAACGGCGACGTTCGCCTGATGGCGACGCCAGAGCAGTGGGATCTGGTGGCAACGCTTAAGGGCCGACACGCGGACAAGGCGAACGACCGGCTGATTGCCGATCTCAGTTTCCCGACGTTCAATTTCAGTTACACGCTGGAAGTGGCGGCGGAGCCTGGCGGGGTGAAAGTCAGCATCAATCTCGATAAGCCGCTACCGCAGAAACTGGAGGGGCGGGCGGGCTTTAATTTGGAGTTTCTGCCGTCGATCTACATGGGCAAGGCTTACGTGGTGGACGGAAGCAAAGCCGGCATTTTCCCGCGAGCGCCGAACGACGCGATGACGAAGGATTTGCCATTGGCGGATGAGCCGAAAAAGGCGTACTACCTGGAGGACTGGGACAAGGCCAAAGGATACACGCAGCCGCTGCCGTTCGCCGAAGGCAAGAGCATCACTCTGGGTGTGGACGACGCGCTGGCCCGAGTGAATGTAATATCGGATACGGCCAACCTGATGCTGTTCGATGGGCGCGACCGCGCGCAGAACGGCTGGTTCGTGTTGCGTTCGCTGATTCCTTCCGGCAAAACCACGGGCGCCATCGTGTGGCACATCCGTCCGGACGTGATCCCGAACTGGACACGGCCGCCGATGATCGCGCACAGCCAGGTGGGTTATGCGCCGGCCTTCTCCAAGGTGGCGGTGCTGGAACTCGACCCGAAGTACCACGGCCCGAAGACGGCACGAGTGTTGCGCCTGACGGAACACGGATCTTACCAACAAGTGTTCGAGGGTCCGATCACGCTTGCGACGCCGTGGCTGCGCTACGTGTATTCGAAATTCGATTTCACACCGGTGAAGGAGCCCGGTTTGTACGTAATCGAGTACGCAGATCGGCGCACGGCCCCTTTCCCGATTTCGCAGGACGTCTATGCAAAGATCTGGCAGGACAGCCTGGACCATCACCTTGCGGAGCAGATGGATCACGTTGCGGTTCGCGAAGGATACCGGGTGTGGCATGGCGCTTCGCACCTGGATGATGGGCGCATGGCGCCGGTGGTTGGGGAGCAATTTGACGGCTGGAACCAGGCCACAGCGACGGATGGGAAGTACAAAGGCGGCGATCACATCCCTGGGATGAATGTGGGCGGGTGGTATGACGCCGGGGATTTCGACCTGGAGGAGCCGGCGCAACTGAGCGTCATTCAGAGCCTGGCGCTGGCGTATCGCGAATTCCATCTCACGTACGACGAGATTACGGTGGATGAAGCCGCGCGCGAGGTGGAGATGCACCGGCCCGATGGCGTGCCGGATACGGTGCAGCAGGTGAAGCACGGTGCACTGCTCATCCTGGCGCAGTTCCACAACATCGGCCACGCGATCCGTGGCACTCACGAGCCAGATCTGCGGCAGTATACCCAGGTGGGTGACGGCGCTTCGAAAACGGACGGCCGCATCTACGACCCGAAGCTCGGCCCGAATGAAACGAAGGGAGACTACTCCGGCAGGCCGGACGATCGTTGGATCTTCACTACGAACAACCCGTTTTTCCAGTGGAACGCCATTGCAGCGCTGGCTGCAGCGGCGGATACGCTGAAAGGCTGGGACGATGCATTAGCGAGAGACTGCTTGGATACTGCGGTCAATGCTTGGAACGAGGAGAAGGCTCATCCAACGCAGAATCCGGCGGGCGGCGGCTTAGGCGGAACTGCTCCGGCAGGCGCGCCGGGAGGTGGCGTGCTGGCCGCGTCGCAGGGCGTGGTCTCTGGCGCTCAAAGCGGTGGTAACGCAGCGAGCAGCGGGGGCGCTCCGACAAACACGGGCACGGCTGGCGCACAACCAACTCCGCCGGCCGGCTCCGGTCGTGGCGGATCTAGTGCCGGACTGGAGTGGACAGCGGCGTTGGAATTGACCATCGCTACGAATGGCGCTGAGCCTTACAAGTCAAGGCTGAAGGAACTGTTCCCACAGATGATCACGCCGCAACAGATGGACTCGCGTGGCTGGAGCGCAGTGCGGGCTTTGCCTTATCTGGACACCAGCGCGAAGGATCAAATGCGCGAAGCGGTGAAGAAATATATGGCGGGTTTGGACGAGCGGCTGGACGCCACCCCTTTCGGCGTGCCACCGAGTGTCGGCACGTGGGGCGGGTCGGGCGCCGTGGTGGACATGGCCATCCGGATGTATTTCCTGCACAAGGCTCTTCCGGATCTGGTCAGCTCCGAATACACTCTTCGTGCGGTCAATTACATCCTTGGGACGCACCCCGTATCCAGCACTTCGTATGTCGCTGGAGTGGGAAGGGTGTCGAAGACGCAGATCTACAGCAACAATCGCGCGGACAATTCGTACATTCCGGGCGCTGTGATTCCGGGATATATCATTATCAAGCCGGATTTTCCGGAGTGCATCGATGACTTCGGGTTCCTGTGGTTTGAGGATGAAGCCGTGGTGGCCGGTTCGGCAAGCTGGGTGGTAGCGGGGAACGCTGCGGAGGCGATCATTAAGGAAGCGAAATAGAGCCAGTACTAAGAGCGGGTCGGTTCAGGAAATTCCACTCGCCCTTGTAAGAACACTGAAGCATCTATACGGCGAATAAAACCGAGGCCTGCGGCTCCAAGCTACTTCTTGGATTGTTTCGCGGATGAACCATTCAGCGCTGCACCGACCGTCCCGCAGTTGCCGGAATTCATGTCATAAATCCCAGCTCGCAGATAGATTTGACCCGGAGGCGCATCGATTTCCTCGTGAATTTGCATTCCCACCTGCTGGGTCGCTTCATACACCTTGGAATCCATCGTTAGATTGCTACGCTTCCTGACGATGTTCAGGATGTTGCCGCCCGGACCGAATGCGATGATGATGATTTCAATACGGCCATGACGCGTGCCGTTGGCGTCTAAGCCCATCGCGATGTCGGGCAGAGCCACGGCGAAGTTGATATCGTAGCGGGTAAACGGCGCCTTCAATTTCGTGTTATTTCCCGCACGCGGGGCATTCGCAGGAGGCTGCGGATTCTTCGGCACAACCTGCAGCTTGAATAGGATCTGGTCGAAATCCGGCATATCTAAACCGATAAGCGACACCAAAGGGTCGTCGGCGCCCTCTTCGGAGATGAATTCGTGGCTGGGTTGGTCAGCGAAGTAGCCGCGGCGATAGGAAAGTGTGTAGTTATTGTCGACGAGGCTGACCTGAATGCGCCGGAACTTGCCGTCATTCTTATTGTTGGCAGGTGAATAGGCCAGCGTGTAATAGTGCGAACCGTTGCTCACAGCGTCTTTGACGGCGTCGCCCAACGCGTTCGTGCTGTAAAAAGCGCGGCCGCCGGTCTCCTGGGCAAGGGTTTCCATGGCAATTTGACTAGCGCTGAGGCGAGCCTCGAGTTCCCGACGCGAACCGGCCAGTTTGCTGGCATCGAAGGTGGGGTCTCCGAGAACTCCAAGCGCAGACACAGGATAGATGGCGACCTTTGCCGCAGTGAGCATGTCCGAGGTTTTCTGAATGTGATCTTGATTCTTGGGAACTCTGCCGCCAGTGTCCGGAAAGAAGCTGACCGGGAAGTTGTCTGAGAACCAGATAAGATTTTTGCGGGTAGGAATGGGGGAAAGATAACGGGCGATTTGCTGGAAGGCTTGTAGGGTCAGCTCACTGCGGGAGTTGGCGCGCTCGGCGGATTCGTCGCGCTGGAAAGACTCCACGGCATCAATGGCCGAGGGCGCAGCCTGACTCTTGCGCATTTGCCGGAGAATTTCCGCGTCGCTGTATTGGTTAGCGTCAGTCTGCAGATTTCGAGAGACCTCGGGCGCTATGCCGAGTGCTTTGTCTTCCAGCGTGGCCGAGATGCCGGAAAAATCGGTCGTAAACCCGCGGACGATGCGAAGGTGAGAACTGAGCGCGAAAACGGCAAGGCACGTGCCGGGCGGAACTTCGCCGAGATATTTGATGACCTGCTGCCGGACGAATGCCTGATTTTGCGGTTGTGTGTTGAGGAGGTCGAGCAGCAGAACGTTAACGGAATCAGCACCGCGAGCCGTGGGAAAATTGGTGAAGACGTTGGGCGGCATCGGCGGCAACTTCATTTCGTTAGGAGCGGCGCCTTTATGTTCCTCGAAAGAAGTGACAAACTGCGGGCCGCCGTCCTCGGAGAGGTGAAAGTCATCCTTGCGGAGGCCGGGAACGGATTGTCCTTGTTTGTCTGTGACAACCACATCCACCACAACGAGGCGACTTTCGACTTTGATTGTTGGGCTCTGAACCGCCGCGGAAACAGGCGGCCCCTGCTCGCGGGATTGAGAGAGACAGATCCCTGAGAGAAAGAGGAGCGAGGCGGCCGAGAGAAGGGAGCGAATCATGCTAATCCGCCCGAAAGTTTCTCACGACAGGTCCTAGAGAGTACACAGAATCAAAAGGGGTAAAAGGCGACAGCGCCCACACTGGAGTTGAGTGTCCATTGTGTTCGGGTCCATCTCGAAAATGCGTGATAGATCCTCCACCGCCACGCTGAATGTATACTACCTGTTTCATAAACTGAACTCTGAAAGACAAATACGCAAAAATGTTGGATATCAATCCGGTGCAACCTAGCCGAACCTCAGAGAGAACAATAAATGGCCCAAAAACTTGCTTTCAGACATCTCCGAGCAATTCAGTACCGAATCCTGCGCCGATCTCAGTTCCGTCGGACATTCCTGTGTGCGCTTCAAGCGGGATCTCCGCTCGTGCGCTCACTTCTTGCCAGCTTGACTCTGCTCGCTGTGGTTGTGGCTGCACCGGTGGCGGAAGCACAGAAAGCCCAGATGTCCGTTGACGTTTCCAAGGCGGGCGCGAAGATTGACCGCAACATCTTCGGCCAATTCGCCGAACACCTCGGTCACGGTGTTTACGAAGGAATCTGGGTCGGCCCGGACTCCAAAATTCCGAACACGCGCGGGATTCGTAATGATGTCGTCGCTGCGCTCAAAGCGATAAAAATGCCGAACGTGCGGTGGCCCGGCGGGTGCTTTGCAGACGAATACCATTGGCGCAAAGGCATCGGTCCGCAGCGAACCGTGACACTCAATCCCAACTGGGGCGGCGTAATCGAGCCGAA
>Ga0210399_10002132_pt1 | contig 15393 bp, 24 predicted proteins | sample IncBWC14MmetaG_FD_150865 | JGI IMG/M metagenome (GOLD analysis project Ga0210399, IMG submission 150865) | Forest soil microbial communities from Barre Woods Harvard Forest LTER site, Petersham, Massachusetts, United States - Inc-BW-C-14-M | ecosystem: Environmental > Terrestrial > Soil >...
CACGGCACCAAGGCCGTCATCGACATGGTGAAGGAAAATTCCACGCAGCCCGTTGCGGCCGCCCAAAATCCAGTAGAGCAATTGGTACAACTCGCCACCGCAATCAAAGCGTTGACGCCGCCGCCAGCTGTTCCGCAGCCTGATCCACTCCGCGATAAACTCATGGAGATTTTACTGGCGCGTTTCGCCGCACCGCAGGACGCAGCCGAGCCACAGACACCAATCTCGGAAACCCTCGCCACCGTACGCGAACTGAAAGAAGTACTCCCAGAACTGCTGGGCAAGGCGACCAAGGCCGCAGCCGACTCCACCCCCGTGTGGGTCACACCCCTCATCCAGATCGGCCAGACCTTAATCGGGCAACTCCCGGCGATCATGGCCCAGGCCGCGCGCAACCGCGCTCTGGAATTCGAGCGCATGGTATTTCTGCGCAACGCGAAACCCAACGATCCGATTCCACCCAAACTATTAACCGAAGCCGCGCCCGCCCAGCCCGCAGCCCCGACGCTCACCCAGTCGCAGCCCATGGACCCGCAGAGCGTGGTAACCGGCATCGTCACCATGATCTGCAACGGCTTTGACCACAATCCGAAGCAAGGGTACGAAACCGCCGCCGCCATCGCCTACGCCTACGCGGATCCCATCGAATCACTGGGATTTTCAAAGACGCTGGGCAGCGCCGCCGAGGTGGACAAGTTCGTCGCCAGCCTGCCGGTGTTGCAGCAGCGCTCCACAGATGCGCGCTGGGCCATGTTCCGCGAGGACTTTTTGAACTACACCACGGACAGGTGGGGAGACGAAGAAGGCGAAGAGGAACCGGCGTCCAATGCAGCGCCAGCGAAACCCGGCCCAGTGCCGGCCGCTTGAGGTATTTGAATGGATGAACGTTGCCAGCCATGCAAAGAGGCCGGTTATCCGGACGTGCTCGCGCACTACAAGGGTGTGCCGCGTGAGCGTTCCGCCACCGGCAAGGCCGAGCCGCCCATGTGTGTTGGGATCACAAACACGGCAAGGTTCCAAAGTTTTTCACCCAACCGTCGAACGGGCATTCATTGGAGGCCATCGTGGAACAAACCCACCGCGAGATTGCAGACCACCACCACAACGCGAAGATTGCCTCATCGGGCCGGGTGTGCGCCTGTGGTTGTGGAGCCGCTATGCCCGCCGACTACAGTGAGCGTTTGCCCGCCGACTACAGTGAGCGTTTCGCCTACTTGCGCGGCCACAAGCCAAAGACAACCGCGCTGGCCAAAACGTCACCTGCAAAACCAATCAAGACTCGCACCGCGCGCCGCGAGCACCTTTCATTGGCCGGGGCGCTACAAAACTTGCGCGGGCTGCTGGACTGCCAAAAGCAGGAGATTGACCGCAACCTTGCCGCCGTCGAAACCGTAATCGAATTGGTGCACCGGGTTGACGAATCCGCGAGCGCCGCTGAATTTATGCACAAACGCGCTTGACCCCATGCCCTATACTTGGGGCAGCACGGTGCGAAGTTTGGGCAGCGGAAGGCAGCGGGCAGTTAACCCGTGTTAAATCAAAGCATCCGACTCACCGTGTACGAATTCGGAGAGGAAAGGAGGTCGCGGAGAATCGCCAGAGCCATTGCGCGGCCAATGTCCCAATGTTGCCGCAAAGCAAAGGCCCCGCCGTGGTGAGCGAGGCCGGTTGCCGAAGGTCGCAGGTTCGTATCTGAGGAGAATAATATCATGGCCCGATACCGCCGAGTGAATCCGCGCCGCCGCCGCGTGTCCATAGACCGTAACCTCACCACCAGCCGGGAATACAACCAGCGCCACGTGGACGCCATCCGAGCCGCCGAGAAGTTCTTGGCAGCGCACCCCGACTTCAAGCGCACGCTGGGTGCATTTTTGAAGATTTTCCGCCGCCATCAGATGCACGGCGGGGATTTTCTCGGCTAACTGCGGGTGACTTCGGTAACGTTGCCCGTGGTTACCACCCCACAGGACAATGAACCTTGTGGGGACCATCACCAAGCCGACGCTCGACCGGGCTCTCGCCTCCCTCGTCCGCATGGTAGAGCGGGCCGAGCATGCCGTCGTCACGCGCCTGCATCGCAAGCCCGCCCGAACCGCCCGCGAATTTCCTGTGGAAACGGTGTGCAATTCCCGGAATGAAACACGCGAAACCGCCGAAAAATCAGCCTAGAACGAAACTGTAAACTTTTCGCTTGACGGATGTTTCGTAGTGGCGTAGTGTGCTCTACGAAACATCTACGACTATGGCGGGAAAAAAGAAAAAATTCTGCAAAAATGGGCACCGCTTGAGCGGACGGAACCTATACCGTCGCCAAAACGGAACACGGGAATGTCGCGCCTGTTCCAAACTGCGCGGGAATCGGAAGGTGGCAGCATGACCATGGACGCCGACACCCGTTTCACCGACCGCGCATTCTCCGCGTACAAGGTGGAGCACGGCATCTCGGACTCCCGCCGCTTGGGAGACATGCCGCTCCAGGTTGTAAGCGAAGTAATGCAGGCGGCACAAAAACTGAAACAACAGGAGGCGCATCCGTGACCGTTACCGCCCGCCCCGGTTCCAGTGGCCCACTCTGGCAACGCACCAATGGCGACAGCGTTCCCGCGAAGCCTGCCCCGTCCACGCGCAAAATCAGCACCGAGGTAATCAGCGGCTTCCGCTGCACCACCGTCATCGACACCCCCATGCGGAAACTGGAGGTGCTCGAAAGCATAAGCGACGGCAACGTCATGGTGCGCGACACGGAGTTCTATCGTGCCAAGGCCCACGTTGCGCTGATCCACCTGGAGTACGAACAAGTGCAGACACTGGCCGCCGTGCTCAAGGCTTTGGATGAAGCGCCGTCGAGCGGCAACGGAAAGACGGCCACGGCATGAGCGATAAAGAATTTTTGCTTTGGCTTCGAGATCGGCTTATTACTGTTTATCATGAAAGTCCAAATACTGACTTTGTTCATAAGTTAACAGCAATCGCAAATGCGACGGCGTGCACCTTCCACTGCGACCTGACCGAAAACGAGCGCCTAACGGTCCTCTGCGGACTCGCAACCTTTACGCCGGTCATTACTTCGGGCAGTTACGCGCTGATGAACGAGCGAGAATTCTTCGCGTTCGTCAACCGAATCGCTGGCAATGCGCCGCGTGAGACACCCTCCCCCAACCCCAACGCCAACGCCCAAAACTCAGGCACCGAGGCCGCCCGCGCCGTGCTCGCCCCGCCCGCGCCAACCGATTACTTCGCCCGCGATCGCAAGGGAAATGTTTTGGTCGCGCCGCCCAAAGGCTCAGAGGAAAAGTCGGTCCGCATCCTGCAAGCCAATGAGAGCACCGAGGGCACGCCCCGCCTCTCCGTCGTATTCACGGGCGGGAAGGGGAATTGCTTCGACTCCCAACTGTGGGAGCTCATCAAGCGCCGCGTCGGCCAGGACACGACGCTCTGGATTGCGAAGTCGGGCAACTACCTCAACATCGTGGGAGTGCGGGCGTGAAAAAGAAGGTACAACGCCCGCGGTCGTCAGCGGAAACGAGATTACTCCGCGAGTTTGAAAAAATGGTAGATCGCTTTATCGCCACTCACACACGCGCCGAAGTTGAAGAGGCGAACCGAAAAACCACCGCACTTGTGAAACGAGCGAGAGCGCGGATACGGAGGCGCAAGAGGTGAGCCATCTCCCCTTCCCTCGCGTCATCCTAGGCCAGCACTCGGCCACGCTGGGCAAAACCGGTGCCGGGAAATCCTCTGCGCTCCGCGTGATTAACGAGGATCTACTCACCCAGAACAAGCGCACATGCACCATCGACCCCAAGGGCGATTGGTGGGGCTTGAAGGCATCGGCAAACGGCAAGAGCGCCGGCTACCCGGTTATCACGTTCGGAGATTTCAAAAACGACGTGGCGGGCGATGTCCCGATCAACGAAGCTTCCGGAAAGCACGTTGCGGAGTTGATTGCCACCGGAAACCGTCCATGCGTCATCGGTTTTCGCGGATGGATGCCGGGGAAGATGGTCAAGTTTTGGCTGGACTTCCGGGCCATCGGGAAAACCGAGGTCAATCTGGCTTGGCTCGCCGCCTCACTCGCCACCACATGCCGGGCTCGCGGATTCGAGGAGAACTTGCGCACCGTCCGCGCCGCCGGGTACGTGATGACCGGCAACTCCCGCGCCGAACTAACATCGGAAGGCTTGGCCATCACGGGTGAGGCTCAAGCGCCGGCAGATTTCCCGGAACGCATCTGCGAAATGCTTTCCGGCCCCCAGGCACAACTCTTCCGCGAACTCAAGCCCGGAACCGAGTACACCCTGGACGACTTGGCTGAGTTTTTCGGCACCACGGTGCGCGCCCGCGGCTTCGAGGAGAACATCCGGTTTCTGCGGTCAAACGAACTGATTACGGTCACGGGCGGGGTGGCCCGCCGTGCGGAGTGGATACCGGCATGAGGGCAGGGTGCTTTTCTCTACCCTATATATCCAGCCGTCAGAGTAGTTGCTGTGGAAGTTTCGGAAAAGACACATCGCGCCAATAGTGGCGAAGTTGAGCGGAAAGTAAATCATGTTGGAAACTGCAAGCGAAGCGCGACAAATCGCCATCCAGACGATGCTCAACTCCACCATTGGAGTGAGCACGCGCGGATGCTGGATTTGGCAAGGCAAGTTCACACCCAACGGGTACGGAAAGATTGAATTCAAGTACGCCGGCAGGCTCCGCAGGTTCACCGTGCACACTCTTTCGTTTGAGTATTACCACGGCCCGCGAACGCCAGGAATGGTGGTCCGCCACACATGCGACGTACGCCCATGCTGGAATTTTCGACACTTGAAAGAAGGTACTCACAAACAAAACCACGATGACATGGTAAGCCGCGGTCGCGCCTCATGGCAGAATCCGCTAGCACAAAAACCTATCATCGTCAGAAAACACCGAATGCCGCCGATGATTTCCGACCCTTTGGCGCGTCAGGTTATGGAAAACGCGCGCACACGGAGGCACGCGTGACACCTCCCAAAAAACGCAACGACCGTGACGCCGCCGAGCAGTGGCGACAACTCGAATTGCTGATTCCCGGAGTTTCCAAACTCTGTGACCTGAGAGCCATGGAGTTACCGCCACCAAAACCGCCAGAAAACTCGGAAGCTGCGATGACGTTGCGCGGGATGCACATCACGGAGAAAAAGGCATGACCGGCCCCATGCTCACCCAGAAGCAGGTATGCGCGCTGCTCGCCATCTGCCCCAAGATGCTGCAACGTTTGCGTCAGTCGCGAAAAATCCGCTTCGTGCGGTTGAGTGCCCACGCCATCCGATTTCGCCAGGAAGATGTAGCCGACTTCCTGCAACGCCGTGAGGAGGGTTTCCGCCGTGCGTGACTTCGTTTGCAGCTTCGGATCCCTCCTGTGGGGCCTAGGATGCGCTGTGCTGGGCATCTGCTGCGAGGGGACCGCCCACGGTCTGCGACACGCCAGTTACGTCTTGATGCAGTGGGCAGATAGCCTGTGGGAAAAAGCGTTCCAGATCGGGGTGTGGGATTGAAACTAATCGCTAGCGCCGGCATGAAGCAGTTTCTTCTGGCGTTCCAGCGCTGGCACAAACCGCCGGAGCGCGTCTACCGGCAGAGCATTTTCTTCGCCTTGAGAACGAGATCCTACTGGTGCTCGGACTGCGATGCGATTGGCGAAGATTCGAGCCGGTGTCCCCGGTGCCAGAGCACGGCATTGCTAAATCTGGGACGAATCGTTGTCCAGCACAAGGATTCGATTCACTTGAAAGCGGTATGAAGCCGTAGAGAACTCCCAGGCCGCACCCATTCCGTCGAAAGAGGGGACGCGGCCCGAAAGGTGAAACGACAACATGGGCAGTCTACCAAACCAGCCGGCACAACCCGCTAATCCGGAGCCGATTCAGCCACCGGGCCTGACCCAGGTTCCGCCCGACCTGGAGCCGCCGAAGGCCCTACTCAAGCGCAGCAAGGAAGTCGCGCGCGCGGTCAAGCAGTTCATCCGGGAAAACCGCTCCATGCAGCTCACTATCGAGGGCAAGAAGTACCCCCGCGCCGAAGTCTGGCAGTTTGGCGCCGCCTGTCTCGGAATCACCGCGATGGTCACCAAAACCGAAGAAGTCATCAGCGACAAGGGGGAGGAGTTAGGGTTTGTCTCGATTGCCCACGCCCTGAATTCCGCCGGCCGCGTAATCTCTGGCGCCGAGGCCGCGTGTATGCACAGCGAGCAGGAATGGCAGGGCCAGCCCTCATTCAAATTGCGGGCCATGTCGCAAACCAGGGCATGCTCCCGCGTGTTGCGGCACGTGCTCGCCTACGTGATGGTCATGGCTGGACTCTGCCCCACACCGGCGGAAGAGATGGGCATCCCCGAGAGCGGGCGAAAGCGCGAGCTCAAGACCCCGTGCGGAAAATCGGACTGCGGGAATTCCATCAGTGAGAAGCGCCGCAACGACACCCGCCGGAAGTACGGCACCGCCCTGTGTATCGCCTGTGAAAAACGATGGAATGAAGAAAAGGGCAAAGCCATAATCGCCCCCCTCAACGATCCCAAACAAGTTGACGCGCACATTGCCCAGGTCCGCGCGCGCAAAGCCAACGGCGGGCAGCCCATCCTGGCCGCCATGGACGCCGGAGAGGAAGAAATAGCATGATCGAAACCCAGCAATCAATTTCCGAGTGGGCCGAGCAAACCTTTGGCCCGGCAGGATCCAATGCACGAGTAGCCGCCCGCGCCAACGAAGAAATGGCCGAACTACTCCGCGCCCTCACTGTCCAAGATGATGCGAAAGATGGAGCCGCCGAAGTTGCCGACATTTTCATTGTGCTCTATCGACTGGCAACCCGCATGGGTGTTGATATTCACGCGGAGATAGACCGCAAAATGAAAATCAATCGCCAGCGGAAATGGAACCGCGACGGCAGCGGCCACGGTTACCACATTCGGGACAAGTGGACGGATGAAACCATAGCAGCGGTGAGCCGGTGAAACCCCACCCCCATCCCCGCAGCCGTGAGCCGCGCCAGCGTCGCATCGTGCCGCGCGTGCGCACCAGGCCGAAACTCGGGACGCTGGAATTCTTGGCCCAGCACGGTTTCAAAGACTCGCGCTCCTACGTGGAGACGCGCACCGGGCGGGTAGTTTTGCGCGGGGCGGACTACCAGGACTTGCGCCGCAGGAAGTACAACGCGGCAGGGGGACACTGTGAATTCACCAACTCGCGCGGCAAGCGCTGCAACAAATTCGCCCGCCTTGACGGTATTGGACATGGAGAGCTTGCACACCGAATCCACCGAGGCAGAGGCGGCTCGGACACCGAAGCCAATACTGTGTGGTCCTGTGGCGGACACGATTCCTGCCACCGAAAGACAGATCACCCCGGCCCGCAATTCGCGCCTCAGCGAAGACGAGCAGCGGAAGCTGGCCAAGATCCGGCGCAACCGCCAACAGGGTTGGATGCCAACGTTTGAAGAGTTTGATTTTTTGCTGGAGATGGTGGAGAGGATGATGAGCCAATGCTGATTTTCGATGAAACCAGACGCTTGCACCCGCTACGGGAATGTATCGGCGGCGAAATTGTCGGAACCGGGAACTCTACGACCAACGTATCGCTAACGTTCAGCAATGGCGGGCTACTGAGTTTTGACCAAAAGGGAAACGACGTGCTGGTTTCCTACCGGGAGCGCGAGGACGTGTGAACCTTCCCCTTGACAAATCCCGCTGGCCCACATGGGCACTGGAGCTGATCCGATGAAGTGCTTGTCTCTGTGGCAACCGTGGGCCGAACTGGTCCGCCGTGGTTTGAAGATTGTGGAAACGCGCGGCTGGGAACTGCCCGCTTCGTACATCGACAAACCGTTAGCGATCCACGCCGCGCGCCAGGTGTTTAAGCCGCTGAATTGGGGAGAGGATTTTCGCAAGCAATTACTGAACGATGAAGTTCTCGCGCAACCCTTGATCTACGGCGCTGTGCTCTGCATCGTGCACCCGCAGAAACCAGTTCCAGCCGTGGCGATCCGCGATTCGCTCACGCGCCGAGAATTGCTATACGGAAACTATGAAGAGTTTGACGCGGACACCGGGAAGCGCCGCTACGCCTTCCCTTTCGAGGACATCCGCGTTTTGCCGAAACCCGTTCCGCTCATCGGTCACCAAGGCATCTTCGATTGGCCGCAGGGCGAAGTGATGTACCGAGAATATTGCTGGTAAACCGTTTTGAAGCCGCCCAGCGGGACCGGGACGGCAGAGAGAGAGTGAGCGCATGAGCCACGTTAGTGCCGACGACTCAGTTATCGAGCGCATCCAGCTTATCCGCAATCTTCGGCAAGCCGCCGAATGGAAGCGTGATGCATGGTTGCGTGCGCGAGGCTGGGAATCGACTTGCGAAACGCCGGGTTCGCTGTGGATGTGGCGCAAATTGTGGAACGGACGCGACGGCAAAACGCCCGTGATGATCTTGACCGACGCCACGCACGCCGAACACATTCAGGCCGAATGGGATGCGGAAGAGGATTACCGCCTGCACCCAGAAAGCTACGAGGAGTAGGCCGTGACACACGCAATGCCGCGCGTGAATGCCGAGACGCCCATCGGAGTGCCATGCCGGAGGTGCGGCGCGGAAGCCGGGACACCATGCACCACCGTTGCCAAACCAAGAAGTGAGTACGTTCGCGTTTTGAATTACTCCCACCGCACCCGATGGGATGATTACTCGAGCAGTTGCTGGCCGCGCTCGGAATCAGTGTGGAGGTGGACGAATGAGGCGACTCGCACGGCGCCGCTGGTTTCACGAGTACGAAGGTTCGCCCGAATGGGTGACCGCCCAGACGTGCGGCTTGGCTCTGCTCGTGCTCGGAGTCGGGCTCATCCTCGGAAGTTTGTTTGGATTGTTTTGCATGTGGAAAGGTTGGACACCGTGAATAAGACTTCTATCGAATGGACGCACAGGCCGGGTACAACGGGGATGACGTGGAACCCGATCAGGGCACGGCTTAACATCTGCCCCGGCATGACCACCAAAGAGGGATTGGTTATCCCATGCGGACATCGGCACGATCTGGCGCACAAAGTTTGCCAGCATAGGACGTGTCACTGCACCCGAAAGCAGACGGGCACCTTCTGCACCCGCATCTCGCCAGGCTGCCTGCACTGCTACGCCTCCACAATTAACGTCCGATTCGGCAACGGCCTTGAATTCGTGGTGACCAACCTCTCAAACATTGAATTCTTCATCGACCAGAAGATTCTGGAGGAGCCGCTTCGCCGGAAGAAACCGGCAACCATCTTCGTGGGGGACATGTTCGATCTGTTCCACAGCGCAATCAGTGAGGCGCAGATCTCCTACGTTTTCGCAACGATGACCGACGCCAAGCAGCACACGTTTCAACTTCTCACAAAGCGTGCAGACAACATGCGGAGATTTATTCAGAAATGGGGAGGCGGAGGCGGATTCGAGCCAAATATCTGGTTAGGTGTCTCCGTCGAATCCCAGAAGTACGCCGACGAGCGCATCCCCCTCTTGTTACAGACCCCGGCAGCCGTAAGGTTCTTGAGCGTGGAGCCGATGCTGGAAGCAGTGAAACTGGACGATCTGCCAGTGCCGAACCAAGAGAATGTCTTTCAACCCTATCGCTATAACTGCCTTTTGCGGCGAGACGATGAACACGTTTACAACAAACACGAAGCAATTGACTGGATCATCTGTGGCGGCGAATCCGGCCCCGGCGCGCGCCCCTTTAATCTGGCATGGGCGGAATCGCTCCTCGCGCAGTGCCGCGCCGCTGGCGTGCCGTTCTTTATGAAACAGGTAGGAACAAATCCAGTGGGCGACCATTTCCCGCTTGTGCCATATCCCACGCGCGGCGAAAAGACGAACATGCGCGAACGCCGAGTTGTACTTGACACAAAAGGTGGAGTCATGGCCGAGTGGCCCGAACATCTGCGCGTGCGCGAGTTCCCTTCCCCAAAGTTGGTGACCGCGTGACGCTCCGCTTGCGTTGTGACCGCTGCAAAGTGGAACACGAAAACCCCGCAGACCCAAACCACGCGCACGAAATGCCGAACGGCTGGGAGTGTTTAGACGGTGAGCATCTATGTAAGCCGTGCTATGCCGCGTACCGATTATTTATGGCAGGCGAAGCCGTGCCCCTGCTGGAAAGGCAAGCCGCGTGACCTACGAGGACTTTCTCCGCGCCAAGATGGTGACCGCCCCGGAGCGCGGAACCCAAATTGAACCCGGCAGCATAAATCCGAAGTTGAAGCCCTTCACCCGCGATATCGTGCGCTGGGCAATCCAGGGCGGACGCCGCGCCATCTTTGCCGCCTTCGGTCTGCACAAAACAGCAACGCAATTGGAAGTGATGCGCTTGCTAGAAGGCCAGGTTTCCGGGCTGCGTTTGATCGTCCTGCCTTTGGGAGTGCGGCAGGAATTCACCCGCGACAACCGCACCCTGTTCTTGGAGCCGTATCAGATAAAACTTAAGTTCATCCGCAACTTAAGTGAGGCCGACGACGAGCGCACGGTCTACCTGACCAACTACGAATCGGTGCGCGAAGGCATTTTAGATGTCTCGACGGTTGGAGCGGTTTCGCTGGACGAGGCCGCGATCCTCGCCGCGCGCGGCAGTAAAACCTTCGGAGAATTCACGTTTAAGTATTTTCGCCAGACCAAGTACAAGTTTGTCGCCACGGCCACGCCCAGCCCGAATGAATTTCAAGAACTGCTTTCCTACGCCGCCTTTTTAGACGTGTGCGACATCAGCCAGGCCCGCACCCGCTTTTTCCGCCGCAATAGCGAACACGCCGACAATCTCACGCTGCATCCCCACAAGGAGCGCGAGTTTTGGCTTTGGGTGAGCACCTGGGCCGTGTTTTTGCAGCGCCCCTCGGATTTAGGCTACAGCGATGAAGGGTACGACTTGCCCGAGCTCGCCGTGTATTGGCACGAACTGCCGACCGATCACGTCACCGCCGCCCCCGACGCCAAGAGCGGGCAAGGAAGGCTCTTGCGCACCACGGCCTATGGGGTGACCGCCGCCGCGCGCGAGAAGCGCGAGAGTCTGACCGCGCGAGTGGAAAAGGCGATTGCTCTCCGGGCCCAGGATCCCGCCGCGCACCGCATCATCTGGCATGATCTGGAAGCCGAGCGCACCGCGCTGGCAGCGGCCATCCCCGGACTTTGCATGGTGTACGGCAAGCAGGATCTTGAACTCCGCGAGCAATCTATTATCGCGTTTTCCGAAGGCAAGACGGCGGAACTCGCCGGCAAACCCTCCATGCTCGGCAGCGGAACCAATTTCCAGCGCTTTTGCGCCTGGGCCATCTTCATGGGGATTGGTTTCAAGTTCCGGGATTTTGTTCAGGCCATTCATCGGATTCAGCGCTTCCAGCAGCCCCGCCCGGTCCGCATTGATTTGATTTACACCGAGGCCGAGCGTTCTGTGCGCGAAGCCCTTGAGCGGAAATGGAAGCAACACAAAGAACTGACCGCCAACATGTCCGCGATCATCCGTGAGTACGGGTTGGCTGTAAACGCGGCCCAGCACGAGCTCACCCGCGCGATCGGCATAGAACGCCAAGAGGCCAAAGGCGAGCGTTACTTACTGGCTAACAATGACGCCGTGCTCGAAACTGCAGCGATGCCGAGCGAGAGCGTCCACCTGGTCTTAACGTCCATTCCCTTCGCCAGTCAGTACGAGTATACCCCCAGCCTGAATGACTTCGGGCACACTGAAACCAACGAGCATTTTTTCGCGCAAATGGACTTTCTCACGCCGCAACTGTTTCGCGTGCTGACGCCGGGCCGCATCGCCGCCATCCACGTAAAGGACCGGGTGGTCGACGGCGCCATGACCGGCCTTGGTTTCCAGACGGTTTACTTTTTTCACGCCGACGTCATCCGCCACATGGAGAAACACGGTTTCAAGGCACTGGGAATGAAAACCATTGTGACCGATGTGGTGCGGGAAAATAACCAGACCTACCGACTGGGTTGGACCGAGCAATGCAAAGATGGTTCCAGGATGGGAGCCGGGCTGCCCGAATACCTGCTTTTGTTCCGCAAGCCGCAAACTGACCGCAGTCGCGGCTATGCCGACGAACCAGTCATCAAAGACAAGCAGCACTATTCCCGCGCCCGCTGGCAGATTGACGCGCACGGCTACATGCGCTCGAACGGCAACCGCCTGCTATCGGCAGAAGAATTGCGCACCCAGAAGTGGGGCGTCATCTTCCGCCTGTTTCGCGCTCACTCCATCACCCAGGTTTACAACTACGAGAAGCATGTACATTTGGGTGAGGTACTGGACGAAGCCGGTCGCCTGCCCGTGGATTTTATGCTCCTACCGCCGCAATCGTGGCACCCCGATGTGTGGACCGACGTCACCCGTATGCGGAGCCTGAATAGCTCGCAATCGGCCAGGCAGCAAACAAAACACCTATGCCCCCTACCCTTCGATATCGTGGACCGCGCCATCACACAGTTTTCGATGGTCGACGAGGTTGTCTACGATCCATTCGCAGGGATTGGAACCGTGCCGGCGCGCGCCGTAAAACTTGGGCGCCAGGGACGCGGAACCGAACTATCCGTCACCTCATTCCGGGATGCCGTGTTTTATTGCGATGCGGCCGAGCACGCCGCATCGGTGCCCAGCCTGTTTGAATTGGCCGACCTGGAAGACGAGACGCCAGTCTCCGAGGTGAGCGCGTGAACTTTCGCCGCGCACAGCCGAGCGAAACCCGCGAGTTGAAAGCGTGGATTGCGGCCCACCACTACTTGCAATCGTGCCCGCCGGGATTTGTGCACCTCTACGAGTTCACAGAAGGTAGGACCTTAATCGGCGGGATGCTTCTGGGTAGGCCAACCGCCCGTCAGTACAACCCAGACAAAATCCTCCAACTTCACCGCGTTTTCTTCATCGATGAAACCGAGCACTGCGTAGAGTCCCGTGGACTCGCTATGATGCGCCGCTTTGTGCGCGTCTGGATTCCGCAGATTCGCGGCCTGCTTTCTTACTCCGATCCCACGGTAGGACACGAAGGCACGATCTACGAGGCCGACATGTGGTGTCCGCTTGGAATGACGGATGAGGCTTGGGGCTACGGCTGGGCCTCTCGGGAAAATCGCCGCGAGCAGCACGTCAGTAAGAAACAGAGGTGGTTTCGCACCCCATGAAGCCCGCCTTCATCTACGCCCGGGTGAGCACCGCCGACAAGGAACAAAACCCCGAGGTCCAGTTGCGCGAGCTCCGCGAGTGGTGTCAGTACAAAAAGGTACCTTTTGTTACCTATGTGGACACAATGAGCGGTTCGAAGTCCGCCCGGCCACAATTCCAGGCCATGCTTGCCGACGTGCGCCGCGGCAAGGCGAGCCGCGTGGTCGTTTTCCGCTTGGCCCGCTTCGCCAGATCCACGCGGGAACTTGTGAATTGGTTAGACGAATTTCGGGCACTCGGCGTTGATTTTGTTAGCCTCCATGAAGCGATCGACACCAGCACGCCCCAGGGACGGCTCTTGTATCGCATTTTGGCCGCCCTTGCCGAGTTTGAGTTGGACATTATCCGAGAGAACGTGCGAGCCGGACTAGAGAACGCGAGAGCCAAGGGCAAACGACTGGGAAGGCCGCGACGGATTGCGGATTCCCTTAAAATTACCACGATGCGTGCGCAGGGAGAGCCATGGCGGGCCGTGGCGCAAGCGGCAGGGGTTTCCATAGCCACAGCGAAGCGGATAGACCAAAACCAGCGGGAAACGGCAAAAACGGCTCAAAAACCTGTGGAAAAGATTGTGCAAAAGGGCCAACATAAGAAAAGGACTAAAAGCACCAAAAAGAGGCACTAAAAAACAAATGTTTTTGAGCTACCCGTATCGCTACGCTTGGAACCGCATGGACCGCAAAGGCCAGTTGTGCCGGGTATTGGTTCGCGGGAAGATGAATTCGTGCGCCGTGGAGTTCGAAGACGGATTCCAAGCCGTCACTAGCCGCAACGCACTTAGAAAGGTGCAGGCAGCGCCGCCTGTGCTAAATTCAACCTCAGAGGAACCCAGACCATGAAACGCGTAGCATTTCCCGCCGCTTTGTTGCTAGGTTTTGCATTGGGATATGGAACCTGTCACGGTCAAACAGCGCCAGGCGCACAAGTAATCAATAAAACCGTGCCGACAGCGGGACTTCCAGCCAAGCCCGCCGATCCACCGGCAAAAATCACCCTGCCCACCAGCCCTGAAAAAGACGCCCTGCTCACGGCGATCCACCACCAGGACCAGGCCGCAAAAGAAGTCTCCGACCTGAATCAGAAGGTGCAAGCCCTGCAGATGCAGGTGCAGAGCGAATCCACCCGCCTCCAGGCAAAGCAGGCCGATGCCGACAAAGCCGTTGCCGCCGCGCGCGCCGCCGCGTTCAAGGCCGCGAATCTGGACGAGGCCAAGTACACCCTCGACTATGAGACGTGGGAATTTACAGCGAAACCAGAGCCGAAGCCAGCGGCCGAGAACCCTGCCAAGAAATGAAAAAGAAGAAGAACCGGAAGAAGCGCCGACCCAACCCGCTACGCTACAAATCGCCCATCCCGCCACAAGTCTATCGGCAATTAGCGGAAACGATGATTGCGCAGGGCATCGGGAACATCGTGCTTGACGCTATCGATCCACTGCCGAGCGGCCCACGCATACCGCACCTCGAATTGCCACTCATTGAACAAGAAAACGGAGTGGAGGCTGGTATCAGTCCCCCATCCACCACAGCGCCCCCAGCACCAGCACCAGCCCGCCCGCCAACAAAACGTTAGGGTCAATCGAGTCAAATAAAGTTGACGGCGTTGCGTTCGCATCCAGTGTGGATATGTCCACAATTCCCGAACTGGAATCGGCCGGCGCGGGCGGGAGTGCGGGAGTTGTATAGCTGCCCGCGATCGACAAAACCGAGTTCGCGTAGGTGGGTGATCCGGTTGGGCTCCCGGAGTTGTAAGCCGAGAGCGCCGCGTTCCAATTCCCATACCTCTGGAAGAGTTGCGCCAGGAAGCTTAAGCCACCGGAGATATTTTGCGTGATGTCGGTCGGATCCACTCCCAACATGTCCGCAGTTTTCGGCATGAGCTGGAAGAGGCCGATTTCCCCCGCCGCGCCGCGCGCGTTCGGATTAAAACTTGATTCCTGCTGCGCGACGGCCAGCGCGATCGGCACAGGCACGCCATAGGTTGGCGCCGCGTTCGCAATCAGGTTCTGGATTCCAGAAGGCATCTCAACCCTACCTTAGCTGGAGGACGAAAGCATCGGCGCGGCAAGTTGCGCCAATGGTGCAGGTGCCGCTGCCGGAACTGCTTCCCAGCCCGCCCAGCATGTCCGAAGTGAAGATAAAGAACTTCCCGTCCGGCGACACGGATCCCAGCCCGAACTGTGTATCGAAA
>Ga0210399_10002134_pt1 | contig 15389 bp, 13 predicted proteins | sample IncBWC14MmetaG_FD_150865 | JGI IMG/M metagenome (GOLD analysis project Ga0210399, IMG submission 150865) | Forest soil microbial communities from Barre Woods Harvard Forest LTER site, Petersham, Massachusetts, United States - Inc-BW-C-14-M | ecosystem: Environmental > Terrestrial > Soil >...
GGCTTTTTCGCGTGCTGGGCCTACGTGGAGAAAATCTACGACGTGGTGCAGGCGCCGATTATGACGGCGCTGAAAAACAACGGGCTGGCGCAGAAGCTCGTCTATCTGAATCCCACCGAGGGCTTCAACCTTTATCTGAAGACGGCCTTCGTCGCGGGTTTGTTCGTGACGTCGCCGTTTGTGCTGTACCAGGTGTGGGCGTTTATCGCTCCCGGCTTGTACCGGCGCGAGAAGCGGTACGTAGTGCCATTCATTGTCTCGACCGTGCTTCTGTTCTGCTCGGGCGGAGTGTTTGGCTACAAGATCGTCTTTCCGGCCGCGCTCGACTTTCTGATCAGCTATTCGAAGCAGTTTCAGCCGATGATTACGATCGGCGAGTACACGAATCTGTTTCTGGCGATTATCGTCGGCATGGGGCTGATCTTCGAGATGCCCATCCTGGTCTTATTTCTGTCGCTGATGGGGATCGTTAGCGCGGGCTGGATGTGGCGCAATCTTCGCTATTCAATCCTGGTGATCTTTATCATCGCCGCCATCGTGACGCCCACTACCGACATTCTCAACATGTGCATTTTTGCCGCGCCCATGATCGCCCTGTATGTCATCAGCATCGCGATCGCGTGGGCCTTCCACCCCCGGCAGCGCAAGGCGCGGCGGGAAAAGCAGGCAAAATGACACGCAGTGTGGGGAGGCTGGCTGGGTTCGCGGCCGGGATTGCTGAAGTGTTGCTACTGACAATGGCAACCGCCTGCGATCACAACAAGAGCGGGACAGCGGAATCGACATCGCCCTCACAAGCCAGCGCTGCTGCGCCTGCACCGATCACACCCCAGCCCGCACCAGTCGTCGCCTCGGGAACACTGGGAGACGCAGTTACGGCGCCCACCATCAATGCTGCGCGCGCAATGCAATACACGAAAGAGGTAGTGGCCTTCGGCGCGCGGCCGGTCGGCAGCAATAATCACAAGAGACTCGAAGACTACATTCTTGCCCATCTCAAGGGTGACGAGGTCGAGGACGATAGTTTCACCGCCGACACTGTCGAAGGCAAGTTTCCAGTACGAAACATCATCGCCAAATTTCCCGGCAACAAAGACGGCATCATCGTAGTCGCCGGACACTATGACACGGTCTATTCGCTGCGAGATACCGGATTCGTGGGCGCCAACGATGGCGGTTCGTCCACGGCGATTCTGCTTGAGTTGGCCAATCAGTTGCGCGGAAGGAAGGGCGACGGTTACAGCGTCTGGCTGCTGTGGACCGATGGCGAAGAAGCCGTGAGGCAATGGAGCGATAGCGACAGCCTCTACGGCACCAAGCATCTGGCAGCGAAGTGGCAGCAAGACGGTACGATCAAGAAGATCAAGGCACTCTTATTGGCGGACATGATTGGAGACGCCGATTTGAATATCGAAAGGGAGAGCAATTCGACACCTTGGCTTGAGGATCTGGTTTATCAGGCGGCCACCAAGCTTGGATATCAGTCTCACTTTTTCGCACGTACCCTTGACGTGGAAGATGACCATCTACCGTTCGTGAAACTCGGCGTGGCGTGCGCCGACATCATTGACCTCGACTACGGATATGGAAACGTCTTGCATCACTCGCCGGCAGACACGATGGACAAGCTGAGCGCCAAGAGCATGCAGATCGCCGGCGACGTCATTCTTGAGACCGTGTGGATGATTGACGCAAAGTAATTATTCGATCGCAGATGGCGGATTGCCGGACTGTGGATCTGAGCCTGTAGATATCAGATTTTAGACTTCAGATTTTCCGATTCTTACCTCCAGCGTTCAGGGCGGAGCATGAGCAAGCGGAACCTCCGACTGCCTTCCACCTCTTTCCGTTTCCCCTCAATTGATTTCTAATGGCGGCTCGTATGAAACCCCGATTCATGGTGATCCTCGCACTCGCGGTAGCCCTCGCCTCTCCTTCCGTCGCACCGGCCCAAACCAACGCGGACGCCGACAGGCTAATGGAGGAAGCCCTCAAGACGTCGCCAATTGAGCAGAACCTGCGTCACCTGACCGATGAAATTGGAGGACGAGTTCCCGGCACTCCGGCGATGGAGAGAGCGGTAGCGTGGGGCGTGGCCGCATTCAAGGTTGCAGGTGCGGACAGCGTACACACGGAAGAATTCAAGCTGCCGGCTTCATGGGTGGAAGGTGACACCGAAGTTAGAGTGTCGGCAATTGGAACTTCGCCGGATCCCAAAGCGGCGGTGGGTCCGCCGGTCGAGTTCAGGATGCGAGCAGTTTCCATGGCGTGGGCACCGGCTTTGACGGCAAGGCACGTGCCGGTGGTCGATGTGGGAGAAGGATCGGCAGCGCAGTTTAAGAAGGCCGGTGACATCTCGGGCAAGCTTGTGCTGGTGCACACCGACGTTCTGAAAACCTGGGAAGACCTCTTCAACGAATACATGAAAGCGCCGTCGGTGATCGATCTTGCGGTGAAGGGGAAGGCCAGGGTGATCGCGTTCCTGGCCACTCGCGAACACGACATTCTGTATCGCCACACCAACGCCGTTGCGGGAGAAATCGACAAACTGCCGATGATTCTGCTGGCGCGCGAAGACGGCGAACGCGTGGGACGGCTCGTGACCTCCGGGCATCCGGTGTGGGCGGATTTGTCGATCCCCAACAAGATCGGCGGCCCGATCAGATCGGCGAACGTGGTAGCCGAGATCAAGGGCAACGAAAAGCCGGACGAGTTCGTGATCCTCGGAGCGCATCTGGATTCATGGGAACTGGGCACGGGGGCGCTCGATAACGGATGCAACTCGGCCCTGGTGATCGACGCTCTGCGTGCCATCAAAGCTTCAGGATTGCGGCCGCGGCGGTCGATCCGATTCATTCTGTTTTCCGGGGAAGAGCAGGGAATGATGGGATCGCGTGCGTACGCGACCGCGCACCGCAGCGAACTCGACAAGCTTGCCGGGGTTGCGGTCATCGACGCCGGAATCGGTCATGTGACCGGCTTCACTTTGGGTGGGCGCAAGGATTTGGCAGCAGCCGTAACCTCGATCGTGGAGCCGCTGAAACAATTCAACGCGAATAAGCTCACGACCGACGACATCGAATGGGGCACCGATAATTTCGATTTCCTTCTAGAGGGCGTTCCCACTCTCGTGGCGAACCAGGAGGAGGGAAACTACCTGGTGAATTATCACGCGGTCTCAGATACATACGACAAGGTCGATATCACGCAGCTGAAAAAACACACTGCGGAAATGACCGTGGTCGCGTTTGGTATTGCGAACGCCAGGGATCGGATCGGCGCCCGCCTGACCCGCCCGCAGATCGAGAAGACCCTGCGCGACACGCATGTGGATGAGCAGTTGAGGGCGTTGGGCATCTGGACAGAGTGGGCCAGCGGAAAACGAGGGCGGCAGTAGTTGATCGTCCCGGGTCCTGAGAATCATCTACTGCAAATGAGCCCATGTGGATCGAGGAACTTGGCTCAGAAAATTCCTCCCGTACAGCGTTTCCCATATGACGGACAAACTTTGTCGGGCTAGTATGCTGATCGCTGCACTTCTGACATCGCTTCGGGGCGGCCATTGATCCTGTTCTGGATCCTTTTCAATGTGTTTGTGCTTCTGATGCTGGCGCTCGATCTCGGCGTCTTGAACCGGCGCGCGCACACCATTGGATTTCGAGAGGCCATGATTTGGAGCGTCATGTGGGTGGGCCTGGCGACGGCGTTTGCGGGGGTGCTCTATTTCTGGCAGGGCCGAACGGTCAGCCTGGAATTCGCGACGGGCTACGTCATCGAGCTCTCGCTGAGCATCGATAATCTGTTCGTCTTCCTCGTCATCTTCCGGTTTTTCCGTGTGCCGGGCGAACTTCAGCACCGCGTGCTTTTCTGGGGCATTTTGGGGGCGCTAGTGACACGCGGCCTGTTTATCTTGGCAGGCGTGGGGTTGATCCGGCGGTTTGGCTGGATCGTGTACATCTTCGGGGCGTTGCTGGTGTGGAGCGGAATCAAGTTGCTGCGCCAGGGCGACGCGGAGGTCGATCCCGAAAAGAATCCGGTGCTCAAGTTGTTTCGGCGCTGGATGCCGGTGACTGATGAATACGTCGCGGACAAGTTCTGGGTGCGGCAGCCGGGATTGTATGCCACGCCCTTGGTCGTGGTGCTGCTGGTGGTCGAGACCACCGACATTCTTTTTGCCGTGGATTCCATCCCCGCCGTGCTGGCAATCACGCTGAACGCGTTCATCGTCTACACCTCGAACGTGTTCGCCATCATGGGACTCCGCTCGATGTACTTCGCTGTCGCCGGGCTAATGGATTATTTCGAGTACCTGCACTACGGTTTGTCGGCGGTTCTGGTCTTTATCGGCAGCAAGATGTTACTTTCGCACTGCTACAAGATTCCCACACACATTGCATTGGCAACCGTGATCGGAGTGCTGCTGATATCGGTGGCCGCGTCGGTAATGTTTCCCAAGAAAAAGACAGAATAACTTTTCCTGGCAGCGCAAGCCGATCGTTCCGATCGCTGAACCGTCGATCGTCTACGTTATGATGGAAACGCAATGACCACAGTACGAGTAGAAGTGCAGCCTCGACCCTACGAGGTGTCGATCGAGAGCGGCTTGCTTAGCAAAGCGGGCGAGATTCTGCGTTCATTGCTTCCCGAAACAAGCAAGCTGTTTGTTGTCACGGTGCCCGCCGTGCGGCGGAAGTGGGCAAAAAAACTCACGCAATCTCTGTCTTCGTCGGAGTTCGACGCCAAGCTCATCGAGATGCCCGAGGGTGAACGCTTCAAGCGCCTCTCGACCGTCGAACAACTTGCCGAGAAGCTTGTAAGACTAGGAGCCGATCGAAACTGCGCGGTGGTGGCCTTCGGCGGCGGAGTTGCGGGGGACGTTGGTGGATTCCTGGCGTCGATATTCATGCGCGGCGTGGATGTAGTTCAGATCCCGACCACAGTGCTGGCACAATTGGATGCTTCGATCGGCGGCAAAACCGGAGTAAATCTGAAAGCCGGCAAGAATCTGATCGGGGTTTTTCATCAACCGCGGGCAGTATTAATTGACCCGCAGGTTTTGTCGACGCTGCCGGAGCGCGAATATCGCGCGGGCCTTTACGAGGCCCTGAAGTGCGGGGTGATTGGCAATCCTGAATTGTTCGCGGTCTTCGAGAAGGACCAGGAAAAGGTTGAAGGTCGCGATCCAGCGACGGTCGAATTTCTGATTACTGAGTCGGTTCGGCTCAAGGCTCACGTGGTCTCGGTGGATGAGAAGGAAAATGGATTACGGCGCATTCTGAATTTCGGGCACACGGTGGGGCACGCGCTCGAAGCCGAGACGTATTACAAAGATCTGTTGCATGGGGAAGCGGTGGCGTGGGGAATGATCGCGGCGTCGCGGATTGCGGCGATGGTCGGCGCGCTAGATGACAAATCGACCTCACGCATCACCGAGGCCACGCTGGGCCTGGGGCGTCTGCCGAAGCTGGAGGTACGCGGGCAAAACATTGTTCGGCGACTGCAAGCCGACAAAAAGACGAAAAATGGAAAAGTTCATTTTGTGTTGCCAACCGAGATCGGGAAGGTCGACATCGTAAACAACGTGCCGGCCGAAGTCGTGCTGGCGGCGGTGGAGGAGATTCGCCGCCTCTCGCGCGCGTGAACGGCAGGCGCTCCCTGAGAACGCACGCGGTACGGGTCTTCGCTGTAGCGATGCTGACGCAAATGAACGAAACCTGATGCAATGAGCGAAACGAAGAGATCGATGGTTGTGGGCGCTGCGCCGGAGGGAGCGACGGATTCCGCCTCCGTCTCGCGTGCGGTTCGCGATATGTTCTCGACGATCGCGCCGCGCTATGACCTTCTGAATCACGTCCTCTCGTTCAACATCGATCGCTGGTGGTGGTGGCGGGCAGCGCGCACATTCTCCGACATCCTCGAAAATCCGAACGCTTTCGCGCTCGATCTCTGCTGCGGAACCGGCGACATGGCTTTCGCTCTGCAACGGCGAGCGGGCGCCCAGGGAGCGAAGATCGTAGGCGCGGACTTTGCCCATCCCATGTTGCAACGCGCCATGTCGAAATCTGATGCGCGCTCTCCGCGCTGGGCGGAAGCGGATGCGCTCAACTTGCCTTTTTCCGATGCTTCCTTCGATCTCGTCACGTCGGCGTTCGGGTTCCGGAACTTGGCGGACTACGACGCTGGTTTGCGGGAGATCGTGCGAGTGCTTCGGCCCGGAGGCAAATGCGGGATCCTCGAGTGCAGCGAGCCGGATGGAGTTGTCGGGAAACTCTACGGAATTTACTTTCAGCGAGTTTTGCCGGCCGTGGGAACGGCGATCTCCGGGGTGAGAGGTCCTTACGCGTATCTTCCAGCCTCGGTGCGCAGATTTCCCACGCCACCTGAGATGACCGCAAGAATGAAGAGCGCGGGATTCCGCGCCGCGCTCTGGACTCCCTTTACGTTTGGAACCGCGGCTCTGTACGTGGGGCAAAAATGAAGTTCGCGGACTGAACGACTATGAAGATCGGGCCGAACGAAGCAGGTTAGGTCGATGCCACGCGTTGCACAGCGCTCACCGGGGCGGGCGCTTTAAACGAGTCGGCGAAAGCATCCACGATCGTATAGTTCATGACCTTCTCGTAATCCTCACCCAGAAACTTTTTCAGACGATCGGTATTCATGATGTATTCGCCCGTCATGTAGGGGACAGCCTCTGGGGGAATCGCCGAAATCTGCCGCTTCCACAAAAATTGCAGAACCACTTGCATGGCCAGCTTGCCGGGTACGCGGACCAACTTGTTGCGAGCCATATCAATACATTTTCCGAATGTAAGCGGCTCGCCGCGTCCCGCCACGTTCAGAATCGTAAGGCGGCGAGCCTCCGGTTCCCGCTTCAGAATCCAAAAAATGAGCCGGGCCATGTCATCGACGTGAACAAACTGGATTCTGTTGTCGAGATACTTTTGCCCATAAGGAAGCATGCAAGGCAGGCGCCGTCCGTCTTTGCGCATCTGCGCGGCGCGTTTGCCCTTGCCGTTGGGACTTCCGCGAAAACAGCCGAGCAAATAGTTTTCTACGCTCGCGCCTGCGAAAATATGCGGCCTCAAAATATAGGCGCTGCAGTTTCGCAGCGAGGGCGAACGCTGTTGGACGACCTCATCGGATTCGCGCTTGTGAATGGCGTAGGGAAGCGTGTGAGCGGCGAGCGCGAAGTCCTCGAGCACCGGTCCGGGAAGATCGGGGCCGTAGGCCGACACGCTGCTTGGGAAAATGAATTGCCGGACGCCGCTGTCTTCGTTGCGGTTCGCTTCCGTGATCGCTTCCATCACGCGCGCGGTTCCAGCGACGTTGATCTGCCACATCCGGTCGACGTCCAGGACCCCCGTTCGCACCGGATCGATCACGAAAGCGAGGTGCACGACAGAGAAAGGTCGATTCTCCTTAAACAGGTTGTAGAGCGCGCGGGTCGAGTCCTCGAGGCCCAGATCGAGCCGGACGAATCGAATCGGCAAGTCCGTTTTCGGCGGAGCCATGTCGATGCCGATGACCGAGAAATCGGCCAGGAGCGGCAGGAGCCTGGATCCTAAATTTCCCGAAACTCCAGTTACAACAATGGTTGGCTTGCCCGTGGTCATTGTTTGGGTTGATTGGGCGGCGGCGCCGGTCTGGGTCGATTGCTTGGTCGAGGAAACTGAGGACCTGATTGTTCCTGAGGCGCTTCGCCGAAATAGTCCTTGTTTAAGTCGGCGGAAACGGCATTTTGGATCTTCGAGCGGGCATCCTGCAGGCGTTGGCTGTGCAGCGTATTGCGAATCTCGTCTTTCACATCCGCAAGCGGCGGCATGGTTTTTGATTGCAAGCGATAAATGAAATAACCCTGGGCATCGTCGATGACAGGCGACAGTTCGCCTTCTTTCAGGTCGAAGATGGCAGCTTGTGCTGGGGGCATTCCGGTACGGCGAACTTTTGGATTCGAGGTTGGCGGAGCCGCTGACTTCACACCCGCGTCGGCATATACCTCTTGCTGAAGCTTGTCGAAATCTTCGCCCATGGCTGCGCGCGTGTGCAGATCGTCGGCTACCTTTTTCATGTCGGTAGAAGACGCTTCCCGTTGTTTCTGCATTTGGTCGGGAGTGGCGCCCTCCTTGGCTACGTCGGACTGACGAGCTTTGGGGACGAAGATGCGCTGAAAAGATGCCTGCTCGAAGTTTTTGAAATTCTTATCGTAGTAATCCTGAATTTCAGAGTCCGAAATCCTGTCGGCGTCCTGCTGCAGAGACCGGTCCAGTTCCAAGCGCAGAAGTTCCATCTTGGTGAAGGCCAGAATGGCCTGGTAGTGGGCATCGTTTTCAAGCCCGCGCCTGCGTGCTTCCTGAGCCATAAAGAGGATCTGCGGATACTGATTTGCCAATTGCTTTTTTACCTGCGGGGGCATTTTGGGCTGCAACGTGTCGGCGAGCTTCTCGAACTCAACGCGGGTGACAGTGGTTTTACAATCGGCAGACGCACCGCTCGCCGCAGTCTGCCCGGTTTCGCAAACGCCGTGAATCGTGATAACCGGAGCGTCGGGCGGCAGATTACTGGCGCCTGCTGGAGCCGCCATGCGTTCTTCGTCCTCGCGCTCTGCAGACTCAGCGGGACGCGCTTGTCGTTGTTGCGGCGTCGCCTGAGCCCGGACGGACCGAACGGTTGCCGCTGTGATGAGCAACGCGAGAGCCAGCGACAAATTGCGCATTGACAGAATTCCTCCGCAAATTTCGGAGCGTTTCCGAAATCGTAGCACACGAACCGTGGGGGGCTGTTTCGAATCAACCTGCGACGTTCACACAATGCAATTGGCGCAATGTGCGGCGAGCGGCGATAATCGACGGCGATGGCCGAATCGCCCATGCCCTATTCGTCAGCAACCATGCGAGCCGAGAAGCGCTCGGTCGCGGGTAATTCGGTACTGGCGGCGGTGTTGATCACCTCCCTGAAGATCGTGGTCGGCGTTACTACGGGCAGTCTGGGTATCCTGTCGGAAGCGGCGCACTCCGGACTCGATCTCATCGCCGCACTCATCACGTTTTTTTCGGTGCGCGTTTCTGACAAACCCGCCGATGCCGATCACCAGTACGGCCATGGCAAAGTCGAGAATTTCTCTGCGTTCATCGAGACTGGCCTCCTATTGCTGACTTGCGTTTGGATCGTCTACGAGGCATGCAAGCGGCTGTTCTTCAGGAATGTGGAAATTGAGCCGACGGCCTGGGCATTTGTGGTGATGTTTGCATCCATCGGGATCGACCTTTGGCGCTCCAAGGCGCTGGCAAGAATTGCCGAGAAATACGATAGCCAGGCGCTTGAGGCCGACGCACTGCATTTCTCTACCGACGTCTGGTCCAGCAGCGTCGTGATCCTGGGCCTTGTTCTGGTGCTACTCGGTCGCGCATATCGAATCGCATGGCTTCGTGATGCCGATCCGATCGCGGCCTTGATCGTCGCGGTCATCGTCGTGCATGTGAGTTGGCGTCTGGCGCGCCGCACCATCGATGCTTTGCTCGACGCTGCCCCGGCCGGAGTGCGCAATCAGATCATCGCGGCCGTCGCGAAAGTGGATGGCGTCCTCGAAGTCGATCGCGCCCGCATCCGTCGAGCTGGGAACCGCTACTTTGCCGATCTTTCGATTGGCCTGGCGCGCACGGTCACCTTCCAGCGTTCCGGCCAGGTGTCCGACGAAGTCACCGACGCGGTCCGTCGCGTCCTGCCCGATGCAGATGTGACTGTCCACTCGGTACCGCGCGCCGACCAGACAGAGAACATTTTTGACAGGATTCGCGCCGTGGCGACCCGCCACAACCTCAACGTCCACGACGTCAGCGTGCAAGATCTGGGCGGCCGTCTGCACGTAGAGCAGCACCTCGAACTTGACGAGAGACTCTTATTGAAAGACGCGCATGACCGCGTGACCGCCCTCGAGGCGGAGATGCGCGAAGAGATCCCGGAGATCTCGTCGATCCTGACGCACATCGAAAGTGAGCCCGCGACCATCGAAGAAGGCGACGAGATTGTGCGCGACGCGGCGCTGGAGCGAAGGCTCAAGGCGATTGCCGCGGAATTTCCCGAGGTGCTCGACATGCACGAGATCCAGATCAAGCGGGTTCGGGGCCGCATCTACGTATCGTGCCACTGCACACTGTCGGACGATTTGCCGCTATCCCGAGTGCATGACATCCAGACCGATCTGGAGATTCGCTTCAAACAGGATGCACCCGAATTGTTTCGCGTGCTGATTCATCCGGAACCAAGCACGGATAACCGGCGATAAGACTTGGGCGTTATCGGCTCTGAGCGGCAAGAAAGGATGAAATGACCGAAGCCAAGGCACAATGGATCGACAATCATCGCTTCGTGGCGGAGTCGAGCAGCGGGCACGGCATCGTTGTGGACGGCGACAAGAAGACCGGCAATAGTCCGGTGGAACTTGTGCTCATCGGCCTGTGCGGATGTACGGGATATGATGTCGCCAGCATTCTGACGAAGAAGCGCGAGCCTTTCACGAGCCTGGAGGTTCGAGCCAAGGCCGAGCGCGCCCCTGAGCCGCCGACGGTGTTCACAGAAATAAAGTTGATCTACAGGGTGGGCGGCAAGGTCTCGCGAAAAGCTGTGGAAGATGCGGTACGTTTGTCGAAGGAGAAGTACTGTTCGGTCTCGGCAATGTTGGAAAAGACCGCGAAAATCACGGCTGAGATCGAACTTGCGGAAGACTGATTTCAGGTAGCGCCCAGCCAACGGACGCGAATTTGGAGCCCTTCAGGGACAGAGATTTCCAAATATTTTGTTCGACGTGGTCGCAGTAGTTTTCGCAAATCTGAGCGCTTTTGCAGACTACTCTCACATGACGAAACCAAAAGTTGTAATCTTCACTCAACCGGATTGTCCGCCGTGTCACATCGTAAAATTATTTCTCGAGGAGAGAGGCGTGGCATTTGAGGAACGGGATATTCAGGCAGATCCCGCCACGGTGAAAGAGTTACTCGAGGTGTACAAAAGCCACTCCACTCCTACCTTGGTGATCGGCGAAGAAGTAATGATTGGCTTCGATCCTGAACGCCTCGACGAAATTCTTGGCGAATAGAGCCCATCCGGCCCGCGGCTACGCGTATATTGCGAGCGCGACGCTGCTCTGGGGCATCGCGGCCACGCTCGGTCGTGCCGCCTTCACGGGCCGCTTCCTTCCTTCCGGGCAAGCACTCCATATCGATCCATTGATCCTTTCGCAGAGCCGCACGACGTTTTCATTTCTGGTTCTGTGTCCGGTGCTGCTGATGCGGCGTGGCTGGCAGCAGCTGAAACTACCGAAGGTCGACCTAGGCAGGCTGGTGATCTTGGGAGTGTTCGGAGTGGCCGCGTCGAACTACTTCTATTACCTGGCGATCCAAAAAACGAACGTGGCGACGGCCATCATCCTGCAGTACACGGCGCCGGTACTAGTGTTGCTCTACACGGTGGCTCGAGGACTCCAACGCGCCACACTGCCCAAGGTCGCGGCAGTTGGATTGGCGGTTGTTGGCAGCGCGCTCGCGATTGGCATTGTCGGTGCGGGAGGATTTCGAATGAACGTGCTTGGCGTGGCTGCCGGAATGGTGGCCGCGGTCTCGTTTGCCTTTTACAACGTTGCGGGACACAGCCTCCTCACGCATTACGACCGCTGGATCGTCCTGCTCTACACGACGCTGAGTGCAGGCCTTTTCTGGCTGTTCGTGAATCCGCCCTGGAAACTGGTCGCCGCGCAATATTCCGCGAGCGCGTGGGGCTTCTTGCTGGTGTTCGCGGTGATGTCGGTGCTCGCTCCGTTTTCTCTTTACTTTGCTGGATTGCAGCATCTGGAACCGACGCGCGCAATCGTGGCCAGCTGCCTCGAGCCTGTGTTTTCGATCGTGATTGCTGCGATTGTGCTCGGAGAAGTGCTGCGACCGGTGCAGACATTGGGAATCGTCGTCGTGCTGGCCGCAATCGTGCTGGTGCAATTGCCAGATGGGCACGGAGCGGAGGCGACCATCGTGGAGCCGATGGAGTAGTCGGTGTCCGTTTTCGCGCCGTTAGCATGGGAATGACCCACCAGTGCCCAACACCCAAGACCCGACGGCGAATACCGGACACCGGGTCCGCTACTCCAGCTTCTTTCCCTTTGTCTCCGTTAGCTGCGTGGCGGCGACCATAGACAGGAGGAATGCCGCGCTGCACAGGAAAAATGCCCAGCTCAGCCCGCGCGCTTGCCCGACGCGGCCGATCACATACGGGCCAATTGAACTCATCGTGCGTGCGCCGTTATAAGTGAATCCAAGTGCCCGTGCGCGGACACGCGTCGGAAAGATCTCGCTGCCGATGATCGCGGATCCGGAGAAAAATCCCGTACCAAAAAAAGCGGTCGCAGTGCCGACGATCAGAATCAACCAGGGCGCTCGCGCGATGGCGTAGAACGGGACGAGGATAGCCGCCATCATCGTATAGAGCACGAACGAGCGCCGTCGTCCCAACTTATCGGCGACCCATCCGAACGAGGCGTAGCCAGGAAACATGCCGAACAGATTGAGAACGACCAGCAAGGTGGTGGTCCCCATGACGCCGAAGCCGCGGCCGCCTTGCTCGACCGGCAGGGAAAGATAGGGCGGCAACCACGTGAACAGTCCCCACCATGCAAACATGCCGAAAAAGTTAGCCAACAAAAGGGCGAACGTCGACCGCACATACGGTGGCTTGAAGATCCGCGCGAAGCTGTGGTGCTCGTACGTTTCCAGTGCTTCGGCGACACGCGTGGATTCCTCTGCCAGGCGGCGGTGCTCCTTCCACATCTCCGATTCGGGCACCCTGCTCTGAATCCACAGGATCATCAGTGCGGGCAGAACGCCGACGAAAAAGACGAAGCGCCAGTTGGCGTAGTGCAGCACCACGGCCGCGACCACGGCGGCCAGCGCATAGCCGATCGCCCATGAACTCTGCACGATCGACATGGCTTTGGCGCGCAGTTCCGTCGGCCAGGTCTCGGCCACTAGCGTCGCCCCGGTATTCCATTCGCCGCCCATGCCCAGCCCGAGAATGAAGCGGAAGATCGCCAACACCAGGATCGACGTCGCCAGGCCGGACGCGAACGAGCAAAGCGAATACGTCAGGATGCTCAGCATCAGCGCGCGTTTGCGACCGATATGATCAGCGATGAAGCCGAAGAGAAGGCCTCCGACTCCCGAAGCCAGGAGCGTGAGCGTCGCCAGGAATCCCGAGGTCGCTTTGCTCATGCTCAGATCGCGCATGATGTGGGCCAGGACCAGCGCGTAGAGCATGGCGTCGAAGGCATCGAGCATCCAGCCGAGCGCAGCCGCAATGAGCGTGCGGCGCTGCGCGACGGTGATGTTCGAGAAGCTTGCCGAGGCGGCGGGCATTCGGGAGATTGTCAACCGCGGTGATTGTCAATTTGCGAGGGGAGATTGGCAACAGGAAACTGCGGTTGTTGTTACTAACCCGAGATCGCCGTCAGGCGTGCGCGAGAGCGGACAGGTGAAAATATCTTCGCGCCTTCTTCACGTCCTTCGCGATCTGCTCCCGCAGCGACTCCACGGAAGGGAACTTGATTTCTTCGCGTACACGCTGCAGAAAGCAAATCTCAACCTCGGTGTCGGCCATCAACTCGATTGGATGGAAGTTCAGCAAATGAGTTTCGATCGCAAAGGAATCGGCTCCAAACGTCGGGCGGTTTCCCACATTCGTGACTGAATCGAAGCACTCTTTGGCCACACGCGTGCGCGTAATGTACACGCCATCCTGCGGCACCAGTTCGTCGTAGCGGCTCAGGTTGATGGTGGGCACAGTGTATTTGCTGCCATACCCGCGGCCACGTCCGGGTGTGGACAAAATCGCGAACGGACGACCGAGCAGGTGGCGAGCCCGGCTGACCCTCCCAGCAGTCAGCAACTTCCGGATTTGGCTGCTTGAAACACTCTCGCCACGCACGGTCATGCGGTCGAAGATCTTGACGGTAAATCCCATCTCCCGGCCGAATTCGGTCAGAGTGTTCACGTCTCCCGCGGCTTTGTGACCGAAGCGGAAGTTGTATCCCTCGTGCACTTCGCACGCCTTCAGTTTGTTCCTGAGAATGTCTTCGGCAAATTGCCGGGGAGTGAGCAGCGACAGGTCGCGCCCAAAAGGCAGCAACAGAACCGCATCAACGCCGGTTGATTTGAGCAGGCGCAGTTTCTCGGCGGTAGGGGTGAGCAATTTGAGGCCGGAGTCGGGTCGAAGAATGCGCGCTGGGTGTGGGTCGAAAGTGACGGCGACTGACTTCGCGCCCCGCTGCTTCGCCCGATCGGCGATATCTTTCAGTACGACTTGGTGAGCGCGATGCACGCCATCGAAGTTGCCGACACTGACGATCGTCGGACCGAAATCGCCAGGAACTTCTTCGAGTTTGTGGAAGATCTGCATGCTAGTAAACGAACTCGTTAGAGTTCAACTCAAGCGCGAGAATTGCCCGCCCCTAAGGGGCTCGTCCAAGAAGGATTCTTGCGGCATCGCTGAAGCGATGCCCTGATACAAAACCGATGGCCTGATACAGACCGATGCCTGTATACGACCGATGCTTAATGCAGGGCCGATTCCTATACGCCCCGATGCCTGTACACGACCGATACCTGATACAGGACCGCTGCCCGATTCCAACACCGATGGCCGGATAAACGACGAACACTGCGACCACCGTCCGCTCGCCCGCTATATCTCAAACTCCAGCTTCATGCCGTCATAGGACAGCCGCACGTGATCGGGCAGAGCCGCGTTCGTTGCCTGGTGCGGCAGGTCATGACAGATGTGCGTAAAGAACACCCGCTTGGCCTTCAGCTGGTTCGCAATCCGGATGGAATTCTCCACGGTGGAGTGCGTGGGATGGGGCTGATGGCGCAAGCCATCCAGAAACAGCACATCCAGGTCCTGCAGCAGAGACAACGATGCCTCCGGAATCCGGCTGAAGTCCGTGAGATACGCGGCCGATCCAAAACGGTAGCCGAAGATCTCCGTTTCCCCATGAATGACGGGAACCGGCTCAAACTTTGCGCCAAACAGATCGAACGCCCGATCGACCGGCTTGAGTTCCAACTGCGCCAGGCCACCGAACTTATAGTCTGCATCGAAAATGTACCGGAACATGTTCCGGATGTAGTCGGCTGCCTCAGCTCGCGCATAAAGAGGAATCTTGCCTTTTCGGTGATAGCTCAGCGGCCTCAGGTCGTCGATTCCGAGAATGTGATCGGCGTGGCTGTGCGTGTAGAGCACAGCGTCAATTTGCGAAATCTGCTCGCGGATGGCTTGCTCACGGAAGTCGGGCGTGGTGTCGATGAGAATCGACTTGCCGGCGTACCGGATCAGCACCGAAGGTCGGGTGC